>OFDN01002344.1_pt1 | contig 10574 bp, 10 predicted proteins | sample 1520971 | NCBI WGS metagenome assembly OFDN01 (sample SAMEA94257418, study PRJEB24077) | hot springs metagenome | biome: Aquatic biome; feature: Geographical feature; material: Water | place: India | collected 2012-06-12 | depth 5 m | reverse complement strand
GACCCGAGGGGGTGGGGGCGCCATTAACCTTTGGGCAACCGCCCCGTGGTCTGCTGGACCAGCGTCCAAACCCCAGACCCGAGGCGATTGCCATGCGGCCGGTCCTTGCCCCTGTTCCGCTGCTTCTCGCGCTGTTGCTGCTGTCGGGCTGCGGCGCCGTCGGCGGCGCAGCAAGCCTCGTGGGGACCGCGGTCGATGTCACCGCCAGCGCCGTGACGACCACCGTGGATGTGGTGACCTACCCGATCCGCTGAACGAAATCTCAGGCCCGGCCGTAACGCGGGCGGGGCTGCGCTGTTGTGGGCATACCAAGCCAACATCTTGGCCGAACCAACGTTTCGGAGGTATGCCATGCGACGCTTGATGGTGGTGGGCGCTTCGGCCCTGCTGCTCCTGGGAACGGCCGGCTGCGCGCAGGTGAGCGAGTGGACCGGCGGATCGACGGCCTCCAACCCGGTGTCACGGGCCGACACCACCACGTTGGCGGCTCTGACGCCCCAGCAGATGGTTGGCAAGTCCGTCATCGGCAGCGACGGCCGCACGGTCGGCGAGGTCGAGAATGTGCTGCTGAACCAGAGCGGGCAGGCCTACCGGCTGATCGTGTCGTCCGGCCAGACCCTGGGCATGGGTGGCAAGACCGTGGCGCTCGACGCCGAGCCGCTGCGCTGGGCCAGCGACCGCAACGCCATCGTGACGACGGAGATGACCTCCGCCCAGATCGACGGCCTGCCGGAGTTCCGCTACGACAACAGCATGACCTCGCTGAACCGGCAGCACCGCACCCAGTGACGTCACCCGGCGCGGCTCTGGTAGGGCGGGGGGCTTGGCGCTACAGTCCGCCCCCCGAACCCGCCCGACCGGAGCCGTCATGCCCGTCCGCCCCGTCCTCCTGGCCGCCATGGCCGCCGTCGCGCTGACCGCCTGCCAGAGTACGCCGCCGCGCGCGCCGGCACGGCCCGTCAGCTTCGCGAATTTCGCACCGATCGTGCTGAACGTGGCGACGGTGGACGTGGTGGACCAGCGGCGGGCGCCTGCCGCCCTCTCCGTGGACGGCCGCATTCCGATTCCGCCGGCCGAGGCGGTGCGCCGCTGGGCCGCCGAACGCCTGCAGGCGGGCGGGCGGCAAGGGCGCGTCCGCGTCGTCATCAAGGACGCCACGGTGACCGAAACACAACTTCCGCGCACCGGCGGCGTGCAGGGCTATTTCACCAACCAGCAGGCGCAACGTTACGATGGCCGGATCGAGGTGGAGGTGACCGGCGAGGTGCCGGGCGACACCACCTTCCGCGGCTTCACCCGGGCCACCGTCACCAACTCCACCACCGTGCCGGAAAACATCACGCTGGCCGACCGCGAGACCACCCTGCAGGAGATGACGCGGGCGATGGCCGAGGATCTGAACGCCCGGCTCGACGCCGGCATCCGCAAGGATCTTGCCGGCATCGTCGTGCGCTGAACGCCAGATCAGGCGGCGTTGCTGCCCCGGACGCGGGCCAGGAACTGACGCACCGAATCCTGCAGGGCGTGGGCGTTGTCGGTCAGCGTTTCGGTGGTGGACTGGATGGCCGCGGCCGCCCGTCCGGTCTCCGCGGCGGCCACCGAGAACTCGCCGACCGTGGCCGACACCTGCTGGGTCCGTCCGGACGCCGTCTGGACCGCGCGCGCGATCTCGGCGGTCACGGCGTTCTGCTCGTCCACGGCGGCGGCCACGGCCGACGAGATCTCGTTCATGCGCGCGATGGTGCGGCCGACACCCTGGATGGCGGACACCGCCGTGCCGGTCGAGCCCTGGATGGCGGCGACCTGCTGGGCGATGTCCTCCGTCGCCTTGGCGGTCTGGCTGGCGAGGTTCTTGACCTCCGAGGCGACCACGGCGAAGCCCTTGCCGGCCTCCCCCGCGCGCGCCGCCTCGATCGTGGCGTTGAGCGCCAGCAGGTTGGTCTGGCTGGCGATGGCGCCGATCAGGCCGATCACCTCGCCGATCTTGGCGGCGGCGCGGTTCAGCCCCTCCACCGTCTCGTTGCTGCGGTTGACCTCCTGAACGGCGGAACGAGCCACATCGGCCGACGTGCCGACCTGCCGGGCGATTTCGGCGATCGACGACGCCATCTGCTCGGCGGCACCGGCGGCGTCGTTGACGCTGGCCGTCGCCTCGTCGGTGGCGCGCACGACGACCTCGGTCTGGCGGCTGGTCTCATCGGCGGTGCGCGCCATGCGGTCGGCGGAGCCGCGCATCTCGGCGGACGCGCGGATCAGCCCATCGATCACCGACTGCACGTCGGTCTCGAACAGCCGCGCCATATCCTCCAGGGCCTTGCGCTTGGCCACCTCGCCCTGGGCCATCATCGCCTCCTGCTCGGCCTTCATGCGGTCGGTCGCCTCCATCGCGTCGCGGAAGACCGCCAACGACTCGACGATGGCCCCCAGCTCGTCGCGGCGCCGCAGGGCCGCCACGTCGATGGCGCGGTTGCCCTCCGCCAGACCGTGGGTGGCGTCGGCGATGCGCCGGACGGAGCGGGCCGTCGCCCGGCCGAGCCCGACGGCGAAGCCCAGCGTCAGCGTCACCGCGGCGATGACGACCCCGACGAAGACCTGCTCCGTGCGTCCGGCTTCCACCGCCGATTGCCGGGCGCGCGCGTCCGACTCCGCCACCATGCCGTCGACCAGTTCCCGGATCAGCCGGCTCATGCGCTCGAAGTTGGCGGTGAAGGGCTGCAGGAACGACACGGTGCTGGCGAAGTCGATCTCCATCATGGAACCGACGAACTCGACCGCTCCCTTGTAGGTCGTCAGCTCCTTGGTGACTTCGCCGATCGCGCCGATCTGCGCCTGATCGCTGAGCGCGCCCTTGATCGCGTTCAGGTCGGCGACCAGCCGGTCGACGTCGCCGCCCAGCGTCGCAATCTCCGCGGCGAGATTGGCGCCCGCCACGCCGCCGGCCTGGTTCGTCATCAGCCGGAACAGCGTGCCGTTGGCCCGCTGCACGCGACCGGCGACGGCCTCCAGCGCGGTCGCCCGCTTGAGGTCGAGATCGACGATGTCGCGCGTGGTGCGGACCTGCCGGTCCAGCCCCGTCATGCCGACATAGGCGACTCCGGCGATCATGATCACCGCGAGAAGCGGGGCCAGGGCGAACTTGACCGAAAAGGAAAGGTTGGCCAGCAGAGCGGTGGAACGCGGCATCGGCGGTGCTTTCAATGGGGGAGACAGCGGGAAGGGCGGCCCCGGTGCCGCGGCCCGCAGGCGGGTCGCGGCGCCGGGGGCCGGGAATCAGAACTTGGCGTTCACGGTCACGAAGACCTGCCGCTCGACGGTGCCCAGCGACGTCGGCCGGTACTCGGCCTGGTTGATGCTCGTGCCGTGCAGGGCGACGGTGACGTTGTCCATGACGTTGTAGGCAAGCCGCGCGTCGAGCATGAGGGCCGCCGGGATCTCCGTCTCCACCAGGGTCGAGCCCGAGACCCGCAGCATGTCGAAGGACGAGACGGCCTGCGCGAACAGGTCGCCTTCGAACTTGCCATAGGTGAAGCCGACGTTGGCGTTGGCGCGGTGACGGGGGGTGGAGTTCTCGTAGCGGGTCGGGCCGACGGCCCCGGAGGGGTAGCCGTCGATGTCGTCGTCCAGCTTCTCGAAGCGGTAGCCGAGGCCCCAGCGCCAGTGGCTGCCCACCTTCCCCTTCAGGCTGGCCTCGACGCCATAGGCGCTCGACTCGCCGCCATTGACGATGACGGCATAGGGAACGCCGTTGCGTGAGGCATTGGCGGTGGTGGAGGCGGCCAGCTTGATGCCGTCGCTGGTCTGGTAGAACAGGCTGACCCGGCCCACCGCGTCGATCGGGGCGATGTTGCGGTCATAGGCCACCTCGTAGTTCATCACCACGGTCGGGTCGAGCGTCGGGTTGCCGGTGAAGACGCCGAGGCCCCGGTTGGTGACGCCGCCGTACATGATGCCGAATTCGAGCAGCGACGGAACCTGGAGCCCGCGGGCGACCGACAGGCGGAAGGTGTCGTTCTGGGTCGCCTTGTAGACCAGTCCGCTGTTGAAGCTGAACTCGGTCATGGAGCGATCGTAATCGGAGAGCGACCAGTATGGACCGTAAGACGCCACCACCGTCGCCGGCAGGTTGTCACGGTTGAGGATCAGGTGATCGACGCGGACGGCGTTGGTCAGCGACAGCCGGTCGTTGACCGCCCAGTCCCACATGCCGCTGAGCGACCAGTTGTCGTAGCTGGTCTCGCTGTTCCCGGCGAGGATGTTGTCGATGCTGTTGTGCCGGTATTCGCCGGCCACGCGGAAGCTATGATTGGTGCCGACCTTGAAGAGGTCTTGGAGCTTGACGACGGTGACGTCGTTGCGGAACGGTTCCAGCGTTGGAGAGACATCGTAGGAGAGGCTATTGCGATAGATGCTGGCCTCGATCAGGCCCAGGTTCTCGGTCTCCTGGGTGTATTGCAGCTTGCCCGACATGGTGCGGTATTCACCGCGGGTCACTGCATAATAAGGAAGGACGTCGTTCTGGTGGGCGGCCGAGAAGGTCAGCTCCGCCCCGAGCTGGGCGCGGTCGGCAACCTGGAACAGGCTGTCGACGTTCAGCGAGCGGCGGGACGGCTTGTCCTGGTAGTTGGCGCGGCTGGCCGCCGGCCAACTTTCGGACCCGAAGCCGTCGGAGATGCTGCCGCCCGCAGAGACGCGCACGCCGGCCTTCTCGGAGAATTTCATCGTGTGGACCACCGACCCCTCACGGTAGCCGTTGGTGCCGACCGTTGCCCGGACGTTGGACACGTCGTCGTACAGGGGGCTGTAGGTGATGATGTTCACCACACCTGACACGGCGTTGAAGCCGAACAGTGCGGTGTTGGGGCCCTTGACCACCTCGATCTGGCGGATTTCCGGAAGCTGCACGGGGATGGTGCTCCAGGCCGTGCGTCCGTAATCGTCGAGATACACCTGCCGGCCGTTGACCAGCACGAGGAGGCGCGGCGAAAGGGGTTGGTTGTAGCCGCGCACCGACACGTCGCTGACGCCGGGCGCCCAGCTCAGCACGTCGAGTGTGGTGTACTCGCGCAGGATGCCGGGAATGTCCACGGCCGCCGCCCGGCGGATGTCGTCGGCGGTGATGATCTCCATGCTGACCGGGGCCTCGGTGGCGCGCTGCGGCTTGCCGGTCGCCGAGGTGGTGACGGGCTCGCCGAAAAGCTGTTCGAGGGAGCCGTAATCGATGGTCTGCGCGCCGGCACCTTGCGGCAGGGCGACGGGAATCAACGCCGCCATCAGGGCGGCCAAGGAAACGGAGCGGTGGAAAATCTGCGACATGTCGAACCTCGGAACGGACCGGCGGGTGCGGAAGGCGATGGTTGGGGATGGTCCGGGCGCGATCACTGCTCGGTGATCATCATCCGGAAGGCCGGCTGGAAAGCGACCTGGGAGGCGTCGGCGGCGGCCTTGCTGACGATGATCTCCACCTTGGGCTCGGCCTTCACCGACATCACGCATTTGGCGGCCTGGATGCAGGCGGGGTCGGTGGTTACCGACAGCATCTTGCGTCCCTTGGTGGCATCGAAGATGGCCGCATGACGGGGCCCGAGTCCGCCAGTGACGAAGGCGATCCCGGCGGTCTCCAGCCCGGCCAGCGTGTCCACCGGGACCAGGGCCGGCACCAGAGTGACCGCTCCGGCGGCGAGCCCGTCGCCCAGCAGGCTCTTCAGCCCCTCCGCCTCCTTCTGGGATTCGGGGACGGATGGCGCGTGGATGATGGCGACCGTCAGGCGCCCGGACGGTTTCTCCGTCAGGAAGCCGAGGCTGCGGCCGATGACCTGGACATCCTTCGCCGTCACGTCGGCAAAGGCGGGGGGCGTGGCGAACAGCGCCACCGCCGCCGCAACTCCGAGCACCTTGTTCATGGAGGATGATCGCCCAAAAATTTGTTGTAGACCGTCTCGCCTGCTTAGGACGGTCAGGAAATATCCGTCAACTATTGAGGGCGTTTTCTTTGATTTTCTTGATTTATGTCCCAGATGTGCGGCAGAGTTAGTTAATAAGAAAAGTGAAATATTTAGGTCTCTAGTCAATCTTCGCGTTGTTACTTTACGAGTTCGTGAAATTAACGTATACGGTGACCGCAATTTTGAAACCGTATCGCTGGAGATACAGGATCGCATTCTCCCGTATTGCAGCGCCAAGGCGTCTCCGACGTCAGGAATGCTCGTCTAAGGCGTTTGCAAAGAAAAGTCGAGCAACCAAAGGTGGATCCTGGCTGATCCGCGCGAACGTCCGGACGGCGACGAAAGCGCCGGACCTGCGTTAACGATACCAAGGTGCTATCCGCATCGGCTGGGGTACGCGATCGCCACCACCTCCAGCGACTCGGGACCCTGGGGTGTGCGGAGCTCCACCACGTCGCCCTCCCGCGCCTTCAGCAGCGCCCGCGCCACCGGGGAGATCCAGCTCACCCGTCCCTGGTCGGTGTCGGTCTCGTCGATGCCGACGATGGTGATGGTGTGTTCGCTGCCGTCCTCGCGGGCGTAGGTGACGGTGGCGCCGAAGAAGACCTGGTCGCGCCGGGTCTGCCGGTCGGGATCCACCACCTCGGCGGCCTCCAGCCGCTTGGTCAGGAAGCGGATGCGGCGGTCGATCTCGCGCAGCCGCTTCTTGCCATAGATGTAGTCGCCGTTTTCCGACCGGTCGCCGTTGCCGGCGGCCCAGGACACCACCTCCACCACCTTCGGCCGCTCCACCCGCAGGAGCTGCTTCAGCTCCTCCTGCAGCCGCGCGAAGCCGGCCGGGGTGATGTAGTTCTTGGTGCCCTTGGGGATGGGCGGCAGCTCCCCGCCGTCGTCGTCATCGTCGCGGTCGTCGTTTTCCTTGGTGAAGGCCTTGCTCATGGTCGTTCCGTTCCTCCCCGGCCGATCCTTGTAACGCAAAAGGGCCGCCCGGAGGCGGCCCTTCGCACAGCGGACTTTCCGCCGCGGATCAGTAGCGGTAGTGGTCCGGCTTGAAGGGGCCCTCGGCGCTGACGCCGATGTAGCTGGACTGCTTCTCGGTCAGGGTGGTCAGCTTGGCGCCGATCTTGTCGAGGTGCAGGCGGGCAACCTTCTCGTCCAGGTGCTTGGGCAGCACATAGACCTTGCGCTCGTACTTCTCGGCGTTGTTCCACAGCTCGATCTGGGCCAGCACCTGGTTGGTGAAGCTGGCGCTCATCACGAAGCTGGGGTGGCCGGTGGCGCAGCCCAGATTGACCAGACGGCCCTTGGCCAGCACGATCAGGCGCTTGCCGTCGGGGAACACGACCTCGTCCACCTGCGGCTTGACCTCGTCCCAGACGTAGTTGCGCAGGGAGTCGATCTGGATCTCGCTGTCGAAGTGGCCGATGTTGCAAACGATGGCCCGGTCCTTCATCGCCCGCATGTGGTCGAGCGTGATGACGTCCACGTTGCCGGTGGCGGTGACGAAGATGTCGCCCAGCGGGGCGGCATCGTCCATGGTCACCACCTGGTAGCCTTCCATCGCCGCCTGGAGCGCGTTGATCGGGTCGATCTCGGTGACCATCACCCGCGCACCCTGCGAGCGCAGCGAGGCGGCCGAGCCCTTGCCCACGTCGCCGTAGCCGCAGACCACCGCGACCTTGCCGGCCATCATCACGTCGGTGGCGCGCTTGATGCCGTCCACCAGCGACTCGCGGCAGCCGTACAGGTTGTCGAACTTCGACTTGGTGACGCTGTCGTTGACGTTGATCGCGGGCACCTTCAGCGTGCCGGCCTTCATCATCTCATACAGGCGGTGCACGCCGGTCGTCGTCTCCTCCGACAGGCCGCGGACCTCGTCCAGCATCTCCGGGTACTTGTCGTGCATGATCTGGGTGACGTCGCCGCCATCGTCCAGGATCATGTTCGGGGTCCAGCCGGCATAGGGACCCTCGGCGGGACCGCGCAGGGTCTGCTCGATGCACCACCAGAACTCCTCCTCCGTCTCGCCCTTCCAGGCGAAGACCGGGATGCCGGCGGCGGCGATGGCGGACGCGGCGTGGTCCTGGGTCGAGAAGATGTTGCAGGACGACCAGCGCACGGTGGCGCCGAGCGCCGTCAGCGTCTCGATCAGCACCGCGGTCTGGATGGTCATGTGCAGGCAGCCGACGATGCGCGCGCCGGCCAGCGGCTTGGACTCGCCATACTCCGCGCGCAGCGCCATCAGGCCCGGCATCTCCGTCTCGGCGATGGTGATCTCCTTGCGCCCCCATCCGGCGAGGCTGATGTCCTTGACCTTGTAATCGGTGAATGCGGATGCGGGCATGCGGGCGGTCTCCTGGCGAACGGTCTGACAATCGGGGACGCAGCGGCGGCTGCGGACGGGCTGGGTGTATCAGCGCCACCGCCTTCATGCAAGCATAAAGATATCTTTATGTATATGCCGCTGCGGCGTCTGCGCGCGGCAGTCTGTGAAGACTCGTAACAGTTACGCCCTTATGCTATACAGCGCCCGAGGCTGTGCGAAGCTGGAGAGCGGACGATGGCGTGGCTCAACGCGTGGATGCTGCCGACCCTGGACGAGCGCGATGTGCGCCGGCTGCGCCGCGCCTCCGGCAACGACAACGCCGCCCGGGCGACGCTGCGGGGCGCGGCGCCGCTCCGGCCCGTCTCCTGGCGGGCGGACGGGGCTGATGTCTGCCGGCTGGCCGCCGCCCCTAAGCCATCGCGTTGAAGTCGTCGAGCAAGGCGGCGATGCGGCCGCCGTCGTGCTGGTCCATGATGACGCGGGCACGGCGCGTGGCCTCCACCAGATCCAGCGTGCGGATGCGGCGTTTGACCACGGGGATGCTCGGCGGCGCCATCGACAGCTCGCGCACGCCGAGCCCCAGAAGCAGGGCGGTGTAGCGCGGGTCGCCCGCCATCTCCCCGCACACGCCGACCGGGATGCGGGCGCGCAGCGCCGCTTCCACCGCGAACTGGATCAGCCGCAGCACCGCCGGGTGCAGCGGGTCGTAGAGCGACGCAACCTGCTCGTCGCCGCGGTCGATGGCCAGCGTGTACTGGGTCAGATCGTTGGTGCCGATGGAGAAGAAATCCACCGCCCGGGTCAGCGCGTCGGCGGACAGTGCGGCACCCGGCACCTCGATCATCACCCCCAGCGGCGGCAGCGGGTCGGCGATGCGGACGCCGCGGCGGCGCAGGCGGCGCGCCACCGCCATCATCATCTCGCGCACCGTCTGCACCTCGACGACCGAGGTGATCATCGGCAGCAGGATGCGCAGCGGCCCATGCGCGCCGGCCCGCAGCATGGCGGCGAGCTGGGTTTCCAGCAGCCGCGGCTCGCGCAGGCCGAGCCGGATGGCGCGCAGGCCCAGCGCGGGGTTGGTCGGCTCCCCGTAGCGGCCGACCATCCAGCCGGCCAGCTTCTCGCCGCCCACATCCATGGTGCGGGCGGTCACCGGGCGGCCCCCCATGCCCTCCACGATGGGGCGCAGGATGTCGTACTGCTCGTCCTCGTCGGGCAGGTCGTCGCGGTTCATGAACAGGAACTCGGTGCGCAGCAGCCCGATTCCCTCCGCCGCCTGGTCCAGCGCCTGCTCCAGGTCGCGCGGCAGCTCCAGGTTGGCCTGGATGGCGATGGCGGTGCCGTCCCGGGTCACCGGCGGCAGGCTGCGCAGGCACTTGAGCTGCTCGCGCTCGCGCTCGCGCTCGGCCTGTCGGTGCCGGTACTCCTCCAGCAGCTCGGGGGCCGGGTCGATAAGGACGCGCCCCTGCACGCCGTCGACGACCACCGTCATCCCGTTGCGCACCTCGCCGGCCAGCAGCCCGGCGGCGCCCAGCACCGCCGGCAGCCCCAGCGAGCGCGCCATGATGGCGGTGTGCCCCTCGGCCCCGCCCAGCACGGTGGCGAAGCCCGCCACCTTGCGGGGGTCGAGCAGCGCGGTGTCGGCGGGGGTCAGCTCCTCTGCCAGGAGCACCGTGCCCGGCTCCAGCATGGAGAAGGCCTTGTACTCGTGCCGCATCAGGTTGCGGATCAGCCGCCGCCCCACCTCGCGCACGTCGGTCATGCGGGCGGCCAGATAGGCGTCGCCCATGCCGGCGAAGGTCTGGGCGATGGTGTCCAGCTCGGCCTGGATGGCGGCCTCGGCGTTGATCCCGTGCTCGCGGATGCGCGCCTCCACCCCGCGTGTCAGGCGCGAGTTGGTGACCATCGCGAGGTGGGCGTCGAGCAGGAAGCCGACCTCCTCCGACGCCGAGCCCGGCAGCACCAGCGCCTTGGTCTTCAGCTTGCGGATCTGCCGGCGCGCCTTGCCGGTCGCTTCGTGGAAGCGCACCACCTCGTCGGCGCGCTGGTCGGGAGGCAGCCGGTATTCCGGGACGCTGACCGCGGCGTGGTCGACGATGTGGGCAGGGCCGATGGCGATGCCGGGCGACACCGGCAGGCCGCGGAAGACGCGTCCGGGTCCGAGCGGTTCGGCGTCAGTCTTCATCGAACTTGCGCAGGATCAGGTCGGCGAGTGCGGCGATGGCGGCTTCGGCCTCGGCACCGCGGGCCCGCAGCTCCACCGAGGTGCCGGGGCCGGCGGCCAGCATCATCAGCCCCATGATCGA
>OFDN01002343.1_pt1 | contig 10576 bp, 8 predicted proteins | sample 1520971 | NCBI WGS metagenome assembly OFDN01 (sample SAMEA94257418, study PRJEB24077) | hot springs metagenome | biome: Aquatic biome; feature: Geographical feature; material: Water | place: India | collected 2012-06-12 | depth 5 m | reverse complement strand
GGTGGCCGGCGGCGCGGTGGCCTTCGCGCTGCTGGCCGCGGCCGCGGCCTATGCCCTGGGCGCCCAGCGCAGCCAGGCCGACGCCCGCCGCACGCTGGACGACCTGGCCACGGCCGTCGAGAAGACGGTGCAGATCGGCACCTTCAGCAGCGACACCGTGCTGCTGGGCGAGGTGGCCGGCGGGCTGGTCGGCCATCCGCTGCTCCTGCGCGCCGTGATCCGCGATGCCGCGGGCCGCGTGCTGGTCGACACCGGCACCGCCGCGCGGCCGCCGGCGGACTGGTCGCTGCTGCGGCCGGTGCTGTCGCCCTTCGATGCGCGTGAACGCATCGGCACGCTGGAGCTGCTGCCCGACGCCGATGAGCAGCGCCGCAGCGCCCGGGCCGAAGCCCGCACGCTGGCGCTGCCGCTGGTGGCGCAGACGCTGCTGGTGGCGCTGCTCGTGTATGCGGTGGCGGCCCGGCTGGTGTCGGCGCCCATCGTGCACACCGCCGGCGCACTGCGCCGCATGCAGCCCGGCACCGCCGAGCGCCTGCCCACGCCGCCGCTGCACCAGCACGACGAGATCGGCGAGCTCATCGCCGGCGCCAACGCCCTGCTGCAGGCCAACCAGCTGACGCTGCAGCGAGAGCGGGCGCTGCGCGCCGAGATCGAGGCGATGGAGGCGCAGTACCGCGAGATCTTCGACTCCACCAGCGCGGGCATCTTCGTGCTCACGCCGTCCGGCCGGCTGCTCAACAGCAATCCCACCGCTCTGCGCGTGGTGGGCATGCCGCTGCGCGAGATGCGCGACCTGCGCGAGACCGACTTCCTGCGCGAGGTGTTCGCCTGGCCCGAGCGGGTGGAAGCCATGATCCGCGAGGCCCTGCGCAGCGGCCACACCGTCTCCGGCGACCTGGAGCTGCGCCGGCGCGACCAGGGCCTGCAGTGGGTGCACTGCCTCATCTCCGTGCAGGGCCACGACGCCGCGGAGGGCGGCCGGCCCGGTGCGCAGCGGCTGATCGAGGCGGTGATGTACGACGTGACCGAGCGCATCCGCACCGAGCACCATGTGCGCTACCAGGCCGAGCACGACATGCTCACCGGCCTGCGCAACCGCGTGGGCTTCGAGGCGCGGGTCGAGCGCATGCTGGCCGCGCCCCAGCATCCGGCGCTGTGCCTGCTCTACATCGACCTGGACGGCTTCAAGCGCGTGAACGACGAGCTGGGCCATGCCGCCGGCGACGAGGTGCTGCGTGCCTGCGCGCTGCGCATGAAGCATGCGGTGCGCCGCGGCACCGACAGCGTGGCGCGGCTGGGCGGCGACGAGTTCGCGGTGGTGCTGCAGCATGCCGGTGGGCATGAGGAGGTGGTGGCGCGCATGGCCGCCCACCTGCTGGCGGCGCTGTGCGAGCCCATCAAGCTGGTGGACGGCCGCACTGCCCAGGTGGGTGCCAGCATCGGCATCGCCACCGCGCCGCGCCACGGCGCCACGCTGCAGGCCCTGGCCGAAGCCGCCGATGCGGCGATGTACGAGGTCAAGCGCACCGGCAAGAACAGCTTCGCCACCGCCTGGCGCGCGCCGCCGGCCTAGACACCCGCCTGCCGACCGGGTTGCCAAGGTAGGGGCTGCGCGCGCAAGCGGGCTGCCTACACTGCGGCCACATGTTTGCATTGCGCACCGACGACGGACTGCCGCTGCACCTGCGACGCTGGTCCGCACCGGGCGCGGCCCGCGGCACCGTGCTGCTGGTGCACGGCCTGGGCGAGCACATCGGCCGTCATGCCGCGCTAGCCGACGAGCTGAACCGGCAGGGCTGGCACGTGGCCGGCTACGACCAGCGTGGCCACGGGGCCTCCGGCGGTGCCCGCGGCCATGTGGCCGGCCCGTACAGCCTGCTGTCCGACCTCGGCAAGATGGTGGCCCACTGCCGCGCCCAGTCACCCGGGCCGCTGGTGCTGCTGGGCCACAGCCTGGGCGGCTTGGTGGCCGCGCGCTACGTGGCCGAGGCACTGAACGCCCAGCCGCATGCCTGGTGCCGGCCGGTGGAAGGCCTGCTGCTGTCCTCCCCCGCGCTGGACGCGGGGCTGAACGGCCTGCAGCGTGGGCTGCTGCGCATGATGATGTCGCTCAAGCCCGAGCAGGCGCTGCCCAGCGGGCTCAAGGCCGAGTGGCTGAGCCGCGACCCGGCCGCGGTGCAGGCCTACCGCGGCGACCCCCTGGTGCACGACCGCATCACGCCGCGGCTGCTGCGCTTCATCGTCGATGCCGGCGTGCTGGTGCGTGCGCAGGCGCCGCGCTGGAGCCTGCCCACGCTGCTGCTGTATGCCGGCGCCGACCGCTGCGTGGACCCCGAAGGCAGCGCCGCCTTCGCCGCCCGCGCCCCGCGGCGCTGGGTGCATGCGCAGTGCTTCGATGGCTGCTTCCACGAGCTGTTCAATGAACCGCCGCCGGCGCGCACGCAGGCGCTGCAGGCGGTGCACAAGGCATTGCAGGCATTGGCCGAGCCGCCGGTCGATGCCCTGCGGCAGGCCTAAACTGGCCCGCACGCCTGATCCAGCCCATGCCGAAAGGACCGCCACGATGAATGCCCGCGACCCCAGCCTGCCCCTGCAACCGGATGAAACCTCGGCCATCGCCAGCTTCGCTGCCCAGGTGTGGGACGAGGAGATCGTGCCCGCGGTCACCCGCTACATCGGCATCCCGTGCAAGAGCCCGATGTTCGATGCCGACTGGCAGAAGAACGGCCACATCGAGCAGGTGATGCGCGAGGCCGCCGAGTGGGTGGATAGCCGCAAGGTCGAGGGCCTGAAGCTGGAGATCGTGCGCCTGGAAGGCCGCACGCCGGTCATCTTCTTCGAGGTGCCCGCCACCAAGGCCGGCAGCGACGACACCATCGTGCTGTACGGCCACCTGGACAAGCAGCCGGAGTTCAGTGGCTGGCGCAACGACCTCGGCCCCTGGACGCCCAAGTACGAGGACGGCCTGCTCTATGGCCGCGGCGGCGCCGACGACGGCTATGCGGTGTATGCCTCGCTCACCGCCATCATGGCGCTGGACCGGCAGGGCATTCCGCGCCCGCGCTGCGTGGGCATCATCGAAGCCTGCGAGGAAAGCGGCTCCTTCGACCTGCCCGCCTACCTCGACCTGCTGCGCCCGCGGCTGGGCAACGTCAGCCTGGTGGTGTGCCTCGATTCGGGCGCCGGCAACTACGAGCAGCTGTGGCTGACCACCAGCCTGCGCGGCATGGTCAGCGGCGTGCTGAAGGTGGAGGTGCTGACCGAAGGCGTGCACTCCGGCGATGCCAGCGGCCTGGTGCCTTCCAGCTTCCGCATCCTGCGCCAGGTACTCGACCGGCTGGAGGACAGCCGCACCGGCGAGCTGCTGCCGCAGAGCTTCCATTGCGAGATCCCGGCCTCGCGCGTCGAGCAGGCCCGCGCCACCGCCGCCATCCTGAAGGACGAGGTCTGGAAGCGCTTCCCCTGGGCCTGCGGTGCCGAGGGCAGCCCCACGCTGCCCACCACCACCGAGCCGGTGCAGGCGCTGCTCAACCGCACCTGGAAGCCCACGCTGTCGGTGGTGGGCGTGGACGGCTTCCCCGAGCTGAAGAACGCCGGCAACGTGCTGCGGCCCTACACCGCCTTCAAGCTCAGCCTGCGGCTGCCGCCGCTGGTGGATGGCAACGAGGCGGCGCTCAAGCTCAAGGCGCTGCTGGAGGACAACGCGCCCTACAACGCCAAGGTCACCTTCCAGCCCGACGGCCGCGCCGGCGCGTTCGGTGCCAACGGCTGGAATGCGCCGGAGCTGTCGCCCTGGCTGTACGAGGCGCTGAACAGCGCTTCGCTGGCGCAGTTCGACGCGCCGGTGGGCTTCGTGGGGCAGGGCGGCACCATCCCGCTGATGAGCATGCTGCAGCAGGGCTTCCCCAAGGCCCAGATGATGGTGTGCGGGGTGCTGGGCCCCAAGAGCAACGCCCACGGCCCCAACGAGTTCCTGCACGTGCCCTACGGCAAGAAGCTCACCGCCGCGGTGGCGCAGGTGATGGCTGCCTGCCCTTGACGTCGGCGCCCAGGCTCGCTGCGCTCGCGGCCCCGCAAGGTTGCGTCCAAGCCCTTGGGGCGGCCCGGCGGGCTTGATAGTGATAACCCGCGTCGGTGGCGCGGGGGCTGCGGCTATAAACGGGGCCGCCAATTTCCAGCAGGACCCGTTCGTGAAAGCCGACCGTGAATGAGCCGCAGGGCTTGCCGCCCGACGAGGCTCCGCCGCCAGTGAAGGTGCCACTGGCCATTGAAGACTGGCTGGCCGTGCTCATCATGGCCGCGCTGGTGCTCATCACCTTCGCCAACGTGCTGGTGCGCTACTTCAGCAACCAGTCCTTCGCGTGGACCGAGGAGATCTCGGTCTTCCTGATGATCGTGATGACGCTGGTGGGCGGCTGCGCCGCCGTCGCGCGGGACATGCACATCAAGATCGAGTACCTGCTGGACGTGGGCAGCAGCCAGCGCCGGCGCCGCCTGCGGCGCTTCGGTGCGCTGTGCACCGCGGGCTTCTTCCTGCTGCTGGCGGGCCTGAGCGTGCGCATGGTGTGGGACGAGTTCCGCTACGACGAGACCACGCCCGCCATCGGCCTGCCGGCCTGGTGGTTCTCGGTGTGGCTGCCGCTGCTGTCGCTGGCCATCGCCGGCCGCGCCTTCGGGCTGTACCGGCGCCTGCGCCCGACCGAAGCATGATCGCCGCCACGCTGTTCCTGCTGTTCATTGGCCTGATGCTGCTGGGCGTGCCCATCGGCGTGGCGCTGGCGCTGGGCGGTTCGCTGGCCATCGCGCTGGCCAACCCCGACACGATGATGTTCGGCCTGCTGGCGGTGCCGCAGAACTTCTACGCGGGCCTGGCCAAGTACCCGCTGCTGGCCATCCCGATGTTCGTGCTGGTGGGCTCGATCTTCGACCGCTCGGGCGTGGCGCAGCGGCTGGTGAACTTCGCGGTGGCCATCGTGGGCCGCGGACCCGGCATGCTGCCGCTGGTGGCCATCGCGGTGGCGATGTTCCTTGGCGGCATCTCCGGCTCCGGCCCGGCCAATGCGGCCGCGGTGGGCGCGGTGATGATCGCGGCGATGAACCGCGCCGGCTATCCGCCGGCTTACTCGGCCTCGGTGGTGGGCGCGGCCGCAGCCACCGACATCCTCATCCCGCCGTCCATCGCCTTCATCGTCTATTCGGTGATGGTGCCCGGCGCCTCGGTGCCGGCGCTGTTCGCGGCCGGCATGGTGCCGGGCATCATGGCCGGCATCGCGCTGGTGGTGCCGGCGGTGTGGCTGGCGCGCCGCCACCGCATGGGCGCATTGGAAGCCGGCATGCCGCGCCCGCCTTTCTGGCCCAGCCTGGTGCAGGCCTCGTGGGGCCTGGCGGCGCCGGTGCTCATCCTGGGCGGCATGCGGCTGGGCTGGTTCACGCCCACGGAAGCCGCGGTGGTGGCGGTGGTGTACGGCCTGTTCGTGGGCATGGTGGTGCACCGCACGATCGGCGTGCGCGACCTGTTTCCCATCCTGCGTGAAGGCGCCGAGCTGTCGGCCGTCATCCTGATGGTGGTGTCGCTGGCGGGCATCTTCGCGTATTCGCTGTCCACGCTGTCCATCATCGATCCGGTCACGCGGGCCATCGTCAACTCGGGCCTGGGCGAATACGGCGTGCTGGCGCTGCTGATCGTGGTGATGATCGTCGCGGGCATGTTCCTGGACGGCGTGTCCATCTTCCTGATCTTCGTGCCGCTGCTGCTGCCCATCGCGCAGCACTACCAGTGGGACCTGGTGTGGTTCGGCGTGCTGCTCACGCTGAAGGTGGCGCTGGGCCAGTTCACGCCGCCGATGGCCGTCAACCTGATGGTGTCGTGCCGCATCGCCCGTGTGCGCATGGAAGCCACCATCCCCTGGGTGGGCTGGCTGCTGGCCGCGATGGGCAGCGTGATGCTGCTCGTCATCGTGTTCCCGCAACTGGCGCTGTGGCTGCCGCGGGTGCTGGGTTACTGAAGTTCAACCGATCAACCGGAGGAGACGAAACATGAAACGACGACTGTTGGGTGTGGCGCTGTCGGCCCTGGCCGCGGCCGTGATGGGCCTGGCCGGCGGTGCCGCGCAGGCGCAGAACTACAAGGCCGAATACAAGCTGTCCACGGTGCTGGGCCCGGCCTTCCCCTGGGGCAAGGGCGGCGAGCTGTGGGCGGAGCTGGTCAAGCAGCGCACCAACGGCCGCATCAACATCAAGCTGTATCCCGGCACGTCGCTGGTGCAGGGCGACCAGACGCGCGAGTTCACCGCCATCCGCCAGGGCGTCATCGACATGGCCATCGGCAGCACCATCAACTGGTCGCCGCAGATCCGCGAGCTGAACCTGTTCTCGCTGCCCTTCCTGCTGCCCGACTACGCGGCCATGGACGCCATCACGCAGGGCCCGGTGGGGCAGGACATCTTCGCCCTGGTGGAAAAGGCCGGCGTGGTGCCGCTGGCCTGGGGCGAGAACGGCTACCGCGAGATCAGCAACAGCAAGCGCGACATCAAGCGGCCCGAGGACCTCAAGGGCCTGAAGATCCGCGTGGTGGGCTCGCCGCTGTTCATCGACACCTTCACCGCGCTGGGCGCCAACCCCACGCAGATGAGCTGGGCCGACGCCCAGCCCGCGCTGGCCAGCGGCGCGGTGGACGGGCAGGAGAACCCCATGTCCATCTTCACCGCGGCCAAGCTGCAGACGGTGGGCCAGAAGCACGTGACGATGTGGGGCTATGTGGCCGACCCGCTGATCTTCGTCGTCAACCGCGACGTGTGGCAGAGCTGGACGCCGGCCGACCGCGAGATCGTCAAGCAGGCCGCCATCGACGCCGGCAAGCAGGAGATCGAGATCGCCCGCAAGGGCCTCGCCGAAGCCGACCAGCCGCTGCTCAAGGACATGAGTGGCCTGGGCGTGTCCGTCACCCGCCTGAGCGCGGCCGAGCGCGAGGCCTTCGTGGCCGCCACGCGCCCGGTGTACGACAAGTGGAAGAACAGCATCGGCGCGCCGCTGGTGACCAAGGCCGAGCAGGCGATCGCCGCGCGCAGGAAGTGACGGCCGTTTAACGGCTGCGTCACAGGCGCCCGGCACAGTGCGCCCCTTCGAAGAACCACACATCACAGGAGTACCGATGTCGATGAACTTGAAGGGGGCCGTGCTGGCCCTGGCCGCCGCCGCCTCGCTGGCCGCACCCTTCGCGGCCCAGGCCGCGCTGAAGACGCTGGACGGCAAGGCGCCGCTGGTCATCGCCCACCGTGGCGCCAGCGGCTACCTGCCCGAGCACACGCTCGGCGGCTACGAGCTGGCCATCAAGATGGGCGCGGACTACATCGAGCCCGACCTGCAGCTCACCAAGGACGGCCAGCTGGTGGCCATGCACGACACCTCGCTGGCGCGCACCACCAACGTGGAACAGGTGCTCGGCCAGCGCAACGGCGGCTACCGCGTGGGCGACTACACGCTGGCCGAGATCAAGACGCTGACGGTCAACCCGTCGGGCGGCCTGTCCAGCACCACCTACCCCGGCTTCAACCCCAGCGCCGCCGAGCCGTACCGCGTGCCCACCTTCCAGGAGGTGATCGACTTCACCAAGCAGCAGAGCGCGCTGGCCGGGCGCGAGATCGGCATCTATCCGGAAGTGAAGACCGCGGGCCTCGAGATCGAGACCAAGGTGCTCGACACCCTGGTGGCCAATGGCTACAAGACCGGCGACAAGGTGTTCATCCAGTCGTTCAATGCCTCGTCCATCCAGAACATCAACACCCGACAGACGCAGCTGGGCTACGACTTCCAGCTGGTGGTGCTGGGCAGCGCAAATGCCATCGGCACGCTGGGCCTGGCCAACATCGCCCAGTACGCCGACGGCGTGGGCGTGTCCATCGGCAGCGCCGGCATGGGTGAGAGCTTCATCGCCGCCGCGCATGCAGCCAACCTGAAGGTGCACGGCTACACCTTCAGCAAGTTCGACGACACGGCCAATGCCCAGTACCTCGAGTGGTATGGCTACGGCATCGACGGTGTATTCAGCAACTACACCGACAAGGCCCTGGCCGCGCGCACCGAGTTCCTGGCCGCGCAAGTGCCCGAGCCCGGTACCTGGGCGATGTTCGGCCTGGGCATCGCCGGCCTGGCGGTGTTTGCACGCCGCCGCCAGCAGGCCGCCGCGTAACAGCGCTGTAACGGCGGCACGGCCCGGGGGCCGATTGGCCCCTGCGGCTGGCGGTTCATTGCGCTTGGGCCAACAATGCGCGCCTATGGACCAGTTCAAAGCCATGCGCACCTTCGTGCGCGTCATCGATGAAGGCAGCTTCGCCGGCGCCGCGCGTTCGCTCGACGTGGCCCCGGCCGTCGTCACCCGCGTGGTGGCCGAGCTGGAAGCCCACCTGGGCACCCGGCTCATCAACCGCACCACGCGCCGCATTGCGCTCACCGAGATCGGCGAGCAATACCTGGAGCGCTCGCGGCTGATCCTGGCCGAGGTGGAAGAGGCCGAGGCCCTGGCCAGCAGCGCCCAGCGCGAGGCCCGCGGCATCGTGCGGCTGCGGGTGCCGCCGGCCTTCGCGGTGCACCGGGTGGCGCAGCTGCTGCCGGCCTTCCACAAGCTCTATCCGCATGTCACGGTGGAGATCAATGCCTTCGGCGCGGTGGACGACATCGACGACTCGCAGGACATCACCATCCTGTGGAAGCGCGGCCCGCTGGACGGCGAGTTCGTGGCCCGGCGCCTGGCGCGCAGCGAGGTGGTGCTGTGCGCCGCGCCCGAGTACCTCGACCTGCACGGCCGGCCCAGCCATCCGCGCGAGCTGAGCACGCACAAGATCCTGATCCCGCCGGTGTCGGAGATGCAGAACGGCCTGACCTTCTACCGCGGCGTGTGGAGCGAAGGCGAGCCCGAGGCCGAGGCGGTGTCGCTGGTGCGGCCCGGCCCGTCGCCGATGAGCTCGCTCAACACCGATGTCAACTATGCCGGTGCGCTGGCCGGGCTGGGCATCGCCGGCCTGCCGTCCTTCATCGCCGGCGATGCACTGGTGGAGCAGGCGCTGGAGCGCGTGCTGCCCGAGTGGCAGCTGTTCACCTTCACGCTGTGGGCCTGCATGCCTTCGCGCAAGCATGTGCCGGCGCGCACGCGGGCGCTGCTGGAGTTCCTGGTCAGCAGCTTCGGCGGCGAGGACCGCGACCCCTGGCTGGAAGCCGCCGGCTGCCCGACGCTGGATTGCGAGGGCTCGGCCGCTTCAGCGCAGCGAATAGGCGATCTCGCCGCGCATGCCTGACAGCGGCTCGATCAGCGGCAGCAGCGGGCCCAGCTCGCGGTAGCGCCGTGCCACCTTGGTGGCATAGGCGAAGAAGCGCGGCAGGTCCTCGGCGTACTTCGGCTTGCCGTCGCGGTGCTTCAGGCGGCTGAAGATGCCCAGCACCTTCAGGTGGCGCTGCAGGCCCATCCATTCCACCTGCCGCCAGAACTCGCCGAAGTCCAGCGGCACCGGCAGGCCGGCCTTGCGCGCCTGCTCCCAGTAGCGGGCGGCCCAGTCGATCTCGCGTTCCTCCTCCCACGACAGGAAGGCGTCGCGCAGCATCGAGGCCACGTCGTAGGTCAGCGGGCCGCGCACCGCATCCTGGAAGTCGAGGATGCCGGGGTTGGGGTCGCACACCATCAGGTTGCGCGGCATCCAGTCGCGGTGCACGGCCACCTGCGGCTGCGCCAGGGCGCTGTCGGCCAGCCGGCGCGTCACATGCGCCCAGTGCTTCAGTTCGGTCTCGCCCCAGGTGACGCCGAATTCCCGGACCACGCACCATTCGGGGAACAGCGCCATCTCCCGCTGCAGCAGCGCCTCGTCGAAAGGCGGCAGGCTGCTGGCGTCCACATGCACCTGCCAGTGCACCAGGGCCTTGATGGCGTCGCGCATCAGCGCATCGGCCTGGCCCGCGGTGGCTTCGGACAGCGCATCGAGGTAGAGCTGCCGGCCCAGGTCAGTCAGCAGCAGGAAGCCCTGTGCCTCGTCGGCCGCCAGCACTTGCGGCGCGTGCAGGCCCGCGCCGGCGATCAGGGCGGCCACCTTCACGAAGGGGCGCACGTCCTCCTGCGGCGGTGGCGCGTCCATCAGCACGAAGCTGCGGTGCGATGCGCCGTCGATTCGAAAATACCTGCGGAAGCTGGCATCGGCCGAAGCCGGCCGCAGGCTGGCCACGTCCAGGCCGTGCTGCACGGCCAGCGGGGCCAGCCATTGCTGGAAAGCGGCCTGCCGCGTGGCGCTGGGCCAGGCGATGGCGGACGGGGAAGTGGCGGTCATAATCGATTCTACAAATCGCCCCGGTGTCGCCGATGCGGCCGCGTGCCGCCCCGCCGGGGCCGGCTGTTGCCCACTTGCCCGCCGGACGTTTCCCGCTGCTGCCCGAGTTGCTCTTGACGCGCCCGAATCCATCGCACCTTGCCTGGCTGCGCGCCTGCATGCCCACCCCGCTGGCCCTGGCCGCCGCACTGTGCTGCGCGCAGGCCGGCGCCCAGACCGCCCCGGCGCGCGTGCCGGCCGCCGCACCACCGGCACCGGCCGCTTCCGCC
>OFDN01002342.1_pt1 | contig 10580 bp, 8 predicted proteins | sample 1520971 | NCBI WGS metagenome assembly OFDN01 (sample SAMEA94257418, study PRJEB24077) | hot springs metagenome | biome: Aquatic biome; feature: Geographical feature; material: Water | place: India | collected 2012-06-12 | depth 5 m | reverse complement strand
TCGGACGGGTTGACGAAGCGGATGAATTCAGGCGCTTCCTTGGCAAGCAAGGCATAGGAGCGCTGCGGGTTGGCAGAATTGGGCCATTTCCACGCCACCGGATATTTGGGCAGGACATGGCTCTTCAGCAGCGCGTCCTGATAGGGCAGGCTTTCGCGACCCCAGCTATTGTCCCCCATCACCGTGGCATCGCCGCCATGGCAATCGGTGCAGCCCAGCACCACGGCGGGCGAGGCGTGCATCGTCTTGTGGTCGCTCGCGGTATGGCACGACTGGCAGCCGACGCTCTTGGCATCGGCTTCGGCCCATTCCTGGTTCTCGGGTGCGGGCGGGGTAAAGGTATACTTGACCTTCTGCGCCTTTTCCTTGCCCGAGGCGAGCAGCTGATCGGCGGGAAGCGCAGCGAAGGTGACGAGCAAAAGGCTCGCCAGCAGCAGCTTCCAGTTGAAGGCGGGCATCGCGCCGCGCAGCCGGTCAGTACGCCAGGATCGCATTGAAAAGCACCGAATAAAAGAGGTCTGACTTGCCCGATTGGGTGAACAGGTCGCGGAAACCGCGCGAAGGATCGAAGATCGCGCCCGACAGGCGGAACACCAGATTCTGGTTGGCATTGGGCCGCCAGATCGCCGCCGCCGAAACATCCCAGCCGATCGATGCCGGCACCGTGCCTTCCTGGCGCAGCGCCTCGATCGTGTCGGTCTTGTGGAACCACAGATGGTTCACGTTCGCCGACAGCCGGGTCGTCGTGCTGAGATCGAAATCCGCGCCCGCGCCGAGCAGCACCGTGCCGGGATTGTTGAAGTTCGACTGCCCCTGTTCCTTGGAGGAACGCAGGTTGTTGAGGATGCCGTTGCGCGTGTTCACGCCCACCGCGCGGCCGCCGCCGGCGAACGGGATGACCTGGCGGATCCAGTAGCTGGTATCGGCGCCGGCAAAGATCGGGTTCTCGAAAATCGCGTCGAACCCGGCCTCGGTGTCGTTATACGGATTGCCGTCGCCGCTGGCGAACAGCCCCTGCAGCCGGAAGCGCGCCCAGTCATTGTCATAACTGATTTCCGCCGCGCCGAAATAGCTGCGGATATCGGCCTTGCGGCTGGTGAAGAAGCTGTTGCGGTCCTCGCCGAACGCGCCATAGGCCTGGCCGGTGATGTTGATCCGGCCGATACGGCCATCGACCGCATAGCCCAGATACACGACATCATATTCGCGGCTGCGCAGATCGCCGAGCAGCGCCGGGCGCACCGGGAAGCCATTGTCGTCGATCTTGAGCTCGCGCCCGCCTTCGCGGTTCATGTTATAGGTGACCGAGACCTGGCTGGTCAGGCCGACAATCGGGAAATCCTGGCGGTAGAGGTTGGCGAAGAACACCCAGTCGTCGCGCGGGGTATCGACCACGCTGTTGAGGCCTGAATTGGTGTCCTTTTCCAGCCGCCAGAACGCGCCTAGGTTGAACTGGAAGCGATTGTTGTCGCGGTTGCCGAACAGGCGGATGCCAAGCTGGTTGTCCTGGAACAGGAAGCCGCGGAAATCGGCCTGCATCGGCTGGATGCCCGCGCGCAGCGAGATGAAGTCGTAGCGCGAGCTGTCATATTTGCCGAGGTGATAGTCGATAAACGCTTCCTGCACCCCGACAAAATGGTCGGTGCGGTGCGTCGGGCGCGACGGTTCGACGAACAGGATGCGGCGTTCGTTGACATCGACATGGTTCACCTGCGCGGCGAGCACGAGGCGGTATTCGATCGCGGGCGGCTTGTACGCGGTCTCGCCCTTGAGCAGCGAGAAGCCCGCGATCACCGTCTGCGCCAGAACCAGCGAATCCGCGCGGCCGAACACGTCGAGGCTATCGGGCCGCGCGGTGGTCTGAACACCCACCGGCGTCGGGAAGCTGCGCGGCTCGACCACGGTATCCGACACCACATTGGCGATGAAGAACCAGTCGTCCTCTTTGAGGAAACCGGGACGCTTGCCTTCGGGCAACGGCCGGTCGCCCTTCAGCACATTCTGGTGATAGGGATCGAGCTTCGAACGGCACACGTTCGACAGATTCGGATAGAGCCCATAGATCGACTGGTCGCCCCCCTTGGTGGGGCAGAGCGAGGTGACGATGCGCCAGCGGTCGGGCACGGGGAATTCGTCGGTCGGGAAAGCCTCGGGCGCGGGCGCGCGCACCGCGCCGGGATTGTCCTGCGTCACCCGATCGGGCAGCTTCTTTTCAAGGCCCGGACGGCGGCGATCGTCGATCAGCGCCTCGTCGGCATCGATCGTGTCGGCGTCCTTCGCCTCGGGCGCGGGCGGCATCGCGCCTGGCGCGGGCGGCGCATCCTGCTCGGCGGCGAGCAGCAGCGAGTCCTCGCCCATGCCGCCAAAGAATAGTCCATGATCGCCCATTGCGCGCGGCGAACTCAACCGATGCGGCGCAGGAGCCACCGGTCGCGAAACCGCTGCGGTTGCAGGGGCAATGAACTGCGAGCTCAGCTCTTCCAGCGCGAGACTCCGCCCGAGATCCGCCGCGATCAGCGCCGCGATGGCGGTTTGCGGCCCCTGATGCACGACAGGTTCGATGACGGGATCGCCGACCACATCGCCAGTCCCGGCGAAAGCCATGATCGGGATAAGGGCGACGAGCGGCACGGTCATTTACAGACCCTCGCAAACATTCTGGGTGTTGGTATCGAGGAACGGCGCGAACGGGCAACTGACATAGCGCAGGCGCACCTGGGCATTGCCCACATTCACCACCACCCGATCGGCGCGAATGTCCTTGGGCGCATTGCCCACCGTTCCGACGCGCACGCCGCCATTGTTGAGGCCGAGGAAGCTGACCATGTCGTCCTGATCGATCCCGTCACCCGAAACGCCGATACCGCCGACCAGCACATTGCCGCGATAGATCGGCACCGATCCGGGGAAGATCTGGATACCGTTCTGCAGCCGGTTCTGGCCCTGGACGGTGTCGGGCAAGGCGGTGCAGCGCTGAGCGGTATCGGTGGGCGAGGCACCGGAGACGAATTGCGCGTGCTGGATGATATTGGCCGCAACGAGCTGCACCTGCAGCCCGACCGCGAACGGATTGAAATCCTCGATCGGGCGCGAGAACGGCCCCGGCGGGCGGCCCAGTTCGCCATCAGGGAAATAGGGACGCGACAGATTGCCATTGGCGCGGTCGGAAAAGGCGATCTTGCCGGTCAGGGCCTGCGGATCATTGAGGAAGGTCCGAACCGCCTGGACGAACGGCGCGACCCCTCCGCCCGCCGACATCAGGTTCGATGCGGCGATCGAATTCGAGAAAAACGCGGCGGTGCGCGCCTTTTGCAGCGACACATCGGTGCCGAAGATCGGCGCATCGGGCGATCGGACGATGCCGAGCACCTGGCCATGCGTATCGACCACCGAAATCGTCGCCTGCATCCGGCTGTCGAGCGGGCGACGGATCTGCGCGCGCGCGCGGGTCAGCACGGTGAAGGCTTCCTCGAGCACCGCGCGCACTTCGGCTGCGGTCAGCGGCTGGCTGACCGAGGTAGCATCGGTACCCGCGCGGATCGGATAGCGCGGATTGCCCGACCCGTCGGTCAGGATGAACGCATCGCTATTGGCAAACTCGGCCGCGCGTGCGGCGCGGATGCCCGACGCCTCGGTACCATAGGGCGTGCCCGCGATGATGGCGGCATTGGCATAGCCGCGCACCGCGATCAAACTTCCGGCGCTGCCGTTGATCGCGGCGAAATTGGTCGAAAGCGGGCCGATGTCGCTGGCGAGAATATCACTGAAGCGCAGCGTCGTGCCGTCGACCGTGATGCGGTCGGCGCGGATCACCTCTGGCGCGGCAAAGCCCTGCGTCCCGGCAAAGGCGATCGCCTCTTCGGGGTCGATATCGCGGTCGAGAATATTGGGATCGAAGCCGTAATCGCCATCTCCCATCACGCCGATCGCGCCGACGACGACGCCATTCTTGTACAATGGCAGTCCGCCAGCATCGGCGGCGAGACCCAGCGGCGAGCGCTTGGGCCCGATGAACGCGCTGGCACCGCCCGCCGCCTGGAAGCGTGCCGACAGGTCGGAACAGGGAAGCTGGCTGAACTGCACGCCGAACAGCGGACCGCTTTCGAGCCCGCGAGTTGAGGGCGCGGGCGGGAAATGCTGCTGGACGATCTGGCTCGCCGTGCGGGTCGAGAAGGCGTTGCCGCCGCTCGACAGATACGCGCCGGTCACCGCCTTGGAAATCGCCGCCATTTCTGCCGGAACGTCGAGGCCCTGCGCGTCGATCGTCGGACTGTTCAGCCCGGCTTCGGTCATCGCGCTGGTGCGGGCCAGCGCACGCGCGCCGTTCATGCGGAAGACGGCGAGCACATTGCCCACGCGATCGACCACGGCGATCACCGAGGGCAGATTGCGCTTCTGCGCCTCGCCTACCGCCTGGGCGATGATCTGCTGCACCTCGCCGACGGTCAGCGCTTCCTGCGCGGGCGCGGTAAAATTGCCACCTGCCGGCGGCGGCGTGGGATTGGGCGTCGGAGTCGGGCTGGGCGCGGGCGTGGTGCCGCTGCTGTTGCCGCCCCCGCACGAGCTCAGCACCAGTGCCATCGCGGCCAGCGACGCCGTAATCTTGCCCAACCGCATCATGCGCGTACACTCCGCCCGGATGCGACCCGGCCCGACATCACGAAACTGAACTCACCAAAACGTCCCACTTTGGTCATCTCCCTGCCCAGCCGGCCTTATTGCAGCGACCGGATGGTGCGCACGGCTCCGCCCAGCGCCCGGCGGAATTCCAGCGGCTTGTAGGAATTGGGTTCGGCCACCGCAGCATAGGCCTGGTTGATCTGCGCCCTCAGCGAGGTTGCGGCGCCCCCCGACACCTGACCTTGCGTCACCAGGCCGCTGAGCAGCGTGTCGACCGCCATCACCGCCTGCACGCTGCCTTCATAATCGGTAAAGCGTGGCGAAATCGCCTCGCTGGCGATCGATTCCATGATCGAGAAGGTCTGCGCCCGGGTGAAATCGCTGCGGCTAAACTGATCGGCCAGCGCCATCGCGGTCTGACGCAGCCGGTTGGCTGCCTCAACTGCCGGACCGCGGCCCTGCGCCATCGCCGCGTGGAAGGCGCGCGCCTGCGATTCATATTGCTGCGCCATGCCGGGCGCGGCGACGCGCACCGCCGCCGAGAGCATGATCATGTTCTCGTCATTATACGGCGGCATGCCGGTCGGGATCGGACGGCCCGGATTGGCCAACTTGGCAGGCCGAGCGTCTTCCTCGTCATAGATGCGGCGGTGGCAGCTATGGCAGTCGAAGAAATAGAATTCGGGGAACACGCCTTCCTGGCCGATCCCGGGCTTGCCGAACAGGCTGAGCGAGCGCTCGAGCGCAATCGCCTGGCCCACGGCCCACATGCGCATGGAATTGGTCTTGCCCTTGCGCTGGCGATAATCGGCATCCTCGTCATGATGCTGGGTCAGCGTCGAGAACAGGTCGAGCTCGAACGAGATGCGCGGATGGCCCGCCGCCATGATCCGATGGTTGACGAACTGTCCCGGCGCGTCATTGCCCAGATGGCAATCGAGGCAGACGCCCGCGCGTGCCTGGGCACTTTCGAGCGGGATCATGCCCTGCGAGACGTTGCGGGCATGGCTGGTTCCGGTGGCATAATGGCTCGACAGCCAGCCCGAGGCCGCGCCGTGGCACGCCTCGCAGCTCACGCCGTCATTGACCTGGAAACGCGGCCCCTTGGCCGCTGCAGGGGTGGAATGACATCCCAGACACATTGCCGCCGAGCGCGGATCGCCGATACCCAGCTTCTTGCCGATCGCAAGGCTGCGCGGCTCACCGAGGACGCGGAACGCGCGGCTGTGCGCACCGCCCGGGGTCGATTCTTCCTGCCAGCGCCACAATTCGTCCTGGCGCACCACCTCGCCATCGGCTTCGTTGCGGCCGTGGCAGGTCGATCCGGCGCAGCTGCCCACGCCCATATGCGTGCCGCGCGCCGCCATGCTGGCACCTTGCGCCTCGAGCCGCTCAGCGGCTGCGAAATTTGCGATGAAGAAAGCGCCAATCGCCAGAGCAAGACAGGCCGTGCCCGCAATTGCGGCACGGATTCCACCCACGCGTTGAACGGCCCAAAGCCATGAATTGTGCATCGTCGCTTTTACCCCCGGCTCCGTACGGAACCGGCCCCCGATAGACTAACGATGCGACCCCTTAGTCTTGTCTTGGCCTCTCTTATCGCCGGTTCGTCCAGCAGTTTCAAGGCAATCCTTTAGGAATGCGCGCAAAAATCTGCGGCCCCGATAGCGCCTCAAGCACCGCGCCGCGCTTGCCGCATCGCAGCATATTTGCCATGGTATCGGGCACATAGGGAGGCATGATCATGCAGCTGGGCTTGGGATTTTCGAATGGCGCGTGGCTCGGGCATCTGTCGTTCATGATCCTGGCAATCGCGCTGATCGCACCGCCCATGCCCTGGATGCGACTCGGGATCGTGCTCTCGGCAATGGCAGGCCTTGGCTATGCGCTTGGCTTTGCCAATGATCTGGGCCTTGCCCTGTGGTTCTTCGTGCTGCTGGTGATCGGCGCATCGATGCTGCTGCGCTACATGATGGCCGAACGCAATTCGCGCTTCTCCGCCGAGGAAGAGGCACTGCGCGCCAGCTTCATGAGCGAGATGACCCGCGCCGGTGCCCGGCACCTGATGGACCAGGGCAACTGGATCACCGGGCGCGCGGGCGAAGTGCTGATCAACGAAGGCGAGGCGATCAGCCATCTCTTCTACCTGCACCACGGCGAGGCCGAAATCTCGCTGCACGGCAACCATGTCGGCAGCGTATCCGAAGGCGATCTGATCGGCGATGCGACCGCGCTCAGTGGAGAGCCGGCCACCGGCACCGTCCGCCTCGCCACCGACAGTCGCTTCTGGTGCGTCTCCGCGCCCAAACTGCGCCAGTATCTGGAACTTCATCCCGACGCGCGCACGGTGATCGAGCGCCAGATCAACCAGGCGCTGGAAGGCAAGCTGCGCGCGGCCAACGCGGCGCTGGCCGGGGGCTGACGCCGGTTTTGCAAACCGGGTACTCCCCGTCACACCTGCGAAAGCGGGCGACGCGCTTGCGCCTGCAACCACTTGCCAGGTGGGTTTCCCCGCTTTCGCGGCAATGACGCGGATGATGGCTCCGCAGGATAGAGCTTATTGCTGCGGCTCGAGCACCTGGCCGATCACGTGCACCATGCCGTTGCTCGCCGCCAGATCGGCCTGCTGGATCGAGCCGACATCGCCGCCGGAATCGGCCAGCCGCACCTGGTCGAGCTCGATCGAAGCGTTGATCTTCTCGCCCTGCAGCGTGGTGAGTTCGATGCTGCCGCCCTTGTCGCCGATCTGCTTGCGCAGGTCCGCTGCGGTCAGCCGCCCGGGGATGATGTGATAGTTGAGCACCGTTGCCAGGCGCGCCTTGTTTTCGGGCAGAAGCAGCTCGGCCAGCGCATCGACACCCAGCTTGTCGAACGCGCCATTGTCGGGCGCGAACAGCGTCATCGGCTTGTCCGCCGCCAGCGCCGCGCTCAGCTCTGCCGCCTTGATCGCGCGAGCGAGAGTCGAAAGATCGGGGTTGCGCAGCACCACCTCGTCGACGCGCAGGATGGCATCGGGCTCGGCCGCCGCCTCTTCCTTGACCTCGAGACTGGCGGGATCGACCCGCTTGACCGGATCGCCGCCGCCATCATGGCTGCCGCAGCCCGCGACCGCGAGAGTCAGCGCCAGAAGGGATGCAGTGGCAATCAATCGCATGTCGGTCTCCAGTGTCGTGCGCGTTTTCAGGCTTCGTCCTGCTTGTCCATGAAGACGAAGTCGCGCTCCATGCTCAGCATATGGGCACCGCCATCGACGAAAAGCAACTGGCCGGTGATCGCAGGCTCCTGCGCAAGGTAACGCACCGCGCGCGCAATGTCTCCCGGTGCCGACAGTCTATTGAGCGGCATGCGCGCGGCGAGCCGCTGCATCTGCGCCTCATCGTAATCGCTGGTGGCGAGCGTCAGCCCGGGCGCGACGCCGTTCACGCGCGCCTTTGCGCCGAAGGCCCGCGCCAGCGTGCGGATCGATTCGGCCAGCGCCTGCTTGGACAAGGTGTAGCTCAGCTGGTCGCCATTGGGGTTGCGCACCCGCTGGTCGATGATCTGCACGATCGCGGGCACCCGCCCCTCGCCTGCCCCGGCGACGACCGCACGGGTCAGCAGCATCGGCGCGAACAGGTTCACCGCGAAATGCTCCTCCAGCATCCGAGGCGTCAGGCTCTGCCAGTCGTCATATTCGAACAAAGAGGCACTGTTGACCAGAAGGTCGGGCGCGCGACCAAAATGCGCGACGACCCGGTCGACCAGCGACTGCGACGCCGATGGATCGGCGAGATCGGCCGCAAAGCCATGCCATTCGGTCGCTTCGGCCTCCAGGGTATCGGCCAGCTCGGGCTCGGGGGCCAGATCGCTGCGGCCGTGCAGGGCCAGCGCATGGCCCGCGCGCGCCAGTTCCATCGCGATGGCGGCCCCCACCCGGCGAAAGCCGCCGGTGACGAGCGCCAGCGGGGCCGGGCCAGCGCTCATCGACGCGTCCGGGTGAGCGTGATGCCGATCGATTCGCCCGCTTCGGCAATGGCGAGCTTGATGATCTTGACCTTGAGCCGCCGGATGCGCGGATCCTGCAGGAACAGCGTCTCGATGACATGATCGGCCACGGCCTCGATCAGCGTGAAATGCACGCCCTCGGGCAAGGCGGTCGAGGCGGCGTGCTTCAGGTCCATATAGTTCTTGGACGCGCTGAGCGGTGTATCGGGAGCATAGTGGTCCTCAGCCAGCATCTCTGCGCAGATGGTGAAGCGCAACGGCTGGGGCAGCTTGGTCTCTTCCGAATAGATGCCGGTCAGGACGTTGACGTCGAAATCGGCGACCTCGAGGATCAGGCTATCGGGTTGGGTGTCGGTCAAATGCTGGGCCTGACTTGTTTCTGGTTCAGCCCGTTCTCCGGCGAAAGCCGGAGTCCAGGGGCGATGTTGCGCTGCAGCCGCTCTGGCTTCCGGCTTTCGCCGGAAAACGGTCAGGGCTGGCGCGCGTTGGCAAATTGCACAGCCTAGCGCAAGTGTTTCACCCGTTCGACCAGCGCGCGAAGATCGCCGTCGGCAGCAGCCGCCCGCCCGATTGCTCGCGCACCGCCAGTTCGCCGATCTCGATCCGGCCCGGAAGGTCGGCGAAATGCGCCGCGAGCAGTTCGCCCAGCGCCAGCGCCGACATGCGCACCGCATAGACGGTGAGGAACAGGCAGGACGAGCGCGCGTCGAGCAGCCTGCGGCAATCGGCGATCAAAGCCGGCAGATGCTCTTCCAGCTTCCACACCTCGCCCTCGGGCCCGCGCCCGAATTTGGGCGGGTCGAGCAGGATCGCGTCATAGCGCTTGCCCCGGCGCACCTCGCGCGCGGCGAACTTGACGCAATCGTCGACCAGCCAGCGCACCGGCAGCGCCTCCATGCCCGACAGCGCGGCATTGGCACGCGCCGCTGCGACCGACTTCTTCGAGGCATCGACATGCGTGAGTTCGGCCCCGGCGGCCGCCATCGCCAGCGTGCCGACCCCGGTATAGCCGAACAGGTTGAGCGCCCTTGGCCGCTCCTCGCCCCGGTGCGCGGCAATATGCCCGCGCAGCCAGCGCCACACCGGGTCCATGTCCGGGAAGAAGCCGAGATGCCGGAACGGGGTGTTGAGCGCGGTCAGCCGCACCTCTTCCCAGGCGAGCGGCCAGCCCTCGCGCGGCACGTTCGGCTCGAGCTGCCAGCGGCCACCGCCATCCTCGTCCGATCCGGGAATGAACGCGCCATCGGCATCCCAATCGGGCAGCCGCGTCGGCCACATCGCCTGCGGCTCGGGACGGATGAAGCGATATGGCCCATAGGCCTCGAACTTGCGCCCGCCGCCACTGTCGATCAGCGTATAGTCGGCGCGCGGCTCGCCGATCATCAGCAGCGGTTGCGGGTCGAGCTCGGCCATGCGCGCGCGTCAGCCCTTTGCCGGGACCGCGCGCTCGGCGATATAGTCGCGCACCGTGGTGTAATCGCCAGGCAGCTTGTCGAACCTCTCGGCGCGTTCGAACAGGTCGCCGACGCGTGCAGGCAGGCGCGGGCGCAGGCCGGTGGCGCGCTCGACCGCATCGCGGAACTTGCTCGGGTGCGCCGTCGCCAGCGTGACACAGGGAATCGCGCGGTCGATCGTGCCGGCATCCTGCAACCGGTGCGCGGCGCCCAGGCCGATCGCGGTGTGCGGATCGATCATCTGCCCGGCCTCGTCCCAGGCGCGGCGCATGGCGATGCCCATTTCTTCGGGATCGATCCGCGCGCTCGAGAACAGCGCCTCGGCGCCTGCCCGCATCTCCGGCGAAAGCTGCATCGCCTTGCTGCTCTCGAAGCCCTTCATCCGCGCAGCCGTGAGCGCGCCGTCGCGGCCTTCGAGGTCGAACAGCAGCCGCTCGAAATTCGAGCTGACCTGAATGTCCATCGAAGGGGCTGCAGTGGGCGTCACGCTGCCTGCCGAATAGTCGCCCGCGCTGATCGCGC
>OFDN01002340.1_pt1 | contig 10587 bp, 6 predicted proteins | sample 1520971 | NCBI WGS metagenome assembly OFDN01 (sample SAMEA94257418, study PRJEB24077) | hot springs metagenome | biome: Aquatic biome; feature: Geographical feature; material: Water | place: India | collected 2012-06-12 | depth 5 m | reverse complement strand
ACTGGATTCATATTGGCTTTAATCCAATCCGTTAAAATTGGTTTTGCCAGTTTCCAGATATCCAGTTCTGGATATAAGTCTGTGCCCAAGCCTTCAACATGCACCAATGTTTTCAGGAGTAGCATCAATTGCGGTGGAATTTCCAAATGGAAACGACGTGCAATATCCATGACCTGAATCAGAATGCCAGCAAAGTCCAATTCGTGCATCGGTTTAGACACCATTGGCCCGACAGTACGGCGCATTTCACGGGCGAGAGCATCTTGATCTGTGCCTGGTGGAATCCAGCCAGCTTGGTGTACCACTTGAATCAGCTGCATAAAGTTGCTGTTCATCACCGCCAGCAACATACGTGCTACGGTCATTTGGTCATGCTTGGACAGCTCGCCCATAATCGCACAATCTAGCGCAATAAAACGCGGATTATTCGGATTGATGGTTTCCACAAATACGTTGCCAGGATGCATATCGGCATGGAAAAAGTTGTCACGGAACACTTGGGTAAAGAAAATCGTGAGGCCTTTTTCTGCCAAATCGGCACGATTCATCCCCAAACGATCAAAGGTTGCCGTGTCGGAAATTGGCACACCTGTAATGCGCTCTGCCACCATCACATCTTTACTGTCCATATAGACTTCAGGCACGTACATCATGCTTGAGCCTGTAAAGTAGTGACGCATACGGCGGGTGTTATCGGCTTCTAAGGTCAAATCCAGTTCGTTGAGAATAATTTGACGATAGTCCTGAATAATTTCAGATAAATGTAGAGCGCGTGCCGCTTCCAGACGTTTTTCCAGTGCTGCACCGAGCCATTCCAGAATTTCAAAATCTTGTAGAATTTGCTGGCGAATATCGGGACGGGTGACTTTAACCACGACTTCACGACCATCATGCAAGGCAGCGGTATGGACTTGCGCAATGGAGGCTGCTGCTAAAGGTTGCTCATCAAAACGGGCAAACAGGGTGTTGATGTCTGCCTTGAGCGATTGCTGAATTCGCATTTGTGCCACGTCAGAACCGAATGGTTTGACACGGTCTTGTAGCAACACCAATTGCTGTAAAACTTCAGGCGGAATCAGGTCACGACGTGTAGACAGTAATTGCCCAAGTTTAATTGCCAATGGTCCCATTTCTTCTAAAGCTTCTTTGAGCTTAAGCGGGTTTTTACGTTCTTTACTTGACCAAGCCGCAGGGTGCATGCGAATAAAACTGAGCGCATGACGTGCCTTTTCTGGTAGTTCTTCCGCAGGAAACAACGTGTCGAGTCTATAGTGCGCGGCAATGCGCCAAAGTTCGAGTAAACGTGAAACGTGCGGAATCATAAAGACTTATTCCCTAGGGCTGAGTGGAGTTTAAGGTGTCAGAAGCGGTATCTGGCTGTGCATCAAGCTGCGCTTGTAGCTGTTGAATTTTGGCTTCGGCGCGGTCTAAATTTTGTTGAAAAATGCGCGTGTCTTGTTGTAAGTCATCCATTTGCCAGCGTGGGGCAAATAGACCACTGTCTTCTTTTAGGGCATCTTCAGCAAAGAACAAATGGCTGTGTAGACTGCGTTTTAAATGCTTGGGTGCAAGCTGAATTTTGCCAACTTCATGAGCCAAAGCAGGACCAATCCAAGGGCTTAAATGTGCGGCCAAGTCTAGTTCAGCCTGCTGCATAATGCGCTGAATATCTTGTAAAAGATGATAGTCACCTTGTAGGGGAATATTGCCCACTTCATCGGATAGCAACAGTTTAAGCAATTGCACCACATTTTTAACATGCAAAGTGGCCGTTGCGGGGCTGATATTTTGCGCTTGATCAAACCTTGCGAAGCTAGAGCGCTTCTCATGCTCAAAAATAGAAGGCTGCTCGCTGTGACCTGTTGCAGTAGGTTCTAAACGAACTTTGTTGTCATCAAAAAAGACATCTACAGAAAGCTGTGGCGAATCGAGCACCACACGCAACATTTTGCCGTGTAGTTGGTTGAGCTGGATGCGAGTAATCGCATCCAAATCAATAACATGATGAATCAGTTTCTCAACTGCACCAAGGGCGAGAATTGACCACATTGCGGTACGCCTTAGAGTTTAAAACCACGGTGAACGGCAACAATACCACCAGTCAGGTTGTGGTAATCACAGTTTTGGAAGCCTGCCTGTTCCATCATGCCTTTTAAAGTGCGTTGATCTGGGTGCATACGAATAGATTCAGCCAAGTATTTGTAGCTTTCTGAGTCGTTTGCGACAATTTTACCCATCAATGGCAATGCTGTGAATGAATATAAATCGTAGAGTTTTGAGAACGGTTCAAATACTGGTTTTGAAAATTCTAAAATCAATAAACGACCACCCGGCTTGAGTACGCGGTACATCGCTGCCAAAGCTGCATCTTTATCGGTCACGTTACGTAAACCAAATGAAATAGTCAGTAAGTCAAAGCTGTTGTCTTCAAATGGTTCTAAAGTTTCGGCATTCGCCAACACGAAATCGACATTGGTACAGCCTGCATCAATTAGACGGTCACGGCCAACATTCAGCATAGATTCGTTAATATCTGACAGTACCACATGACCTGTAGGGCCAACTTCACGGCTAAAGACTTTGGCTAAGTCACCCGTACCGCCTGCAATGTCCAGTACGCGCTGACCACGACGTACACCTGACATATTAATCGCAAAGCGTTTCCATAAGCGGTGAATACCAAATGACATTAAGTCGTTCATAATGTCGTATTTGCTTGCAACCGAGTGGAAGACTTCTGCGACTTTCTGGGCTTTATCTTCACTGCTGACGGTTTGGTAGCCGAAGTGTGTGGTTGCACCGACATTGCCTGTGTTGGCACCGCGCGGCAAATTATATTTTGGCACTGAACCCGTAACAGGTGTATCCGTTAATTTTTGTTCTAAAGATTGTTGCTGACCTTGTGGAGCGCCTTGCGGTAGAGGTTCGGTTAAGAATGGACTCACTTTGTCTGTTGGTTGTGCCGACTCGGGAGTAGCGGTAGGCGTTTGATTTTCATTCGACATTGGAGTCACTCCTCAGGATAAAAAGGCTTAAGGCTGCAGTGTATGCATGATGACAGATTCTAAGCACTTGTACAGTAATCATCATGCAATTGTTATGAATAATATACAGAAAAAACCAAAGATAGCGTAAGTGTGCTGAATAAGTGTTGGTTATTTCACACATTGGGATTATGAAAATGGATGTAAATCACCTGCATGTACTTTGGCAATAATTTCCCGTTCTGTGGTAGTAAATTGCTTCACAAATTTCTCTGCAGACTTTAATGGTTTCATGGCTAAAAAGCCATCTTGCATAAACTCATACATAATTTGAAAACTGTATTTTTGCGCCGCGCCTTTACACATTTTAAAAGCGGTATAGACCACAAAAGAGCGCATATATTTATCTAGGTTTTTACCCAGTTCATCCAACATATTTAATTGTTTTAAGCGTGCTTCGCCCTGATCGAGCTTTAAATAAGTCAGACGCATCATCTCATCATTTAAAGGCATATTTTCAGGATAGTCCTGTAGCAATTGTATCGCGACTTGTTCATCTAACTGCACTGCCAAAATCGCCAGACTTACCCCAGAAGTCCCTGTTTTTATTGCATTTTCAGGGATGATTTTTTCAGCTTTGTGTGCATATTTCAGTAGGCGAGCAATTTGACCTGCCAAAGCGTCAAAATCTGGACCGCCATATAAGCGGTTTAAAAAATATTCAGCCATCAAGACATTGTGCTTTTCGGCAAACTGTGTGGCATGGGTGCGTTGCATACGCTGTTTTTGCCATGCTTGAACATCTTGTAAGCGTTGAAAAAGCATAGGATTTTTATGATATTTAAATTGATAATACAGTTCTAACAGCTCATCTAAAGCAGCAAGTTTAGACATAGGGTGTCTCATTATTGAGTTGAATGGGCAAATCTTAATGTGAGTTTGATCTCGTCGCTATGACAAATTACACAGAATTCCAAACGGCAAAGGTCAGTGTGTGAGATTAATCTACAAAAATACGCGAAAAGTTGTTAAAAAATGGGTCGATATTCGTATACTGATCAAAGTCTGTCGCTCATTCTAATATCGTAAATATAGACGAATGATCAGCAGAGCTTAAATAACACAACAATAGGGTAGATGATGTCACAAGCACATACTGAATTTAAACTCATGGAAGAAGAACAACTTTCAGTCGAGCTAATTGAAGCCCAATATGCTTTAAAAAATACCAAAGGTGAAAAAAATGCCAAAAGTTTGCTGATTTTAGTGAGCGGCATTGAATTGGCGGGGAAAGGAGAGTCGGTCAAACAACTTAGGGAATGGGTCGATCCGCGTTATTTAAGGGTAAAAGCCGATGCGCCACACCCGTTTAATCCCAAACAGACACTTTGGCAGCCTTATGCACGTTTTATTCCTGCCGAAGGTCAAATTATGGTGATGTTTGGCAATTGGTATAGTGACTTATTAAGCACAGCCATGCATGTGTCTAAACAAATTGATGACACCATGTTTGATAACTATGTCGAAAAAATGCGTGCCTATGAAGAAGACTTAAAAAATAACCATGTGGATGTCATTAAAATCTGGTTCGATTTATCGTGGAAATCACTACAAAAACGACTAGATGATATGGAACCGAGCGAAGTGCATTGGCATAAATTGCACGGCTTGGATTGGCGCAATAAAAAGCAATATGACAGCTTGCAAAAGCTGCGCCAACGCTTTACCGATGACTGGATTATGATTGATTGCGAAGATGAAACCATCCGCGATCAACAATTTGCACAGCATATTTTACGTGCTTTAGAGCATTGTCCTGTGCATCCGACCAGTTCGGGCATCACTTGGCAAGCTGCAGAAATTCCAGAAGTTTTGCTTAATCCTGTATCTGAATCGGTCAATCAGGATGACTATAAAGCAGAGTTAAAGAAACTCACGAAAAAAGTGGCAGATGCACTGCGTTTAGATAACCGTAATGTCAGCATTGTTTTTGAAGGAATGGACGCAGCAGGCAAAGGCGGCGCGATTAAACGGATTGTAAAAAAACTGGATCCGCGTGAATACGAAATTTACACCATTAGTGCACCTGAAGCCTTTGGAATCAGTCGTCCTTATTTGTGGCGTTTTTGGACGAAAATTCTGCCTGAAGAAAAAATCAATATTTTTGACCGTTCTTGGTATGGGCGGGTATTGGTAGAACGTGTAGAAGGTTTGATTAGCCCACTGGAATGGCAGCGTTCTTATGACGAAATCAACCGTTTTGAAAAAGACTTAAATGATCATCAAACTGTCGTCATCAAATTTTGGTTAGCCATTAGTAAAGATGAGCAGGAGCTGCGTTTTAAAGCACGTCAGGAAACCGCACATAAGCGTTTTAAAATTACAGATGAAGACTGGCGCAACCGTAGCCGTTGGGATGATTATTTGGTGGCAGCGGCAGATATGCTGCAACGTACCAGTACCGAATATGCACCGTGGCACATCATTCCGAGTAATGACAAAAATGCAGCACGTTTGGAAATTTTAAGAACCATCTTGAAACAACTCAAGGCAGAATAATCTGCCTCGAGGATGCAAAGACTGCGTGTTAAGTTAGCTGAATTTGAGTCTGTTTAGTTTAAAAATTAAGCATTCACAACTTTGGCTTGTTTAAGCTGAATGCTTTTTGCCAGTTTATAGCTTTCTTCAACATGCGTTTCGGCAATTTTTTTCATAATAAAATAACCCAAACCTGCTGCCACCATTTGTCCACCCAATGGAATAAACTTGGTGACTTGTTTGGTGATGTACTTGGCTGCGACATTATTCAGGGATTTTTTTACTGCAGTACGCGCCACGACTAAGCCTGAAAATTCCACACCGCGTTTACGCAATTCGCTCCAGTGGACTTTTCGGGTTTCAGGATCATACACGCTGACTTGCTCAGGAGATAAGCCAAAACGTGCATTAATTTCTGGAATCAGTTGCGACAAGATGCCCACATCAATGACGACGTCTAAAAACGGCACAGGAATGACGGCTGCACCTGCAGAAAAGTAGGCACGTTTTTTGACCAGTTCTAGGCATTCTGCACGAATCATTTCCAAGTCTAGGCTTGGATCAATACTGTCTGGAATAGTCTCTCTTTTTATCATAGGTACAACCTTAAAATGGCGGATAATCGTATGCTGTTTGGTAAATTAAACCACTTTATTCAAAGCACTTTTTGAATAAAGTAGGCAATAAAAGTATGCTTGTAAAGTGGCATACACCGTTGTAAGTGTATAGCCAATAATCTTTATTCTTTTGTTGTGCTTGAGGCAAATGATAGATCAACGGCCTTCTAGTACATTTAATACATTCTTATTCAAAATAAATTAAAGGATACCTTATGGCGATTCATGTCATACAAAGCCAACGTATAGAAGTTTTAGTCAATGAAATGCTGAAAACCATACGTCAACCGACATCGAATCCGCTTCAGGTGCTACAAACCCAGCATTTTATTGTGCCTTCAGTGGCAGTAGAAAAGTGGCTGACGGAAAAAATAGCCGAGCAAAAAGGCATTAGTGCCAATACTGAATTTCATCATCGTATTCGTGCCTTTCAATGGGCCGCTTATCAGGCAGTTTTAGACGATAAAGATCGGGTGCGTCAGGCAAATATTCCGCGTATTGTGATGCAATGGCGTGTGTTTTATGACTTACAACCGTGGATACAACACGAACAAAACCCACTTCCTGCCGAGCATGCTTTACATCGTTTGATTCAGCGAATTTATGACAGCGCAGAGCAATTGTCACAGGGTTTAGAAAAGCAGCTCAAAAAGCAAAACATGCTGTATTGGGTGGCAGATAAAGTTTCACGTTTATTTAGCAATTACATGGTTTATCGTGGTTTTTGTCAAAAAGGCTGCGAAGGTGTCTGCCAATGCCAAAGCAATTGGTTGGCGGTTTGGGGACAGCAAAAACGCCTGAACTTAAAGCAGCAAATTTATATCCCTAAAAACTTTGAGAGCGAAGAAGAAAAACAAGCGGCATTGGAAATAGCCGCATTTACTCAAGAGCAAGCCGAAGAATTAGAGCAATGGCAAAGTTGGTTGTGGTTGCATATTTTCCATGCCGATTTTGAAAAAATGCAGGAGATTGACCTGCAGTTTTGGCAAGCCTTGGGCGAGCCTGAAAATCCAAATCCGTGTATTAACAAATTACCCAAACAGTTGGTGATTTTTACCTTATTGGATTTGCCGCCAAGCCAGTTGTTGTTTATTCGCCGTTTGGCGCAGTATATGGATATTTTTATTCTGCATTACAACCCATCGCAAGAATATTGGGCAGACATGGTCGATCCTAAGTGGAAATTAAACATGGATGCGCGAATCAAAAGTCGCTTTATTCGCGAGATGGAAAGTCAAAATAAAACTGTAAGCGATGATGATATTGCTGCGTATATCAAAAAATATAATGGTGAATTTAATGCCGATATGCGCGAGTCACATCATCCCTTGCTGACACGCTTTGGTAAGCAGGCACGCGATCACTTTTCTTTATTGGCGGCGTTGTCGAGTGGTGATGAAGGCGAGTGGTATGATCTTTTCCCTGAAGAAGAGCCGCAACATTTACTTGGCAAAATTCAATCGGATGTATTGAATTTGGTTGAGCCAGTCGCGCAGGCGTATGACTTAGACCCTGCCGATGAGTCATTGCAAATTCATGTGTGTCATTCAAGTTTACGTCAGCTTGAGGTACTTAAAGATCGTTTAATTGCATGGCTAGGACAAGATGACAGCCGCCAAGCCAGTGATATTTTGGTGTTGAGTCCGAAACTCAAAGAACAAGAATCTTTAATTCGCAGCGTATTTGCTGCACCGCCAAGTGAACGTGATCTCTATCAGAAAGGACAACAAAAATCACAGCAGAATCAAGCCGCTTTAGGGCATCAACTCAGTCAAGATAGTGTGTATTTGCCTATTCAAATTGCAGGCATCAGCTCTTTAGACATTCATAATGCTTGGCGTGCGGTGGTTGGGCGTATAGCGCTAGTACAAGGACGTTTTAGCTTTGAGGAGTTTGGCGACTGGTTGAGTTTGGCTGCCACACAACAGCGTTATGCCTTGAATTTAAACAACATTGAGCGCATGAATGAGTTGTTGGCCAATGCGGGTTTTAAACGTGGTTTAGATGCCGAGCATTTAAAACGCAGCCTGAGTGCAGATGATCAAGATTATCGGTTCAGCTTAAAGTTTGCTTTAGATCGTTTGGCTTTGGGCGTTGCAGTGCCAGAGCATTGCGTGGTTCAGCACACTTTAAGTTATGCCGATGTGCAAAGTAGCGATTTTGAATTGATTTTTAAACTGGTTCAAATTTATCAGGATTTTGCACAGCGCCGTGATTGGCTAATTCAGCATGAATTGGGGCAAGCCAAAACGGTGGAATATTGGCTCAAACAACTGATGCAAGACTTGAGTGAGTTTCAGGATGCAGGAGTAGATGTGTTGGCATCGGTGTTTAGTTTGGTGCAAAAACATGACCGTATGCTGACCTTAGCCAGTTATTTTGATGTGCAGTCGGGTCAAGATTTGCGTCATTTAAGTTTACCGCTGGATTATATTCTGCAAGAAATTTCTGCCCAGCTCGAAACCCAACTCGAACAAGCCAGTCCATCGGGCGCTATTACCTTTAGCCAAATTGGTGCAATTCGTCCGCTGCCATATAAGTTGATTGTGATGTTGAACTTGGACAATGGCGTGTTCCCAAGTCGTGATCAGCAATTGGCTTTTGATTTGATGCAACTATTAAAACCACAACTGGGAGATCGTTCACGCATTGAGGATGATCAAGGGGCATTTTTAGATAGTTTATTGTTGGCGCAAGACAGTGTTTGGTTATTTTATAACGGTTTTGATGTCAGCGATGGTGAGGTACGTGATCCATCCGTGGTGGTGCAGGAATTTGTGCAGCATTTGGAATTGATTGTGAAACATCCCGATAGGGCTAGCGATTCACGCTTAAACTTGAACGGTGTCGAGATTCCTGCGCAATTGAAATCTCTTTATCACCTGCATAGTTTGCAACCTTTTGATCAACTGCGTTTTGCCGAAAGCCGTGAAGTTCGCTTTAAAGATCAATGGTATCGGGTTGCCAAACAAATGCAGCAAGAAACCACACCACGCGAAGCATGGTTTGGTGAATATCCATTATTGCCACAAGACGTGGTGGTACTCGACAGTATGCAATGGATTCGAGATGTATGTTTCCCTGCACGTGCCTATTTAAAAGCGATTGGAGTCGAAAATTTACAATCCGACACTGCTGCAATGAACCATGAGCCACTGATTTTAAATGGCTTGGAAAAATATAGTGTGCGTGATTTTTTACTCCAACATGGCACGCAAGATGCAGAAAGCTTGTTGCAAGATACTTTACCTGTGGGCAAAACTTTAAATGCCACGTTTAAAACGGGACTGCAAGAACAGCAATATTTACGTGACATACTGCAGCAGTTTGCAGATGAGGCAACCGCAACAACGCAACAGCTTTGGAAAATGAATCCGCATTTGCATATCCGTATTCAAGTGCCTGAACAGCCGACAAAGCTTTGGTGTAGCGTGGTGGCAGCGAGTGCCAGACCAAAAAAATATGCCGAAGTATGGTTGGAATATCTGTTCTGGGTGGCTTATCAGAACACAGAACAGCAAGATTTAGAGCGGATTGTGGTGTGTAAAGATGCGGTGATTCATTTTGCCAATATCCATGCACAGCAAGCACACGAGTATTTAGCCCAGTGGTTTGAGTTCTGGAAACACGCACAGCAATATCCTGTGTTATTGCCTGCGGCTTTGGTTTTAAAAATGAAAGATAAAAAAGAATTTGAAATTCAGTGGGATGAAGTTCAGTCCGATCAAGTTTTGAATATGGAAAGCTTCGTAAAACATTGGCATGACGGTGCTAGGAGGAGCTTTATTGATGAAAGTGAGAAAAATCACCCAGACTGGTCATTTATTTTTCAAGACAGTGAAACTGAACCGTTGTTGATTGAGGCATTTCAGCAATATAGCCATCGACTGTATCAGCCCATCATTGAAAATTATGAATCTGCGAAAAATCTTCAAAAACAAGGGGAATCTGTGTGAACTCATCTAGCCCATTCCCAATTTGTTATGACCCAATTCAAGAGATGCAATTTAAAGGCTTGCATTGGATTGAAGCATCGGCAGGTACAGGAAAAACTTATACTTTATCTAGTTTGATGGTGCGGATTTTTTTAAAAGATTATTTTCCTAATCAAGTGATTGCGACCACATTTACCCGTGCCGCGGCAGCCGAGCTAAAAAGTCGTATTCGTGCTCGTTTGCTTGAAACCCAACAATATATCGACCAGTGTTTAAACCAGTCTTTAGATCAGCGCGCTCTTGCAGAGAAAATTGCACAACTACAAGATCCTTTACTCAAACATATTTTGCAGGAATATCGTTTAAAACTAGACTATGCCAGTTCACGTTTGAAGTTGGTGATTGCGCAACTGGATGAGCTATTTGTAGGAACACTCGATAGCTTTAGCCAAAAATTATTGCGTGAATTCTCCTTTGAAAGCGGCAAAATTGAGCGCGCCAATATTACCGACC
>OFDN01002339.1_pt1 | contig 10589 bp, 8 predicted proteins | sample 1520971 | NCBI WGS metagenome assembly OFDN01 (sample SAMEA94257418, study PRJEB24077) | hot springs metagenome | biome: Aquatic biome; feature: Geographical feature; material: Water | place: India | collected 2012-06-12 | depth 5 m | reverse complement strand
GACCCCGGCCGCCGGGCCGAGTTCGAGCGCACGCTGTCCGGCGCGCTGCCGGAGGGCTGGCGGGAGGTGGTGGGTGCCGTGAAGCGGCGCGCCAGCGCGGCGGCCGCCGCCGTCGCCACCCGCAAGGCGTCGCAGGACGCGCTGGAGGCGCTGACCGCCGCGATTCCGGAGCTGGTCGGCGGCTCCGCCGACCTCACCCATTCCAACCTGACCCTGACCAAGGCGCTGCGGCCGGTGACGGGGGCCGACATGTCCGGCCGCTACATCCATTACGGGGTGCGGGAATTCGCCATGGCCGCGGTGATGAACGGGCTGGCCCTGCATGGCGGGCTCGTCCCCTACGGCGGCACCTTCCTGGTCTTCGCCGACTACATGCGCAACGGCATCCGCATGTCGGCGCTGATGGGGCTGCGGGTGGTGTATGTGCTGACCCACGACAGCATCGGGCTGGGGGAGGACGGGCCGACCCACCAGCCGGTGGAGCAGGTGGCGGGCCTGCGCGCCTCCCCCAACCTGCTGGTCTTCCGCCCCGCCGACGCGGTGGAGACGGCGGAATGCTGGGAGCTGGCGCTCGACAACCAGGGCGGTCCCAGCGCGCTCTGCCTGTCGCGGCAGGCGCTGCCGACGCTGCGGCGGGAGCACGCCGACGAGAACCGCTGCGCCGCCGGCGCCTATGTGCTGGCGGAAGCCGAAGGGGGCGAGCGCCGCGCCACCCTGATCGCCACCGGCTCGGAGGTCGCCATCGCGATGGAGGCGCGCGAGCGGCTGCAGACGGAGGGCGTGCCGACCGCCGTGGTGTCCATGCCCTGTTGGGAGCTGTTCGCCCGGCAGCCGTCCGGGGTCCGGCGGGCCGTGCTGCGCCCCGGCACCGTGCGCGTGGCGGTGGAGGCGCTGGGCGGCTTCGGCTGGGAGCGCTGGGTGGGGGAGGAGGGCGCCGTGGTCGCCATGCCCGGCTTCGGCGCCTCCGCCCCCGCCCCCGACCTCTACCGCCGCTTCGGCATCACCGCCGATGCGGTGGTGGAGGCGGTGCGGAAGCGGCTGTGACGCCTCACTTCGCGGTGAGCAGCACCGTCTTCATGAAGTCGGCGACCGCCACCGTCACTGCCTGCGTCGCCTCCGGGTCGGCGCCGACGGTGGGGCCGATGCGGACGCACTCGTCGGTGTAGGTGAAGGGCTTGCTGGTGGCGTCGTTGATCAGGGTCGCCTTGTCATCCTCGCGGATGCGGCACTCGCGCACGGACTGGTCGGCCTTGGTGGCGACCGGCGGGTTGGCGCCCAGCGGGTTGTCGAAGCCGTGGGCGGCGTTCGGGTATTCGGTCAGCGCCACGTCGGCGCCGGCCTTCTTCAGGCGCTCGACATAGGCCTTGCAGGTCACCACCGGGTTGTAGTCGTCGGGGGTGCCGTGGAAGATGCGGATCGGGCGGGCCGCCACCGCCTCGTCCTCGCGGTAGGTGGTGGCGCAGTCCGGGTAGAAGGCGACGTAGCCGGCGAAGGCCACGCCGCTCTTGTTCCACTGCTTGTGGAAGCGCTCCAGGCTGGCGTAGAGCGCCGCCTGCCCGCCGCGGGAGAAGCCCATCAGCACGATCCGGCCGGAATCCACCCGCGGGTGCTTGGCCAGGATGTCGAGCGAGCGGTAGATGTCGAGGATGAAGGCCAGCCGGCCGAGCGAGGCCTGCTTGTCGCCGACCCCGGTGAAGCCGCGTCCAGTCATCCCGTCGATGACGAAGGTCGAGATGCCCATGCCGTTGAGCTGGCGCTTCCAGTAACCGATGTTGCCGCCGATGCCGCCGGACCCGTGCATCAGCACGACCAGCGGAAGCTTGCCGCTGCCCTGGGCGAGGCTGAGCTCGCCGCCGAGCGTCACCTCCTTGCCCGCCGCGTCGCCGGCCAGGAACTGGCTGTCGGTGATGGTCAGGGTGGGGATGGTGTGAAGCTCGACCCGCGGCGGCAGATCCTTTGGAGCCGGCGATTGCGCGGCGGCGGTGCCGGCGAGCATGGTGAGCGCCGCGGCGATCGCGGCACCGATCAGACGATGCATGGGGTTCCCTCCTTTATCGTTGTGGTGGATCGGCGGGGGTGTGTCCCCCGTCCGTCGGCGGTGCGTGCCGGGTCGCGGGACCGGGCACTGTCACATCAGCGTGGTGCTGTCGGTCACGTTGGACGCGAGCTGCGCCTGCGCGGCCAGCCGCACGGGGGCGTTGGCGGCGCCGTAGCCGGTGTAGGAGCGGCGTTCCACGATCTCCACGCTGAAGCGCTCCTCGAAGGGCTCGGTGTAGGCGTGGAAGAACTCCGCCTCGCCCTCGCGGTCGTAGAGGATGCTGGCGGCGGCCAGCCGGTCGACGAACGCGTCCTCCAGCCCGAACTTGGCGGCCAGATCCTCGTAATAGTTGGCGGGGATGGGCAGGAAGCGGGCACCGCGGGCGCGCAGCGCCGCCACCGTGCCGTAGATGTCGCCGGTGGCGAGTGCGATGTGCTGCACGCCGACGCCGCTGTAGGCGCTGACCGAGCGGGCGGTGGCGGTGTTGCGGCTCTGCGAGATGTTGAGCGGCAGCCGCACGGTGCCGTCCGGGCTCTGCACCGCCTTGCTGCGCACCAGCCCGTGCGGGTCGGGCAGCACGAAGGTGGCGTCGGCCTCGAAGCCGAAGGCGGCCTTGAAGAACAGAACCCAGCTGTCGAACTGACCGTCGGGCAGGGCCAGCGACACATGGTCGACCCGGAGGTCGCCGGCGGCGGGGGCCGGGGCGGCGGCCATGACGAAGTCGGTGTCGTAGATGGTGGCCCCCTCGCGGTGCCGGTCCACGAGGTAGATCAGGCTGCCGTCGGGTGCCCGCACGGCGGGGATCAGAAGCTCGTTGGGGCCGATCGGCCCTTCGAATGGCTTGCAGCGGTAGAGCCGGGCGCGGTTCAGCGCTTGGGCAGCGGCCTCCACATGGAAGGCCATGGCGCAGACCGAGGGACCGTGCAGCAGGTAGAAGGCCTGGGCGAAGGACTCCGGCTCGGCGTTGACCAGCAGGTTCACGTCGCCCTGGCGGTAGAGCGTCACGCGCTTGGAGCGGTGCTGCCCGGCGACCGCGAAGCCCAGCCTCTCCAACCACGCGCCGAGCCGTGCGGCGCTGCCCTCGTCGGCGGCGAACTCGATGAACTCGAAGCCGTGGCAGGGGCTGGCGGCGGGCGGGGTGAACAGGTCGAGCGGGCGCGACGGCGCGGGCGCCGCCGGCGCCGCCTGGGTTTCGGCGGTCAGGCGGGCGCGGGTGCGCTCCTCCAGATAGAGCAGCGAGCGGGCGCCGTCGGCGGCGGACTGGCGGGCGCTCATGGCGCGCAGGTCGTCGTTGAAGACCTCCAGCGACAGCGGCCCGCCGTAGCCGCTCTTCAGGATCGGCGCCAGGAAGCCGGCGAGGTCGAATTCCCCCTGGCCGGGGTAGCAGCGGAAATGCCGGCTCCAGGGCAGCACGTCCATCGGCAGCCGGGGCGCGTCGGCCATCTGCACGAAGACGATGCGGTCGCCCGGCACCTCGGCCAGCCCCGACGGGTCGTCGTTCAGCGCCAGCGTGTGGAAGCTGTCGACCAGCAGCCCCAGGCTCGGCAGATCGACCATTTGGACCAGCTTCCAGGCATGCGCCCAGGTCTTCACATGGCGGCCCCAGGACAGCGCCTCGTAGCCGATTCGGATGCCGCGGCGTCCTGCGCGCTCCGCGACCGCCGCCAGATCCTCGGCCGCCGGCCCGTCCTCCAGGATGGTGTCCGCCGACACGTTGGAGCAGAGCAGCAGCAGGTTGACGCCCAGATCCCCCATCACGTCGAACTTGCGCTCGGCGCGGTCGAGGTTGCGGGCGAGGCGGTCGCGCGGCAGCCCCTCGAACTCGCGGAAGGGCTGGTAGAGCGTGATCTCCAGCCCGAGATCCGCGGCCATGCTGCGGACCTCGCGCGGGGAGCCGCCGTACCAGGTCAGGTCGCTCTCGAAGATCTCCACCCCGTCGAAGCGCGCCGCGGCGGCGGCCTGGAGCTTGTCGGGCAGGGTCCCGCTCAGGGACACGGTGGCGATGGAATGCAGCATGGCGTCACCTTGGGTGGAAGGGCGGTCAGCCCGCGAACCATCGGGCCGGGACGGTCACCAGACCGGGGAACAGCACCAGCAGGAACAGCACGGTGAGCTGCGCCAGCATGAAGGGCCAGACGCCGCGGATCAGATCCTCCATCCGCAGCTTCGACACCCCGCACACCACGTTCAGCACCGTGCCGACCGGCGGCGTGATCAGGCCGATGGCGTTGTTGATGATGAACAGAACGCCGAAATAGACCGGATCGATGCCCGCCTGCTTCACCACCGGCACCAGCACCGGGGTGAGGATCAGGATGGTCGGCGTCATGTCCATGGCGGTGCCGACCACCACGACCAGCAGCATGATGGCGAGCAGCAGCAGCGTCGGGCTGTCCATCAGCGGTTCGAGCAGGTCGCCGACCATGCCCGGCAGGTCGGCGATGGTGATCAGCCAGGCCGACACCATGGCGGCGGCGACCAGGAACATCACCGCGGCGGTGGTCTTGGCGGCGGTGACGAACACCTCGTAGAGCTGCGTCACGTGCAGCTCGCGGTAGATCACGGTCGCCACGAACAGGGCGTAGATGGCGGCGACCACCGCGGCCTCGGTCGGCGTGACGACGCCCATCTTGAGCCCGACGATGATGATCACCGGCAGCATCAGCGCCCACACGCCCTCGCGCAGCGCCGCCAGCACCTCGGCCAGCGACCGCCGCGGCGGCGGGGTGATGTTCTCGCTGCGCGCCACCAGCCACCAGGCGACGGCCAGCGCCAGGCCGAGCAGCAGGCCCGGGAAAATGCCGGCCAGGAACAGCTTGGTGATGGAGACGTTGCCGGCCACCCCGAAGATGACGAAGCCAATGGACGGCGGGATGATCGGCGCGATGATGCCCGACGCGGCGATCAGCCCGCCCGAGCGCGCCGGGTCGTGCCCCGCCTTCACCATCATCGGCACCAGCAGCGCGGCCAGCGCCGCCGCGTCCGCCACCGCCGAGCCGGACAGGCTGGCCAGGAGGCAGGCGGCGAGGATGGCGACGAAGCCCAGCCCGCCCTTCACGTGCCCGACCAGCGTGAGGGCCAGGTCGACGATGCGCTTGGACAGGCCGCCGGCGTTCATGATCTCGCCGGCCAAGAGGAAGAAGGGCACCGCCATCAGCGGGAAACTGTCGGCGCCGTTGATGACGTTCTGGGCGATGATCTGCGCGTCGAACAGGTCGAGATGCATCATCAGCGCCACGCCGCAGACCAGCAGCGCGAAGGCGATGGGCATGCCCAGCGCCATGGATCCGAGAAGCGAACCGAGGAAGATCGTGATGGTCATGGCCGGGTCCTCACCTCAATGCCCGCTGCCGGCGCGGGTGCGCGGGGGGTGTTGCTGGGCGGCGGCCTCGGCGACGAAGGCCGGGGCGGCGTGGGCGGGATCGACGAGCTCCACATGCTCCTCGGACTCCTGCACCATCACCAGATCGTCGCCGGAGAGCCGGCCGGTCACCACCTGCCACAGCGCGTGCAGCAGGAGTGCCGCGGCGGAGACGCCGAAGACCAGCCCCACGCCGTAGAAGAGTCCCATGGAATAGCCGACGGCGGGGGAGGCGACGTGCAGGTTGATCTGCGTCTGCAGCCAGCTCCCCTGGAGCAGCAGCCAGGTCACGTACAGCATCAGCAGGTGCGACGCGACGAGGCAGGCGCGGCGCCCGCCGTCGGGCAGCAGCCGCACCAGCATGTCGACGCCCAGATGCCCGCGCTCGCGCATCACCACGATGGCGCCCAGGAAGCTGAGCCACACGAAGAGCAGCCGCGACAGCTCCTCCGACGCGGTGATGCCGGAATTGAAAACGTAACGCAGCACCACGTTGCCGAAGACCAGCACGCACATGCCGAGCAGGCACAGCGCGATCAGCACCTTCAGCAGTTTGAAATAGCCATCGACGAGCTTCGTCATGGTCCCCTCCCTCGCCCCTTGGTCCGGGCGGGCCGGCGGCGGTCGTGCCGTCGGCCCGCGCGTCCGGTCAGTTCTTGCCCCGCGCCTTCCCGACCTCGGCGTAGAGGCTGTTCACCAGCTCCTCGCCGATGTCCTTCCGGTACTTCTCGATCACCGGCTGCGCCCGTTCGCGCAGCTTCGCCACTTCCTCCGGCGCCAGCTCGGTGACCTGCATGCCGCGCTTGCGCAGCGCCTCCACGGTGGAGGCCGCCTGCTCGCGCGCCACCTTGCGCTGGTAGACGGTGGTCTCCTCCGCCGCCTCCCTCAGGATCCGACGCTCGTCCTCGGACAGCTTGTCCCAGAACTTCTGGGCGACGATGACCGCCTGCGGCGTGTACATGTGGTTGGTCAGCGTCAGGTACTTTGAGACCTCGTCGTACTTGCCGTCCAGGATGTTCAGGACGGGGTTGGTCATCCCGTCCACCGCCCGGGTCTCCAGCGCCGTGTAGGTCTCGGTGAAGGGCATCGGCACGGCGTTGGCGCCCATGGCGTTCATGAAGTCGATGTAGAGCGGGGTCGGGATGACCCGCATCTTCAACCCCTTCAGGTCGTCGGCCTTGGCGATGGGGTGGCGGCTGTTGTGCATCTGGCGGAAGCCCAGATCCCAATAGGCCAGACCGACCAGACCCTTGGCCGGCAGCTTGTCGAGCAGGGCCCGGCCGACCGGCCCGTCGATCACCGCGTCCGCCTCGCGGGCGTCGGCGAACAGGAAGGGCAGGTCGAGCGCCGCCATCTCCTTCACCTGACCGGCCAGCAGGCTGGCGTTCATCACGGTCATCTCCACCGTGCCGCCCTGCATGGCGGAGACGGTCTGGAGGTCCGGGCCCAGCGTGCCGCCGGGGAAGGGGCGCACGGTGATCAGGCCGCCGCTCTTCTGGGCCACCAGCTCGGCGAACTTCTCCACCCCCAGCACCTGGGGATGGCCCTTGTTGCTGGCCGAGGGGAACTTGATGGTGCGCTTCTGGATGTCGGCCGCCGCCGCCGCACCGGCGGCGAGCAGGACGGCCGGGACCAGGAGCCCGGCGAGGAACGTTCCAAAGCGGTTGCGCATGACGTCTCTTCCCTTGTCCGTCACGCCTTTGCGAAAGGCGCGGGTGTTGGCGACGGGTGTCACGCTCTCGGATCAGGTCATGGTGCGGGCGACGGCCAGCACCGCCGCCTCGTCCGCCGCGGCGATGCCGAGGAAGTCGAGGTAGAGCGGGATCTGGGCGTCGAGCATGTGGTGGCCGTGGTGGACGGGCAGCCCGCGCCGCGCGGCGGTGGCGAGCAGCGCCGTGTCCTTCGGCTTCATCACGATGTCGCAGACCACCGTCCCGGCGCCGAGGCGGTCCGGGTCGAAGGGCAGCGGGTCGTCGGGATGGAGCCCGAGGGGGGTGGCGTTGATCGCGTAGTCCGTGCGCTCCGGCGGCGTGGCGGCCACCTCCAGCCGGGCCACCTCCAGCCGGGTGGCCGGGTGGTGGTGCCGGACGCGGTCCGCCACCGCCAGGGCCCGGCCGGCGTCGCGGTCGGTCAGCGTGATGCGATCCGCCCCGGCCTCGGCCAGGGCGGCGACGATCGCCGCTCCCGCCCCGCCGGCACCGACCACCCACGCCGTCGCCCCGCGCACCGCGTGCCCCCGGGAGGCGAGCCCCCGCAGGAAGCCGGTGCCGTCCACCATGTCGCCGTGCAGCGCGCCGTCCGGATCCCGCCGCACGAGGTTGGCACCCCCCGCCGCCCGCGCGCGGGTCGACAGGCGGTCCATCGCCGCGGCCAGCGCCGGCTTGTGCGGGATCGACACGGTCGCCCCCTGGAAGTTCGGCACGGCCCGCAACGCCCCCAGCGCGGGGGCGAGCGAGCCGGACGGCACATGCATGGGCAGCCACACCGCGTTGTGGCCCAGCGTGCGGAACACCGCCTCCATCACCCGCGGCAGCCGCAACTGGCCGACGGGGTCGGCCATGGTGGCGTAGAGGAGGGTGTTGCCGTCGAGCCGGGAGGGCTGGACCGCGCGCTGCGCTTCCATCACCGAAGTCCTTCCGTTTGCGTGACGAACGGACGATGATCCGCGGCGGCCGTAACGGCAAATACCAAGATTTGCCGTGACGTGAACATCATGTTAATGGCGGGCGCGCGACCAACGGGGAGGCCGGGATGCTGACGCTGCGGCAGATCGAGGTGATCCGGGCGGTGATGGTGGCCGGCAGCATCGCCGGGGCGGCGCGGCTGCTGAACGTGTCGGCGCCCGGCGTCAGCCGGCTGATGAAGTACACGGAGCGGTCGCTGGGCGTGCGCCTGTTCGACCGCCGGCTCGGCCGCTACGTGCCGACGGCCGAGGCGGGGGCGGTGTTCGAGCGGATCAACAGCGTCTACAAGGCGGTCGACGACCTGCAATACTCCGTCCAACGGCTGAAGCAGGGGCACGGCGCCGAGCTGCGCATCGCCTCCATGCCCAGCATCGCCAACGTGATGGTGCCGCGCGCCATCGAGAAGCTGCGCCGCCGCCATTCCGAGCTGCTGGTCGATGTGAACATCCTGAAGATCGAGGAATCCGTCGATTACCTGCTGCTCGGCAAGGGGGAGGTGGTGGCGATGAGCTACCGGCTCGACCATCCCGGCCTGGACTTCCAGCGGCTGGCCAGCGGCCGGCTGTTCTGCATCGCACCAATCGACCATCCGCTGGCGGTCCAGGACCGCGTGTCGGTGGCGGAGATCGTGCGGCACCCGCTGATCGGCATCGACCCCAATGATCCCTACGGCCGGATCATGACCGACATCTTCGCCCGCCAGGGGCTGGACTACCGGATGACCATCCGCGCCCGCTTCGGCACCACAGTGTGCCGGCTGGTCCAGGCCGGTCTGGGCATCGCCATCATCGACCAGTTCACCGTCGCCCACGACGCCGTGCCCGGCGTCCGTCTGCTGGAGATCGAGGAGCCGACGACCTTCCACACCTACGCCGCCTTCAAGGCCGACAGCACGCTGTCGGTCTTCGCCGAGAGTTTCGTGGAGACGCTGCGGGCGGAGATGACCGCGGTCGCCGCCCGCTGATCGGCAGCGCCGCCGCGCCGGTTCGGGCAGGCTGGCCATGGCCGCCTCAGCGCGGGCCCATGGACGCGAAGTGGCGCAGCATGCGCTCCGCATCGGGGGTGATGCCGGTGAACAGGCGGAAGGCCTCCACCGCCTGGAAGACCGCCATGCCGCCGCCGTCCAGCGTGCGGCAGCCGAGCGCGCGGGCGTGGCGCAGCAGCTCGGTCTCCAGCGGGAAATAGACGATCTCCGCCACCCAGTGGCGGGCGGCCAGAAGTTCGGCGGGCAGCGGCAGGCCGGGGTACTTCGCCATGCCGGTCGGGGTGGCGTGGATCAGGCCATCGGCCTCCGCCATGGTGGCGGGCAGGTCGAGACCGGCGACGGCGCGCCCCTGCCCGAAATGGCGGTTCAGCGACGCGGCCAACGTCTGGGCGCGGACGGCGTCCACATCGAACAGGGCGAGCCGCTCCACCCCCAGCTTGAGGGCGGCGTGGGCGACCGCGGCACCGGCACCGCCGGCGCCGAGCTGCACCACGCGCCCCAGCGGCGCGTCGGGCAGGCCGCGGCGGAAGCTCTCCGCAAAGCCCCACCAGTCGGTGTTGTGGCCGATGGCGCCGTCGTCGGTGAAGACGACGGTGTTGACGGCACCGAGCGCGCGGGCGTCGTCGGAAAGCCCGGCCAGCAGCGGCAGGATCACCTGTTTGCAGGGGTGGGTGATGTTGAGGCCGGCGAAGCCCATGTCGCGGGCGGAGCGCAACAGGTCGGGCAGTGCCTCGGCGCCGCGGCCGAGCCGTTCCAGATCGATCAGCTTGTAGACGCAGCGGATGCCCTGCTCGTCGGCTTCACGCTCGTGCATGGCCGGCGTCCGCGACGCCTGGATGCCCGAACCGATCAGGCCGACGACGAAGGAGCGCGGGTGCGCGCTGGACATGGCGGGGGCTCCGGGGAAACGACGTGTCTGAGGCGGGCCCCCACCCAACCCTCCCCCATCTTCGACGGGGGAGGGCTTTTTTCTCCTCCCCCCGCGCAAGTGGGGGGAGGTCGGGAGGGGGGCCCGGAGGGTGAATGGCCGACGTGCGGCGGTTACTTCCGCGCCTTCTCCAGCTCGGACTCCAGCAGCTTCACCAGCTCCGGGTTGGCGGAAGCCGCGTGCTTGTCGAAGACCGGCTTGGCCTTCGCGCGCAGCTTGGCGGCCTCGTCGGCGGAGAAGGTGGTGACCTGCATGCCCTTGGCCTTGATCTCGGCCAGGGCCGCCTCGTCCTGGGCGCGCGAGGTCTGGCGCTGGAAGGCGCGGGCCTCGGCGGCGGCTTCCTGGATGACCTTGCGCTCGTCGTCGTTCAGCTTGTCCCAGGCCGGCTTGCCCATCAGCACGATCTGCGGGTTGTAGACGTGGCGGGTGACCGCCACATGCTTCTGCACCTCGTAGAACTTGGCGCTCAGGATGTTGGCGTATGGGTTCTCCTGGCCGTCCACGGTGCCGGTCTCCAGCGCCGTGTAGACCTCGGGGTAGGGCATCGGCACGGCGTTGGCGCCCAGCGCGTTGAACAGGTCGATCAGCACCGG
>OFDN01002338.1_pt1 | contig 10590 bp, 8 predicted proteins | sample 1520971 | NCBI WGS metagenome assembly OFDN01 (sample SAMEA94257418, study PRJEB24077) | hot springs metagenome | biome: Aquatic biome; feature: Geographical feature; material: Water | place: India | collected 2012-06-12 | depth 5 m | reverse complement strand
CGGCGACATCGTCGGCGCGCGCGAGCACGCCGCAGTCCGCATCGATGATCTCGGGGATGGCGCCGCGTGCGAACGAGGCGACCGGGACGCCGCAGGCGAGCGCTTCGGCGACAACGAGGCCGAACGGCTCCTCCCAACAGGGCGTGCAGAGATAGGCGCTGGCGCCGCCGATTTCGCGCGCAAGTCCGTCATGATCCAGATGGCCGAGATAGGTGAGGCCATCATGCATGCGCGGTGCGATCTCACGGTCGTAATAAGTGCGGTCCGAGATCGGCCCAGCGAACTTCAGATGGACGCCGGCCAGTCGCGCGGCGTCCATCGCAAGATGGAGGCCCTTCTCCGGGACGATGCGCCCGTACCAGATCCAGTAGCGCGCCCGGCACCGCTGCGGCCGGTAGGCGAACCGATCCAGATCGATCCCGTTCGAGATGACGCCGCTGACCGGAGTGATCGGGCTCCATGAGCGGGCGACGGATTGGGAAATGGGGACGAAGGTGACGTTGCGCTGGCGGCTCAGCCGCACCCCGCTCTCCAACCACGCAAAGGGCGGCGTGTGCAACGTCGACACCATCGGCATCGGCAGGGCGTCGGCCATGGTGACGGGGAGGTAGTGCAGGGAATTGTCATGAACGATGTCGAAGCGGCGATGGCGCAGCTCGTTCATCAGGGTGAGGTAGGCGTGATGCTCCCTGAAGAAGGCCTCGTCATCAGCCTCTGCCCTCCCGCAGGCGTCCAGCGCCGTCGCGTCACAGATCGCCTCGACGCCGAGGCGGTCATCGGACTGCGTCGAGGCGAAGACGGTGACCGCGTGACCGCGCATTCGCAGCGATCGCGCCAGGAAGTGCGTGTACATTTCCAAGCCGCCGGCAAAGGGCTCCCGGATGGGGTACTTCAAATGAGCGATGATCCCGATACGCAAAGCCAGGTCCAGTGCCGATGAGATGACGAGGGGAAGGGAGATGGGGATGGCGGCAGCCGGCATCAGACGCGCATGAACATGGTGGCCTCCTGTGTCTGTGGAAGCGCAACCCGACAGGTTCGATGCCCGTTCCGGCCCTGGCCGCCAGCGTCGAAAAGAGACGGTTCTTTGCGAGGGACTTGCCTTGCCCGGCGCGAAGGCAACGAGCGTCCGCCCGCGACGGCGTCAAGGACGTGGCCCTGCGCCGACCGTCACCCTGCGCGGGCAGGCGAGTTCCGTGCAGGACCCGACATCCGCCTCGAGGACAGCAAGGCGCCAGTCGGCCATGCACGCATCGTGATCTTGCGGCTGTGAAAGCGGTTGAGGCTGGTGCGGTGGCCGACGCTGATCAGTGTCGCGCCTGCCAGCTCGTCGTCGAACAGGCGCAGCAGCGAGGCCTGGCTCATCTCGTCCAGGGCTGAAGTCGCTTCATCCATGATGACGATGTCGGGCCGCTGGATGAGAAGGCGCGCGAACGCGATTTTCTGGCGCTCGCCTCCGGATAAGATGCGGTCCCAAAGGTGAATCTCGCCCAACCGATCGCCGAACGCGCCGAGCCCGCAGCGTTCGAGCGCGGCGACGATGATCTCGTCCGCAATCTGGAGTTCGGCCTGCGGATAGAGCAGGACCGAACGGAGGCTTCCCAGCGGAATGTATGGCTTCTGCGGAACGAATGCGATCGCACGGTTGCTCGGCAGCGCGATCGAACCCGACCCCCAGGGCCAGATGCCGGCCAGCGCGCGGATGAGGGTGCTCTTGCCGGTTCCGCTCTCGCCGACGATGAGGACGCGCTCCCCCCGCTCGATGATCACCGAGCTTTCGCCTATGACCAGCGTTCCATTGCTGTGGGCTACGGCAAGGCGATCAATCCTGATGGCATCATCGGCGCTCGACCTCATGGCGATGCGCGCATCCCCGGCGAGCGTGGCGGTGAGATCGAGCTTTTCCAGTCCTTCCTGGAATTCATCGACCCTGACGACGGATGCCAGCCACTCGGCGAGTTTCAGGAAATTGTCGACGAACCAGATCAGCGCGGCCTGGACGGCCATGAACGCGGCGACGATCTGCATCACGGCGCCAAGCGAAACCTCGCCGGCCAGATATTTCGGGGCGATGAGCAGTAGGGGGACGATGGGGAACATCGCGCTGTTGGCGTTGAGCACGAGAGCGACGATCCCCTGCTGCCGAATGACGCCGATCCATGCCGCAACGACCCGGCCATAGTTCCGTTCGACCGAGGCTCGCTCGTCGGCATCCCCCTTGATCAGAGCGATGCTCTCGGCGTTCTCGCGAAGCCTGGTCATCTCGGCCCGGAATTGCGCTTCTGCTTCGTTCTTCGCGGCGATGCGCCGCACCAGGGGCCGGCCTGCGAGGTAGGCCGCGAGCGACGTGGCGCCGGCGTAGCCGATCGCCGCAAGCGCCATGTAGCTCGGAATGACGATCTCGATTTCGCCGACGGTAAAGCGTGCCGATCCTGCGACCCGCCAGAGGATCGCGGCGAATGTCACAGCGCTGGCCGCCGCGGTGATCAGCCCAATCACGAATTCGACCAATGGTTCGATGGCGAGCCTGACGTCCTCGGCGATCCGGTATTCCGGCGCAGGCAGCGCGTCGCTCGCGAACTGGAGACGATAGTAGCGTTGATCGGCGATCCACCATTGCGCAAGCCGCCGCGTGACGAATTCGCGCCAGCGCATCTGCAGCCAGAGGCGGCTGACGAGAAGCGCTGACAAGGCGAGCGCGGCCAAGAGCACGAGCGCCGGAAGCCAGGCCACGACACCCCAGAGCTTTGCCGTGTCGCGAACCTCCAGCGCGTCGAAGAATGAGCGGTTCCAAGTGTTGATCCCGACCGCGACCGCAAGCTGTGCGGCGACGCAGAGCAGGACAAGCCCCGTCTGCGCCCACGCCGCCAGCCCCGTGCGACCGGACCAGAAGCCTTTCGCCATCTGGAGGAAATGCCGCGCCCTGGGTCGGATCACCATCGCCGTCTTTCGTCGCTGGAGGCGACCGCGAAGGACGTGAGCGGCGCGAGGCGGATCTAAGGCGGCGACCGCCTCATGACATTCCGCGCCAACGCCCGCAAAGACGATCGCGGTTCTGCAAAGCCTGACGGCGTCGCCTGAAGCCGCGTCAACATGAACTGTGAGCGCCAGTTCCTCCCAAACATAGTCGTGCTCGCAACTGTGCGGTTACGCACATAAATCGACCGGGCAGATTCGGCGCGAAGGCATGCGCGGCGCCGTGGGAAAGCGCGCGCGTGTTTCGTATCGCGACCATCAAAGCTTCAGCCAGCATCAAAGCAGTTGAGGCTGCGTCGGCGCTTCCGGAGCGATGTTTCGCATGTCGCCGCGTCGGGCGAGTTCGATACCTGCGCTGTAACGCAGGTCGACGTCACGGTCAGTAGCCAATGCGCGCAACGCGGCGATCTCGAGCTGATGCCAGCTCTTGCCCCTTTCAGGTCCTGAGGGCACGCGCGGCAGGAGCCCGGGCTCGCGGCTCCAGGCCAGCAGTTGCGCGAGCGAGACTTGATTCAGCATGTCTCGCAGGTGGTGAGCCGTGACATAGGCGTCCGGCATGGCGCGGTGGGCCGGAAGGCCAATCTCATGCACCAGGCCTTCTGGCATCCGCTGATAGCGCAGCAGCTGGTTGGAAAACCGCGGAAGATGCGGCCAGAGCCGCAGCGCGCATTTCCACGTGCAGATCCAGTCGGCGCCGCCGCTCAGCCTGGTCGTGCAGTAGCGTTGCTCGAATGCGGCGCGGTGAGCCGCCAGCGCGGCAACCCCGCCGTCCGGACGCAATATATGCGGGGCCAGATCTTTCCAAAAAGGCGCGCCGACGACATCGGCGTCGCGAATGTGATGGATCGCCATCGTATCGGGGGAGATCGGCCGACCCGGATTTACGTAGCGCGCGCCGCGTTCCTGGTCGACGCGCCAGGAACCGTCCGAACCGAGCACGACGTCCTGCCATCCGATCTCGCAGACGTCGTGGGGGCCGTTCCCCCCGGTCTCCAAGTCAATAACCCGGACGCGCGCGCTGGCCATGGAGCAGAGATCATCATCAACAGCGACAGGGACAAGTCAGGAGCGACGCTCTGTCACAATTTGACGCTGCGCCTGTTCGAACCCTGGGTCCAGGCAAGCAATAAATGGCGCTCGCGCGCCTCACCAAGGCGAGCTCAATCGGCGCGAGGAGAGCGCGGTCGACGTGAGGAGGGCCTCATTTTTGCGGCCCGCTACCGTCTCGTTGCTTGGCGACCTCGACAGCGGCGATGTCGACCTCCACCTCCTCGCGATCGATGTCGTGACGATCTTTCGCCGAGAAGCGAAGATCTGCCTTGTAGACCTCGTTCCCAGTGTCATCTTTCAGCTGGATGCCGTACTGAGCGGACTTCCCGTCCGGCATGTGATCTCGCGCCATCTCGGCCAGAGCGATCTGAGCGTCGTCAGTGGCCGCCTTTTCGTTTGCAAACTCGAGAGCATCGCCGGAACGTTCCGGGCCGTTGCCCTCATCGATGGTGACCGTGTATTTGGGCATTGGCGTCCATCCGCTTGCCCCCTGAACGGAAACGTCAAATTCTAGCCTAAGTTCCTGCGGCCAAGCCATCATGGCCGGATGTCCCGTGATCGCTATGAACGGTTCTCCTGGGCGTACGCGCGGTCGGGTGGAACAAAGCCGTCGATGGATTTCTTGTCTGCTGTGGAGGTGACGCCATGGCCAACAGACCAAAGAACCTTGACCAGTCGAGGCTGCCGCATCAGCGAGAGGGTGGCGCCGGCCTCGACATCCCCGAGCATGACAAGAATAACTTCCGCCCGGGCATGGATGAAAAATTCTTCCGAACTGGACGACATTACGCGCTCGATCTCGCCAAGCATTGCGCCGGGCAGGATTGGATCGCCCTGTTGATGGAGATCAGCGGGCGGCGGCGGGACGAAACCGAATGGCATCTGCAGGAGGACATGGTTCCGCCTGACGACATAAGACGAGCCTGCGAAACCCTGCTCGGATCTACGATGAAATGATCCGCATGCGTCTGGTCGCGACTTAGGACCCGAGGACAGCGAGGCGTCGCTCACCGAGCGCATGCCGCGCGGACGGCGTCTGCCGATGCCGCGCTCGCGGAAATCAGAATCCGGCCGTCGGTCGCCATGTAATCGACCAGAGGGGAGGGGCCGGCCGAGAAGGGTCCCCGAACGTTTTCGTTGTGTTATCGAGCCTCGCCGCCAGCGGCGAAACCGGCTTCGAGCGACGACGAAGGCATCGCAAGCCGCTCGCCTCTGGAGAAACGCTGCGCTTGCCCGGAGCGATAAGCGCACGCTTTGCGCACGGCTTATCTCGCGGAAATGACGCCGACGATGACCCCGACGGCCGCGGCCAACGCCAGCGTCCGCAACGGGCGCGTTTGGACCTCGGTTATCAGCATTGCCTGGATCTCGCTGACGCTGCTCTCCGACATATGAACCGCGCGTTTGCCCCCACCTGATGCGGCGTTGGTCGACCCCCCGGCTCGGTCGGCGGTTTCAGACATTTTCTTGAAGCCGTTATCGTCGTTTTGCATTGAACCCGATCCTTTATCTATGGCGGGGCAACTCAAGGACAAAGGAGTGGTTCCCGCAGGTCAGCACCCTGGCTCGCTGCGCCGCTACGCACAAACTGCAACGGCGCGTCGGATCGGTCGGCTTTGCGGCCCTGAACCGTCGCCACGTATCCAGGTGTTTTTTCCACCAGACTGTTCAATCCGCTCGAGTCAGCTCGGATAGACTAAGGCGGGTTCGGAACGAGACGAAGCGAGCGACGTTTTCCAAGCATCATCGATAATGCAATCGCCTTCATCTTGGCGATTTTGTCGCGAGGTCGGAATTCGTGCGATCAACCGCTTCCTACATCGCCGTGATAAGCGATCTTGTTCATCGCACAAACGACGCTTCGAGCACCTCCAACAGCGAAGCGGCTTGGCAATCCGGTCGCCACCGGCGGCCACCGAAGCAGCAAGCCGCTTCCATGCCCGTCATGGTCACAGGCGGCTATCTCGAACGGCTTCCGCTGTCGCTCGTATCACTCGGCTTGGTGCAACATGCGGAGATTTGGGATTTCAGCTGCGACACCCCCCAGACGGATCTGCTTTATTCGGAGCCGAGCTCGCACCTGAGCCGGCGAACATTCCGCCTCGACGACGATGTCGCGCCCTTCAACTCCGCCGATATGCTGGGGTTTATCGATGCTTTCGGTCCGCCACGAGTCCTGTGCGTCTGGGGTTTAGGCGTCGACGAAACGATCCTTCGGGCCTGCGCCGACAGCGTCAAGATCTACAACTCAATCGATGCGCCGGCGTTACGGATACCACCCGAGGTGAGCCGGCATTTCGATCTCATCCTCACCGGAGCCGATTGGCAATCGGATGAGGTGCGCCGGCGGCATCCGAACATGACTGTGGAGGTGCTGCCGATCGGGCCTGATTTCGCCGATCCCGAAACGTTCAAGCCACTCGGCATCCCGAAGGATTACGACATCGTCTATGTCGCGGCAGCGCAGCCCTACAAGCGGCACGACATCCTTTTCGATGCGCTCGAGCGGCTGCCGCGCACGATCCGCACCCTATGTGTCTTCGGCTATGGCGAGATGCGCGGAGAACTCGAAGCGCGGGCGAGGAGCAGCGGGCTGTCGATGGATTTTGTCGGACCGCCGGGCGTGCCGTTCGCGGAGGTCAATAGGCTGATGAACAGGGCGAAGATCGGCGTCGTCTGCGGCGTCGACGACGGCGCGCCGGCCATTCTGACGGAGTACATGCTGGCGGGATTGCCCGTATTGGCCAATGCGGCGCTGCGCTGCGGGCTTCAATACATCACCCCCCAGACTGGGGCTACGGCGACGGCCGCAAGCTTTCATGCCGGTCTCGCCGACCTGATCGACAAAGCGCGCGCCATGAGCCCGCGCGACTATGTCCTTGGCCGCTGGACCTGGCCGCACAGCGCCCGCCGTCTGGCCGAACTGATCGGGCAATGTGCGCTGGCGAACGCTCGCGGCTGAGGCGGGAACGCCGCTGCATTCTCACCTGTTCGAGGGGGGTCGATATCGCAGGGACGGTCTATGAACATTCATTCCAACGCCGCCGGCCTCATGCCTGCCGCTGCCCCCAGTACGGTCGCTTCCGAACTCAACGCCGCCTTGATCTGCTTCTCTCACTTGCGATGGGATTTCGTGCGCCAGCGGCCGCAACATCTCATGGAGCGCTTCGCCACGACCCGCCGCGTCTTCAATTTTGAAGAACCGATCCTCACGGACCATCATCTCGCCTATCTCGAAACCCATCGCTTCGACGGCTCTCGCGTCGTCGCGCTGCGGCCCCGCATTCCCGCGCGCTGGAGCCGGGATGGCGACGATGCGGTTCTCGGACAATTGCTGCGCGAATTCCTCGAGCTGATCGGGGAGGCTGCGCCGCTGCTGTGGTTCTACACTCCGATGCTGTTCCCCTGCGCCCGGGCCGTGCCCGCCTCGGCGATCGTCTATGACTGCATGGACGAGCTCTCGGGGTTCCGATTTGCGCCGGCCAGACTCAAGGCGCTGGAAGCGGAGCTGCTGCAGGCGGCCGACGTCGTCTTCACCGGCGGCACGCGGCTTTACGAGGCCCGCAAGCACCAGCACGACAATCTCCATTGCTTTCCGTCGAGCGTCGACACCCGGCACTTCATGCAGGCTCGCGCCGCTTTGCCCGAGCCGGCCGATCAGCGCGCGATCCCCCATCCGCGGCTCGGCTTCTTCGGGGTCATCGACGAGCGCATCGATCTTCGCCTGATCGAGCAGGTGGCGCTTTCCCGTCCCGAGTGGAGCATCGTGCTCGTCGGTCCCATTGCGAAGATCGATGCGCGGGATCTGCCGCGACTGCCCAATATCCATTATCTCGGACAGAAGGACTATGACGCGCTGCCATCCTATCTGGCGGGGTGGGACGTGGCGCTGATGCCTTTCGCCGACAACGAAGCGACGGCCTTCATCAGCCCGACCAAGACGCCGGAATATCTGGCGGGGGGCAAGCCCGTCGTCTCGACGCCGGTCGCAGACGTCGTGCGCCATTACGGCGCCCTGGCCGGGGTCGGCCTGGCGAGCCTGCCGGCGGATTTCGTCGCGGCCTGCGACCATGCGCTGATCCTCGGACGGCAACGGGAGCAGTGGCTGCCGGAAGCCGATGCGATGCTGGCCGAAATGTCCTGGGACGAGACCCAGCGCAGGATGGACGCGTTGGTTGCGAAGGCGCAGGAACGCCGCTCGCGGCCGGCTGACGGGGGCCGCGCGGACATCCCGTTCGTGCCTTGGGTCAAGCGCGGCGCACCGCGCAAATATGACGTGCTGGTTGTCGGCGCAGGCTTCGCCGGTGCGGTGCTGGCCGAGCGGCTGGCCGCCGGCTCGGGCAAGCGCGTCCTCGTTGTCGATCGGCGGACCCATATCGCCGGCAATGCCTATGACCATCGCGATGCCGCCGGCATTCTGGTGCACAAATACGGCCCGCACATCTTCCACACCAACAGCCAGGACGTGTTCGACTATCTGTCGCGCTTCACGCGCTGGCGGCCGTATGAGCACCGGGTCCTCGCACGCATCGCCTCTGCCGGCGACAGGCTGCTGCCCGTTCCGATCAACCGGACGACGCTGGAATGCTTTGCCGGCGTCACGCTGCCCGACGAGCGCGCCGCGGCGGAGTTTCTCGCGGCCCGGGCCGAGCCCGTCGAGGCGATCAGGACCTCGGAGGATGTCGTCGTCTCGGCCGTAGGGCGCGAGCTCTACGAGGCCTTCTTCCGGGGCTATACCCTGAAACAATGGGGTCTCGACCCATCGCAGCTTGACCCCTCGGTCACCGCCCGCGTCCCGACGCGGACCTCGCGCGACGACCGCTACTTCCTCGACAGATTCCAGGCGATGCCGGCCGAGGGTTATACCAGGATGTTCGAGGCGATGCTCGATCACCCGCTGATCACGGTCGAACTCAGCGTCGACTACGAGGATGTGAGGTCGGAGATCGTCGTGGACCGGACGATCTATACCGGGCCGATCGACGAGTTTTTCGGCCATCGCTACGGGCCGCTGCCGTATCGCTGCCTTTCCTTCAAGCACGAGACGCATGATGTGCGGCGCTTCCAGCCGGTGGGCGTCGTCAACTACCCCGGGGCCGATACGCCCTACACCCGCATCACCGAATACAAGCACCTGACCGGGCAGGTTCATCCGCAGACCAGCATCAGCTACGAATTTTCGAGCGCCACGGGCGACCCCTATTATCCGGTCCCGCGGGCCGAGAACCAAGCGCTCTACAAGCGCTACGAGACGCTGGCTCGCGAACAGGGCGATGTCAGCTTCGTCGGGCGCCTCGCCACCTATCGCTACTACAATATGGATCAGGTGGTCGGGCAGGCGCTGGCGACCTATCGCCGCCTGGTCGAGAGCCGGGCCTTGGCGGGCGGCGGCGTCGCGATGAACGCCTCGGTCGCCGGATAGGACCATGGAGCGTCTTCTCCTAGCCACCGACAGCCTCGAGCCATCGGGGGTCGGCGAGCACATGCTGGCCCTCGCAGAGGGGCTGCGCGATGATTTCGACATCGTCATAGCCGCGCCCGGCCGGGCGCGGGGCGATCTGCTCAGCCGGGCCCTGCATCGGGGCTTCGGCGCCGCGGCCCTTACCGGCGACGATGCCGCCTTCATGGCCGCGCAGGCCTTCGAAATTGCGCATATTCACGCAGGCATCGGCTGGGAAGGGCTGGACCTCGTCGAGACCGCGAGCCGTACGGGCATAGGCACCGTCCTACGCACGGAACACCTGCCCGACGTCATCACCGATCCCGCGCAGCGCTCGGCTCATCTGCGGGCGCTCGGCCATGTCACGGGGTTGATCTGCGTTTCGGCTGCTGCCGCGGCGAGCTTCGTCGCCGCCGGCGTGCCGGCCGCGAAGATCCATGTCGTTCATAATGGCGTCCTGCCGGAGGAGCCGCGCCGGGACCGCGCCGAGATGCGCCATGGCCTCGGCGTTGCGCCAAACGCGCCCTTGGCCGTCACCGTCGCGCGCCTGACCGAGCAGAAGAACCATGCGGCTCTGCTGGCGGCGCTGCCCGACATCATCACGGCGCAGCCGGAGTTCAGGCTCGTTCTGGTGGGGTCGGGTCCACTCGAGGACGATCTGCGCGCCGCTGCAGCGCCCTGGGGCGAAACGGTGCTCTTCCTTGGCCATCGCCGGGATGTGCCGGATCTGTTGGCGGCGGCCGATCTCTTCGTGCTGCCATCCCTGTTCGAAGGGCTGCCCCTGTCGCTGATCGAGGCGATGGCAGCCGGCCTGCCCGCGGTCGCCAGCGCCATCGGCGGCAATGACGAGGTTGTCGACAGCGGCGTCACCGGCATCCTCGCCCCGCCCGGCCAGCTCGCCGCCGCGGTCACGGAGCTGCTGGCGGACAGGGGCAGGGCGGCAGCCATGGGCCGTGCGGCACGGCTCAGATTCGAGACGCATTTCTCCCATTCACGCATGAGCCGCGACACGCGCCACGTCTATGCCCGGCTTCGTAAGGACGCCGGCAGCCAAGGCAGGACACTTCCATGAACAAGGTCAGATTAGGCTTCGTCGGCGCCGGCGGCATCGCCGAGCGCCATTT
>OFDN01002335.1_pt1 | contig 10614 bp, 10 predicted proteins | sample 1520971 | NCBI WGS metagenome assembly OFDN01 (sample SAMEA94257418, study PRJEB24077) | hot springs metagenome | biome: Aquatic biome; feature: Geographical feature; material: Water | place: India | collected 2012-06-12 | depth 5 m | reverse complement strand
GTGAGCCGCCGCCCCGCCGCTCGGCCCGCAGGGCGGCGTGCTACAGACGGACGTTGATGTTCTTGATCTGGGTGGCGGACAGCAGCTCCTCCAGGCACTCCTCGCGGCCGAGGCCGGACTGCTTGTAGCCGCCGAAGGGCACGCCCAGGAAATGCGGGCCCACATCGTTGATCCAGATGTAGCCGGCCTGGATACGGGCGGCGGCGCGGTGGGCGGTGGCGATGTCGCGCGCAAACACCGCACCGGTCAACCCGTAATCCACCGCGTTGACCATCTCGAACAGCGCGTCCTCGTCCGACCATTTCAGGATCGAGACGACGGGGCCGAAGATCTCCTCGCGGGCGATGCGCATGTCCATAGTCACGTCGGCGAACACCGTCGGCTCGACGAAGAAGCCGTTGGCGAGTGCCGGATCCTCCGGCCGCCCGCCGCCGGTGACGAGGCGGGCCCCCTGCTCGCGCGCCGACGCGATGAAGCCCATCACCTTGTCGAGCTGGGCGCGGCTGATCAGCGGCCCCATCGTCGTCGCCGGATCGGTCGGGATGCCGGGCCTGTAGGCCTTGATCTTCGTGACGATGCGCTCCAGCACCTCGTCGTGGTGGCTCTCGTGCAGGAACACCCGGCTGGTCGAGCCGCAGGACTGCGAGGCCCAGGTGAAGTTCATCCCGGCGACGGCCGCCGCGGCGACCGTGTCGGGGTCGCTGTCGGGGTAGGCGACCAGCGCGTTCTTGCCGCCCAGTTCGAGCGCCACCCGCTTCATCGTGTCGGCGGCGCCCCGCAGGATCGCCTTGCCCACGGTCGGGCTGCCGATCATCGCGATCTTGGCGACCTGCGGGTGGGCGACCAGGGCCGCCCCGCAGGCCGGCCCGCCGGTGATCACGTTGTACACGCCGGCGGGGAAGACATCCTGCATCAGTTCGGCCAGCCGCAGCACCGACAGCGGCGCCTGGTCCGACGGCTTCAGCACCATGGTGTTGCCGGCCGCCAGCCCGGCCACCGAGCGCATGGTCGCGAACAGCACCGGGTGGTTGTAGGCGATCAGCCGGCCGATGACGCCGTAGGGCTCCCGCACCGTGTAGTTCAGGCGGTCCGGCCCCATCGGGATGGTGTCGCCCTTCAGCTCCAGCACCAGCCCGGCGAAATACTCCACGCCGCGGACGCCGTTGTCGACATCGCGCAGCATCTCCGACACCGGCCCGCCGCAGTTGAGCGCGTCCAGCGTGGCCAGTTCCTCGCGGTTCTTCCGGATGACGTCGGCGAAGGCCCGCAGCCGGTCGCCGCGCTCGATCGGGGGCAGGGCGCTCCAGGCGGGGAAGGCGGCCCGGGCCGCGCGCACGGCGCGGTCCACATCGGTGGCGTCGGCGTCGGCCACCGGACCCAGCGACGCGCCGGTGGCCGGATCCAGCACCTCCAGCGTCCGGCTACTGGCCGCCCGGTGCCAGGCACCCCCGTAGAACAGTTCCTGCTGGTGCGCGACGATGGGCCCGGACGCACTTGCGGTCACCGATGCCATGCGATGGTCTCCTGAGCGGTTCGACACCCGACGGTGCCGGCAGACTTTATGTATCTAACTGGTTAGTCAAGTCAAAATGTCCGCGGGGCGGACTATGGCCGCAGGGGCAGCTCGAAGGGCGCGCCCTGGTGCTGGAGGTAGCCCAGGATCACATCGATCATGTGCTGGTGGCGGTTGCCCAACTCTACCGGCTCATCCAACGTCCGGTGGAAAATCGCGCCCAGCGTGTAGCGGTTGGACAAATAGAAGTACCCGAGTCCCGAGATCGATATGTAGAGGTTCACCGGATCCACGTCGCGCCGGAAGATCCCTTTTTCCTGCCCGTGCACCAGGATCGCGCTGAGGTTTTCCAGGAAGGGGTTGTACATCGTGCCGATGACCGGGGACTTGGCGATGTGCTTGGCCTTGTACAGGTTCTCGCTGTTCAGCAGGCTGATGATCTCCGGGTGGTCGATGAAGTGCTGGAAGGTGTAGCTGACCAGCCGCGCCATCGCCTCCACCGGCTCCAGGCCGCGCAGCTCGAAGTCCTGATGGCGCGCGCGCATCTTCTCGTAGGCCAGCTCCATCACCGCGATGAAGAGCTGCTCCTTGCTCTTGAAATAGTGGTAGATCAGGCTCTTGCTGACCTTCAGCCGCTCCACCATGCGGTCCACGCGCGCGCCGTCGAAGCCGTGCTTGGCGAATTCGGCACTGGCGCAGGCCAGGATGCGCTGGCGCGTGCGATCCCGGTCGCGCCGTTGCGTGGGTTGGGCTTTCTCAGGCACGGCCCTGGTTCGGCGTGGCGCGGCGGCTGGCGGCATGTCGGCTCCTCATCGGACGGGCGCGGATTGTTCGCGCAGTCGCCGGGTCGCTTCAAGGTCCAACCGGCCGCTGTCCCCGTCGACCACCACCTTGTGGTGCGTGCGGGCGAAGCCGCTGGTGATCTTCTCGTTCCACACGTCGTGCGCGACGAGCTTCGGGTCGCGGTGCAGCGGATCGCCATGGCCGCCGCCGCCGGCCTGCTCGTGATGGATGACCTGCCCCCGGGCGATCGGCATGGTCACCTTGCCCGGAAGCTCGCTGGCCGTCCCGTCGGTGAACAGCCGGTTGCGGGTCGCCCGGCCGGCGTCTCCCCCGGCCAGCCCGTAGGGCCGGAAGCGGACGCGGTCGGAGCGGAGCTGGAGGTTGGCGGTGTCGGCCAGCAGCCGGTAGGAGCGGGCGATCCCCAGCCCGCCGCGCCATTTCCCGGCCCCGCAGCTGTCCGGCAGCAGCGCGTACTCCTCGATCAGCACGGGGTGCTGGCGCTCCAGCGTCTCCACCGGGGTGTTGGACAGGTTCTGCGACGGGTTGGTGATCGCCTCGACACCGTCCTTGTCCGGACGGCCGCCCCAGGCGCCGCAGATCATGTCGACGATGATGAAGGGCTCGCGGCCCCGGTAGCCGCCGATGCAGACCACGGTGTTGCCGCCCTCGCCGGCGGCCGGCACCCGGTCGGGCACGATCTGCGCCAGCGCCCCGAACATCGCATCGACGACGCGGTAGCCGGTCAGCGCGCGGGCGGCGCAGGCGGCCGGCATCACCGGGTTGACGATCGACGCCTCGTCGGCGCGCACCTCGATGCAGCGGAACACCCCGGCGTTGTTCGGCACGTCCCCCCGCAGCACCGAGCGCACCGACAGGTAGGTGCAGGAGTTGGTGTAGGACTTGGTCGAGTTCAGCGCCGCCGGCACCTGCGGCGCGCTGCCGGCGTAATCCACGATCAGCCGGTCGCCGGCCACCGTGATCGCCACTGCGATGGGGATGGGGGCGTCGGTGAAGCCGTCGTCGTCCAGGTAATCGGTGAAGCGGTAGGTCCCGTCCGGCCAGGAGGCGATCTCGTCGCGCGTCATCCGCTCCGAATAATCGAGCAGTGCGGCGAAATAGGCGCCGCAGGCGTCGGCCCCGTAACGGTCGAACAGGCGGGCCAGCTCGCGCGCGCCGACGTGGCAGGCGGCGTATTGGGCTTTCAGGTCGCCGATCACCCGGTCGGGCAGCCGGACGTTCTTCTCGATGATGCGGAACAGCGTCTCGTTCGGCCGGCCCTGCTCGTAGAGCTTGAGCACCGGCAGGCGCAGCCCCTCCTGGAAGATCTCCGTCGAATCGCTGGCGTTGGAGCCCGGCACCCGGCCGCCCACGTCGGTGTGGTGGCAGATCACCACGCCGAAGGCGTGCAGCGCGCCGTCGTGGAAGATCGGCACGAACATGAAGATGTCGGGCAGATGCATGCCGCCCTGGTAGGGGTCGTTGACGATCACCGCGTCGCCGGGGTGAAGGTCGTCGCCGTAGCGTTTCAGCACCTCGGCCATGGCCTCCGGCACGGCGCCCAGATGCAGCGCGATGGTCTTGGCCTGGGCCAGCATGCTGCCGTCGGCACCGCACAGCGCCGCGGAATAGTCCATCACGTCCTTGACGATCTCGGACCGAGCGGTGCGCACGACCGTGTAGGCCATCTCGTCCACGACGGAATCGAGCGCGTTCTTGATGACGGCGAAGGTGATGGGGTCGAGTGTCTTGGCGTCGGTGGTCATTGGCTGGTCCTCAGGCACTCGGGACGTCGATCACAAGGCTGCCGAAACGGTCGATGCACACCGTCGCGTCGGGCGGGATGGCGGTGGTGCTGTCGTAGGTCTCGACGATCAGGGGCCCCGGCCGCGGCTCCGGCCCGATCGCCGCCCGCCCGACCACCGGCGTCGACACGTACCCGCCGTCGCGGTGGAAGGAGACCGGGCGCTCGGCGATGGCCCCGGCCTGGCTGCCGACATGGGCGGCCACGCCGTCGAAACGGATGCGGTTGGCACGCTCGCCGGACGCCGCGACCCGCAGGCTCACCAGCTCGACGGGCTCGTCGTTCGCGTAGCCGAAGGTGGTGGCGTAGGCCTGCTGGAAGCCGTCGCGCAGCGCGTCGCGCAACGCCGCCCCGTAGGGCTCCACCGTGAAGGGCACCGTCAGCTCCGACGACTGCCCGACATAGTGCAGGTCGGCCGAGAAGCGCAGCGTCGCCCCGGCCTCGTCGTAGCCTTCGGCGGCGAGCGTCGCCAGGCTCTCCGCCCGCAAATCGGCGATCACCCGGTCGAAGGCGGCGGGGTCCAGCCGGTCGAGCGGGCCCAGCAGCGAGCGGACGAAATTGTGCTCGACGTCCGACGCCAGCATGCCGACCGAGCAGAAGACCCCCGACAGGATCGGCACCACCACCCGCCGCACGCCGAGCTGGCGGGCGATGTCGGCGGCGTGGGCGGGGCCGCTGCCGCCGAACGCCATCAGCACGAAGTCGCGCGGGTCCTGGCCGCGCTCCACCGTCACCGACCGCACCGCGCGCGCCATGTTCACATTGGCGACCTCGCGGATGCCGTGGGCGGCGTCGTCCACCGCTATCCCCAGCGGCTCGGCGATGTGGCGGCGGATCGCCTCGGTCGCCAGCTCCCGGTGGATGCGCTTGGTCCCGCCGGCCAGCGATTCCGGGTTGAGCAGGCCCAGATGCACGTTGGCGTCGGTCACGGTGGGGCGGTCGTTGCCTTGCCCGTAGCAGGCCGGTCCCGGATCGGCCCCGGCCGACTGCGGCCCGACCCGCAGCAGGCCTCCGGCGTCGATCCAGGCGATGGAGCCGCCGCCGGCCCCGACCTCGGCGATGTCGATGGCCGGCACCTTCAGCATGTAGCCGCCGCCCTTGATGAAGCGGCTGGGGCTGGAGATGCCGTCGCGGAACTCGTACTCCGAGGTCAGCATCGGCAGGCCGGCCTCGGTGATCGACGCCTTGGCGGTGGTGCCGCCCATGTCGAACACGATGTTGCCGAGCGAGCCGCTGGCCTGTCCCAGACGCGCCGCCCCCATGACGCCGCCGGCGGGGCCGGATCCCACCGCGAAGACCGGCTTCCGGCCGGCCAGCTCGGCGCCCATGATGCCGCCCGCCGAGGACATGACCAGCAGCGGTGCGGCGAAGCCGGCGTCCGCGAGCCGAGTCTGCAGCCGGTTCAGGTAGCTGCGCATCTCCGTCAGCAGATAGGCGTTCACCACGACGGTGGAGGTCCGCTCGTACTCCTTGATCTCGGGCAGCACCTCGTAGCTCGCGGTCAGGGCGAGGCCGGGGAACTCCTGTTCCAGCAGCGCCCGCGCCGCGCGCTCGTGGCTCGGCTCGATGTGGCTGTTGATAAAGCAGATGGCGACCGCCTCCACCCCCTCCGCGACGAAGCGCCGGCCGGCGGCCCGCACCTCCTCCGGATCGAGCGGGCGGATCACCGTGCCGTCGGCGGCGATGCGCTCGTCCACCTCCAGCCGGTAGCGCCGCGGGGCCAGCGGCTCCGGCTTCTCCCAGGTCAGGTCGAACATGCGCGGCGTGCGGATGCGGCCGATCTCCAGCACGTCCCGAAACCCCTTGGTGGTCAGAACGCCGGTGCGCGCACCCGAGCGCTGCAGGATCGTGTTCGAGCCCACGGTCGTCCCGTGCACGATCTCGCGCACGTCGGCGGGGCGGACCCCGACGGCGGTGAGCAGCGCGGTCATGCCATCGACGACCGCCTCCTCCATGTGGCGCGGCCGTGTCGACACCTTGCTGACGTGCAGCGTGCCGTCGGCCTGCTGGAGAACGATGTCGGTGAAGGTGCCGCCGATATCGACCCCGATGCGCGCACCCCGCGCCCCGGTTCCGGTCGCCGCATCGGCTCGATGGGTCGCCCCAGTGTTCATGCCCGCGTTCATGTCCGCGTCCCGTCGCCCGTTTGCTGTGCCCCGAAAACTGACTAACCAGTCAGTCTAAGTCAAGGGCAAGTCCGTTGAATGGCAGAAATCCGTATGACTATCAGTGGCTTATCGCGCGATCGGTCAGCCGGTCGCGACCGGATCGAGCGCTCTGGCGACGCCGATCAGGCTGTCGCGGGTGACCAGCCCGGCCAGACGCTCCTCGCTCCATCCCTCGGTCCCCGCCGGTCGTTCGGGCAGGACGATGAAGCGCAGGTCGGCGGTGCTGTCGTGCACCCGCAGCCGCACGCCGTCGGGGAGGCCGAGGCCGAATTCGGCCAGCACCGCCCGCGGCTCGCGTACGGCGCGCGAGCGGTAGGCCTTGCTCTTGTACCAGCTCGGCGGAATCCCGAGCAGGGCGCGCGGGTAGCAGGAGCACAGCGTGCAGACAATCAGGTTGTGGGTGTCCGGGGTGTTCTCCACCACCGTCAGCTCCGCCAGCCCCATCGACACGCCGAAGCGCGCCACCGCCGAATTGGCGTGGGCGAGCAGCGCCGCCTTGAAGTCCGGATCGACCCAGGCGCGGGCCACCACGGCGGCGCCGCGCTCCGGGGTGCGCGCCTCCATCGCGGCCATGGCGCGCTGGATGTCGGCGGCGGTGAACACCCCCTTCTCGATCAGCAGCTCGCGCAGCGCCGCTTCCAGCAGCGCGATCTCCGGATCGGGATCGCGGTGGTCGCCCGCCCCCGGATGGGGGTGATCATGGTCATGCCCGTGGTCATGCCCGCCGGCATGATCGTGCGCGGGATCGGGTTCAGACATGGGTCTCCCCATCGGGTTCGAGCCAGTGTTCGTAGAGGTCGGCGACCAGCTCGTCCTGCGCCGGCCCGTCGTAGTCGGGCCAGAGTTCCGCCGGCCGGAAGACGACGCGGTAGAGCATCCGGTAGGGCAGGCCGAGCTCCCCCTGCGCCAGCCGCGCCGGATCCGGGTAGGGGCCGGCGACCGCCAGCACCCGTCCCGGCATGCCCCGCAGGTAACGCGGCGTGCGGACATGCTCCGACGACGGAAGGTCGAGCACGCGGACCGCCTGGCCGGGGCCATAGGCGGGGATCATGGCACGACCGGCCCGCGGGCCCGGATCTCCGCGATCCGTGCGTCCAGCTCCTCGCGGGTGACCACGCCCTTGTGGATGAGCAGGCGGGTGATCGAATGGATCCAGCGTTCGTAGTAGCTGAGCCGCTCGTAATCCTCCGCCCCCATGGTCTCGTTCATCCAGCGGAACTCGTCGAGCCGCATGAGCCGCCGCCGCGGGTCGCCCAGAAGCTCCAGCATGGCATCCACCCGCTGCTCCCAGACGCTGGGGTCGTGGCAGGCGGTGTCGAGCCGTCCGGCGGGACGCCCGCCGTAATCGTGATAGCCTTCGCTCATCCTCCCCTCCCGATGCTTGGTGTCAGGTGTCGAGGCAACGCGGGTCGAACAGCTCCTCCAGCGCGATCGCCCGGGCCTGCAACCCGTCCTCGCGCGACCAGCGCAGGCCGGTCTCCAGGGCGTGGCGGTTGGCCGCCATCCCGTAGGGCCAGATGTCGTCGCCGAGCACGGCGCGCGCGCGCCGCAGCGCGTCCGCCGCCCAGGGCAGGGTCACCTTGGAGGCCTGCGTCACCTCCAGCTCGGCGACGGCGAGCCGCTTGGCGGCGGTGAAGGCGTCGAACAGCCGGCGGCCCAGATCCGGCTGCGCGTCCAGACGCGTGGCGCGGACCCCGACGGCGTGCATGATCGGAAACACGCCCGTATCGCGGTAATAGTTCCGCTCCGCCGCGGCGGAGTCCGCAAACAGCGGGGCCACCCAGGGCTCGCCGCCATCGCGCCAGCCGTCCGGCGGGCGCAAGGTAATGATGGCGTCCAGCTCGCCGGCGCGGAAGCGGTCGTCCAGGCTGCGGCCGGGCGGCAGAATCTCGATATCGACACCGTCCGGCGGCCGCCCGAGCGGGAAGGCCAGCGGCTTCGGCCGTTCCAGATCCCCCACCTTCCAGCGGATGGCGGACGCCTGGACGCCGTAGCGGTCGCGCAGCAGCCCGCGCACCACGACCGCCGCGGTCATGTCGTACTCCTGCACTCCCACCGTCCGGCCGGCGAGATCCTCCGGTGTCCGGATGCCGCGGTCGGTGCGCACGAAGACCGCGGCGTGCCGGAAGGCCCGCGACAGGAAGACCGGGATCAGGCGGTAGGCGAAGGGCCCCTTGGAGACGGCGGTGACGCTGTTGCTGAAGGACAGCTCCGACACGTCGAACTCCGCACCGCCGAAGGCCCGCGCGAAGGCCGCCTCCGGCTTCAGGATCCGGCAGTCCAGCCGCACGCCCGCGACGCTCACGCGGCCGTCGGCGAGCGGCATGGTCCGGTCATAGTCCCAGAAAGCCGCGGTCAGAACCGGTTCCGTCATGGCGGGTCCCCTCCGTCGCGCAAGCGCTTACCCGGCGCGCACCGGGGCGCCCACCGGGGCGCCGACCGGGGCACCCTTGGGCAGCTCGAACAGGCCGTCCGGCAAGGCCCCGATCGTCTCCAGCGCCTCGGTGCTGGGGATGACGTCGGCGTATTTGGCGTTCATGTCGCACAGGTTGATGGCGTGCGAGGTCTCCAGCCGGTCGAAACAGCCGTCCTCGATCACCTGGACGCGCAGGTTGTTGCTGAAGGCGTCGATCACCGTCGCCCGCACGCAGCCGCTGGTGGACACGCCGCACACCATCAGCGTGTCGACCTTCAGGTCGATCAGGAAGCTGAGCAGCGGCGTGCCGAAGAAGGCGCTGGGCTTGGTCTTCAGGATGACGACATCCTGCGGCGCCGGGGCGATGGCGGCGACGATCGCGTTGCCGGCGATCTCCTTCTCCGGATCCTCCAGCTCGCGCGCGTTCTTCCAGCGCCAGGCGCCGGCGTCGAAGCCATCGAGGCGGCGCGTGTTGGTCGAGTAGAAGACCGGCAGGCCCTTGGCGTGGCACCCCTCGATCAGCTGCTCGATCACGCCGATCGCCTCCCACGCCGCCTCGCCGCAGGAGTTGCGCCAGCGCTTGATGGATTCCAGGATCGGCTCCGGCCGGTCGCCGCAGAAGTTGTAACTGACATCGACGATCATCAGGGCCGGCCGCTGGCCGAAGCCGCCGCGCGCCGCGTAGCCCGACGCGCCGATCACGCCGCGGTCCTCCGGGGTGAGGAACCGGTCCCAGATCCTGTCCGTCATGCTTGGTGCTCCTTGGAAGAGGGTGGTTCAGCCGCGGACGGCGAGCGCCTTGGCCTCGGCCGCGCGGTGGGAAACGTGCCAGGGGCAGAAGAACCGCTCGGCGATGTCCACCAGGTAGAACAGGACGGTGCCCATCACACCGAGCAGCATGATCGAGGCGAAGACGCGGTCCGTCTGGAACATCCCCTGGGCCGACAGGATCACGTAGCCGAGCCCGTTCTGCGAGGCCACGAACTCCCCGGCGATGGCGCCGACCAGCGCCAGCGAGATGGCGACCTTCATGCCCGAGAACATGTGCGGCAGCGCGTTCGGGAAGCGGACCTTGAACAGCACCTGCAACGGGCTGGCCTTCATGGTCCGGCACAGGTCGAGCGCGTCGGGGTTGACCGACTTCAGCCCGAGCACCGCATCAACCACGATGGCGAACAGCGCGATCAGGAAGGACACGGCGACCTTGGACGCCGTCCCGGTTCCCATCCAGATGATGAAGAGCGGGGCCAGCGCGATCTTGGGGATGGAATTCAGCGACACCAGAAGCGTGTAGAGCGAATTCTCGATCACCCGCGAATAGACGATGCCGATCGCCGCCAGCACCCCCACCACCAGCGCGAGGCCGAACCCCAGCAGGGTGGTGAACAGCGTGTGTAGGCAATGCTGCAGGTACCAGCCCGGCTCGCGGATGATCTCGGCGATCACCACCGAGGGCGGGGGCAGGAAATAGGCCGGCGGGCGGAAGATCGCGATCGAGACCTCCCACAGCAGCAGGAAGCCCACCAGCACGAGCGTGATCGAAACGGTGCGGTTGCCGAACATCGATGACTCCGTCGCCAGGATCTAGCCGCGCGGGCCGCTGCGGGCCGACCGCATGACGCCCATGGACTGGAAGAGTTCGCGGATGCGCTGGGTGTAGCGGCCGAACTCCGGCGTCTCCCGGATGGACAGGTCGCGGGGGCGCGGCAGGTCCACGTCGATGATGTCCGCGATGCGGCCGGGGGACGGCGACATCACGATCACCCGGTCGCCGAGGAAGACGGCCTCCGCGATGGAATGGGTGACGAAGAAGACGGTCTTGGCGTCGGCCATCCACACCCGCTGGAGTTCGAGGTTCAGCTCGTCGCGGGTCATCGCGTCGAGCGCGCCGAACGGCTCGTCCATCAGCAGCAGGTTGGGGTTCATCAGCAGC
>OFDN01002333.1_pt1 | contig 10616 bp, 8 predicted proteins | sample 1520971 | NCBI WGS metagenome assembly OFDN01 (sample SAMEA94257418, study PRJEB24077) | hot springs metagenome | biome: Aquatic biome; feature: Geographical feature; material: Water | place: India | collected 2012-06-12 | depth 5 m | reverse complement strand
ATAACCGAGATTCTGTGCAGGCACTGGCCAGTGAAGTGAATATAGATGCGGACCGAAAACATTTCATCGAAGTGCTGGATAGATGGAAAGCCAGGCAGCGGTCGGACAAACCTGTCATGTACCTGATCAGTACCAGTGGTGGTGGTGCCAGGAGTGCTGCGTTCACTATGAATACCTTACAACGACTGGATAGTTTACTGGGCGGTCAGCTGATGCGGCAGACCATGCTCATCAACGGAGCATCAGGCGGAATGCTGGGAGCAGCGTACTTCAGGGAATTGTATCATGAGAAGATCATGGGTGCGGATATTGACCTGCAGAACAAACAGTATGTGGAGAATATCACACAGGACCTGCTGAATCCCTTATTTTCCTCTTTTGTTACAAGGGACATGATCGGGCCGGTACAGAAATTCAGTGTGAATGGCTATGCATATGCCAAAGACCGGGGGTATGCTTTTGAACAGAAGCTGAACGAGAATACCGGGGGTATACTCTCGAAGACCCTGAAGGATTACGTACAGGCCGAGGCCAATGCAGAGATACCGACCATGTTCTTCAATTCGGTGATCACCCGCGACGGACGTAAGATGATCATCAGTACCCATCCTGCACGTTTTCTGATGAAGCCGCTGACCGACAGCGCGGACCTTACCGTTGTGGATCCGGATGCGGTCGATTTTAATTCCTTTTTTGCCAAACAGGATGCGATGAACCTGCGGGTGCTTTCTGCCCTGCGTATGAACGCCACGTTCCCATATGTGTTGCCCAATGTATGGTTGCCCACCAGCCCCATCATTGATGTGATGGATGCCGGACTACGTGATAATTTCGGGCAGGAGGCCTGTCTGCGCTTCATCTATACATTCAAAGACTGGCTCAAAGCCAATACCAGCAAAGTGATCTTGCTGCAGCTGCGCGACAGGAGCCTGACAGACTGGGATAAACCTTTTGAAGGTAATTCACTGGTCAGCCTGATGACGAAACCCTTCCTGATACTGCAGAACAACTGGTACAAGATGCAGGACTATTACCAGCACGACCAGCTTCATTTCCTGGCAGGTGCCTATGGTGCGGGATTTCACAGCATCACTTTCCAGTACGTTCCTTCCAAACAGGATGCGCCTGCCAGTTTGAGTTTTCATTTAACGGCCGCAGAGAAAAAAGATATTTCCAGGGCCTTGTATAACCAGGTGAATGAAAAGGAGTTCCAGCGGCTCAGGCGTCTGGTAAGACCTTAGGGGGCGACCATCCCAATTGATGGATATACAGATACTTCATCAGGCCTGGATCAGTTCAAAACAGTCTTTCAGGATCTGGATGCTGAACTCCTCCGTGGTCTCCCTGGGTTCTCCATCAATATGCAGCGGTGCGTGTTTCAGGTTGCGTATGGTGATGGAAGGCGTTTGGAAATAAAGGATGTTCTTTCCTGTCATATCTTCTACCATTTGTTGCAGTTTGTTATTACCCCGTATCTGCTGCAGGATGGCAAATGGCAGTTTGGCCTTATTCATTTTCTGAACGATCACAATATCAAGTAAACCATCATTCAGACTGGCCTGTGGCGCAATGGTGACGTTATTGCCAAACTGGTTACTGTTGGCAATGCTGATGAAAAAGGCATCTGTAAAAAACGAAAAATTGTCCAGCAGTATCTGGAACTGGTAAGGATGTGCCTTGAAATAATTGATGATACTTTGTTGTGTATAGGTCATCAATCCCCTACTGGCCTTACTGGCAAAATCATGTGCCACCTGTGCGTCAAAACCGATGCCGCTGAGCATGCAGGAAAAATGGTCATTGATCAGGAAAGCGTCCACTTTCCGTGGGGTACCTGTAAATATCAGCGATAGTGACTGTTGCGGTTTCATGGGAATGCACGCCGCCCTGGCCAGTCCGTTACCCGAACCTACGGGAATGATCCCGAACCTTACCGGCAGGTCATGCAGTGTTCTGGTCACCTGGTTCACGGTGCCGTCTCCACCTACCATCACGATATCTGTATACTGCTCGCGCAGTATCCAATCCTTGATGTGTTCGTAATTGCCGCTGGCATTGGTTTCCTCGATGATGAATGGGATGCCCTGCGCGCTTGTCTCCCTTTCGATCAGTTTTCGGATACCTTCTTTTTGGGAGGTCCCGGATATGGGATTGATCAGGTAAATGATTTTTCTATCGGTCATCACAATACTCAATGGCTTTTAATAGTGAACAGGGTGGCAATGGCCACCTGCCGTATCAGGTAATTGCCGTAAAATGCGTTTGCAAGATGGGCTTACCACTTGATCAAAGCGCTGGCCCAGGTAAACCCGCTGCCAAAAGCAGCCAGGCATACCAGGTCACCCTCTTTGATCTTTCCTTTTTCCCATGCTTCACACAAAGCTAGGGGAACAGAAGCTGCCGTAGTGTTACCGAAATGTTGAATATTGTTGTACACCTGGTCATCGCTCAGGTGGAGTTTCTGCTGTACGAACTGGGCTATCCGCAGGTTGGCCTGGTGAGGTATGAGCATGTTGATATCAGAAGGCTGGTACCCGTTTGCCGTAAGTGATTCCATGATCACTTCCGGGAACTTCACGATCGCTTTTTTGAAGACCGCCTGCCCGTCCATATAGGGGAAGTTCTGCGCATTATCGATCATGGCATGGCTCATGAACATGTTGGCAATGGGGGCATCATCGAAATCAGCATAGTTATGGGTGCCCCAGTGGTTGGCATGGGTGCCGGGATTATACATGGCCAGTATCTCTGCCGATTCCCCATCACTATGCAGGTGTGTGCTCAGGATGCCCTGGTCCTCTTTTTCGGTGGGTTGCAACACCACGGCACCGGCGCCATCGCCAAAGATCACAGAGATATTCCTGCCCCGGGTACTGAAATCAAGCCCGAAAGAATGTTTCTCGCTGCCCACTACCAGTATATTCCTGTACATGCCGGTCTTGATGAACTGGTCGGCCACACTCAACGCATACAGAAAGCCGCTGCACTGGTTGCGTACATCAAGAGCCCCCACTTCTTTCATCTTCAGGGCGCGCTGTAACATGACCCCGCAACCCGGGAAATAATAGTCGGGAGATAATGTGGCGAACACGATAAAATCAATATCGTCAGCAGTGGTTCCTGCCCTTTCAATGGCCATTTTGGCTGCTTCTACCGCCATGGTAGTGGTGGTCTCTTCGGTGCGGTGCGCGTAACGGCGCTCTTTGATGCCGGTCCTTTCCTGTATCCATTCGTCTGTGGTGTCCATATACTGCATCAGGTCCTTATTGGTAACAACGTTGCTGGGCACGTATTTACCGATACCGGCTATTCTACTGCGTGGCATAGTAATCGTTTTTGTTTGAGCAGGATGAAGATAAGGAAAGTTGTGGCTCCAGCCTTGTGTATGGGAAGTTTGGCACCACCCAACTTATTGATAAGCCGGGTGGTAGCTGGGCTGTTGCGCATTACTGCACTGGTTTCAGCTGCAGCATATTCTTCAGGAACTCTGCGGTCTCTTTCTCCACGCTCAGGATATCTTTTGATTGGATAGGCGAGGCCAGTACATGACTGCCGGCATTGGGTATGGCCACCATTTCTTCCTTTTCCACCGGTGTGCCCAGTGAAGCCATCATCTTTTTGATGGCGCTTACTTTCACTACAGGGTCCTGGTTGTTCTCATCTTTATAATAGTAGAGCGACAGTACGGGCTGTTTCACTTTTTCAAAGGTCTTTTTGGTCATGGTGGTCTCCAGTAATTCCTCCAATTGTACCAGGGCTTCCAGGCGGTATTCCTGGTTCCAGTATTGTTTGTATTCGGGTGTTTTCTTGGGGATCACGTTATAATAGGAACCTTTTACCTTACGTGCTATCTGTAGCCCCCAGGGGTTATTCAGCAGCCAGGCATTGGGATCGTTGATCTCGATATTGGGAGAATATAAGACCAGTGCGGCAATGTCGGGGTAGGCTGCTGCCAGTTGCAGGGCCAGTGTTCCTCCGGTAGAAGTGCCCATCAGGATCACTTTATGACCCAGCTGTTTGCCAATGGCATACGCCTGTTTGGCCGATTCCCAGAGGTTTTCGGCGGTCAGGTTGACCAACGCATCACTGGTGTCGATACCATGTTGCGAAAGTCTTGCCAGGTATAGGTTACAGCCAAATTGCCGGGCGATCTTCCTGTGTACCGGGTTGCCTTCTTCCTGGCTGGCACTAAAGCCGTGCAGGTATACGATGGCGTATTCGGTTTTCTGCTTCAGTGTATCATCGAACCATACGATTCTGGCTTCATTGTCGGGCTTGATCTTATGAGGGGCTTCCTGTTCCAGTATATAGGTCTCCAGGGCCGAATCGCCGGAAGGTACTTCAGGTAACACGGTACTGTACACCGGGGTAGCGGGGTTGGGGCCGAGAAGATATACCGCAGCCAGCACCACCAGGATCGCGAGCAATATTTTGAGGAAGCGCATAAAAGATCGTTTCCTTAAAACTACAAATTTGTTGCCAGTATTCACAGGTGCCGGAATCCGCGTACAAAATCCTATATTAGAAACTCCAAACAGCTGCCATGACCACCAACACACAACGATTTCCCGCGCTGGATGTATTCCGCGGCCTCACCATCTGTTTAATGATCATTGTCAATACGCCTGGCGACGGCTCGGTCACTTTTGCACCGCTGCTGCACGCACACTGGCATGGGTTCACACCTACCGACCTGGTATTCCCGTCTTTTCTGTTCGCGGTGGGTAATGCCATGAGTTTCGTGATGCGCAAATGGGAGGCGATGACTACCGCCGAAGTACTGGGTAAGATCTTCAAACGGACCGTATTGATATTTTTATTGGGTTACCTGATGTACTGGTTCCCCTTTGTGCGGATGGAAGAGGGGCATTGGTCACTGTCGCCCATCTCTCATACCCGTATCCTGGGGGTGCTGCAACGCATTGCCCTTTGTTATGGGTTTGCTTCGCTGATGGTGTATTTCCTGAAAACCAGGACCGTGGTGGTATTGAGTACCGCCTTCCTGTTATTGTATTGGGGCCTCTGCTTCTGGTTTGGCGATCCTGCCGACCCGCTCAGTTTACAGGGCAATGCCGGACTGAAACTGGATCTGTGGTTATTGGGTGAGAACCACCTGTACCATGGTGAGGGTGTGGCATTTGACCCCGAAGGACTGCTGAGCACTTTACCGGCCATTGTCAATGTGGTGGCCGGTTACCTGGTGGGCAAACATGTGCAGCAAAGCGGGAAAACCTATGAGGGACTGGCCAAACTGATACTGGCCGGTTTTGTGTTACTGGTGATCGCTCATTTCTGGAACTATATCTTCCCCATCAACAAAAAACTGTGGACCAGCTCTTTTGTGTTGCATACGGTGGGACTGGACTGTATGATCCTCGGCGGAGTGATCTACCTGATGGATATGCAGCATAAAACGAGGGGCGCCTGGTTCTTTGAAGTGGTGGGTAAGAATCCGCTGGCCATTTACCTGCTGTCCGAGCTGCTGGTGATCCTGCTGTATACTTTCCAGGTGGGGGATGAGTCGCTGTTCAGGGCGATCTATCTGGCTGTGTTCAGTCATGCAGGTGATTACTGGGGCTCCCTCTTGTTCGCCCTGGCCTATATGTTATTGTGCTGGTCCGTGGGGTACTGGATGGACAGGAAAAAGATATATATCCGGGTTTAGATACCCGGAACTGCCTGAAAACCACCGGTTTCGGTAGGGGGTGGTCCCAAACTGCCCGATTCTGTTCCAAAACATTGTTTTTCAGCAGGTTGTGTTATGTTTCTGCTAACTCTTTGCCCTCCCGTGGTAAAGCTGTACCTTTGCAGCCTTAAAATTTTACATGGAAATAAGAAACATTGCCATTATCGCACACGTAGACCATGGCAAAACAACACTGGTAGACAGGATCCTGCAAACTACCAAGGTATTCAGGGACAACCAGGAGACCGGTGAACTGATCATGGATAGCAACGACCTGGAAAGGGAGCGTGGTATCACCATCTTCAGTAAAAATGCGGCCGTAACTTATAACGACGTTAAGATTAATGTGATTGATACACCCGGCCACAGTGATTTTGGTGGTGAGGTAGAGCGAGTGCTAAAGATGGCCGATGGTGTGATCCTGCTGGTGGATGCTTTTGAAGGCCCCATGCCGCAGACCCGTTTCGTATTGCAGAAAGCCTTACAACTGAACCTGCACCCCATTGTGGTGATCAACAAGGTTGATAAGCCCAACTGCCGTCCGGATGAAGTGCATGACGCCGTATTTGAACTCTTCTTTAATCTGGATGCTACCGAAGAACAGCTCGACTTCCCTACCTATTATGGTAGTGGTAAGAATGGCTGGTTCAACGACAGCCTGACCCCTACCGATAATATCCTGGCACTGATGGATGGTATCATCAAACATGTACCGCCACCAAAAGTGAACGAAGGTTTCCTGCAGATGCAGATCACTTCGCTGGATTACTCTTCTTTCCTGGGACGTATCGCCATCGGTAAAGTAACCCGCGGAACCATCAAGGAGAACCAACCCATTGCGCTGGTACAGGCAGATGGCTCTATCAAGAAAAGCCGTGTGAAGGAACTGTATGTGTTTGAAGGAATGGGTAAACGCCGGGTAACGGAAGTAATTGCCGGTGACCTGTGTGCGGTGGTAGGACTGGAAGACTTCAATATCGGAGATACCATTGCAGATATCGACAACCCCGAGGGTTTGCCGGTGATCAGCGTGGATGAGCCGACCATGAGTATGACCTTCAGCATCAACAACTCACCTTTCTTTGGTAAGGATGGTAAGTTCGTAACCTCACGCCACCTGCGTGACCGTTTGATGAAGGAGACCGAAAAGAACCTGGCCTTGCGTGTGGAAGATACCGACAGTGCAGATAGTTTCCTGGTATTTGGCCGTGGTATCCTGCACCTGGGTATCCTGATCGAGACCATGCGCCGCGAAGGGTATGAGTTGACCGTAGGTAATCCGCAGGTACTGGTGAAGACCATTGATGGTAAAAAACATGAACCTTACGAGAACCTGGTGGTGGACGTGCCTGCTGAATTCAGCGGTAAAGTGATCGACCTGGTTACACAGCGTAAAGGCGAGATGCAGATCATGGAAAGTAAGGGCGAGATGCAGCACCTGGAATTCGAGATCCCTTCCAGAGGATTGATCGGACTGCGTTCCCAGATGCTGACCAATACTGCGGGTGAAGCTGTGATGGCGCACCGTTTCATAGATTATAAACCATGGAAAGGACCCATCCCTGGCAGAAATAATGGTGTGCTGATCGCCAAATTCGGCGGAACCACCACTGCGTATTCCATTGATAAGCTGCAGGACCGGGGAAGTTTCTTTGTTGATCCGGGAGAAGAAGTATATGTGGGTCAGGTCATTGCCGAACACATCAAACCGGGCGATCTGAACGTGAACGCGGTGGAAATGAAAAAGCTGACCAACCACCGTGCCAGCGGAAGTGACGATGCGGTTCGCATCACACCCAAACTGCAGTTCACACTGGAAGAGTGTATGGAATACATACAGCAGGACGAATGTATCGAGGTCACTCCCAAGAACATCCGTATGCGTAAAGTGATCCTGAATGAAGAAGACAGGAAGAAAAGCAGTAAGAGCATGCAGAGTGAGGCAGTAGGCGGATAATCCACCACTGTTCATACCATATCAGAGCCATCCTGTGTGATAACAGGGTGGCTTTTTTGTTGGGGAGTTTCCTGTAATAAGTGGTTGGTGCTGCAATTGTCACCATCGCAACAGGGAAGTGCATTGGTAAAACATACGGGACATTGGTAATGCCCGTGTACGTGCACCAGTTGCACCAGATGGCCGCAGAACAAACATTGCTGGGGTTGCATCTCATGAAATTATCAGATTCGGCAGAAATGGCCCACCATAAGTTTTCAACATTGGGTTGGCCAAAAAAAAGCCACAGTCAATGAATACTCAATAACTGTGGCTGGATGGTTGTAGTGAATAGCTTAATTAGTTCTTGCTTACTACCACGTCTTCGATCACCTGGGTCTTGATGTTCACATCAAACTTCTGTTTGAAGGAATCTTTACCGTCTTCGATCACGAAGGTCAGTTTGCTTACTTCAGATTTTGGCAATTTGAAGGTTTTGTCAAATTGTTTGTCGCCATAAAAACCTCTGAAAAGCAGCTCACCGTTCTCGTCCAGGACGGTCAGGTTAAAAGTATTACCGGTAGGGTTGCTGTATTTTACGTTGAAAGATAACTGGTTGTATTTATCAACGCCGGTGTACTTGATCTCTGCTTTATCATTGGCCGGACTAACGGCAGCAGCGTTGGCAGACAGGAACATAGCAGCGGCCAACAGGTTGCCTAAGAAAAATCTTTTTGCGATGGTTTGGATTGACTGTTTTTTCATGGTGTACTTACATTTTTAGTTTGAAATAATAGTATGTCTGTTTGTGTAATGGGCACAATGGTACCGCATGGCTCACAAAAGAAGTTTACATGGGAAATAAGCAATCAGAAGAATACAGGGGCTACCGTAACGGTGAAGTGAATTGGCAAATTCAGCAATAGATGTACATCAAAAACCCGTGTGTATACCAGTTAATACCCGGTGGAGGTAAAAGGTAACCCTTAGTGTAATGTTAACACAATGTTACTGATTTAATAAACTAACGTTTGTTTACGATGGTAAGATCACACGCTATATAGTACATGTGATGACTGCGTGATAAGATGTAAGCACAAAATCTTATCACGCAGTTGTGCATTGAATAATGTACTGGTTATACTGCCGGTTTGTTCAGTGTTTGCCAGAGAAGGTCTTTCAGTTCTGTCAGTCCTTTGTTGGTAACAGAAGATATGAAGAGGTGTGGAATATGGGCAGGTAATTCTTTGCTGATGGCTTCTTTCAGTTCGTCATCCAGCATATCGCTTTTACTGATGGCGATGATGAAATCCTTTTGCAGCATTTCCGGGTTGTATACTTCGAGCTCATGCCGCAGGATCTCGAATTCTTTTTTATGGTCATCACTGTCTGCAGGTATCAGGAACAACAGTACCGAGTTTCTTTCAATATGCCGCAGAAAACGGTGTCCCAGTCCTTTGCCTTCGGCAGCCCCTTCAATGATACCCGGAAGGTCGGCGATGCAGAAGGATCGGTTATCGCGATAGGCAACCATGCCCAGCTGTGGCACTAGTGTGGTGAATGCATAGTTGGCGATCTTGGGTTTGGCGGCGGTGATCACCGACAACAGGGTGGATTTACCTGCGTTGGGGAAACCTACCAGTCCCACATCGGCCAGTACTTTCAGTTCTATGTTCTTCCATCCTTCCACACCGGGTTCGCCGGGTTGCGAATGTTCGGGGGCCTGGTTGGTGGGTGTGGCGAAGTTGCTGTTGCCGAGTCCGCCGCGGCCGCCCCTCATCCAGATCACTTCCTGTCCGTCTTCCAGTATCTCCGCTTCTTTCTCACCGGTTTCTTCATTGCGTGCCACGGTGCCCAGGGGTACTTCAATGATGATATCTTTTCCATCACGTCCGGTACAATTGTTCTTGCTGCCGTTCTCCCCATTCTCGGCCAGTACGTTCTTGAAATAACGCAGGTGCAAGAGGGTCCATAGGTTGCTGTTACCACGCAGGATGATATGGCCTCCGCGGCCGCCGTCGCCACCATCGGGGCCACCCATAGCGGTCAGTTTGTTGCGCATGAAATGCGTAGAGCCCGCACCGCCATGTCCGCTGCGTGCAAAGATCCGGATATAATCAATGAAGTTGTTTCTTTCTGACACTTGTAAAGGATTAGCTGCAAATGTACGCCAATGTTATTTGCCGGGCGATTCTCTTAATTCATTCCAGGTGCGGTAACTGTTCTGCTGCTCTGGTAGGTTTTGGGGCACTTCCCTCAGGGGTTCCACGGGTTCCCGGTACGCCTGCATCTCTTTGGGTAAGGACTGGTAAAGCCGGGTACCCTCGGTTTTCCAGCGGATCATTTCATCGCTCACATCCTTGATCTTTTTGGCGGGATTACCAACGATCAGGCTGCGGCTTTCGAATTTCTCATCGGCTTTCACCAGGCTCAGGGCGCCAACGATACATTCATCACCCAGTTCCACATGGTCCATGATGACGCTGTTCATACCCACCAGGCAATTCCTGCCGATAACGGCGCCATGTATCACAGCGCCATGACCGATATGCGCGCCTTCTTTCAGGATAACGGTAACACCGGGAAACATATGTATGGTGCAGTTCTCCTGTACATTACAACCGTCTTCGATGATGATAGCGCCCCAGTCGCCGCGGATGGCTGCTCCAGGACCGATGTATACATCCCTGCCAATGATCACATTGCCGGTAACGGCAGCCTGGGGATGGATGAAGGAGGATTCATGAACAACGGGAATGTACTCTTTGAATTGGTAGATCATGATCTAGGCTTCTGGATGAATAAGTGGTTTCTTCATTCTGAAACAAGTTCCCTTGAAGATCGCCACGACCTCCTGTTGCTGGTTGGTGATGGTGATATGATATAGACCGGTGCTTTTGCCGTTATGGACCTCCGTGGCTTCTGCCATAAGTGTATCACCCACCTGAACGGCTTTGGTGAAGTTGATGGAAGTGTCGAGTGCCACAGAAAGAT
>OFDN01002330.1_pt1 | contig 10621 bp, 10 predicted proteins | sample 1520971 | NCBI WGS metagenome assembly OFDN01 (sample SAMEA94257418, study PRJEB24077) | hot springs metagenome | biome: Aquatic biome; feature: Geographical feature; material: Water | place: India | collected 2012-06-12 | depth 5 m | reverse complement strand
GAGGCCGACCATTATCACATGCCGCTGACCCAGGAGCTGCTGGCAGACCTGGTGGGCATCTCATCGGTGCACGTCAATCGCACGCTCCAGCAGATGCGCGCCGATGGCGTTATCCGGCTGGTCAATTGCCGCCTCGAGATCCTCGACCGCGAGGAACTGGCCGCGCAGGTAAATTATCAGCCGCTCTTCTGAACCCGATCGGGCGTGCGCCGTTACCCCTTGATGGAACAATCCGAACTCTGGGAAATGCTGCGCACGCCCGGCGTCGTGGCGGCGCTGATCGTGATCGCGCTGGTGGCGCACCGCATCGTGATGTTCATCGCGAGCCGCATCGCGCGGCGTACGAGCACGCATCAGGACGAGGCGCTTGTTGCCTGTGTCTGGCACCCCTCGCGCTGGATCATGGTCGCGCTGCTGTTGCTCGGCACCGACAGCCTGACGGTAAGCGGTGACGAGACCGCTGCCGCCGTCACCGGGACGGTGCGCGTGCTCATGCCGCTGCTCTGGGGCTGGCTGGTCATCGCGATCATCCGCTTCGTCCATGGCTATATCGAGGCGCGATCGGATGTCAGCGCCGAGGACAATCTCGCCGCGCGGCGCCGTCGTACCCGCGCGGATATTCTCGCGCGGATCGCCATCGTCACCGTCGCGCTGGTGAGCATCGGCCTGTTGCTGCTCAAGATTCCCGCCGTGCGCGAGATCGGCGTTGCGCTGGTCGCCTCGGCAGGCCTGGCGGGCCTCGCCTTTGGTGTCGCCGCTCAGCCGTTGCTCAAGAATCTGGTCGCGGGCATCCAGCTCGCATTCACCGAGCCGGTGCGGATCGACGACGTGCTGGTCTATCGCGGCGAATGGGGCCGGGTCGAACGGATCACGCTGACCTATGTCGTGCTGAAGATCTGGGACGATCGCAGGCTGGTCATCCCGGTCTCGAAGCTGCTCGAGGAGCCGATCGAGAACTGGACGCTGCAGACGAGCCATCTGCTCGGCACGGTGATGATCCATGCCGATCACGCCGCCGATGTCGAGCGCGTGCGCAAGGTTGCGCTCGATGCGGTGCGCGGGCACCGGCTGTGGGACGGCCGCGTCGCGCTGCTCCAGGTGACCGACATGACCGCCGACATTCTCGAGCTGCGCGTGCTGATGAGCGCGCGCAACGGCGGCGAGCTGTTCGACCTGCGCTGCGACGTGCGCGAGGCCGTGGCGCGCTTCATGGCCAATGATCTTCCCGATTCGCTCAACCGCAGCCGACTGGCGCTCGAACCCCTGGAGCTTTCATGACTCTCGACTGGATTTCCGTTGTCGGCACGGTGGGCGCGTGCGCCTCGGTGGCGAGCTTCACCCCACAGGCGTGGAAGATCATCCGCGACCGCTCGACCAAGGGGCTGTCGCTCGGCATGTTCGCGCTGACCAGCCTGGCGTTCCTGGCCTGGACGACCTTCGGGCTGCTCAAGGGCGAATGGGCGCTGATCATCCCCAATGCGATCTGCCTGTGCTTCGCGCTGTTCATCCTCGGCATGATCGCGCTGCCGCGGCGCAAGACCGAAGAGGTCGCCGAAGCGCTCGATCCGACGACCTGAGTGCCAGCCTATGTTGCTGCGGGCAATGGCCTGCAGTGGCGTTGTGGCACGCGAGGAGCAGGCCGATGAATGCCGAGAAACGCCGCGAACTCGCGCGCGATCGCACCGATCTTGCCGAGGATCGCACCATCCTGGCGCATGAGCGCAGCTTTGCCGGATGGGTGCGCACCGGCATGGCGGCGGTGGGCATCGGGCTGGGGTTCAATGCGCTGTTTCGTGACCTCGAACCTGCCTGGGTGCCCAAGGCCATCGCCAGCGTGTTTCTGCTGGTCGCGATCTATGTCTTCCTTTCGGCCGATCGCCGGGCGCGCCATATTCTCAAGCAGCTCGATGCGCATAGCGTGATCGCGCTCAAGCCGATGCGCATACGGCTGCTGTCCTGGCTGCTGTCGATCGCGACGCTGGCGCTGATCGCCGCGATCTGGTGGTTGGCCGGGGCTCAGCCTGGCTGATCGGTAAGGTCCTTGAGCCCGGGGTGCGATGCCACCTGCTGTTCGACATAGCGCGCCGCCTGCTCGGCCTGCTTGCGCCCCAGATGCCAGTCGAGGATCTGCATGCCGGGCACGATCGGCGGGCTCAGCAATATGTCGCCTTCGCGCAGCATCGAGCGGGAGGCGATGCGGCTTGCCACCACCATCGACCGCTGCATGATCTCGACGATCGAGGGGAAGTCGCTGTCGGACTTGCGCCGCAGCAGCAGGTCGCGGATCAGCTGCCCGCGCCGCCTGAGCGACTGGTACGCCGCCTTGATCCTCCAGACCTGCCCTGCCTCGCCCAGCGTCACGACGATATTGGGCCCGGACTTGAGCGCGCGCATCGTCATCACCGGCACATTGTCGAGCACCCCGCCATCGACCAGGATATTGCCGTCGGTGTCGATGAACGGCGGCAGGATCGTCGGCAGCGATCCCGATGCGCGCACCGCGTGGCATAGCGCACCGCGCCGATGAACATGCAGGTCATTGGTCGAAAGATTGGTCGAGATCGCGAAGAAATTGATCGGCTGGTCGGCAATATCGGCATTGCCGTAACGCGCCTCGAGTTCGGCATCGAACACTGCCGGGTCGAGCAGCGAATGGATCGGCACGGTGAAGCGCCGCATCGCCTTGGCACCGATGAACATAGCCTCCATCTGGTCGAGCGTCTGTTCGACCGACAGGCCCTGCGCGATCGCCGCGCCCATGGCCGCACCCGCGCTGGTGCCGCCGATCAGGTCGATCGGCACGCCCGCGCGCTGCAGCCCGCGCACGATGCCCAGATGCGCGCAGCCCAGCGCGCCGCCGCCCGCGAGCACCAGCCCCACCGCGCGCCCGGTGAGGAAGCGCGCGACGCGGCGGAAATCGGCATCCGTGTCGCACGCCATGTGATGGTGCAGGTGCGGGTCGCGCCCCGCCAGCCATGCAGCAGTGCCGCGAATCGGCTCGGCGGCCTTGGCGCGCACGACCAGCAACGTGCGATTGGGTGGCTCAATGGCAGCGCAGCCCGCCTGTTCGAGCGGATTCATCGCGGTGCTAGCCCCCGCATCGGCGATCATCAGCAGGCCATCGGCATTGCGGCAGACCAGCGAGCCCCATTCGGCATCGCCCGAGGCGTCGATCAGCAGATAGCCGCGCCGCGCCTCATGCTCGCGCAGCCAGGCCTGATAGGCGCTGGCAGGACCCGTAGGCACATCGCTTTCGCGCACCAGCTTCACCTGGCGATCATCCGGGATCGTGGCCCGGATGGTGTCGGTCAGGCGGTTGAGCAGCCCGGGATCGATTCGGCTCGATCCGCAGGGCACCACCGCGATGACGCGCGGCAGCCGCGCCTCCATCGGCGGGGTCTTGGCGGTCACCGCGGCAAGCCTTTGCGTCACGGCCGTCAGGATCGCAGGGACCAGCTGCGGATAGGCGGCGACCACCGCGTCGTAACTCGCCCGGTCGAGCACCATCACCACGCTGTCGCGGCTCGCCTGCAAGGTCGCGGTGCGCGTGCCGCCGCCGAAAAAGGCCAGTTCGCCCACCGGCTCGCCCGCCTCGATCTGCGCCACCGCCTTGTTGCCGGTCGGGGTCTCGATCAGCACGCGCAGCCGTCCGGTTTCGAGAAAATAGAGCGAATCGGCAGGATCACCCTGACGCACCAGAATGTTGCCCGCCGGCAGATCGAGCCGCTGCGCGCGATCGCTCAACGCGTCGATGGCTTGCCTGTCGACGCCCGCGAACAGGCCCGACTGCATCCAGTCGCGCAGGCTGCCATCCCCCGGGCCGTCCTCAGGCTGTACCGTCACCGCGTGTCCTCTCCGGGCCGTGCTGGTCCCGTGCCGTTGAACGCCACCCTAGCCCAGGCCCATGAAAAACAGAAGTATCGGTAATGACAGCACGATTTGCGACGAGGCGAGCAACGCTTTGCCGGTTGATCCCTTGGTGCTCTGCTGGCCGGGCCGCCCCCAAACCGCCTCATGGTCCGGTCAGCGCCCTCCTTTCTGGCAAGGGCAGCGGCGAACTGGCGGACTGCAAGAGGAGACACCCGATGAACATGACCGACAGCACGCTCGAACGCGGCTATGACACCATTTCCAGCGACCGCGTCGATGGCACCGCCGTCTATGGCGCCGATCGCGAGAAGATCGGCACCGTCACCAACATGCTGATCAGCAAGCGCGAAGGCCGCGTCACCGACGTGATCGTCTCGGTCGGCGGCTTTCTGGGCATCGGCAGCGAACTGCACAGCCTGCCCTGGTCGAAGCTCAGCTATGATACCGATCTGGGCGGCTATCTGGTCAACGTCACCGCCGACCAGCTGAAGGATGCGCCGCGCTTTTCCGAAAGCGATCGCGACCGCGCCCATGACCGCGACTATCAGTCGAGCGTCTACAACTACTGGCAGGTCCAGCCCTATTGGTGATCTGGCCAACCCGCGACAGCGGTTCGGGCCGGGAAGCGTCTGCTTCCCGGCCTGTTTTGCATCTGCCGCTTGCGGAATTGCTTGCCTTGGCCAGCGGCCTGGGGTTTAGCGGCGCGGCGTTGCATCCCGTCCGGAGCAGCGTTGCTATCAAAGGTTCTGCCCGGGATGCTCAAACGGCTCTATCACTGGACGCTGGCCAAGGCCGCGCATGAAAAGGCGCCCTATTGGCTGGCGGCGGTCAGCTTCATCGAATCGAGCTTCTTCCCCATTCCGCCCGATGCGATGCTCGCCCCGATGTGCCTCGCCCGGCCGCAAAAGGCGTTTCAATATGCGCTGATCTGCACCATCGCGTCGGTGCTGGGGGCGCTGCTCGGCTATGCGATCGGCTTTTTCCTGTTCGAGACCATCGGACGCGCGATCCTGGACTTTTATGGCCTCGCCGATCAGTTCGAGAGCTTCAAGACGAACTTCAACGAACAGGGCTGGGTGATCGTTCTGCTCGCGGGATTCACCCCGCTGCCGTTCAAGGTGATCACCATTGCCGCCGGCGCAACCGCGATGCCGCTTTACATCCTGGTGCTGGCCTCGATCATCGCGCGGGCGGCGCGGTTCTTCCTGGTCGGCGCATTGCTGTGGAAATTCGGCCAGCCGATGCAGGACTGGATCGACAGGCATTTCGCGCTGGCCACGACGGTGGTCGGCGTGCTGTTCGTCGGAGGCTTTGCGGCGCTGAAATTCGTCTTCTAAAGTGATTTCGAGTGAAATGGAACATTTCACGGCTCGGAAATCACGGTAAAACAGAAAGCTAGACCCAGCTTTTGGTTCCGTCAAAAGCGAGCAGGGTCTAGGGCTTGCGGACGACCAGCTCTTCATAGCGCTTGCGCAACGGCTCCGGGATCGGCTTGGCCCCTGACTTGTCGGTCAGCACGATCGTCGTGACGCACGTAGCGACGCACACGCCCTGCTGAAATGCGGCAGAGCACACATCCCAGCTCGACGATCCGATCCGGCCGATGCCGCTCATCACCTCGACCGGCTCGGGGAAATGCGCCTCGGCGACATAATTGATCGAAACCGCCGCGATCAGCCAGCGTTCGCCGGGCTGGCGGCGTTCGAGCCCCAGATTGCGGTTGAACCGCACCCGGCCATTTTCGAACAAGGCCGCCATCGCGACATTGTTGATATGGCCGAGCGGGTCGAGATCCTGGAAGCGCGTTTCGGTGACCGTGCTGAACGGATAGCTTGTCCGTTCGCGCTGCCAGGCTTCTGCTTTGGGCATTCAAATGTTCCTGGTCAGCGGCTCAGAGCGAACGGCCGATCAGTTCCTTCATGATCTCGTTGGTGCCGCCGAAGATGCGCGTCACGCGCGCACCGCGCCAGGCCCGGGCGATCGGATATTCGTTCATGTAACCGGCGCCGCCGTGCAGCTGGAGGCACTTGTCCATGATTTCCCACTGCAATTCGGTGTGCCACAGCTTGGCCGCCGCACCCTCGACCGCGGTCAGCTCCTTCTTGGCATGGCGGTTGAGCGCCCAGTCGAGATGCGCCCAGCCGACCTGCAGCTTGGTCTTCAGGTCGGCGAGCACGAAGCGGGTATTCTGGAAATCGAACACCGTCTTGCCGAAGGCCTTGCGGTCCTTCACGAACGCGACGGTATCGTCATAGGCCTTCTGTGCCGAGGCCTGGGCCGAGACCGCGATCGACAGGCGCTCCTGCGGCAGCTCGCTCATCAGATAGATGAAGCCCTTGCCCTCTTCGCCGAGGCAGTTGGTCATCGGCACGCGCACGTCGTTGAAGAACAGCTCCGAGGTATCGGCAGCGTCCTGGCCGATCTTGTCGAGATTGCGGCCGCGCGCAAAACCCTCGCGATCGGCCTCGACCAGGATGATCGACACGCCCTTCCAGGCAGGCTGCACCTCGGTATCGGTCTTGGCGCAGACCAGGATCAGATCGGCATTCTGACCATTGGTGATATAGGTCTTGGAACCATTGATGACATAATGGTTGCCATCCTTCTTGGCGGTGGTGCGGATGCCCTGAAGGTCGGAACCCGTGCCCGGCTCGGTCATCGCGATCGCGGTGATCGTCTCGCCCGAAACGAGGCGCGGCAGCCATTTCTGCTTCTGCTCTTCCGAACCGTACTGGACCAGATAGTTGACCACGATGTCCGACTGGAGCGAGAAGCCGAGCGGCGATCCGCCGAAATAGGCGGCTTCCTCGTTGACGATGGCGTTATAGCCGAAGTCGAGGCCCAGACCGCCATATTCCTCGGGCACCGTCGGGCACAGCAGGCCCAGTTCGCCCGCCTTGGGCCAGATGTCGCGCGGAACGATCTTTTCCTCGTCCCATTTCACCGCATTGGGAGCCACCTCGTCCTGCATGAAGCGGCGCACGGTCTGGCGAAAGGCCTCGTGATCGGGGGTATAGGCGGTGCGGGCAAGTTCATCGAGCGACATGGCTTCTCTCTCCGGTGAATCCTCGGCCGCGCGATTCATGCCGCGCGGCGGTGCGCCAAGGTCTAGCGCTGCGTTGACGTAAACGTCAATCGCTATTTAATCGCGCGGTTAAGGCAGGTCAGGCCTGCGCCCGCCCGCGTGCCATGACCGCGAGCCGCGCCTGCTCGACCGCCTCCGGCGCCACCTGGCCATTGGCGGCGCGCGACCGCTCGGCCTCGAGCGCAAGCCCGTCGCCGAAGCTTAGCCCATAGCCCTCATCGATCAGCTGCTTGTAGGCGGCGAGCATGGCGGGATCGATATTCGCCATGTCGCGCGCCAGCGCGGTTGCGGCGTGGAGCAACGCGTCCGGCTCGACCACGCGGTTGACCAGCCCCCAGCGCTCGGCGGTGGCGGCGTCGAGAAAATTGCCGGTCAGCGACAGCTCCTTGGCACGCGAGATGCCGATCATCCGCGACAGCTTCTGCGACAGGCCCCAGCCGGGCATGATGCCGACCCGGGCATGGGTATCGGCAAAGCGCGCGTTGGTCGAGGCGATCAGCACGTCGCAGGCGAGCGCAAGCTCGAACCCGCCAGTAATCGCGACCCCATTGATCGCGCCGATCACGGGCTTGGCGCATTGCTCGACCGCCTTGACCGGGTTGTCGCGGGGGTCTGTCGCATTGGCCGCGCCCAGCCCCTCGGTGCTCGCGCCCAGTTCCTTCAGGTCAAGCCCGGCGGTGAACGCGCGCTGCCCCGCTCCGGTCAGCACCACCGCGCGCACCGCGTCATCGTGTGCCACCGCGAGCATCGCTTCGGCAAGTTCTGCCCGCAAGGCCTTGGACAGCGCATTCATCGCTTCGGGCCGGTTCGATGTGACGATGGCAATGGCGTCTTCGATTTCAGTAAGGACGAGCGGCATTTATACCTCCATTCTGACGGCGATTATGGCCGTTTCTATCACTACGCACATGCTTATTCGTTATGGCTTTTTCCGGGCCGGTGTTACTCTCGGCTACGGGTCTTCTGCATGCAACGGAGTGACATATGACCAGCCGCTATTTGGCCGCTGCTGCGCTGCTGATGCTTTCCTCTGCCGGGCTAGCGCAAAGCCCTGTTCCCATCAACCTGGGTCCGCTCGAGCGCGATGAAATCGTGGTTGTCGGCGCAAAGCTTGCAGATCTGAAGGCGGACATGGCGCGCTGCGAAGCGGGCGGCTGCACCGTGCGAGAGGATGTGATCGCGACTGTCCGCTATGCCGAGGCCGAGTTCCGCGAAGGCAATTACGATGATGCCCGGACCGCGCTGGGCCGGGCGGTGTCGCGCACCAAGAAAAAGGCCGATAGCGATCCGTTTGCCGTTGCCGAGCTGCACACTGCGCGGGCGACCGTTGCCTGGCATTATGGCGACCAGCGCGAGGCGCTGCGCGCCACCGGTGCGACAACAAGGCTGCTCGACCGCCATGCGCCGCAATCGTCCAATGCGCTGATGGCGCGGATGCGGCTGATCCAGGCGCAGTATCAGCTCGACGCTCCGTCGGTGAACATCCGCGAACTGGAGAACCTGTCCGAACGGGCGACCGAGGCCAAACTGCCGCTGATCGCCATGCGGGCCGATCTGGGTCGCGCGGCCATGCTGTATCGGGCCAGACAGCGTGTGCAGGCCATGAAACTGCTCGACGCCATTCAGGCAAGCGAAGTGCCACAGGCAGGGCGGTTGAAGCTCGCTGCCGAGGTTCTGGCCATGCGTCTGGCGGCCAGCGATGGCGATATGGCAGCAGTCGAGGCCTTGATCGCGCGTCTGACGGAAGACCAGAAGAAACTCGGTCCAACGCTGATTTGGTCCCCGCCAACCCCAACTCCTTATGGACCGGGCAACATGCCGCCCATCGAGAGGGACAGCCCTCTGGTGGAGCCACAACCCGGATATCTTCCGCTTTTCTGGGTGGATGTTGGTTTTGCGATCGGGGCTGACGGCAGGGTGGAGTCCGCGGAAATCCTGCGCGGATCGGAGTTGAAAGGCTGGGCCAAGCCCTTGGTCAAGGCCATTGCCCAGCGGCGCTATTCGCCTGCCGCCGAGCCCGATGATCTCGCCGGACGGTATCGGGTGGAGCGCTACACGCTGACAGCGGATTTCGGCACGCCCAAGGGGTCACTAATCCGCCGCCGCGGGGGCTTCAAACGCTTCGAGCAGATGGACCTTACTGTCGCTCCGCCGAAGCCGGCCACCGCCCCCACCGTGCCGAGCTGAAATTCCCCTTGCCGTGCCGGGGCTTGCCTCGGCGCGGGCCTTTCGACACACTGCACCTGCCGGAGGGTCGCGCCTAAGGCAGGAGGGCACTCCCATGTCCCGCGCTCAACGCTTTCTGGAACGGTTCCGCGCGACGGATGACGCGCACAACCCGCTCGACATGCTGCACGAGGATGCCGAAGGCTTTGGTGCGGTGCTCGCCGAAGCGCCCGAGGCGCTGGCCGAGGCGCTGATGCACGATGCGGGCCGCGCGCCGGCGGGCCCCGCGTTCGTCAATCCGCGGGCTTATGCATCTGCTGCGTGCGATGGCGATGGCGCGATCGTCATCGCCGACCCGGCCTTTGCCGCCTGGGCCGCGCCGCTCAACCGCGGGCGGGCAGAGCTGGGCGCGCTCAAGGCGGGACGCGCGAGCGTTTCTTACCTGCTCGAGGACAAGGGCAAGTTCATCGCGGTCGCCGCCGCCCCGCTCGCCGCCGCGCGCCACTGGCCGCTGGCGGCAGAGGTGCGGCACGCGCTGGAAAAGGGCGTAGGCGACTATGCGCTGGTGGCGCATCTGCCGCCGACGCTGCAACCGCGCGGACTTGCGACGGCGGCGCGGCTGTTCGGCTTTACCGCGCGCGAGGTCAGCATGGCCGAGGCGCTGGTGCGCGGCGGCGATGTGCGCGAGGCGGCGCGGCTGGAGGGCATTGCCTATGAAACCGGGCGCGATGCGATCAAGTCCGCGATGGCCAAGGCGGGCTGCCACCGCCAGGGCGAGTTCGTCGCCTTGTGCCTGCAGATCGAAAGCGGCGAGCAGCCGGGCGATCTCGCCATCGAGCCGGTGCTGCGCGATATCTTCGGGCTCTCCGAACGCCAGGCGCGCATCGCCGATACCATCGCGCGCGGGCTGACGCGCGAGGAATGCGCGCAGCGGCTGGGGCTGTCGGTCAACATCGTCAAGACCGAGCTCAAGGCGATCTTCGCGCAATGCGAGCTGCAATCGGTGGTGCAGCTGACCACCCTGGTCGGGCATATCCAGGCGGTGGCGGCGCTCGCCGAGGCGACCGATATCGACTTGTCGGTGGCGACGCGCGGCGCAGAACCCTTGCGCCTGCTGCCGCGCAAGGACAGGCCGGGGCGTATCGCCTTCGCCGATCACGGCCCGCGCGACGGCATCCCGCTCATCTGTCTGCACACTGCGACGACCGGGCGGCACCTGCCCGCAAAAGCGATTGCCGCGCTCCAGCACGGCGGCATCCGCCCGATAACGCTCGACCGGCCCGGCTTCGGCCTGACCTCGATGGTCGAAGGCGATTATCTCCAGCACAACATCCGCGACATCCTGGAGATCCTCGACGCGCTGGGGATCGGGCGCACCTGCATCCTGGCGCGGGGCGGCACGATGGTGCTCGCGCATTTCGCCGCGCAGCATCCCGATCGCTTCGATCGCGCGGTGGTGCTCAATCCCGAACCGCCGCCGCGCGCCGACGGGCGGCTCAC
>OFDN01002329.1_pt1 | contig 10622 bp, 8 predicted proteins | sample 1520971 | NCBI WGS metagenome assembly OFDN01 (sample SAMEA94257418, study PRJEB24077) | hot springs metagenome | biome: Aquatic biome; feature: Geographical feature; material: Water | place: India | collected 2012-06-12 | depth 5 m | reverse complement strand
CTGATATCAAGCTTCAAGATGGAGTCGTAGTATATTGATTTTTAACACAGTAAGACTAAGGAACCGCCGATCAAGTTCACTCATCCGGGATTTCTTGCTGACTGAGCTGTTCCCGGATCAGTGCGAAGATGCGGGCTGGCATGTCGTGACGTTCGAACAGGCGGCGGAACTTCAGCACGTGGTGGCATCCGGCGCCTGATGCATTAATCAGGTCGATACCTACGAAACGACGCACCGCGATGGTGTCGACGATGGCGTCTTCAATCCCTTCGTCCGACAGGCCCAGACAGTTCTTGATGACGAAAGAATTCTACGCGGACGGGGTTAAATCAGCGTTTCCCTGACTGCGACTGAGGCTTGGAACTCCCATCGGTTGGTCGTTCTTCGGCCTTGCCTGACGTTCGACTTGACTCCGCTCGATACGTAGAAGATGGCCGCGAACTCATGTCGATAACGAACGTCCAGGGCTGGCAGTTAGTAGGAGACTTCGCAACCTCCTCTCGACACTTGCGAGACTATCGCCGCTGGGGTCAACGTCCAAGCATTCGTTTCCACCATGCCAGCAGTCTTTGCCAGCTCGACGGTGGTGTGGAGGGAAGCGGTGGGGATGACGCAGGCGTCGGCGCTTTGGGGCTTGCCAGCGGCTCATTCAGTCGCCCGTAGTACCGGTGTTTGCGCGCCTTGTCGCGTCGGCGGCCCCGCGCGATAGCCTCGTCGGACATGTCACGCGCCCACAATACATCGCCGCCCCGAACAAAGTAATGTGAGCGGCACGGGAAGGCCCAGTTTCCGATAGACGGAGAGAGCGTCGGCCCGCTCCGATCAAACGTGAGCGACCAGTCCGTTGGTGAAAGGGGAGTGATGACCTCTCGCCCGCATCCACACGCGCAGAGGTGCCCGGCGACGTCCCCTTCCGTTGTCACATAAAGAATGTTTGCCTGAAGCTTTTCTGGGATGGACTCCACCGTCTGGTGGCGAACCCGAACCTGCTTCATCGCGGCGGCTCAAGGCGGCTGAGTTGGTTTAGGTTAACGCTGAACGTCGTCTCATATTCAGCGTGATCGTCGAGGTAGAAGCCGCTCATGCGCTTCCACTTTGCTACTGCCAGCGCTGCGTTCAAACAATTGAAGTCCGCGACCTGGATGTTCGATGCGTAAATCTCTTCGTCGCGGTCTGCTTTGGGGATGCGGGCGAGCGCGATATCACGGGTCGACGGCGTGCTAGCCGTTACGCGGCACGTACCCCAAATCGACTCCTGATCGTGTGAGAGGTTTAAGCCCATCCCGACATCAATCGCTGTCACACCAGTGCTAGCGATAGCGTGCAGGACGAGTTGTCGGACCTCACTTCGGTCAACGCAAAGGAATACGTAATCGAACGCGGCGAGTTCCATCACGTTCTCCTCGTCGATCATGACTTCATGGGGCACGACACCGCGGCGCATTGTTGAGTAATACTCGCTGAGGTACTTTACCTTCGTGATCCCAAGGTCAAGAGTCTTCCGAGAGATTGCGCCCGGAACGCGAAAGGCATTGTGGGGCCGCAGCAGGTCAGCATCGAAGAGGTGAATCTCTGCGGCGTGGGTCTTAGCCACCAGATCCAACACGTAGCTTCCGGTACCCCCTAAGCCCACGATCGCAATCCGTTGTTGCCGGAAGCGGAGGGCAAGACGCTGAATACCTGCTCGGCTCGACGCGGTGTCCTGGTACAGGAACACAGAATCCTCTTCGATGGGCTCACGTGTCCGGAATGTCCGTGCGTCGGCGCTTGGGTCCAGCGCCTTAGCTTGGCTAGAGATGACCCGCACGTAGCTGGTGATCTTCTCGTAATAGCTCTCGTAGTAGCCGCACCTAGGCTTGTTGGAGAAATGGTGCTGAGCGACGATTCCTTCGTCCAGCTTGAACTCCCCGCTCTGGGAACGAATCTGAACTAGGTCAGTGCCGTCCGCCTTGCAGGGGTGCTCACCGATGAAATGAACTTGATGCGTGCTTGGCCGACCGAGCACATCGGGTGTGGCCATGGTCAACTCGGATACGATCACTCCGCGCGACACCTGCTTCGTCGAAGTGACATACGGCACCGAGTGGATGAGCAGGTAATTGGACCGGATCTCGATGTCGTAGCCCTCGTTGATGAGGCGCTGAAGCTCCGAATTACGACTTATCAGTTGGCGTGACATAGAACTTCATCCCTTCTTTGACGTTGACCGACTGACCTTCCACCAGCGAACCGTTGGGGTTTTGGCGGGGGCCGGAGGCATAGTCGATCGAGTAGATGATCTGATCGCTGGGCGCCGCTTCGGGGTACGCCAGCTTGACTACCTCCCAATAGGCCAGGACGCGGTGATCGACCTCACGATCGCGGGAATTCACCTTGATCGTGATTCGGATCGTGCGCGTGACAAAGCGCTCAGTGCCCGCGTTTGCAAGATTCACTATTTCCTTGTCGTCGATCAGGCGATCATGGCCGCCTGCCGCGTCAAGCCAGACCTCTGTCTTCTCGCTGGGCACGCCTGCGAGCCGCTTGATCGTTTTGCCCGAGATAAGCGACGCGCCCCAATCAAACGCGCGCTCATCGAGGAAGAAGCGGAACGAACGGTCACTGCGGAAAACCAGGAACTTCTCGACGCCAGCACTACGCAAATCCACGGTCTCGTCGGGTCGAACCACTTCCAGCGCACCATCGCACAGGAACTGGAACACCAAGAAATCGTTCGCCGGACGTGCATTAGCGACCGCCAAGATTTGGATGCCAGTCACCACCGGATCATCGACAACCTTCGGTACGAACTGCATGGATTGATCGCCTATCCGGATACCGAATGGCCCATGCTCACGAACGCGACGCCCACTCGACACAGCGGCGTAGACGTCCTCTACGTCTTCTTCAAATTGATCGCTCATATATCTCTTCCATTCGATCGCGCGACAAGCCGCGCACTTGGGTCTCGCGCTCTCTCTGCGGGATGCTGCTGAGCACTTGGTGCAACTTTAAGAACGCATGCTAAGTTTGTCAAGCATGCTAAGCGCGCGTTGAAAATTTAGCGGCGGAAGCTAAACTCGTGAAAAGCGGGCAGTCGTGAAGGTCACGGGTGCTGTCGCTACTCGGGGCAAGCAGTGAAAGTCACCTTAGGGCAGTACCTCGCCTCTATCCGTAACGATCGGAAGATGTCGCTTAGGCAGGTCGAAGAGGCCAGTGGCAAGGAAGTTTCGAACGCCTACCTTAGTCAGCTTGAGAATGGGAAGATCCAGCAGCCAAGTCCGACCATCCTCAATAAGCTGGCTGAGATCTACAGAATCGAGTACATCACTCTGATGGAACTCGCGGGCTACCTGCCTGCCGCTGCCACGCGCAGTGAAGGGCAGCGGCACGGCCGAATCGCGACGTTTGCCGAGCACAACCTGAGCCCTGACGAGGAAGCTGAACTCCTAGACTTTCTGAAGCATATCCGCTCGAGGAAACGCACCTGATGAAGCCCGACGACAGCAGTCTTCAATCCTTTGAACTGGCCGCTGTCGAACGACAGGCACAGGATCTACTTAATCGGGCATCAGCATGGGGGCGCTTTCCCACGCCGGTTGAGGACATCCTCAGTGCAGCGAAGCTGCGTGTGGCACCCAAGGAGATGTTTGACGCTGCCGCCTTCCTAGCGTTCGTGAAAAGGAAAACCGTCGAGGCGGCGCAGACGCTCAAGTCCGCCCTGTCCAAGGTTCTGGGTCTCTATGACGCGAATGAGCAAATCATCCACATCGATGACAGCGTCGGCGCGTCCAAGCAGACTTTTCTAAAACTGCATGAGACGGGGCACCATGAATTGCCGACCCATCGGAAAGTGTTTCGGCTCTTCCAAGACTGCGAGCAGACCTTGGCCCCAACCGTCGCCGACCAGTTTGAGCGCGAGGCTAACAACTTTGCACGCTACGCGCTGTTTCAGGGGACCGCGTATAAGGAGATGGCCTCGGACATGCCGATGGCCGTAAAGACACCTATCGCGCTTTCCAAGAAATTTGGTGCTTCGGTATATGCGTCGGCTCGAGAATTCGCGAGAACTAATCACCGAGCATGCCTCCTCTACATCTTGGAGCCAATCCAGTTGCTACCGGGTCTTCCGCCGTACGCAGAGGTGCGTCGCATTGAGGCTTCGCCTTCATTCGCACAACAATTTGGTATTCCAGTAGCTGAGCGTATCGACGTTTCGCACGCCTTGGGCGACCTACTGCCGATCGGTAGGAAAATGACCAGGCCAACGCAGCTTCTTTACAGCGACCGCAACGGAGACACCCATGAGTGTCTGGGCGAGGCCTTTAAAACGCCATACAACGTGTTGCTCTTGATATATCCGACCAAAGCACTCACTGGCCCAATGATTGCTGTCCCAGAGACATACAACGGAGTTGCCTGACAAGCCCTTGACGACGCAGACTGAATCGCCCCGGGTTTTGCGGAGGCTCGTTGGTGAAGTTTGGCCGAGACGGCAGAACCCGTGGCAGGCCAATGGCCACTGTGCATACGTATAGAAAATGCCGATTTCTATACAGATCACTCGCCATATGTCTAAAAGTTAGCTATTTTTAGACACGTCTTCATTCAAAGGTCGCTGAATGCCGTTCGATCGCGCGCAGCCCTACAACGACCTGCCTCCGCTTCCGCCGTCGGTCGAACTGGAAACCAAGGCAGTACTGAAGCAGGCGATCAGCGCAAATCGTGTTCTGGCCAACCTGCGCGGTCTGGCGGCACAGATCCCGAACCAGGGCATGCTGATCAGCAGCATCGCGCTGCAGGAAGCCCGTCTTTCGTCCGAGATCGAGAACATCGTCACCACCAACGATGAGCTGTATCGGGCCGATGCCGACCCCGAAGGCAAGAGCGATCCGCACACGAAGGAGGTGCTGCGCTACCGCGAAGCGCTTTATCACGGCTTTCAGGCGCTGAAGGCACGGCCGCTGACGACCAATCTGTTCATCGAAATCGTCCGTCTGATCAAGCAGACCGAACTCGACATCCGGGCGATTCCGGGCACGGCGCTGAAGAACGACGCTGGCCAGGTTGTGTATACGCCGCCGGTCGGCGAGGCCGTTATCCGCGACAAGCTGGGCAATCTCGAACAGTTCATCCATGCCGACGACGGCATCGACCCGCTGGTGAAGATGGCGGTGATGCATTACCAGTTCGAGGCCATCCATCCGTTCCCGGATGGCAATGGCCGTACCGGGCGCATCATCAATCTGCTCTATCTGGTCGAGAAGGGGCTGCTCGACATCCCGGTCCTCTTCCTGTCGCGCTACATCATCGCCAACCGCGCTGCCTACTACGAAGGTTTGCGCCGCGTCACCGAGTCGCAGGATTGGGAGAACTGGATTCTGTTCATGCTGCGCGCCATCGAATCGACGGCGCAACAGACCCACGACCAGGTGCAACGTATCCGTGCCCTGATGGAAAGCGTGCGCGCACAGGTGCAGACCGAAGCGCCAGCGATCTACAGCAAGGATCTGATCGAGGTCATCTTCCGGCACCCGTACACCAAGATCCAGTTCGTCGTCGACGCAGGCATCGCCAAGCGGCAGACCGCCTCGACCTACCTGCAGACGCTTGCCGGGCTGGGCATCCTGCGCGAACAGAAGCATGGCCGCGAGAAGTACTACATCAACGAAGCGCTGTTCAACGAACTGGCCAGTTGAGCGAGGGACGCGTCGACATGATCGACACGTCCGGAAGATGTGTCGATTTTCAACGTACTTTTAAACACGATTTCCGGATGTGTCGATTTGCTCGACAGGTTTCAGTGCATTCTGATCGTCGAGCAACGTATGCCGGAGGTTGGCTGTGCGCACGCAACAGCTTCAATCGCGTCGCGGACGCGCCCCGAACCCATGCCGTGACTGCAGCACACCGTGTAGCTCACCCGCTCGAAATGACCGAGCTGTTCGACGCCACGATGCAGAACATATCGCTGCACCGGACAAACCTGTTCCATGACGGAGAGTTGGACTCGGCAGCAGCTGTCAAGGAATCCTTGACAGTTCAAACGGAGGACGTCCGCCAGGTGGAGCGCAAGATGATGCTCTACAACCTCGACGCCATCGTGCCGATGTACGCGCAGTAAGCGAGGTTCAGCCGACCGCGTGCCCACCCTCACGCATGCACGATCCCGAAGATCATGTAGTAGATCATCGCCGCCATCAGTGCCGACGCCGGCACGGTGACGATCCAGGCGGCGGCGATCTTGAACAGGGCTGAGCGCTTCACCAGTTCGTGCCGGTGCGTGCGTTTGATCGCCTTGCGTTCCTGCTTCGACAGATGCGCCTGCGCGGTGTGCGCCTTCAGCGCGTCGAGCATCGCGCGCTTGCCCTTCTTGTCGGCCTTGTCGAAATCGTTCAGGAAGGCTTCGACGACTTCCTTGTCGGCGCCCTGATGGTGGCTCTTGATCTCGGCAAGGGTCTGCGCGTAGCTGGTCTTGATGTACTCGCGCAGGAAGCCGACGCCGAACACGCCGCCCAGCGCGATGTGGGTCGAGCTGACCGGCAGGCCCAGTTGCGAGGCGATGATGACGGTCAGCGCGGCCGCCATCGCGATGCTGAACGCGCGCATCGGGTCGAGCTCGGTGATTTCGTGGCCGACGGTGCGGATCAGCTTGGGGCCGTACAGCGCCAGACCGACGGCGATGCCGATGGCGCCTATCATCATCACCCACAGCGGTACGTCGGCCTTGGCGGACACGGCGCCGTGGAGCACCGTATCGGTGATCGCGGCGAGCGGGCCGATCGCGTTCGCCACGTCGTTGGCGCCATGGGCGAAGCTCAGCAGCGCGGCGGCGAATACCAGCGGCAGGCCGAACAGCGAATTGATGCTGGCCTTGCTGTTGTTCAGCCGGTGCGCCGTACGCCGCAGGTGAGCACGCACCAGCAGCCAGGTGACGATGCCGAGACCGAGGCCGATGGCACAGGCGGTGCCGAAGTCCACCTTCCACACCTTGTTCAGCCCCTTCAGGATGAGATAGGTGGCGAACGACGCGGCCATGATGCCCATCAGCACCGGCACCGTGCGCTGTGCCGCGGCGACCATGTCGCTGCGGTAAGTGATGGCGCGCTTGATCCAGTACAGGAAGCCGGCCGCCACCAGACCGCCCAGCACCGGCGACACGATCCAGCTGGCGACGATGCCGCCCACCATGTCCCACTTGCCGGCCGCCATGCCGCCCGCGGCGACGCCGGCGCCGAGCACCGCGCCGACGATGGAGTGCGTGGTCGACACCGGCGCACCGACCGCGGTGGCGATGTTGAGCCACAGCGCGCCAGCCAGCAGCGCGGCCGTCATCACCCAGACGAAGCGGTTGCTGTCGGCGATCGCGGCCGGGTCGATGATGCCGCCGCGTATGGTCGAGGTGACGTCGCCGCCGGCGATCAGCGCACCGGCCACTTCGAAGATGGCGGCGATGACGATGGCGCCGGTCATGCTCAGTGCGCGCGAACCGACCGCCGGGCCGACGTTGTTGGCGACGTCGTTGGCGCCGATGTTCATCGCCATGTAGCCGCCTATCATGGCCGCCACCACCAGCATGATGCCGCCGGGGCCCTGCAGGCCCACGCCGAGCGCGGCGTAGATCATGGTGCCGACGACGAACAGCAGGCCGATGCCCAGACGAAGGATTTCACGGCGGCCGCGCAGCGCAGCCTTTTCAATATCGGAATAGTTTTCGAGTTCCATGCGCTTTCGGGGGCGGTCTGACCGTCTGATCCGGAGGCGCTCGCGGCGGTTGCCGGCGAGGGCGGATTCCGGGGAGCGCGAAGTTTATTACACGTCACAATCGCACCCTCACCCGTTTGCACAAACCCTGCTCAGGTTGCGTCGCGGCCCTGTTGCAGTGCGCAACGCACCCCTTCCGTGCGCTTTGGCGTCGGATCCCCATTGATTTTCAAGGCTTTTCCATCCGGCACGATTGATGCACCGCCGCACGCGGTGTTTCACATCCCCACTGACCAGAAGGAGAACGCCCCATGTCTGCCTGCACCCATCCCGCGCACCAGCACTGCAGCTTCTGCGATCCGAACGGCCGTCTGACGGTGAAGGTGGACGGCAACGGCGAGCCCGAACTGCGCACGCCCGCGCCACCCGATCCGGCGCGGCGCGGACTGCTCAAGGGTTCGCTGGCAGCGGGGTTCGGCACGCTGAGCGCCGGCTGGGTCGGCCAGTCGATGGCGCGCGAGGCCGACGGCTCGATGAAGACGCGCAACCACTATTACATCGCCGCCAGCGCCGACACCGTGCACTGGGGCTACTTCTCGAAATCGCTGAAGCCGCAGGTCGAAATCAACCCGGGTGACTTCGTCACCATCGAAACGCTGACCCACCACGCCGGCGACGACTACGAGCGCATGATCAAGGGCGACCCCGGCGCCGAAAGCGTCTTCTACTGGGACAAGAAGAAGAAGGGCGTCATCCGCCGCGGTGCCGGTCCGATGGACGCCAGCCTGTTCGGGCGCGGCGCCGGCGAAGGCCTCGGTGTACACATATGCACCGGGCCGGTGTACGTGAAGGGCGCCGAAGAAGGCGACGTGCTCGAAGTGCGCATCGTCGACGTCGCGCCGCGGCCGAGCGCCAACCCGAACTACAAGGGCAAGAGCTTCGGCGTCAACGCGGCCGCCTGGTGGGGCTTCCACTACAAGGATCTGATCACCGAGCCGAAGAACCGCGAGGTGATCACCATTTACGAAATCGACGCCGGGCTGGACCGCAACTGGGCGCAGGCGGTGTACAACTTCCAGTGGACGCCGCAGACCGATCCTTTCGGCGTCGTGCACAAGACCATCGACTACCCGGGCGTCATCGTCGATCACTCGACGGTGAAGGAGAACCACGGCGTGCTGAAGAACATCCGCGTGCCGGTGCGGCCGCACTTCGGCGTCGCAGGCGTGGCGCCGAAGGAGGCGGACATGGTCGATTCCATCCCGCCCAGCTATACCGGCGGCAATATCGACAACTGGCGCATCGGCAAGGGCGCGACGATGTACTACCCGGTGGCAGTCAAGGGTGCGCTGTTCTCGGTCGGCGATCCGCACGCCGGCCAGGGCGATTCCGAACTGTGCGGCACCGCGATCGAATGCTCGCTGACCGGCACCTTCCAGTTCATCCTGCACAAGAAGGCCGACCTCGCCGGCACCTCGCTCGCCAAGCTCGAATACCCGCTGCTCGAAACGCAGGACGAGTGGGTGATCCATGGTTTCAGCTTCGCGAACTACCTGGCCGAGCTGGGCGACAAGGCGCAGAGCGACATCTACGCCAAGTCGTCGGTGGATCTGGCGCTGCGCGACGCCTTCCGCAAGAGCCGCGCCTTCCTGATGGACACCCAGGGCCTGACCGAGGACGAAGCGATTTCGCTGCTGTCGGTCGGCGTCGACTTCGCCGTCACCCAGGTGGTCGACGGCAACTGGGGTGTGCATGCGGTGATCAGGAAGGCGCTGTTCTCCGGCGGCAGCCTGTAGCGGCTTCGGCAGTCAGGTCTGTTGTGGGAGGCAGCGAGAGCTGCCGACAGGGCTTGGGCCGGGCACGATCCCCGTGGGAGCGGCCTTGGCCGCGACACGGCCGCCGCAGTCCGCCGGCTCCGATCCAGGCCGCTGTCGGGGTCAGAAGACCCCTCCCACAGAATCCGGGCTCCGGCCTCAGGTCGGGCGCGATCCCTGTGGGAGCGGCCTTGCCCGCGACACGGTCGCCGCACTCTTCAGGCTTCGACGCAGGCTGCCGCCGGGGTCAAGACCCTTCCCACAAAACCCTGGCTCCGGCCACGGATCGAGCACGATCCCCGTGGGAGCGGCCTTGGCCGCGACGCGACCGATGCAGGCCGCCGGCTCCGCTATGAGCGGCAACCGCGAACACGCGCGCGCCCACAAAGCCCCAAGTCACCCGGCACGGTCGGCCACTCGTGACGCGCTGCGCAGGCCTTCGCGCCCCGCCCGCTCCATCATGCGCGGCTGTCGACTATCGCCCTGCTCCATGTCCACCCAATTCCCTCTCGATGCCTACCTTGCTCGCCTGGACTGGACTTCTGCCGCCCGTCCGGTCGCCGATGCACCGACGCTCGATGCGCTGGTGCTTGCGCACACCATGGCCATCCCCTTCGAGAACCTCGACCCGCTGCGGCGCAAGCCGGTCGCCGTGGACTCGGAAACGGTCGCTGCCAAGCTGATCGATGCCCGCCGCGGCGGCTTCTGTTTCGAGCACGGCCGACTGTTCGCCGATGCGCTGCGCGCGCTCGGCTACCCGGTGCGCGAACTGGCGGCGCGCGTCATGTGGATGCAGCCCGACGACGCGCTGACGCCGCAATCGCACATGCTGCTCGATGTCGGTACGCCGGACGGCGCACGACTGGTCGACGTCGGCTTCGGCGGCCTCACGGTCACCGCAGGTCTGCGCTGGGAAGACGGGCTGGAGCAGCGCACGCCGCATGGCGCCTACCGCCTGCTGCGGCGCGACGACTACTGGTGGCTGCAGTCGCAGATCGCGGACGAATGGAAGAATATGTACCGCGTGCGCCGCATCGACATGCACGGCTGCGACTACGAGGCGTCGAGCTACTTCCTGTCCACCCATCCGCAGTCCATCTTCACCGGCAATCTGATGCTGGCGCG
>OFDN01002324.1_pt1 | contig 10638 bp, 9 predicted proteins | sample 1520971 | NCBI WGS metagenome assembly OFDN01 (sample SAMEA94257418, study PRJEB24077) | hot springs metagenome | biome: Aquatic biome; feature: Geographical feature; material: Water | place: India | collected 2012-06-12 | depth 5 m | reverse complement strand
GCGTGGAGGATGTCTATCATCTCGTCGATCAACTCGCGGCCCTTGATCCCATCCTCGGTCCTGTCGTCCGGGTCCGCCTCGAAATGCGCGCGCATCCTGTCTGACATCTCGACTAGCCGGGCATAGGTTTCGTCACCGATCTGCCGGCGGACGACCTTCAGCCCCTCGTTCAACTCTTGAAAATTGGTGTCGATATCCTCCTCGAACGCCCAGGGCAGTCGGGATTTGAACTTTGGCGCCGACAGCATCATGGAACTGAGTTGGTCCACGACATCGCCGACGCTTTGCGGAATATAGAGTTTATCGCGAGGCAGAACTGGCCTGGACATGTCACTTCCCCGGTTTCTTTATAACGTAGCTGCTTCCTGATCCCAGCCGAGTGGGGTGCAAAATCACGACGGCATCCGGCTGAAAGTCAGAGCGAAAAAACCCGCGAATTTGTGGGGTAGAGGGCAGCTTTCTCGCCATCGTGGAGTCATACGCAATCTTTCCCACACGTAAATCCGGAATGCGGTAAGTTCTGTCCGTTCCCGATGTATCATATTCGCGCCCAACAACCCGGACCTGCTTCCCTGCTCCCTGTTCAATCCCGTGCTGGGCAAACAACTGCTTCATATCCTTCCTGACGGTACGGTCGATGTAATTGCCGAGCGCTTCTTTTGGCGAAAGCCGTGTTGTGAGACGGCGAGCAGCGAGGAGCTCAAGCCCCTCTGCATAGGCCCGATCAACGCTCGCTTGCATGCGCTGAGCTACCTCCACCTGCAACGGCCCCATATCTCCCAGCTTGTTGTACCGCGCCGCTGCCCGATGCATCCTGAGGCTCCGGATCTCGTTGATCTGCCCCTCCAACGTCGTCGAAGGGCCAAGGCTCTGGTAGCGGAAATCGGGATTCACCTGCTTGATCTGCGCGATCAGCTTCTTCACCTCGGCATCCGCCAGCTCGGTCGTCAGGCGGCGCGAGGGGCCGGTAATGTCGAGCGCATTGTCGGCAAGCGCGATGATCGCTCCGCCCGGAGCGTTGCTCAGACCCGGAAAGGTCTGCTCCAGCGTCATCGGGTCGTAGCTGGGCCGGCGCTGGTTGCCGCCGATTCGGGCTCGCGGATTGGGCTTGTAATTGGCGAGCGTCAGCTGCGGCTGCGCCGCCGGTGCACTGGAGTTTGGAGCGGCACGTCCGCCCACTGAGCGGCGCGCAGTACCCGATCGCTTGCCGCCCGGAGCGAAGGTGAACTGCCCGTTGTCCGGATCGTGATACGGGTTGAACTTGCGCTCAAGGCGATGCAGCGGCGCGCCGATATCGGGGCCTCTGCCCGTCCTCAGATAAAGTTCAAAAGCGCGCCGATAGCCGAAGGTGCGAGCATCAGGTGGGGGATAGGCGTTCATGAATTGCTCCCTTCCATTGAGGGAACAATTCATGAACAAATCCTACATTTCAACCCAGTTAACCGATTTGGTTATTTCTCCGAGCGTTAGCTAACCAGTAGCCGAGACTGCTTGCCGACCGACGGCGCTGGAATGTCCGCGTCGATGATGCTGCGTCGCATCGCTACCCCGACCCAGGCGATCAGGGCCAAAACCAGCGGCGCCATCAGCGCGAGCGTCTGCCCGTTCAGGGCAGGCGCAGCCCCATCGGGCAGATAGGATGCGACAAAACCATAACCTGTCGCCACCCAGCATAGCACCAGCAGCGCGGCCTGCTCCCATGGGCGGGTACGAGCCAGCAGATCAGGCAGGATGAAGGCCAGCGCCACGCCCAGCAGGCACAGATCGTAATCATAGGCATAGGGGCTGACGAACACGGTTGCCGCGCAGGCCGAGGCGGCGAGCCAGCGCGGGGGCAGCGCGCGATACCAGCCGATCAGCAGCAACCCCAGGGCGATCACGGCCCCCGCACCCTGGATCGCAAAGGCAAGGCCCGGTTCCGCGCCAAGGCGGAAGGCGGACGCATAGGGCGAAATCATGCGGTACATCGGATAGCGCCCCTCCGACAGGAACACGCCGGATTCGCGCACGCCGTCGATGAACGCGATCCAGATCGAGGGGCCAAAGGCGATGGTCGCGGCGAGCAGCGCGGCAGCGACCGTGACGGCCGCGATCGCCACCGTCTGCCAGCGGCGATGCGCCAGTGCGAGCAGCGCCAGCCCAGCGGCGAGATGCGGCTTGATCACCATCAGCCCCAGCGGCACGCCCGCACCCGAGCTTTGCCCCAGCAGCGCGAGCAGGAACCACCCGGTAAGGGCGCCGGTCAGGAACCCGTTCTGGCCGGTCATCACCGTCAGCACCATGATCGGGGTCATCGCGAGGATGACGCCAGGGAGGAAATGCCCCGCGATCCGACGGAGCACCATGACGTAGAGCGCCAGGGTGAGCCCCGTGAACAGGCCATAGGCCAGGCCGATCGGCAATGCCGCCAATCCGGTCACGAACAGGGTGAAGGGCGGCGGATAGGTCCAGGGCATGAACACCTTGACCCCGGTCGCGGCCTTTTGCGCCCGGGCCATCTTGCGCGCGTCATAACCGTCCGCCGCTCGGCCCTGAAGCCCCAGCGTGCCCGCCACATGAAAGGCGTGAAAATCGACCACGGCGGGGCTACCGCCCTTCTCGACCGGACGCTGATAGGATATCGCTGCGAAGACGAGCAGCATCGCGAACAGGGTCAGCACCCCCTTGAGCAACCATGGGCGCGTGGCGAGGCCGCGCGGTGGAACATGCGTCGGGGTCAGATCGGGCACGGGCATCGGGGTCCGCCTCATCCCGCCAGTCGAACGGCCCGCCGGGCTGGCGGCAGGTCTTGAGCCGGTTCAGTCTGGCGCATCGATCGGTCCCTGCTGGCTTGCGCGCGCCAGCATGCAGGGGACGGGGCTTCAATTTGGTTAACGCGCCGTCACCATTTCGGACAGGACGGTGGCCGCCCCGGGGTCCGGCTCACAGATAATATTTGATCTTCACCCGCTGGCTGGTGCTCGCACCCTGCGCGACGAACACGACTTGCGAAAAGCGCGGCGGGCCGAAGCTGAAGCTGGGATTGCGCGAAAAGCCGATGCCCTCTTTCGGGATGCCGGCAAAGGTATCGAGCTTGTTGTTGCCGTTCTCGTCATGGACGATGGCGAGCGCATATTGCCCCGCAGGCAGGTTTTCGAACCGCGCCACGCCATCTTTCGCCCGTGCGGTCAGGCGATAGGCGCTCTTGTCCTTGTCGCAATCGGGAAAGCTTTTCTCGTTCGCGGTGAGGCACAGCTGCAACAGGCCCTTGGCCGAACGCAACTGGTCCACCGTGATCTCCACGGTGCTCAGCGGCGCGGCACCCGGCAACATCGCCAGCGCCGCGAAACCGATTGCACATGTTGCCAACAGCTTGCCCATTTTCAACTCCGGATCAGGCCGAGCGGGTGGCATCGCCAAGCGATGCACCCTCGCGCGGACGCGACTGTCTATCCTGAAAGGCCCCCAGCCCTTTGTCCGTACCGCATAGCCTGTCCCAGAAGCGGAAATAAAGTCCATAATTGCAAGTGTACCGTGCATGATGAAGCTGATGATGGCTGGCGGTTATCAGCCCCCGGCCTAATCGGCCCTGAACAAGCCAGCGCGGAAACAGCTCCCAGCCCATATGGTTGGTCACCCCCATCAGCGTCATGATGAACAGGACAAGGCCCAGCATCGCCGCGTGGATGGGGATCAGGAACACCAGCGCGGGGATGACGACGGCACCGGTCAGCGCCTCGATCGGGTGAAAGCTCATCGCGGCCCAGGCGGTCGGCGGGCGGCTGTCATGATGCACCGCATGCGCGATACGGAACCATCTGGGCACGTGCATCCAGCGGTGCGTCCAGTAGAACCATGTATCGTGCGCGAACAGGTAGAGCAGCACCGACAGCGGCAGATACCAGAGCGGATACGCGTTCCAGTCGGTATAGATCTGGGTCCAGCCCCGGTTCTGCCAGCCCCAGGCGACGATGCCGGTGGGGATACCGTAAATCGCCGCGCTATACAGCGACCAGCGGATTTCCCGGCCGATCTGGGGTTTCAGCCCGGCATAGAGCCCCGGCCGCACCTTCTGCGTCAACCAGGCGAACAGCCCGCTGGTGATCAGATAGCGCGTGCCGACGATCAGCGTCATCGCGATGGCGGACAGCACGATATGGGAGGAGCCGAGCATGCGCCCGGTGTAGCGTGCTTCGCCCGGGCTGCAAAGCGCCCCTTGCGCCCTTCCGTCGCGATGTCGCCTGCAGCAAATCGGATGGGTCGCAATTTCCGAACCGGGAAATGTTCCAATTCGCTTGAAATCGCTCTACGGCGAAGGGGACATGAAATCCCCGCGCAATATCTCCAGCAAGACACTCAAATGCGATGTCGCGATTCTCGGCGGCGGCCTGGCCGGCGGGTTGATCGCGCTCGCGCTTCGCCGCAAGCGGCCCGAGCTCGATGTGCTGCTGATCGAGGAAAGCGCGACGCTGGGCGGCAATCATATCTGGTCGTTCTTCGGCCCCGATGTCGCGGGCGAACATCGCTGGCTCGTCGCCCCCCTCGTCTGCCATGGCTGGCGCGGCTATGACGTGAAGTTTCCGGGCCACGAGCGCGGCCTCGAGGAAAGCTATTATTCGATCCTTTCCGACCGGTTCGATGCCTATCTGCGCGAGGCGATCCCGGCGCACAATATCGTCACCGGGGTGCGCGCGCTCGCCGCGAGCCAGACCAATGTCGTGCTGGAAAACGGCGCGCGGATCGAGGCGGGCGGCGTGATCGACGCGCGCGGCGGCGGCAATGTGCGTCATCTGCGCTGCGGCTGGCAGAAGTTCATGGGGCAGATGCTGCACCTGTCCGAACCGCATGGTCTGACGCGCCCGATCGTGATGGACGCGACGGTCGAGCAGATGGACGGCTATCGCTTCGTCTATTGCCTGCCGGTCAGCCCGATGGAGATCTTCGTCGAGGACACCTATTACAGCGACACGTCGGACCTCGACACGCAAGCCCTGTCCGCGCGGATCAGCGCCTATGCCGATGCCAAGGGCTGGCAGGTCGACCGGGTGAGCCGTACCGAGACCGGCGCGCTGCCGGTGGTCTATGGCGGCGATTTCGGCGGCTATTGGCAATCGACCGGGGGCGATGTCGCCAAGGCGGGGACGCGCGCGGCGCTGTTCCATGGCCTTACCGGCTATTCGCTGCCCGATGCGGTGCGGCTTGCGGCGCATATCGCCGACATGCCCGACCTTTCGGGCGCGGCGCTCGCCGAGATGAGCCGCAAGACCAGCCTCGACCATTGGCAGGCCGACGGCTTCTACCGGATGCTGACCAAGATGCTGTTCAAGGCCGCTGGGCCCGACGAACGCTACCGCGTGCTCGAACGCTTCTACACCCTGCCCGACGGCCTGATCGCGCGCTTCTATGCCGGCAAGTCGACGCTGATGGACAAGATGCGCGTGCTGGCGGGCCGCCCTCCGGTGCCGATCTGGCGCGCGATCCGCGGTCTGTTCAGCTGAGCGCCTTTCGCGGGCACAGGCCGCACAAAAAAGGGCACCAGGCTCCGCGCCCCTCTGACACCCCCAAATTTAGGGGTGCGCCTGAAATTTCAACGAGTCGTTAGGCAATGGCGCCTATGCACGGACTTTCTCCACACTGCGACGGGGAGGTTACCGATGATTCAGCATTTTACGGCAAATGCGCCTATCCGACGTAAATTCGACATGTTGCTCATGGTGCTGGCAGCCCTGGCGGCTATCCCTCTGGTCGTGACGCTTCTGGGGTTCGGCGGCTTTCTTGGCATCGTAACGGCCGAACTGCTGGCGTTGGTCGGGCTGGTCGCCGTCATGCTGACCGCCAAGAAGCTCATCTGCGATCCCTATGTCAGCACGGTGGTGCGAATGGAGGGGCTTGCTGCGGGTGACCTTGTCAGCCCCATTCCCTATGTCAAGTTTGAGGACTGTGTCGGACGGATGAGCCGGGCGATGCTGATCTTCCGCGACAATGCCAAGGCACGCGAAGATGCCGATGCGGCACTGCAGGACGTGATCGGCGAGGTCACCACGGCGCTCGGCCATCTGCGCGATGGCGATCTGGGCTACAAAATAAAGATCAATGCAGCGCTGGGCGAAAAGGCCAATGCCATCAGCCAGGCATTCAACGACGCCACGGCTGCGTTGTCAGCTATCCTGTCCAAGGTCGCCGAGACCGCCAGCAACGTGCTCAATGGGGCGACCGAGATCCGATCGGCCTCGGACGACCTGGCCCAGCGCACCGAGCAGCAGGCCGCGAACCTGCGCGACAGCGCATTGGCCATGGCCGAGGTTACCCGGATGGTACAGCAGACTGCCACCACTGCGGGCGAAGTCGGCATACAGGTCGCCGATGCGCATGTCGCCGCGACCGATGGCGGCCAGGTCGTGCACCGCGCGGTGAATGCCATGCACGCCATCCAGAAATCGGCTGGGGAGATTACCAACATCATCGACGTGATCGACGGCATCGCCTTCCAGACCAATCTGCTCGCGCTCAACGCCGGGGTCGAGGCAGCCCGTGCGGGCGATGCCGGAAAGGGCTTTGCCGTCGTCGCCAACGAGGTGCGCGCGCTGGCCCAGCGGTCGGCGGATGCGGCGAAGGACATCAAGGAGCTGATTTCGGTCTCCACCGCCAGCGTGTCGGACGGCGTGGCGCTGGTCGACGAGACCGGATCGGTGCTGCTGCAGATCGGCGACCGGGTCGCGGCGGTGAACACGCGTATCGCGGAAATCTCCGCCTCTGTTCAGGCCCAGGCCACGCGTCTGCAACAGGTCAACCTCGCCGTTGGCGAGATGGACAAGATGACCCAGCAGAATGCGGCGATGGTCGAGGAATCGACCGCTGCCTCGCGCAGCCTGGCGGACGAGGCGAATGACCTGGCGATGGTGGTGCAGCGCTTCAGCGGCAACAGCGTCACGTCGGCGCCCAGGGTCAGCGCTCCTGCGCCCCGCGCCAGACCTCGCCCGGTTCCGCAAATGGCGGGCAACCTCGCCTTGCAGATAGTGCAGGACGAGGACGACTGGTCGGAATTCTGACCGGCGCCGAAAGGTGCCCGGTCAGAACCAGAACCGCACGCCGATGACGAAATTGGTGACGCTCGGGTCCTCCCCGGCGGCCCGGGCGAAATCGGCGCTGCGGCCCGCCTTCCAGACCTGTTCGACGCCGATATAGGGCGCGATCTCCCGGATGATCTCGTAGCGCAGGCGGACACCGAGCTCGAAATTGTCTATGCCTGCGCCGATACCGAGTTCGGGCACGTCCTGCGCCGAAAGGTTCAGCTCGGCGCGCGGCTGGATGAGGATGCTCTGCGCGATCCGCTGGTCGAGCTCGGCCTCGATCCGCGCGGTCAGATCGCCGCGGTGCGACAGGAACAGCGCGGTATCGAGCTCGAACATATAGGGCGCGAGCCCCTGGATGCCGACGACCGCATAGCTGGTATCGGGTCCTGCCAGATCCTGGCGGAACCCGGCCTGCAGGTCGAAGAACGGCGCGATCGCGCGCGAATAGAGCGCCTGGATTTCAAGGTCCTCGATCGGCTTGCCGAAACTGCCTTCGCCTTCGCTCTTGAAAAAGAATTTCTCCGTGGTGTTGCCGTAAAAGCCCTGCAGGTCCCAGAGATAGCCATTGTCACCCTGGCGTGCCTGAAACTCGGCGCGGTCGGCCTGGAACCAGAACAGGGTGAAATCGCCATGGGTTTTCTGCAGGTCCTCACGCGATGCGCGCATGGCCTCGGCACCCCAGATGGCGTCTGCCGCGCGCGGCGGTCCGTTTCCGGCTTCGGGCGGCGGCGGGGTTTCCCTCTCGGGGCCGGGTGAAGCGGCAGCACCCTCCGGCGCGCCATGATCCATCGCGCCATGATCCATGCTGCCATGGTCCACCGCACCCTGATCCGACGCCCCGTGATCCATCGACCCGTGATCCATGGTGCCATGGTCCATGGCACCATGGTCCATGCCCTGGTGCGGGTCGGCAGGTTCGGCTTTCTCCTCCGCCTGCGCGTCCCGGTGCTCGGCATGCGGGTCTTGCGCCTGATGGTTGCCATGCCCCTGGTGCTGCTGCGCCAGCGCCGGGCTGGCAAGCGGGATCAGGGCTGCTACGACAAGAACCCTGCGCCTCATGCCGCGCGCTCCGGCCCGGCGACCGTCACGGTCTGCATCATCCCGCCGTGCATGTGATACAGCAAATGGCAGTGAAACGCCCAGTCGCCCGGCTCGTTGGCGGTGAGGTCGAACTGCGCGCTTGCGCCCGGCTGCACGATCATCGTGTTCTTGCGCGGTTGCAGCGCGGCAGACTGGCCGTTGACCATCTCGAAGAACATGCCGTGCAGATGGATGGGGTGCGCCATCATGGTGTTGTTGACCAGCTTCACCCGCACGCGCTCGTTCCAGGCGAAGCGGATCGGCACGTCGCTGACCGCCGAATACATGCGCCCGTCGAACGACCACATATAGCGTTCCATGTTGCCGGTGAGGTGCAGTTCAAGCAGCCGGGTCGGCTCGCGCGCCTCGGGATTGGGTTCGGCCGCAGCGAGCATGCGATAGTTGAGAACGCGGTGCGGCACATCGCGCAGGCCCAGGCCCGGATCGCCCATCTTGTCGACCGGCGCCATCGAGACCATGTCGATGCCGGGCCCGACCTTGACATCGGGCGGCAGCAGCGCGGTGTCGCGCATCTTCATGCCATCCATGCTCATGCTGCCCGAGCCATGGTCCATGGAACCGTGGTCCATTCCGTCGTGCCCAATCGAACCATGGTCCATGCCTTCGCTGCCATGGTTCATGCCCATGTCGCCCATGGTGAGCAGCGGCGGGTCGCGCAGCGCGGGCACCTCGGCGCGCAGCCCCGGCGCGCTCGCCAGCGTCGCCAGCGCCATGCCCGATCGGTCCATCGATTCCGCAACGATGCTATAGGCGGGCGCGGAGCCCGGCTCGATGATCACGTCATAGGTTTCTGCGGTGCCGATCTGCAATTCGTCCACCTCGACCGGACGCACGCGCTGGCCGTCGGTCGCGATCACGGTCATCGGCAGGCCGGGAATGCGGATGTTGAAAAAGGTCATCGCCGCGCCGTTGATGATGCGCAGACGGATACGGTCTCCGGCCCTGAACAGATATTCCATCCCTTCCCTGGGGCCGCGTCCGTTGGCGAGGAAGGTATAGGTCCTGCCGCCGATATCGGCGATATCGGTGGGCATCATCCGCATCTGGGCCCACATGCGGCGCTCTTCGCCCGACATCGGGTAATCGTCGGTCCATGTATTCTGCTGGCGGTTGAAAAAGCCCTCGCCGGTGCGCAGCCGCTTCATGATGAAATGCGGGTCGAGCGTGGTGAAATCGCTGACCAGCAGGATATAGTCGCGATCGACCTTGACCGCCTCGCCCCCTTTGGGTTCGATGATCAGCGGCCCGTAATGGCCCGATTGTTCCTGCAGCCCCGAATGGCTGTGATACCAATAGGTGCCCGATTGGCGCACGGGAAACTCGTAGGTGAAGGTCTCACCCGGCCCGATCCCCGGAAAGCTGATCCCGGGAACGCCGTCATATTGGAACGGCACGAGCAGCCCGTGCCAGTGCACCGAGCTGTCGACATCGAGCGTGTTGGTGACGGCGAGGCGCACCGTATCGCCTTCGGTCAGCCGGATCAGCGGTCCTGGCACGCTGCCGTTGACCGCGATTCCCGGGCCGCGCCGCCCCTGGACGATCCGATGGCCGCTGCCGATCGACAGGTTGACGTGCGGGCCGCGCACCTCGTCGAAGCCGGCGGGGATGCGCGGGCCGCCTCGGCTGTGCGCGCCGCCGTGCATGCTGTGCCCCTGCGCCCAGGCGGGCATGGCTGCCAGGCCAAGGCCGCCGCCGATACCGGTCAGTACGGAACGTCGCGAAATTTGTTTGCGCATTGCTCTTGCCTATCCTTTGGCCGGCACATACTATACCCCCCTATGGTATGCAACGCCAATTTGGAGGGATCAGCATGGCCAAGGACAGAACCGCAATCCTCAACCGACTGAAACGTATCGAGGGCCAAGTGCGCGGCATCGCGCAGATGGTGGAGCAGGACCGCTACTGCATCGACATTCTCAACCAGATGCAGGCCGTGAAGGCGGCGCTCTCCAAGGCCGAGAGCGAGATCCTCAAGGATCACGCCGCCTGCTGCGTGTCCGAAGCGATCGCGTCGGGCGATGCGGCCGAGCAGCGGGTCAAGTTCAACGAGCTGATCGAACTGTTCGAGAAGGTGAAGAAATGAACCCGCCCAAAACCGCCGTGCTCTATCGCATGGTGATGGACAAGCACGTCTGCCCCTATGGCATCAAGAGCAAGTATCTGCTCGAGAGCCAGGGCTACACGGTCGAGGACCGCTGGCTGACGACGCGCGAGGAGACCGACGCGTTCAAGGCGCAGCATGGGGTCAAGACGACGCCGCAGACGTTCATCGACGGCGTGCGGATCGGCGGCAATGACGATCTGCGCCGGCATTTGGGCAAGGCGGTGAAGGACACGCACGCGGTCTCCTATGTGCCCGTGATCGCGCTGTTCGCCATGGCCGCGCTGATGGCCGGCGCGATCAGCTGGCTGGCCATGGGCACGTTGCTGACGGTGATGACGATCGAGACCTTCATCGCGGTCGCGATGTGTCTGCTCGCGGTGC
>OFDN01002323.1_pt1 | contig 10638 bp, 10 predicted proteins | sample 1520971 | NCBI WGS metagenome assembly OFDN01 (sample SAMEA94257418, study PRJEB24077) | hot springs metagenome | biome: Aquatic biome; feature: Geographical feature; material: Water | place: India | collected 2012-06-12 | depth 5 m | reverse complement strand
CAACGCGGCGGTGATCGAGCCGCCCCCGAAGGCGGCGAGGGTCAGCGCGACGTCGCGCTGGCTGAACCCCATGCCCTTTACGATGACGACGGTGTTGACGATGACCATCGCGCTCGCGGCAGCGGCGGTCAGCGTCAGCGCCAGCAGGCCGCGCAGGCGAGGCGTGGCGAGGTAGATGCGCGTGCCGCGCGTCGTTTTGTCGTAGATGCCGCCCTCGGCCTCGACCGGCGCCGGTCGGGGCAGAACGGTCGACACGACCAGCAGCGCCGATGCGACGAAGCCAATCGCGGTGCCCGAGAACAGCCAATGGTAGCTCATCACCGTCAGCAGCCCGGCCGCGAGGATCGGGCTTGTCAGGCTCTCCATGTCGTAGGCGAGGCGGGAGAGGGACAGCGCGCGGGTATAGTCGCGTTCTTCGGGGAGAACGTCGGGGATCGTGGCCTGAAAGGTCGGGGTGAACGCGGCCGACGCCGATTGCAGGACGAAGATCAGGACGTAAACCTGCCAGACCTGGTTCACGAACGGCAGGCAGATGGCGACGCCGGCACGGATGGCGTCCATGCTGACCAGCAATGCCCGGCGCGGCACGCGGTTGGCGAACGCGCCAGCGATCGGCGCGACGCCGATATAGGCGACCATCTTGATGGCGAGCGCAGTTCCCAGCACCGCACCGGCGCTGCCGCCTGCTATGTCATAAGCGAGCAGGCCGAGCGCGACCGTCGCCAATCCTGTCCCGACCAGCGCGATGATCTGCGCTAGGAACAGGTGCCGATACGTGCGGTTGGCGAGGACGCTGAGCATGGTCGCGCTATATCCCCCGGGGGGGATCGAGTCTATCCCCCCAGGGGGATACTCGACAGTTGCACCCGACAGGCCCTAGATAAGGAGATGGCCCACCATACCCACAACAGTCACCCGGCGATCATCAAGCGGCTCAACCGCGCCGCCGGTCATCTGCGCAGCATCGTCGGCATGATCGAGGAAGAGCGGCCCTGCGTCGATATTGCGCAACAGCTACAGGCGGTCGAAAGCGCCATAGCCAGCGCCAAGCGCGCGCTTATCAACGACCATATCGACCATTGCCTCGTTCACGCGGAGGAAGGCGAGGGGACGAAGGTCGCGGTGGAGCAATTTCGCGCGATCTCGAAATACTGGTGACGCGCCGCTCGCCCGCTCGGCGGGGAGCGGCGCGCGATTTTCAGGGCTGATCGGTGATGAAGCTGCCGCGCCCGCCCCGGAACGCGCCGACGACGTTGCCGCCGTCCCAATGGCCGGAGAGGATGCCGCGTCGGGGGATGCTCCCAATGGGCTTGCGGCGCGCGGCGCGTATCGCGGTCGATCGGCTCGCCGGTCATTATGTCGGTGGCGGTGCGCAACGGGGTCATGCGGGTCGCCATTGCTCGACCAGCGCCGCCATCGCGTCGCGGTAGCCCCAGGCATCGGCATAGACGGTCGGCTCGGCCGCCAGATGCGCCATGACGATCAGCATATCCTCCGAAATGGAGGCATCGCAGTTGCAAAGGTGAAGGATCGGAAAGTGACCCCACTCGGCCCCGTCCCACCATGCCAGCAGGAAGTCGGCCGCGCGCGAGGCTTGGCCGGTGTCGGACCCGGCGACGACGATCAGGCGGGCGATGGCTTGGCCGACTTCCTCGAAGCTGACGGCGCGGATCGCGGGGCGGCGTTGGGGAGGGCTCATAGGCTGGTTCCTGCTCGGTATCATGCGGGGAAGGGAACGGGGACCAACACGCGTCGTCGATCGGCTCGACGTCGCGCAGCTCCACCATCGGCGTTTTCTCGACGCGCTCCGCGCCGATCGGATCGAGGTAGACATAGAGGTGGTCGGCAAAGACGGGGCTGCACAAGCGCCACACGACGCCCCTGCGCCCGACGCGGCGCTCAAAGCGGCCATCGTAGGACACGGACGATCCGGCGATGCGGACACGCTGTCCGACGCGCAGCCAATTCGCGGCCGAGCGGATCAGCGCCGCCTTTTCGTCCTCGCCCAAGCCGGGTCGGCCGATGCCGAACGTCGCGTTGCGGTCGCGCGCGATCCGGGCCAGCTTTTCCTCAACCGGCTCGGGCTTCCAGTCGATGACTGGCCCGGGCGCGGCCTTGTGCATGTGCGTCACCGGCTTTCCGCCGAACAGGTCGGGTTGAACGCCGACGAGGCGACGGTGAAACATCGCCTTGTGATAGTCGCGCCGCCATTGCGCCTCGGGGGTCAGGGGCTTGGCGGCGGGGCCGTCGCGCATGATCGCGACCAGCTCGTTAAACTCCTCCTCGCTCACGGTGGCGATGCTCGGGTCATAGACCAGTCGCGCCCCCACGCCCCGGCCCTCGTCGGGGCCGGGGTCGTGGGGGGCGGTCACGCTGCCTCCTCCAGCTCGGCCGCCGTCTCGACGGCCATGCGGCTCAACAGCCAGTCGGAAGCGTCCTGCGCGAGCCGTGCGGCGGTGAAGATGCACTTCTTGTCGTTGCGCAGGGCTTGGAGCCAGCTCGCCAGATAGGCGGCATGGTCCTCGCGGTCGTGGAGCTTGATGCCGATGGTGGCGCTGACGAACGCGGCCCCAAGCTCGGCCACATATCCTGACAGTCCAGCCCCAATCCGGGGTTCGAGGAAGAAAACCATCGGCTGCCTCCAGCACTGCCCAAAAACCGCATCGGCCTCCCCCGAGGCGGGGGTGGGCGGCGAGAGCGACCGAAGAGGCCCGTTCGAGCGGCGGGCTGCACTCGCAGGGGCGAAATGAAATGGAGCAGCCCGGCGAAGCCGGGGCTTGCAGCCCGCCGTGGCGGGCCTAGCAGGGAGCGCCGACCACCTCCGCGTCGGAAGGGAGGCCCAAAAAGTAGCGCCGCCGCGTCAGCGGCGTCCGCAGATCAGGCGGGCGACAGCCCGCTATCGTCTTTCGCGACAGGCTGCCGCCCGCCCGCGGGCGAGCACTGGTGACGGATCGTGCGCGGCGTCGCCTAGAGCATGTAGCCGATATCCGAGGCGCCGGTCGGATAGGCAAACATGGTGGAGCGTAGATCGGCCGCGGTGAGGCCGTGGCGGATGGCCAGGCCGAAAAGGTTGATCACCTCGTCGGCGTTCGGCCCGACGAGATGCGCGCCGAGGACGAGGTCCGTCCGCTCGTCGATCAGAACTTTGTGGCCATAGACCGGCTCGGCGAGCCGGCGGGCGGTGAACCAGTCCGGCGTCGAGGCCGCGTTAACCCGGAACTTGAGGCCGCTGCGGCGCGCCGCCTCTTCCGAAAGCCCGACGGCGGCGATCGGCGGCACGGTGAAGGCGACGCTCGGAACACCGCGATAGTCGGGCTCGCGCGATGGACCTTGCAGGAGGTTCGCGGCGACGATCTTCGCGTCGTGGCTCGACACCGGGGTCAGGGGCGGCCCGACGCCGGCGGCGTCACCGGCGGCATAGACCCGCGGGTTGGAAATGCTGCGCAGATGCGCATCGAGCTGCAGTCGTCCGTCTTGCACCGCGACCTGCCCGGTGGACAGGTCGAGGCTGCCGAGATCGGGACGACGCCCGGCAGCATGAATGACGAGATCGCAGGCGACCTCCAGGTCCGGCGCTCCCTGGCGAGAGGCACGCACCTGCAGGCCGTCCCCGTTCCGCTCGACCCGTGTGACCGCGGTGCCGGTCTCGATGCGAATGCCGAGCGCCGTGAACCGCGGTGTGAGCCAGCCCACCAGGTCGGGATCGAAATGCGGCAGCAGCCGGCTAGCGCGCTGCAGGATCGTGACTTCGGCGCCGGCACGTGCGGCCAGATGCGAGAACTCCGCGGCGACATAGCCGCCGCCGATCAGCACGATCCGGCGCGGCAGCGTCTCCAGCTCGAGGAAAGCGTCGCTCGTGCTGACCAGCTCCTCGCCTGGAATGCCGAGCGGGATCGGCCCCGCGCCGGTTGCGATCAGGATATGCTGGGCCTGCAACGTCCGACCGTCGACCGCGACCGCGTCCGGGCTTGCGAAGCGCGCTAGCCCGTGGAAGGCGTCGACGCCCAGCTTGGCGTAGCGGCGTTCCTGCTTGGCGGGGACCGGATCGGTAAAGCTGCGCTTGAACGCCATCAGGCTCGGCCAATCGATCGCCAGGTCGCCGCCGACACCATGTCCGGCCATGCGAGCGGCGGCATCGATCGCCTCTTCGCCGCTGACCAGCATCTTCTTGGGATCGCAGCCCCGTAGCGCACAGGTGCCGCCGAACGGGCGGTGGTCGATGACGGCGACGGACCATCCGGCGGCGCGGACCTGGCCGATCGCGACCTGGGCGGCTGTTCCGCTGCCGATGACGATCAGGTCGTAATGGGCCATGGCAATATCCCTCCGAGCATCGGTGCAAAGATCGCGCGGCCGACCTGGAGGGCCTCGCGCAGGGTCAGGCGAATGCCGTCGCGGGCGGTCACGGAACCGTCCATACGCCAGGCTTCAAGATGATCGGCATGGCAGAAGAAAGCCTGCTGAGTGCAGAGCGAAGACGCTGCACAGCCGCCGGTGTAGCGATGACCGGACCAGACGAGAATCCCCTCGGGCACGACGTCGCCCAAGGTGCAGCCCCGGTCGTGGACATGGATCGCAAGCGAGCGCCGGCATTGGCGGCATGACGAGCGGATGAGGCTGGCGTGCGGTGCGATCGTGCAGATCCCCAGCGCGTCGAGGGCGCACATGGCTCCCATCGTGATACCCGCGGCCTCCACCTGATGCTCACTGGGAGCATCGGTGAAAGGATAGGCGCCGCTCACTCGGCCGTCGCCGTCGAGGACCACGAGATCGCGTCCGGCGAGCCGGTGGAGCGCTGCGGCCACGTCGCCGGGCGGGAGCGCAACCGCGGCAGCGATCTCCACCGGCGCCGGCGCGTGGCCCTGGGTGACATAGGCCCGGAGGATGGCACGCCGCACCTCGTCCTCGGTGCTGTCGATGCCATGCCACCTGCGGCCGATAAATGCCGCGAACAGCGCTGTCAGGGCCGAATGGGCGCTTGGCGCGGTGACCGCAGTCCAGTCCGGGACGACGGTGCCGTCGGGGAATGCAACCGTCGGTTCAGGGGCAGCGTCAGCGGGGGTGGCAAGCGTCACGGCTTGTCTTCAGCCGCAGCAGGACGCGCCCTTGCCCTCGATCTGGATCGGCGGACACGGAACGTCGCCATAGGAACAAAAGACGCAGCAATCGCCCTGCTTGGGCTTGAGGACCGCGCCGCAGCCCCGGCAGTCATAGAAAAACTGGCATGCGTTGGTCGGCATCGTCTCGGTCGCCTGATGTCCGCAGTGCGGACAGGTCAGGGTCGAGTGCAGCTCCGGAACGACGTCAGACATAGCTATAACCCGCCCAGAGCAGTGCCGCGCCGACCAATAGGCCGGCGAGAGTGAGGATGCGCGTCCAGCGCGGCGTGCACACGCCGTCCGGGCCGCAGCGCATGGCGGCGAGTTGCTGGCGCAATAGCAGCGCGGCGCCGGCGACGAGGCATAATGCGCCGATCACGAGGAGCGGCGTGCGATAGGGCGCGGAGACGACGGCCACGCCGCTGAGCCAGGCCGCGCCGATGCCGGCGGATGCCAAGAGGATCGGCAGTGCGCAGCAGGCAGCGACGCCGAACGCGGCGGCGATCCCCGCCAGGGTAAGCGCGGCGGTACTTATCCCCTTGGGCGGGCTTGGTGTCTGGGTCACGGGCGACTCCTTGTGGCGGGCATGCAGCTATCCTACCATCTGTAGCGACTACAGACTCAAGAGGTATTTTGAAGATGGCCGCAACCGCCGCGATCCAGATCGGCGAACTCTCGCGCCGTACCAGCTGCAACATCGAGACGATCCGCTATTACGAGCGGATCGGGCTGCTGCCCGTTCCGCCGCGGCGGGGCCGTTACCGCAGCTACGGTCGGGAGGACGTGGCTCGCCTGGGCTTCGTGCGCCGTGCGAGGGAGCTGGGCTTCACCCTTGACGAGGTGCGCGCCTTGCTCGGACTCGCGGCCGGCGGCCAGGCCTCCTGCACCGAAGTCCGCGAGCTCGCGGCGTCGCATCTGCAGGATGTGCGCGCGCGGATCGCGGACCTCAGGCGGATGGAACGGGTTCTGGCAGACTCGGTGCGAGCCTGCGATGCCGGTCAGGATCCGGGCTGTCCGCTGCTTGATGCGCTCGGCGCCGAGGTGCGGGCCGCGTGAGCGTCACGGCTGCTGGGCGTGCATCCAATCGGCCGCCGCCTGCGCCTTGCTGGCCGCAGTGAAGATCGCGCGGCTGTCGTTCTTCAGCACCTGAAGCCAGGAGGCGATATAGGCGGCATGATCGGGACGCGGATCGTGCGCGATGCCGAGGTCGGCAAGCAGGAACGAGGCGGTCAGCTCGGCGGTCGCTTCCTCCATCGCGAGCGCGTCCTTGGTCCACCTGGCGCTGAAATCCCGGTCGAGCCGATGCGCCGCGCCGCTGGCATGGGCACACTCGTGGATATGGGTGCCGTAGAATCCATGCGCGCTACGGAAGGTTGCGAAGTGCGGCATGTAGATGCGGTCTTCGCCGAGATGGTAATAGGCGCTGCTCGACCCGTAGACCGTGTCGATACCGAGCGCGGCGATGAAGGCCTCGGCGGCCGCAAGGCGCTCGCTCTCGGGCAGGACCGGCCCGGGCTCGGGCGCGTAGCCGTCGACCTGATCGGCGTTGAACAGGCTGAACGCCCGGGCGAAGAGCCGCCGTCCCTTGCCGCCATCTTCGTCATCCTGCTCGTCGTCGCGCCGGCTGATCTCCTTCCAGAGGACGCCGAGGCTGGCCTGCTCGCCCTTGCGGACCTGGGCGCCGCGGTCCTGCCACTGACGATAAGTGCCCCAGACCCCGCTCGCATAGCCGCCGCCATAGGCCGCCGCCCAGAGCGACACCGTGTTGATGCCGCGATAGGGCTTGCCGCTGGCGATGTTGGTCGGCCGGGTGACATCGGCGCCGCTGTGATGCCATGGCATGCGCCAGTTGCCCGTACCGGCTTCGATCGCTGCAAGGATCGCCTCGGTGACCCGAGTATAGACGTCGGCTCGTACCTGAGTTGGCATGATCTGAACTCCGCTTGCCCGTCGGGGGCCATCCCCGGCGGCGGAGCTCGACTAGCGCCGGGCACAAGCGCGGTTGCGCACCCGTAGGGCCGCAGCGAAGCGGAGGACGGCAACGCCGTTGCGCCAGCGCGCCGACCGGCGCAGAGCTTCCGCCGTCAGCCGGGGTTGGCCTCCGGCGGCGCGGGGCCGATGGCGTCGATCACGGTAGTGAGCCGGTTGATCTCGGTGGCGAGTGCATGGCGTTGAAGATCCGACAGACGTCGTTCGCGCAGCAATGCCCTGGCATCATCGGCCGCGCGTTCCCAAGCTGGCCTGTGACGGGCGGTGATGCAGGCGTTGGGACAGCGGGTCGGCTCGCACAGCGCCGTGAGCGGCTGCTTGGGATCGGGGGTGGTCACGCGCTTGAGGCAGAGCGCGGTGGCGGGATCGAAGAAGCAATCCGCGAGGAGGCCGACATGGAGGGTTCGCGCGACGCTGGCGAGCATGACACGTAGCCGGGAGCGGTCGGCGATCATGGCGGGCAAGGGCCCGAGCTGCACGGCCGCATCGTCGAGCGTCCGCGCGATGCGTGGTCCCGCCGGCCCCGCGAGTGAGGCACCGCCCTGCCGCCGGTCGAAATAGTCCAGCAGGTCGCCCTGCTGACCGAGCCGGCGCTGCGCCTCGACCTCGGCGCGAAACCCCGATGCGCTGGTTCCGGCATAGCCCTCGAAAGCGGCGACCGAGGCGTGCTTATACTGGATCATGCCGGCGATGGTGCCGAACGGACGGTTGGCGATGTGCCATGCGATGGTGCGGCGGAACTGCCGCGTCGTTATGCGCCACGGCTTGCCACCGGGTCCGGACGGGATGACCGGCACATCAGGGCTGCCGAAGGCAGCGTTGAGGTGGTCGCGGAAGGCGTTGAGTTGGCGGACCACCTCGCTCGACAGATGCGTCTTGGTGGCGGCGCCGGGGCGTAGCACCGGCCAGAGCGTATCGCTGCCGCTGGCGCGCGTCGGTCTTGCCGACAGGCGTTCAAGCACCGCTATCGCGTCTGCGACCGGCTCGATCGTCACCCAGCTCGCCGCCTCGCCCATGGTCGACCGACGCTTGTAGATGGTCGATCGAATGCGATGCCGCTCGACCAGGCCATCCTCGCTGCGCGCGATCGAGAGGCACCCCCGCCGCATCGCCTGCACCTCGCAGTCGCGCATGCCGGTGAGGTAAGCGCACACTATATAGGCGGCCGCCTGAAGCATCCGTTCCTCTTGTGCGAGCGTCTTCGCATCGAAGCGTGCGCGCCATGGCCGACCGCTATCGGGATCAATCGAGATCGGCGTGTCCATGCCGCCCACTTCGACGCCCAGGTCGGCGGCAGCGGCTTCGATCAGGGCGGAGACGCCCTTGGCGAGTCCGAAATGCATGGCCGGTTCCGCCTCAGCATCGACACCGGCATGAAGATGGAGAAGATGGACGTTGATCGGCGGCGTCGCTTCTCCGGTGCGGGGATCGGTGCGCGTGACGCCGTTATGCGCGGTCGTCCAGATCGGCACGCCGCGGCCTTGCCGGGCTCGACGCGCGATATGGCGCTCGAGGCGCGCGCGCTGCCGCAGGCGGCGCTCTGCGCCAGGCAGTCCGCGCTCGGCGGCAAGCAGCCGGGCGCGGCGCGCCTCGAGCCGATCCAGCGCGGCCCGAGCCGATAGAATATCGTGCGCGAAGACGGTGACGTAGCGCAATGACCAGGCGAGCAGTGCGGCGATGACATCTTCCGGAAACCGCGGGGTACGGTTCTCAACGACGTGCCGATAGCCTGCGACGCGGGCGGGTGCCTGTCCGGCCCAGGGCTCAAACGCGAGGCCTCCGCCAGCGAGGCGGTCACGATAGTGATAGAGATCGGAGACCACTTCGAGGAGGTGGCCGACTATGACGGGTCGCCGGGCAGAATCGTGGCGAAGATGCCTGGCATAGGCATCGGCCAGCGCCTGATCGATGCGGCCAAGGTCGAGCCCTCCAAGCGTCAGGCGCGCGAAGGCGAAGAACCGGCGTGCGCGGTTGAATGCCTGGCGGATGCTCGCCGGCGGCAGCTTCGGGCGGTAGCCGGGAAGATCGACGTTGAGGCGGGCGTAGAGATAGGCACGCATCGCCGCCTGCACATCGGCATGTTCGAGCACGTCGAAATGCACGGTGACATGGCAGCGCCGCGCGTTCTCGCGGAACACGGCGGGACCGAGATCCCAGCTTGAGTCGCCGACCCGCGACAGCTCTTCGCGGGCGTGGCCCGCCTTGAGCGGCGCAGTGGCCAGCACGGGCCGATCGTCGAACGCGGGTGCGCGGGCATGGGCGGGCGTGATCATGCGCGTGCTTCCGGCGGCAGATAGAGCCGCTCGCTCTCCATCTGCCAGCGCGCATCGGCGATAACGGCATCGGAGAAGACCGGCAGGACCTGGGTCGTGATGCGGGAATGGACGCGGCCGAACTTGGCCGCCCAGTCGCTCGCCGGGAGGCTCGGTCGCTGCTCTTCGACGAACGCGAGGAAGGCGAGGATCGCGGGAAGCTTGCGCGCGGTGATGACGGCGTTGGGGCAATCGAGGCAGCCCCAGAAGGGCTGCGCGCAGGGTGAGCCGGCCTCGGAGAAGGGGCTGCTATGGAAGCCCGAGCAGGCGGCGAGCCAGACATCCTGTTCGCCGTCGAGCAACGGCCCCACCGTATCGGCCGACATCAACGGCGCCGCCTGCTCGGGCGCTTCGCGCAGCGCCTGCTCGGCCGTGGGCGCGAGGACGGTCGGCATCGCGGCGGCGACCGCCTCGCGAAAGGCATCGGCGACGGCCGCCTCGTGCAGGGGCCGGAGCGACGGCAGGTCGGCATAATGGCGCGCCGCGACCTCGCGCGTGTGACCGACCGCGAAGCGGGCCATGTGCCCCTCGGTCTTGGTGTACCACAGCGCCTTGTGGGTCTTGCGCAGCCGGGAAAGCAGCAGATGCAGCGGCTTGCCGTTATCGTCGACAATGCCACAGCGGCGAGCCCAGGCGGGGAGCGGATACTTGAGGTCGACTATGCCGGCGCGAAGGCCGCCGACGTTGTGATAGGCCCACAGGCAATCGCCGGGCAGGTGCTCGCGGGCAGCCGCCGTGGCGTCGATCAGGCGGCGGATCAGCCCGCCCGGCGTGCCGCCACCGCCGTCGCGGATGCGCATGCTCTTGTGCTCGGCGCCGCGAGCCCGGCGCTTCAGATAGCGCAGCTCCACCGTGCCGGCATGGGCATTGGCGAGACAGTCCACGGTCAGCGTCTTCAGGCACTCGGGCTCAAGGCCCGTCTCAAGCGTGAGCAGCACGAGCAGCGCCGGCAGGTCGCGCGCGAGCAGATGATGCCGGCCATGCAGGTCGTCGATGAGCGTCGCGGTTGGCAGGTTGCGGCGCATGCGCATGAAATAAAGGCTCTTCAGCTCGGGCTGGTCTGCGACGATAAAGCCCTGCCGCGCGATGATCGCTTCGACATCGGCGCGGGCGGCGGTGATGGCCGGATCACCCTCGTCGGTCCGATCGTCGGCGCCGAGACGGCGGAACATCGCTTCGACATCGGCTCGCGCCGCGTCGCGCAGCGCGCGGGCGACGAAGGGGCTGTAGGCATCGCG
>OFDN01002321.1_pt1 | contig 10648 bp, 6 predicted proteins | sample 1520971 | NCBI WGS metagenome assembly OFDN01 (sample SAMEA94257418, study PRJEB24077) | hot springs metagenome | biome: Aquatic biome; feature: Geographical feature; material: Water | place: India | collected 2012-06-12 | depth 5 m | reverse complement strand
ATCACAACGCCTACGTGGTGAACCTGAACAACCTGCAAAAGGGCACCGAGTTCGAAGCGATGGAACTCGAGGACGTCATCAAGAAGTCGTCCGGCGGCATCTACAACAACGCCGCCCAGATCTGGAACCACACCTTCTTCTGGAGCTGCATGAAGCCGCAAGGCGGTGGCGAGCCCACCGGCGCGCTGGCCGATGCGATCAATGCCAAGTGGGGCAGCTACGCCGCCTTCAAGGAAGCCTTCGTCAAGAGCGCCGTGGGCAACTTCGGCTCCGGCTGGACCTGGCTGGTGAAGAAGGGCGACGGCTCGGTGGACATCGTCAACATGGGCGCCGCCGGCACCCCGCTGACCACCGGCGACACCCCGCTGCTGACGGTCGACGTGTGGGAACACGCCTATTACATCGACTACCGCAATGCCCGCCCGAAGTTCGTCGAGACCTTCTTCGACAAGCTGGTGAACTGGGACTTCGCGGCGAAGAACTTCGCCTGACGTCAGCGCGGTGCCTCGGCCTGGCGCAGCACTTCCTGCGCCAGCGCCAGCACCGACAGAGGGGCCGAGCCTTCGGCCTTGTTGTTGATCGTCACCAGCACGCCGTGGCCCGCGCCCAGCGTGCCGACGATCACCCGGGCCAGCGCCGTGCGCGTGGCCTCGTCCGGCTGCTGCATGCGGTCGAAGGGCGCCCAGGCGTCCTTGGCCTGCGCATAGCGCTGGCCCCGCTGCAGGTTCCAGCGGCACACCAGGTCGCCCGGCCACGTCGCCCGCAGCATCGGCAGCTGCTGGGCCATCGGCGGCATGCGGTCGTGCAGGCCGGCGCAGTAGCGCACGCCGTGCGACTGCAGCAGCCTGGCCAGCGCGGGCGTCAGCAGCGCGGCGTCGCGCAGCTCCAGCGCCACCACCGTGTGCTGCAGGCGTGCATCGGCCCGCAGCGCGGGCATCAGCACCCGCCATAGCCTGTCCAGCGCTTCGTGCAGCCGTGGCTCGTCGGCCAGCCAGTCGGCCGGCAGTGGCGACAGCTGGAACACCAGCGCGCCCAGCGTCGGGCCCAGGCCCTGCACGGCAGGCAGCAAGACCTCCTGCAGCGCTCGCTGTGCATCGAGGAAGCAGGGGTTGGCGTGCACCGGCTTGCCGCTGCCCGGCTCGCGCAGCAGAGCGTCGGTGACCAGCGCCGGCGCCTTGACCACGAAGCGGAAATCGGCTGGCACCTGCGCGGCCAGGCCGGCGTAGGTGGCCGCATCCAGCGGGCGGTAGAACGCCCGGTCCAGGCTGACGGTGCGCAGCAGCGGATGGCAGTGGTAGGCCGTCAAGCCGCGGCGGGCCAGCACCGGCGCGCCATACGCCCGGCCCCACACCAGGCCCTGCCAGCCGGGAAAGCTCCAGGACGAGGTGCCCAGCCGCAAGCGGCCGCCGAAGCGCTGCTGCAGCCGGTCGGCCAGCGACACCAGCTCGGGCGAGGGGACCGCCGCCTGCAGCGGGGCTGCGGCCTCCGGCTCCGCGGCCGGCTCATCGCCGAACAGCGACGGCGTGCCGGCCGCCGGCGGCACCGGCTTCACACGGCCGGCGGCAGTGCCGCGGCACCGCGCAGGAAGATGTCCACGGTGATGGCGCCGGTGGCCTCCAGGTCGAAGGCCTCGCGGTCCAGCAGCCAGTTGTGCAGCAGGCCGTCGACCACCGCATGCAGCCCCAACGCCAGCTGCCGCGCCGGCACCGCGGCAGGCACCTCGCCGGCGGCCTGCGCCTGCTCGAACATCTCTGCCAGCTCGGCCACGTGGCCGCCGCGCACTTCCAGGTGGCGGTCGCGCACGGCCATCAGCTCGTCCACGTACTCCACCTTCTGCGTGGCGATCTCGATCACGCGGCGGGCGCGCTCATCGTGCGCCACCAGGTGGAACACCTCCTGCAGATGGGCCCGAAGGCCGGCCAGTCCGGTGCCCCCGGCGCCAGCGCAGGCCCTGGGGCCGCTGTCCTCCACCGGCATGCACACCCGGTCCATCATGGTGGTGAAGACGTCGGCCTTGTCCTTGAAATGCCAGTACACCGCGCCGCGGGTGACGCCGGCGGCCTGGGCGATATCGTGCAGCGAGGTGCGCGAGACGCCCTGGCGATGGAACAGCAGCTCCGCCGCGTCCAGAATGCTGGCGCGGGTGGCGAGGGCTTCTTCCTTTGTCTTGCGGACCATGTGTTCGGCGGCGGCGTGAGGGAGGGTGGCGCATACATTCTAGGCTGTATGTATACTGGCGCCCGTTCCGGCTCCGGGTATACCCGCAGCCCTCCCGGCTTCTCCCCAGAAATACTTTCCAAGGACGTGCATCGTGATGCGACGAGAGTCAGCTGTTGCTATGTTTTTCGGCGCATCGCAACGCGCCCGCACCCCGGGCGCGGCCCTGGCCGTGATCGGCTTGGCAGTGTTGCTGGCCGCCTGCGGCAAGAAGGAAGAGGCCGCCGCCGCGGGCGGGCCGGGCGGCGGCATGCCGCCGGCCACCGTCGGCGTGGTGGCGGTGCAGCCGCAGTCCGTGGGCCTGGTCACCGAGCTGCCGGGCCGGCTGGAAGCCTCCCGCGTGGCCGAGGTGCGTGCCCGCGCGGCCGGCATCCTGCAGAAGCGGCTGTTCCGCGAAGGCAGCGACGTGAAGGCTGGCCAGCCGCTGTTCCAGATCGACTCCGCGCCGTATGAAGCGGCGCTGGCCAGCGCGCAGGCCTCGCTGGCGCGTGCCGAGGCCAACGTGGCGCAGACCAAGGCGCAGGCCGAGCGCTATGCGCCGCTGGTGGAAGCCAATGCCATCAGCAAGCAGGAATACGTGAATGCCGTGGCGGCCCAGAAGCAGGCCGAGGCCGACGTGGCCGTGGCCCGCGCCTCGGTCAAGACGGCCAGCATCAACCGCGGCTATGCGGCGGTGACGGCGCCGATCTCCGGCCGCATCGGCCGCGCGCTGGTGACCGAAGGCGCGCTGGTGGGCCAGGGCGAGCCCACGCCGCTGGCGGTGGTGCAGCAGATCAACCCGATGTACGTCAACTTCACGCAGTCGGCCACCGAGGTGCTGAACCTGCGCCGCGCGCTGGCCGCCGGCAAGGTGAGCCAGGCTGGAGGCGACCAGTCGGCCGTGGTGCACATCCTGATGGACGACGGCAGCGAGTACGGCCGCACCGGCCGGCTGCTGTTCTCCGACCTGACCGTGGACCAGACCAGCGGCCAGGTGACGCTGCGTGCCGAGGTGCCCAACCCTGACGGCCTGCTGCTGCCCGGGATGTACGTGCGGGTGCGCATCGAGCAGGCGCAGCTGAAGCAGGCCATCCTGCTGCCGCAGCAGGCCGTCACCCGCGCGGCCACCGGCGACACGGTGCTGGTGGTGGGTCCGGACAACAAGCCCGCGCCGCGGCCGGTCAAGCTGGGCCAGAACCAGAACAACCAGTGGATCGTGCTGGAAGGCCTGAAGCCGGGCGAGCAGGTCATCGTCGACGGCTTCCAGAAGATGATGGTGCCCGGCGCGCCGGTCAAGCCGGTGCCGTGGACCCAGGGTGCCGCGTCGGCGCCGGCGGGCTCGGCCCCCGCTTCCGCCCCGCAAGGCGCCGCCAGCGCCGCCAGCAAGTAAGCCCTCGCGGCAGAGCAACGAGGGACCTCCATGGCCAAATTCTTCATCGATCGCCCGATCTTCGCGTGGGTGATCGCCCTGTTCATCCTGGTGCTCGGCGGCGTGGCGATCAAGCAGCTGCCGATCGCCCAGTACCCGACGGTGGCGCCGCCGGCCATCGTCATCAACACTGCCTATCCGGGTGCTTCCGCGCAGACGCTGGAGGACTCCGTGCTCAGCGTGATCGAGCGCGAGATGAACGGCTCGCCGGGCCTGATCTACATGGAGTCGGTGGCCCAGGCCGACGGCACCGGCGCCATCACCATCACCTTCGAGCCGGGCACCAACCCCGAGCTGGCGCAGGTGGACGTGCAGAACCGGTTGGCCCGCGCCACGCCGCGGCTGCCTTCGGCGGTGACGCAGCAGGGCGTGCGCGTGGACAAGTCGCGCAACAACTTCCTGATGTTCACCATCCTGTCGTCGGACGACCCGCGCTACGACCCGGTGGCGCTGGGCGACTACGCCTCGCGCAACGTGCTGCCCGAGCTGCAGCGGGTGCCGGGCGTGGGCCAGGCGCAGCTGTTCGGCACCGAGCGCGCGATGCGCATCTGGATCGACCCGGCCAAGCTGGTGGGCTTCAACCTGTCCACCGCCGAGGTGAACGCCGCCATCCGCGCGCAGAACGCGCAGGTGTCCTCCGGCACCATCGGCGACCTGCCCAACATCCCCGGCCAGAGCATCTTCGCCACCGTGGTGGTGGCCGGCCAGCTCTCCACGCCGGAGCAGTTCGGCAACATCGTGCTGCGCGCCAATGCCGACGGCTCGTCGGTGCGGCTGCGCGACGTGGCCCGCATCGAGCTGGGCGGCCAGGCCTATGCCACCTCGGCGCGGCTGAACGGCCAGCCGTCCACCGGCATCGGCATCCAGCTCTCGCCCACCGGCAATGCGCTGCAGACGGCCGAGGCGGTGCGCAACCGCATGGCCGAGCTGTCGAAGTTCTTCCCCGCCGGCGTCAAGTACGAGATCCCGTACGACACCTCGCGCTTCGTCAGCATCTCCATCGAGCAGGTGGTGGAGACGCTGTTCGAGGCGGTGGTGCTGGTGTTCCTGGTGATGTTCCTGTTCCTGCAGAACTGGCGCTACACCATCATCCCGACCATCGTGGTGCCGGTGGCGCTGCTGGGCACCTTCGCGGTGCTGCTGGCGCTGGGCTTCTCGATCAACGTGCTGACCATGTTCGGCATGGTGCTGGTCATCGGCATCGTGGTGGACGACGCCATCGTGGTGGTGGAAAACGTCGAGCGCATCATGAGCGAGGAGGGGCTGTCGCCCCGCCAGGCCACGCGCAAGGCGATGGGCCAGATCTCCGGCGCCATCATCGGCGTGACGGTGGTGCTGATCTCGGTGTTCGTGCCGCTGGCCTTCTTCGCCGGCGCGGTGGGCAACATCTACCGCCAGTTCTCGGCGGTGATGGTGTCGGCCATCGCCTTCAGCGCCTTCCTGGCGCTGTCGCTCACCCCGGCGCTGTGCGCCACGCTGCTCAAGCCGGTGGAAGCCGGCCACCACCACGAGAAGCGCGGATTCTTCGGCTGGTTCAACCGCAGCTTCAGCCGCACCGCCAAGGGCTACGAGGGATGGGTGCGCCGCATCCTTCACCGCGCCGGCCGTTTCATGATCATCTACCTGGCCATCGTGGTGGGCGTGGGCTGGATGTTCCTGCGCCTGCCCAACAGCTTCCTGCCCAACGAGGACCAGGGCTACATCATCGTCAACGTGCAGCTGCCCCCGGGCGCGGCGCAGAACCGCACGCTGGAGGTGATGAAGCAGGTGGAAGGCTTCATCCTCAAGCAGCCGGAGGTGCGCAGCATGGTCAGCGTGCTGGGCTTCAGCTTCTCGGGCACCGGGCAGAACGCGGCGCTGGCCTTCGTGGTGCTGAAGGACTGGCATGAACGCGAGGGCGAGAACATGAGCGCCAGTGCGCTGGCAGGCCGTGCCTTCGGCGGGCTGATGGGCATCCGCGATGCCTTCATCTTCCCGCTGAGCCCGCCGCCGATCCCCGAGCTGGGCAATGCCACCGGCTTCAACTTCCGGCTGCAGGACCGCTCGGGACAGGGCCGGCAGGCGCTGGTCAACGCCCGCAACCAGCTGCTGGGCATGGCCCGCGGCAGCAAGCTGCTGGCCGGCGTTCGCCCCGACGGCCTGGAAGACGCGGCCCAGCTGCAGCTGGACATCGACCGCGACAAGGCCAGCGCGCTGGGCGTGACCTTCGATGCGATCAACACCGCGCTGTCCACGTCCATGGGCTCCAGCTACATCAACGACTTCCCGAACAACGGGCGGCTGCAGCGGGTGATCGTGCAGGCCGATGCGCCCCAGCGCATGCAGCCCGACGACCTGCTGCGGCTGAATGCCAGCAACAGCAAGGGCCAGCCGGTGCCGCTGTCGGCCTTCGCCACCACGCGCTGGGTCACCGGGCCGATGCAGACGGTGCGCTACAACGGCTACCCCACCATGCGCATTGCCGGTGATGCGGCGCCGGGCATCAGCACCGGCCAGGCGATGGACGAGATGGAGCGGCTGGCGCGCCAGCTGCCGCCGGGCTTCGGCTTCGAGTGGACCGGCCAGTCCCGCGAGGAAAAGCTCTCGGGCTCCACCGCCACCATCCTGTTCGCCTTCTCGCTGCTGGCGGTGTTCCTGGCGCTGGCCGCGCTGTACGAGAGCTGGTCCATCCCGGCGTCGGTGCTGCTGGTGGTGCCGCTGGGCATCCTGGGCGCACTGGCCGGCGTGTACCTGCGCGACTACCCCAACGACGTGTACTTCAAGGTCGGCCTGATCACCGTGATCGGCCTGGCGGCGAAGAACGCGATCCTGATCATCGAGTTCGCGAAGGACCTGCAGGCGCAGGGCAAGAACGTGTTCGATGCGGCGCTGGAGGCGGCCCACCTGCGCTTCCGGCCGATCATCATGACCTCGCTGGCCTTCATCCTCGGCGTGCTGCCGCTGGTGATCGCCTCCGGCGCCGGCTCGGCCAGCCAACGTGCCATCGGCACCGGCGTGATGGGCGGGATGATCGCGGCCACGGTGCTGGCGGTGTTCTTCGTGCCGTTGTTCTTCGTGGTGATCCGCCGCTTCTTCAAGGGCAGCGAGCGGCAGCGCCGCATCTATGCCCACGAACTGGACCAGGACACCCTGCCGCCCCCGATGCCTCCGCAAGCGGAGGGCCGCTCGTGAAAGTGCCCGCCATGACGTCTGACTTCTTCCGCCCGGCCACGCTGGCCGCCGCGGCCCTGGCCGCGCTGCTGGCCGGCTGCAGCTCGATGGCGCCGACCTATGAGCGCCCGGTGCCGCCGGTGGCGCCCAGCTACCCGGTCTCGGTGGCGGGCGACACCACCACCGGCACCCCGGCCGCCGACGTGCAGTGGCAGCAGTTCTTCGCCGATGCGCGCACCCGCCGGCTGATCGAGCTGGCGCTGCAGAACAACCGCGACCTGCGGGTGGCGGTGCTCAACATCGAGCGCACCCGCGCGCTGTACCAGGTGCAGCGGGCCGACCGGCTGCCGTCGGTCAGCGGCGCGGCATCGCTGAGCCGCGAGCCCAATGCGCAAGGCGACCAGACCAGCCTCTACACCGTGGGCCTGGGCATCACCAGCTACGAGCTGGACCTGTTCGGCCGCGTGCGCAGCCTGAGCGATGCAGCCCTGGCCACCTACCTGTCCACCGAGGAAGGGCGCAAGGCCGCGCAGATCAGCCTCGTCGGCTCGGTGGCGCGGGCGGCGCTGGCGGTGCAGGCCGACGAGGAGCTGCTGGCCATCACCCGCCAGACCCTGGCCACGCGGGAGGAATCGCTGAAGCTGTCGCAGCTGCGCTTCGACAACGGGGTGTCGTCCGAGCTGGACCTGCAGCAGGCCCGCAGCCTGGTGGCCGCCGCGCGCGCCACGCTGAGCCAGCTGCAGCGCCAGCGCGAGCTGGACGAGAACGCGCTCACGCTGCTGGTGGGCCAGCCGCTGCCGGCCGACCTGCCGCCGCTGCTGTCACTGGCGGACACGCGCATGGTGGACAACCTGCCGGCCGGCCTGCCGTCGGACCTGCTGGCGCGCCGGCCCGACCTGCGCCAGGCCGAGCAGACGCTGCTGTCGGCCAATGCCAACATCGGCGCGGCGCGGGCCAACTTCTATCCGCGCATCACGCTCACCGGCACCGCGGGCACCGCCAGCAGCGAGCTGTCGGGCCTGTTCAAGAGCGGCTCCGGCGCCTGGACCTTCCTGCCGCAGATCACGCTGCCCATCTTCGATGCCGGCCGCAACCGCGCCAACCTGGACGCCAGCACCGCGGCACGCGACATCGCGGTGGCGCAGTACGAGAAGGCCATCCAGACCGCCTTCCGCGAGGTGGCCGACGCCCTGGCGGGCCGTGCCACGCTGGGCGAGCAGCTGCGGTTCCAGCAGCAGCAGGCCGATGCGGAGGCGGCGCGGCTGCGCCTGTCCGACCTGCGCTACCGCAACGGCGTGGCCAGCTACCTGGACCTGCTGGATGCGCAGCGCGCCCTGTTCACCGCCCAGCAGGCCACGGTGCAGATCCGCCTGGCCGAGCTGCAGAACCAGGTGAGCCTGTACCAGGCGCTGGGAGGCGGCTGGACCGAAGAGGCGACCGCGGCGCGCTGATGCCGCCTATCGGCGGCTGCCGGCCTGCAGCCGGGAGTGGTGCCGGCTGTAGCCCGCGTAGACCAGCGCGGCCACCGCCAGCATGCCGCCGAACAGCAGGTAGGTGGTCCGCGGCAGGCTGGCCACCAGGTACAGGCAGCAACCGATGGAGGCCAGCGGCACCAGCGGGTACAGCGGCACCCGGAAGCCCCGGTGCAGCTCGGGGCGGGTGCGGCGCAACACCATCACGCCGGCCGACACCACGGCGAACGCGATCAGCGTGCCCATGCTGGTGAGGTCCACCAGCGCATCCAGCGGCACCAGCCCGGCCAGCAGGCCGATGAACACGCACACCACCACGGTGTTGAACACCGGCGTCAGCGTGCGGGGATGCACCCGGCCGAAGGCCGCTGGCAGCATGCCGTCGCGGTTCATCGCGAACAGGATGCGGGTCTGGCCGTAGATCACGATGAGCGTCACGCTGAAGATGGACACGATGGCGCCGATGGACAGCACCACCGCCGGCCAGGCGGCCCCGGTGATCCTGGCGAGGATGACGGCCAGGCCCGCCTCCTGGCCCTGGAACTCGGTCCATGGCTGGGCGCCCAGGCCGGCCAGCGCCACCAGGATGTAGAGCGCGGTGACGATCAGCAGCGACAGCACGATGGCCAGCGGCAGGTTGCGGCGCGGGTTCTTCACTTCCTCGCCGGCGGTGGACACCGCGTCGATGCCGATGTAGGAGAAGAAGATGGACGAGGCGGCCGCTCCCACGCCCGCCATGCCCATCGGCATGAACGGTGTGAGGTGGGACGCGCTGAAGGCCGTGAAGGCGATGGCCGCGAACATCACCAGCACGGCCAGCTTGAGCAGCACCATCACCGCATTGACCGCGGCGGACTCCTGCGCGCCCCGCATCAACAGCAGGCCGCACAAGGCCACCAACAGCACTCCCGGCAGGTTGAACAGGGCACCATCCTGGCCCGGTGGCGCGCTGATGGCATGCGGCAGCTGCCAACCCCACAGCTGCTGCAGCAGCTCGTTGAGATACTGGCCCCAGCCGACCGCGATGGCTGCAGCCGAGACCCCGTATTCCAGCAGCAGGCACCAGCCCACGCCATAGGCCACCGCTTCGCCGAGCGTGGCATAGGCATACGAATAGGACGAGCCCGAGACCGGCAGCGTGGAGGCCAGCTCCGCATAACACAGCGCCGTCAGGGCGGCGGTGATGCCGGCCAGCAGGAAGGACAGCAGCACGGCCGGACCCGCCTTGGGAACCGCGCCGGTCAACACCACGAAGATGCCGGTGCCGACCGTGGCGCCCACGCCCAGCATGGTGAGCTGGAACAGGCCCATGCTGCGCCGCAGGCCCTGGCTTTCCGGCTGCTCCACGAAACTGTCGATGGGCTTGGTACGCAGCAGCCGCTGCAACAAGCTGGGCGCAGGGCGGCTGCCGGCTGCGGGCAGCGTTGGGGAAGAGGGAAGGGGCATGCGCGCGCTCCGGAGTGGTGGTCCGGAAATGATGCGCAATGCCTGTGCCAATGATGGAAATGATGCCCTGGTAAGTAGTAGCGCCGCCGTGAGCGGCGTCCGGCTCAGCCCGCCGCGCAGGCGGCGTAGATGTCGTGCTCCGGCCGGTACACGCTGGTGTGCACGTCCAGCAGGCCCAGCACCGAATGGAACCAGTCGTCGTGGCTGCGGCGCACGTCGGCCTGCTGGCGCAGGCAGGGGGTGTGCACGCCGCTGCGCCGCTGCCAGTCGGCCGACAGCCAGGTGATCCAGGGCACGCGCTTCTGCACGTCCGGCGCCACTGCATAGGGCAGGCCGTGCAGGTAGAGGTTGTTCTCGCCCAGCGATTCGCCGTGGTCGGCCAGGTACACCATTGCGGTGCTGGCCTCGGTCTGGCGCTGCAGCCAGCCGACGGTGGCGGCGAGGAACTGGTCGGTATAGGCGATGCTGTTGTCATAGGCATTGACCAGGGCCTGCGGGCTGCAGTCCTGCAGCTGGGCGCTGGTGCATTCGGGCAGGAAGCGCTTGGCCTGCGGTGGCGAGCGCTTGCTGTAGGCCGGGCCGTGGCTGCCCATCTGGTGCATCACCACCACCACGCCACGGGCGCGGCGCTCGGCGGGCAGGGCGGCGATGCGCTGCTCCAGGCCCTGCAGCATCACCATGTCCTGGCAGCTGCCGTCGGGGCACAGCATCGGGTCGGTGCCCGCGCTGGTGCTCACATGCGGCACGCGCTCGCACACGCCCTTGCAGCCGCTCTGGTTGTCGATCCACAGCACCGCCAGGCCGGCATGCTGCAGCACGTCCAGCAGGTTCTCGGCATCGTGCTCGCGGGCGCCGTAGGCCTCGCGGCCCAGGTGCGAGAACATGCAGGGCACCGAGGCCGCGGTGCTGGTGCCGCAGGACCAGACGTTGCGCAGGCTGGCCACCTCCAGCCGCG
>OFDN01002320.1_pt1 | contig 10649 bp, 10 predicted proteins | sample 1520971 | NCBI WGS metagenome assembly OFDN01 (sample SAMEA94257418, study PRJEB24077) | hot springs metagenome | biome: Aquatic biome; feature: Geographical feature; material: Water | place: India | collected 2012-06-12 | depth 5 m | reverse complement strand
TCCAGGTCAGCAGCAAGATCGACAGCCGCACCATCCTCGACCAGATGGGCGCCGAAGCGCTGCTGGGCATGGGCGACATGCTCTACATGCCCAGCGGCACCGGCCTGCCGATCCGCGTGCACGGCGCCTTCGTCAGCGACGACGAGGTGCACCGCGTGGTGGAGTACCTCAAGAGCCAGGGCGAGCCCAACTACATCGAGGGCCTGCTGGAGGGCGGCACGCTGGAAGGTGGCGAGGACGGCGAGCCGCCGGCCCCCGGCGAGGCCAACGGCGAGGCCGATCCGATGTACGACCAGGCCGTGGCCATCGTGCTGCAGCACAAGCGTGCTTCCATCTCGCTGGTGCAGCGGCACCTGCGCATCGGTTACAACCGCGCGGCCCGGCTGCTGGAACAAATGGAGAAGTCGGGCCTCGTATCCAGCATGGCCACCAATGGCAACCGGGACCTGCTGGTTCCGCGCCGCGACGAATGATGCCGATGCACCTGTCTAGACAACTCCTGGCGCCCGTCGCCGCCCTGGTGCTGGCGCTGGCCGCCAGCGCGGCGCGGGCCGAGGCGGTGGACACGCTGCGCGAGTTCGTGCGCGACGTGAAGAGCGGCCGCGCCGCCTTCACCCAGACGGTGACCTCGCCCGATGGCGCGAAGAAGAAGACCTCCAGCGGCCGCTTCGAGTTCTCGCGGCCCGACCGCTTCCGCTTCGCCTATGCCAAGCCGTTCGAGCAGCTGATCGTGGGCGACGGCAAGCAGGTGTGGCTGCACGACGTGGACCTGAACCAGGTCAGCGTGCGGCCGATGAGCGCCGCGCTGGGCGCCACGCCAGCCGCGCTGCTGGCCGGCAAGTCGCTGGACACGGACTTCGAGCTGAGCAACCAGCCGAGTGCCAACGGCCTGGATTGGGCGCTGGCCCAGCCCAAGCAGAAGGACGGCGCCTTCCAGTCGCTGCGCGTGGGCTTCCGCGGCAAGACGCTGGCGGCGGTAGAGATCGTCGACGGCTTCGGCCAGCGCTCGGTGCTGCAGTTCGACGGCTTCGAGACCAATGCCGCGCTGCCGGAAGACACCTTCCGCTTCGTGGCGCCCAAGGGCGCCGAGGTGCTGCGCCAGCCCTGAAGCGCGCTAGTCGAACAGGCCCATGTCGGGGCTGCTCATCAGCCGCTCGATGTCCATCACGATCAGCATGCGGTCGGTGTCGCCCATGGTGACGCTGCCCAGGCCGTGGATATAGCTGGCGTCGATCATCGAGTTGAAGTCGGGTGCGGGCTGGATGCGCTCGGGCGGCATCTCCAGCACGTCGCTCACCGCGTCCACCACGATGCCGACGGTGCGGCCAGCGATGTTGAGGATGATGACGACGGTGAACTCGTTGATCTCGACGTTGTCCAGGCCGAAGCGTGCGCGCAGGTCGATGATCGGCACGATCACCCCGCGCAGGTTCACGACGCCCTTGAAGAACTGCGGCGCATGCGCGATGCGGGTCGGCGGCTCGTAGCCGCGGATCTCCTGCACCTTCAGGATATCGATGCCATATTCCTCGGCACCCAGCTTGAACGAGAGCACCTCGCGCGGCGCGCCTGCGGTGCTGTCGATGGCGCTCACGGCAATGGCTTCCTCGGCGGTGGTAACGCTCATCTCGAACCTCGTTTCAGGGTGACGCGGCCCAGTGTCGCCCCGCGCGCCCCCGCGCCAACCCACGAATAACGCGGGGAAAGGCCGCCACAATCCGACGCATGACCGAGTCGCTGTTCGACGATCTGCCCCCCGCGCCGCAGCCTGCGGCCGGCGGCGGCAAGCCGCGCAAGGCGGCCGATGCCGCCACAGCCGGGCCGGTGCCCCTGGCCGAACGCCTGCGCCCGCGCACGCTGGACGAGGTGATCGGCCAGCGCCACCTGCTGGGCCCGGGCAAGCCGCTGCGCACCGCCTTCGAGACTGGCCGCCTGCATTCGATGATCCTGTGGGGCCCGCCCGGCGTGGGCAAGACCACGCTGGCGCGGCTGATGGCCGGCGCGTTCGATGCGCAGTTCATCGTGCTGTCGGCCGTGCTGGGCGGCGTGAAGGACATCCGTGAGGCGGTGGAGCGCGCCCAGGTGGCGCGTGGGCAGGGCCGCGCCAGCGTGGTCTTCGTCGACGAGGTGCACCGCTTCAACAAGGGCCAGCAGGATGCCTTCCTGCCGCATGTGGAGGCGGGCCTGTTCACCTTCATCGGCGCCACGACCGAGAACCCCAGCTTCGAGGTGAACTCGGCGCTGCTGTCGCGGGCCACGGTGCATGTGCTCAAGGCACTGGACGAAGAGGACATGGCCGCGCTGATCGAACGCGCCCGGGCCGAGCTGCAGGCCCCGCCGCTGAGCGAGGCCGCACGCGACCGCCTGATCGGCTATGCCGACGGCGACGCCCGCCGCCTGCTCAATGCCTACGACAACCTGGTGAGCCTGGCCGGCCCGCTGGCCGAACTGGACGAGGCGGCGCTGGAAAAGTCGCTCGGCGAGCAGCTGCGGCGCTACGACAAGGGCGGCGAACAGTTCTACGACACCATCTCCGCCCTGCACAAGTCGGTGCGCGGCTCCGACCCCGATGCCGCGCTGTACTGGCTGGCCCGCATGCTCGACGGCGGGGTGGACCCGCGCTACGTCATCCGCCGCGTGGTGCGCATGGCCAGCGAGGACATCGGCCTGGCCGACCCTCGCGCGCTGCGCCTGGCGCTGGACGCCGCCGAGACCTACGAGCGGCTGGGGTCGCCGGAAGGGGAGCTGACCATCGCGCAGTGCATCGTCTACCTGGCGATGGCGCCCAAGTCCAATGCCGTCTACGGCGCGTGGAACGCGGCGCGCGCCTTCGTCAAGCGCGACGGCACGCGGCCGGTGCCGCTGCACCTGCGCAATGCGCCCACGCAGCTGATGAAGGAGCTGGACTACGGCCGCGACTACCGCTATGCGCACGACGAGGCCGGCGGCTTCGCGGCCGGCGAAAGCTACCTGCCCGAGGGCATGGCCCCGCCCGGCTTCTACCAGCCGGTGCCGCGCGGGCTGGAGCTGCGCATCGGCGAGCGGCTGGCCGAGCTGCGGCGGCTGAACCTGGAAGCCAGCCGCACGGGTTGACGCGCGGCGCAAGCCCTGTTGCCGCCTCGGCATGGACCCATGCCGTGCACTGCGGGCCCTGACGGGTTAGTACTCGCGGAACTGCGCAAAACCCGCCCCTACAATCCGCGCCGCCAGCGTGACAGACGATTGGTGCAAGGGGTAGTACGGCACACACGGCCGGTTTCTTGCTACCACCTGGACAAGAGCAATGCCTTCCCATGAGGAGGCATGGCGCGGGACCTACCGGAGGCTACTTCCCAATGGATATCTTCTTTCAACAGATCATCAACGGTCTGGTGCTCGGCAGCATGTATGCGCTGGTGGCACTGGGCTACACGATGGTCTACGGCATCATCAACCTGATCAATTTCGCGCACGGGGAAGTGCTGATGGTTGGTGCGCTCACCAGCTGGACGGTGGTCACCTTCCTCGCCGACAGCGGCCTGCCCGGTTGGGCGCTGCTGCTGATTGCGCTGCCTTGCGCCATCTTCGTGTGCTCGGCACTCAACTTCACCATCGAGAAGCTGGCCTACCGCCCGCTGCGCAATGCGCCGCGCCTGGCTCCGCTGATCACCGCCATGGGCATGAGCCTGCTGCTGCAGACGCTGGCCATGATCCTGTGGAAGCCCAATCCCAAGCCCTTCCCGCTGCTGCTGCCCACCGATCCGATCGACCTCGGCGGCGCGGTCATCAGCGTCACTCAGCTGCTGATCCTGGTCACCACCGGCGTCATCCTGGCCGCGCTGCTGTGGCTGGTGAACAAGACCAAGCTCGGCCGCGCGATGCGCGCCACCGCCGAGAACCCGCGCGTGGCCTCGCTGATGGGCGTGCGGCCCGACATGGTCATCTCGGCCACCTTCATCATCGGCGCGGCGCTGGCCGCCATCGCCGGCATGATGTGGGCGCTCAACTACGGCACGGTGCAGCACTCCATGGGCTTCCTGCCCGGGCTGAAGGCATTCACCGCCGCGGTGATGGGCGGCATCGGCAACCTGACGGGCGCGATGGTCGGCGGCATCCTGCTGGGCCTGATCGAGGCCATCGGCGCGGGCTACCTCGGCGAGCTGACCGGCGGCGTGCTGGGTAGCCACTACGCGGACATCTTCGCGTTCATCGCACTGATCCTCGTGCTGACCCTGCGCCCCTCGGGCCTGCTGGGCGAGCGCGTGGCCGACCGTGCCTGACGCGGGGGCAGCAACATGAAGAACAAGTTCGTCCTCTTTCTCATCGCGGCCGCGTTCCTGATCGCGCTGCCGATCTTCGCCGGCCAGTTCGGCGCGGGCTGGGTGCGCATCATGTCGTCGGCGCTGCTGTACGTGCTGCTGGCGCTGGGCCTGAACATCGTGGTCGGCTACGCCGGCCTGCTGGACCTGGGCTTCGTCGCGTTCTACGCGGTGGGCGCCTACATGTTCGCGCTGCTGGCCTCGCCGCACCTGTCGGAGACCTTCGAGGGCTTCAAGGCGATGTTCCCGAACGGCCTGCACACGCCCATCTGGCTGGTGGTGCCGCTTGCGGCGTTGCTCGCGGCGATGGCGGGCGTGCTGCTGGGCACGCCGGTGCTCAAGCTGCGCGGCGACTACCTGGCCATCGTCACGCTGGGCTTCGGCGAGATCATCCGCGTGTTCATGAACAACATGGAGCACCCGGTCAACATCACCAACGGCCCGCGGGGCCTCGATCGCATCGACTCGATGCGCATCTTCGGACTGGACTTCGGCAAGTCGCTGCAGATCGGCGACTTCACCATCCCGTCGGTGACGATGTACTACTACCTGTTCCTGCTGCTGGTGGTGGTCAGCGTGGTGATCTGCCACCGGCTCGAGACCTCCCGCATCGGCCGCGCCTGGATGGCCATCCGCGAGGATGAGATCGCCGCCAAGGCCATGGGCATCAACACCCGCAACATGAAGCTGCTGGCCTTTGGCATGGGCGCCAGCTTCGGCGGCGTGTCGGGCTCGATGTTCGCGGCCTTCCAGGGCTTCGTCTCGCCCGAATCGTTCAGCCTGATGGAAAGCGTGATGATCGTGGCCATGATCGTGCTGGGTGGCCTGGGCCACCTGCCGGGCGTGATCCTGGGCGCGGTGATGCTGGCCGCGCTGCCCGAGGTGCTGCGCTACGTGGCCGGCCCGCTGCAGCAGATGACCGGCGGCCGGCTGGACGCCGCCATCCTGCGCCAGCTGCTGATCGCCTCCGCGATGATCATCATCATGCTGGTCCGTCCCCGCGGCCTGTGGCCCTCGCCCGAACACGGCAAGGCAGCCCCGACCCCCGTCAAGGCTTGAGGACTAGGACGACACCAACATGAGCAATCCCGTACTCGAAGTCAGCGGTGTGTCCAAGCGGTTCGGCGGCCTGCAGGCCCTGTCGGACGTGGGCATCACCATCCAGCCCGGCCAGGTCTATGGCCTGATCGGCCCCAACGGCGCCGGCAAGACCACCTTCTTCAACGTGCTCACCGGGCTGTACACGCCCGACTCCGGCACCTTCAAGCTCGGCGGCGCGACCTACCAGCCCACCGCGGTGCATGAGGTGGCCAAGGCCGGCATCGCCCGTACCTTCCAGAACATCCGCCTGTTCGCCGAGATGACGGCGCTGGAGAACGTGATGGTGGGCCGCCATGTGCGCACCAAGTCCGGCCTGGGCGGCGCGGTGTTCCGCACCGGCCGCTTCAAGCAGGAGGAGCGCGAGATCACCGAGCGTGCCCGTGAGCTGCTGGACTATGTCGGCGTGGGCCGCTACGCCGACTACAAGGCGCGCACGCTGAGCTACGGCGACCAGCGCCGGCTGGAGATCGCCCGCGCGCTGGCCACCGACCCCAAGCTCATCGCGCTGGACGAACCCGCGGCCGGCATGAACGCCACCGAGAAGGTGACGCTGCGCGAGCTGATCAACCGCATCCGCGAGGACGGCCGCACCATCCTGCTGATCGAGCACGACGTGAAGCTGGTGATGGGCCTGTGCGACCGGCTGACGGTGCTGGACTACGGCAAGCAGATCGCCGAAGGCACGCCGGCCGAGGTGCAGAAGAACGAGAAGGTGATCGAGGCCTACCTCGGCGCCGGACACGCCACCCACTGATCGCCGGAGCACACGATGACGAAGAACACGCTGCTCCAGATCACGGGGCTCAAGGTGGCCTATGGCGGCATCCAGGCCGTCAAGGGCATCAATTTCGAGGTGCGCGAAGGCGAGCTGGTGAGCCTGATCGGCGCCAACGGCGCCGGCAAGACCACCACGCTGAAGGCCGTCACCGGCATCCAGCCGGTGGGCGCGGGCGACATCCTCTACCTGGGCAAGTCGATCAAGGGCCAGGGCCCTTGGGACCTGGTCAAGCAGGGGCTGGTGATGGTGCCGGAAGGCCGCGGCACCTTCACCCGCATGACCATCACCGAGAACCTTCAGATGGGCGCCTTCATCCGCAACGACCGCGAGATCGAGGCCGACATCGACAAGGTGTTCGGCATCTTTCCGCGGCTGAAGGAGCGCCGCAACCAGCTGGCGGGCACCATGTCCGGCGGCGAGCAGCAGATGCTGGCCATGGGCCGCGCGCTGATGGCCAAGCCCAAGGTGCTGCTGCTGGACGAGCCTTCGATGGGCCTGTCGCCCATCATGGTCGACAAGATCTTCGAGGTGGTGGACACCATCCACAAGCAGGGCGTCACCATCCTGCTGGTGGAGCAGAACGCCAGCCGCGCGCTGTCGCTGGCCAATCGCGGCTACGTGATGGACAGCGGCGAGATCACGATGACCGGCGAGGCGAAGATGCTGCTCAACGATCCGAAGGTGCGGGCGGCCTACCTGGGCGAGTGAACGGGAGCCCCGCAGGCCCGCTGGGCTTGCCGCCGCGGTCAGTCCACCGTGGCGCCTGAAGCCTTCACCACCTTCTCGTACTTGGCCAGCTCGGCCTTCACGAAGGCCGCGAACTGCGGCGGCGTGGTGGGCGAGGCTTCGGCCATCAGCGAGGCGAGCCGGGCCTTGACGTCGGGCTGGCCCATCGCGTCGATGAAGGCGCGGTTCATGCGCTGCACCGTCTCGGCCGGCAGGCCGGCGGGGCCGAACAGGCCGAACCAGGTGTTGATGTCGAAGCTGGCCAGCCCCAGCGCGCGGCCTTCCTCGGCCACCGTGGGCACTTCCGGCATGGCGCTGGCCCGCCTGGCGGTGGTGACTGCCAGGGCCTTGAGCTTGCCGGCCTTGATGTTGGTGGAGGCGGTGGCCAGGTTGTCGAAGTTGAGGTCCACCTCGCCCGACAGCAGCGCCAGCTGCGCCGGGTTGCCGCCCGCATATGGGATGTGCACCATGAACACGCCGGCCTGCGACTTGAACATCTCGCCGGCCAGGTGCCCCGCGCTGCCGTTGCCGCCCGAGCCGTAGTTGAGCTTGCCCGGGTTGCGCTTGGCATAGCCGATCAGGTCGCGCAGGTTCTCGATCTTCAGCCGCGCGGCCGTCTCGGCATTCATCACCAGCACGTTGGGCACCTGGGCCACCAGCGTGATGGGCGAGAAGTCGCGGATCGGGTCGTAGGGAATGCGGCGGAACAGCCACGGGTTGATGGCATGCGTGGCCACCGCGCCGATGCCGATGGTGCGGCCATCGGGCGCGGCCTTGGCCACCAGGTCGGCGCCGAGGTTGCCGCCGGCGCCGGCGCGGTTCTCGACGATCACCGTGCCCAGCGTGCCTTGCACCGCCTGCGCCAGCGCGCGGGCGATGACGTCCAGCGGACCGCCCGGCGGATAGGGCACCACCAGCCGGATCACGTTGGAGGAGGCGGGCTGTGCGAACACGGCCGCGGGGCCGGCCAGGCCGGCGGTGCCCGTGAGGGCGCTGAGGAGCTTGAGTGAGGTGCGGCGTTTCATGTCGGCCGCGAGCCTAACGCACTCGGCGGCTTGTCAACCCCCTCCTATTCGTGAAAGGCGGCGCGACTTAGTACCGCAATACTCGGGATTGGATTGGTCGGCTGTTACAACGACAATGCCTTTTGAGAGCAGGAGAAACTTGATGAACACATCCATGCAGAAGCGTCCGACCCTGAACCCCTTGCTGCGTACGCTGCTGCTGGCCGGCGGCACCGTGGCCTTGTTGGCGGGTTGCGTGTCCACCCAACCCGAAGTGGGCGGCGGCTCCAAGTCGGCCGTGACCGGCGCCGCGGGCGGCGCCACCACCGAGAACGCCAACAGTGCGCTGGAGAAGTGCGACCAGTCGCTGGGCACCCTGGCGGTGGTGGAAGACCAGAACGCCACCTGGTACCAGTACCTGCGCAACTACAAGCTGGGCTCCACCGTGCCGGTGATCCGCATGATGATCCAGCAGAGCAACTGCTTCGTCATCGTGGAACGCGGCGCCGCGATGAACAACATGAACACCGAGCGCGCGCTGCGCGACACCGGCGAGATGCGCGGCAACAGCAACTTCGGCAAGGGCCAGATGGTGGCGGCCGACTACACGATGAGCCCCAGCATCCAGTTCAGCCAGAACACCGGCGGCATGGGTGGTGCGCTGGGCGGCTTCAGTGGCGGCCTGGGCCTGCTGGGCGCGGTGGCCGGCGGCCTGAAGACCAACGAGGCGGCCACCACGCTGATCATGATCGACAACCGCTCCGGCGTGCAGCTGGCGGCGGCCGAAGGCACGGCCAAGAACACCGACTTCAACCTGATGGGCGGCCTGTTCGGTGGCGCATTGGGCGGCGGTGCGGGTGGCTACTCGAATTCGCCCGAGGGCAAGATCATCATCGCGGCCTTCGCCGACTCGTACAACCAGCTGGTGAAGGCGGTGCGCAACTACAAGGCGCAGACCGTCAAGGGCGGCCTGGGCACCGGTGGTGCGCTGGGCGTGCAGGGCGGCAGCACCGCCGCTGCGCAGGAGATGGAACAGCAGCCCGCCAAGCCGGCGCCGGCCAGCACCCGCAAGCCTGCACCGGCGAAGAAGCCGGCCACCGCCACCACGGCGCCGAAGTGATCGGCGCGCAGCGCGGCGGCCTCAGCCGCCGTGCTTGTCGGCCTCGCTGGTGAAGGCGTCGGCGTAGAACTCCTCTTCCGGCAGGCCGCAGCGCGACACCAGGTCGCGCTGCGCCGACTCCACCATCACCGGCGCGCCGCAGGCATACACCTGCCAGCCCGAGAGGTCGGGCAGGTCGGCCATCACCGCGTGATGCACGAAGCCGGTGCGGCCGGACCAGCCGTCCTCGGGCCTGGCGTCGCTCAGCACCGGGATGTATTCCAGCCGGGGCAGCGTCGCGGCGGCCTCCAGCGCCCAGTCATGCAGGTACAGGTCGGCCTTGCTGCGGCAACCCCAGTACAGCTTGACGGTCCGCTCGATGCCCTTGGCGCGCATCAGTTCGATGATGGCCTTGATGGGTGCGAAGCCGGTGCCCGAGGCCAGCAGCACCATCGGCTTCTCGCTGTCCTCGCGCAGGAAGAAGCTGCCGAACGGGCCCTCCACGCGCAGGATCTCGCGTTCCTTCATCGCACCGAACACATGGTCGGTAAACTTGCCGCCGGGCAGGTGGCGCAGGTGCAGCTCGATGCTGCCGGCCGGCGGCGGTGCATCGCCGGTGGTGGGTGGCGGCGTCAGCGGCGCATTGGCCATGCTGTAGCTGCGGCGCGAGCCGTCGCGCAGGATGAACTCGACGAACTGGCCCGCGTGGTACTGGAAGGCCACGTTGGCCGGCAGCTGCAGGCGCATCAGCATCACGTCCGGCGCCACCTTCTGCAGGCTGCTGACGCGGGCCGGCATCTTCAGCACCGGGTATTCGCCGGCGCCGGGCACGGTGCGGGCCTCGATCACGCAATCGGTCTGCGGCGTGGCACAGCAGGTGAGGATGAGGCCTTCCTCCTCCTCCGCCGCCGACAAGGCCTTGCTCTGGTGCGCCCCGTGGATCACGCGGCCCTCCACCAGCCGGCTCTTGCAGGAGCCGCAGGCGCCGTCCTTGCAGCCGTAGGGCAGGCCGATGCCGGCGCCGATGGCGGCGGCCAGGATGGTGTCGTCACGCGGCACGTCGAAGGACACGCCGGCCGGCTGCACGGTGATGGAAAAAGTCATGATGGAATGAAGAAGCGGATAAGGCGCGACCCGGGCAGGTGCGCCTCCCGATTGTGCCCCTGCCGTTTTGGGGCGCCGCGCCGCCGCCCTTCTCCGTGCCGCCCTGCCTCCCCGTTGCCGCCATGCCCCGCCACGCCATGCCTTGTGCCCGCCCGGAACTCCTGATCGTCGGTTGCGGCGATGTGGGGCTGCGGGTGCTGCGGCTGCTGGCCGGGCGCTGGGGCGTGGTGGCGCTTACCTCCAGTCCCGACCGGTGCGATGCGTTGAGGGCGGCGGGCGCCGTGCCGGTGGTCGGCAACCTGGACGATGCGGGCAGCCTGCAGCGCATCGCCAGCCTGGCGCCCCGGGTGCTGCACCTGGCGCCGCCGGCCGCGCAGGGCGAGCATGACCTGCGCACTGCCCACCTGCTGCAGGCGCTGGCGCGCGGCGGCGGCACGCGGCGGCTGGTCTACATGAGCACCAGCGGCGTGTATGGCGATGCCGGCGGCGCCCGCTTCGACGAGACCCGCGCGCCGCGGCCCGCCACCGCCCGCGGCCGA
>OFDN01002315.1_pt1 | contig 10669 bp, 11 predicted proteins | sample 1520971 | NCBI WGS metagenome assembly OFDN01 (sample SAMEA94257418, study PRJEB24077) | hot springs metagenome | biome: Aquatic biome; feature: Geographical feature; material: Water | place: India | collected 2012-06-12 | depth 5 m | reverse complement strand
CCGTGTCGCTCCGGCCCGCGGAGGCCGTGGACGCGCAAGCCCTGGCCGACCTGCGGGTGCAGGCCATGCAGCCCAGCCTGGAGCGCATCGGCCGCTTCGACCCCCAGCGGGCCAGGCAGCGCCTGCTCGCCCGCTTCGATCCGCAGTACACCCGCTGGATCGTGGCCGATGGCCAGCAGGTGGGCTTGCTGGTGCTGCGGCCGCAGGCCGACGCCTGGCTGCTCGACCACCTCTACCTGCGCCCAGGCTGTCAGGGCCAGGGCATCGGAGCCGCCGTGATGCGGCTGGTGCTGGCCGAGGTGGACGCCGCGGGCGCTGCGTTGCGCGTGGTTGCGCTGCGCGGCAGCGATGCCAACCGCTTCTATCGCCGCCATGGCTTCGAGTTGGTGCAGGAAGACGCGCACGACCTGTACTACCTGCGCCCGGCCGCAGCCGCCAAGCCCGCCGACCTTCGCCGGCTCGAGCCCGCCGCGGACTGATTTACCCGCAGACCAAGAACTGGGGATTGGCCGCCCGCACCGCCGGGCGCTCAATGGCCGCGTATCGACCGGAGGTCCCCGATGCATGTCCCTGCCTCTTTTCGCCGCGCCGGGCTGGCGCTGGCCGCGGCGCTGCTGCTGGCGCCGGCGGCCCGGGCCGTGGTCGTCAACATCGACGCCAGCCATGGCTTCAGCTATGACGGCGGTGGCAGCGATCCCGCGCCGCTGCCGGGCCAGCACATCAATCTGATCGGCAGCCCGGTCACCCTGTCGCTGGGCGCGGGCGACTGGCGCATCACCAACGCGGCGGGCCAGCCCGGCGCGTTGTTCAATGCCTGGAGCTACAACGTGGGCACCTCCAGCTGGGCCTGGGCCTTCGTGGCGGCCGACGAGGCCACGCGCCAGGTGCTGTTCTATGCCGAGGCCGGCGGCGGAAGCTCCGCCGCCCAGGTGGCGGCACTGCCGCAGGTGATCGACTTCCAGCTCGACTTCAGCCTGGCAGCGCCCACCACCGTGCTGTTCACCTTGCGCGACTACTACGTGCCCGACAACGCCGGCGGCATCTCCATCGACGTATCGCCGGTGCCGGAGCTGGCCTCGGTGGGCCTGCTGCTCGCCGGCCTGGCCTTGCTGGGCGGGCTGCAGCGCCACCGCTGCCGCAGTCGATGAACCGTCCCGCCGGCCTCAGTGCCCGCCCACCGACCCCGTCGCCCGCCGCGGGTCGATGGCGCCGTACAGCCGGTGCTTGCCCACCGGCTTGCCGCCGAGCGACGGCGCGCCCACCAGGATGGCGGCCACGTGGTTGGCCGGCTGAGGGCCACTGAACTGGTGGCCCCAGCCTTCCAGGATCCTGCGGGTGTCCGGGCTCAGTGCGAAGGCTTCCACATTGGTTGACTCAGGCAACCATTGCTGGTGGAAGCGCGGTGCGTCCACCGCCTCCTGGATGTTCATGCCGTAGTCGATCACGTTGACGATGGTGTGCAGCACCGCAGTGATGATGCGGCTGCCGCCCGGCGTGCCCACCACCATCACCGGCTTGCCGTCCTGGGTGACGATGGTCGGGCTCATCGAGCTGAGCGGGCGCTTGCCCGGGGCGATGGCATTCGCCTCGCCCTGTACCAGGCCGTACAGGTTGGGCACGCCCACCTTGGAGGTGAAGTCGTCCATCTCGTTGTTCAGCAGCACGCCGGTGCCGGCGGCGGTCAGCCGCGTGCCGAACCAGTCGTTCAACGTGTAGGTGACGGACACCGCATTGCCCCACTGGTCCACGATGCTGTAGTGCGTGGTGTTGCTGCCTTCATGGGGCGGCACGCCCGGCTTGATCTCCTTCGACACGCCGGCCCTGCTGGGCTGGATCGCATCGCGGATGCGGCCGGCATAGGCCTTGTCCAGCAACCGGTCCAGCGGGTTCTTCACGAAGTCGGGGTCGCCCAGGTAGCTGTTGCGGTCGGCGTAGGCATGGCGCATCGCCTCGATCTGCCAGTGCACCGCCTGCGCCGAGCGGAAGCCCAGCTCGCGCATCGGGTAGCCCTCCAGGATGTTCAGCACCTCGCAGATCACCACGCCGCCGGAGCTGGGCGGCGGGGCGGAGACGATGCCGTAGCCGCGGTAGCTGCACTCGATGGGCTTCATCTCGCGGGTCTTGTACTGGTCCAGGTCGGCCTGGGTGATGATGCCGCCGCCGGCCCGGCTGCTGGCCACCAGGGCCGCCGCCACCGGGCCCTGGTAGAAGCCGGCCTCGCCCTGGTCCGCCACCGCCTTCAGCGTACGGGCCAGGTCGGCCTGCACCAGCTTCTGGCCGGCCTGGAAGGGCTCGCCCTGGTTCAGGAAGATGGCGGCGGTGGCCGCGTCCTTGCGGAAGTCGGCGGCCGAGGCCTGCAGCAGGTCGGCGTCGCCGGGCTGCAGCACGAAGCCGTCTTCGGCCAGCCGGATGGCTGGCGCCAGCAGCGCGGGGCGGGGCAGGGTGCCGTACTTGGCGCGGGCGTATTCCAGTCCCGAGACGGTGCCGGGCGCGCCCACGGCCAGGTGGCCCTGCGTGCTCAGGCCCTTGACGACGTTGCCGTCCTTGTCCAGGTACATGTTGGCGGTGGCCGCCAGCGGTGCCTTCTCGCGGAAGTCGAGGAAGGTCTTGCGGCCGTCCGCCAGCTGCACCGTCATGAAGCCGCCGCCGCCCAGGTTGCCGGCCGCCGGGTACACCACGGCCAGCGCGTAGCCCACGGCCACGGCCGCACTCACGGCATTGCCGCCGTCCTTCAGCACGTCGACGCCGATGCGCGTGGCCAGGTGCTGCGCGGTGACCACCATGCCGTTCTCCGCGGCGACCGGCGCCAGCGAAGCGGCCTGCGCAAGGGAGGCGGTGCCGGCGCAGAAGGCCAGCGTGATGTGCAGCAGCAGCAGGCTGCGGTGGGGGCGGGGCGGGTGCATGGGGTCTCCTCCTTGTCGTTGGTGCGGGCCATTCTGGAAACCGGGCAAAGCGCTGCCAAGGGTTTGTGCCGGGAACGCAACGGCCAGGATTGGCAGCACCGTGCCGGCGCTTCCGGCTCCTAGACTGCGCCGCATGCCGCGCCTGAACCTAAGCCTGCCCTTGCCCGCCTCCTACCTGGCCCTGGCGGCCGCCTACCTGCTCGCCAGCCTGGGCCACTTCACACACAACGCGGAGTTCATCTGCAGCTACCCGAACCTGCCCGCGTGGCTGACGTCGGCCCAGGTGTACGGCTTCTGGCTGGCCCTCACCGCGGTGGGCGTGCTGGGGCTGGCGCTGGTGCGTGCAGGCCGCAAGTCGCTCGGCCTGCTGGTGATCGGCGCCTATGCGGCCCTGGGTTTCGATGGCCTGGGCCACTACGCGCTGGCGCCGATGGCGCTGCACACGCTGGTGGCCAACATCACCATCCTGTCGGAGGTGGCAGCGGCTGCGCTGCTGCTGGCGGCCACTGCGGCAATGCTGGTGCAGCACCTGCGTGCGCAGTGGCAGGCGGTGTACGGTGGCTGAGCCCGTGGTCCGCGCGGCTGCGATGGCCGACCTGCCGGCGCTGGCTGCGCTGTTCGACGGCTATCGGCAGTTCTACGAACAGGCGCCCAACCTGGGCGAGGCCACGCGCTTCATGCAGCAGCGCCTGCAGCGCGGCGATGCGGTGCTGCTGGTGGCCGAGCATGCGGCTGGCCGCGGCCCGTTGATCGGCTTTTGCCAGCTGTACCCCAGCTTCTGCTCCATCGCGGCGCAGCCCATCCAGATCCTCAGCGACCTGTTCGTCGCGCCAGGCGCCCGGCGCGGGGGTGCCGGCCGTGCGCTGCTGCAGGCGGCGCATGCCCAGGCCGCCGAGCTCGGTGTTGCCCGGCTGGAGCTGACCACCGCCCGCAGCAACCACCGGGCGCAGGCCCTGTATGCCTCGCTGGGCTGGGTGATGGATGAGGTGTACCTTGCGTACAGTCGCCAGGTCGCGGACTGACCCGCATCCAAGGACGTCACCATGCCCATCACCAGCGTCGCCGAGCTGCGCAAGTTGTATAGCCAACCGCAACCCCGCGCGGTGCTCAAGCAGATCGATGCGCTGGATGTGCATTGCCGGCGCTTCATCGCGCTGTCGCCCTTCGTGCTGGTGTCCACGGGCAGCGCCGAGCACCAGATGGACGTGTCGCCGCGCGGCGGTGATCCCGGCTTCGTGCAGGTCACGACCGAAGGCGGGCTGCTGATCCCCGATGCGCCGGGCAACAACCGGCTCGACACGCTGGAGAACATCGTCGCCACCGGCGGCATCGGCCTGCTGTTCCTGATCCCCGGCTTCGACGAGACGTTGCGCGTCAACGGCCGCGCAGTGCTGTCGCAGGACGCGGCCGACATCGCCGCCTGCACCACCGAGCGCCGCGCGCCCAAGCTGGTGATCCGCGTGCAGGTGCAGGCGGCTTACCTGCATTGCGCCAAGGCGCTGCTGCGCTCCCGGCTGTGGAAGCCCGAGGCGCAGCAGCCGCGCGAGTTGCTGCCCACCGCCGGCCAGATGATCAGCGAGCAGACCGGCCTGAACGTGGCGCCCGAAACCCGCGAGGAGATGGAGCGCCGCTACGCGCCTGACCTGTGAGGCGGGGGCGGCGGCAGCCCGGGCTCAGCCGCCCTGGCCGTCGAGCTCGACGCGCGGGTTGTTGACGTACAGCACGAGCTCGCCGTCCTGCAGCCGCAGGTAGTTGTCGCCCTTGATGGTGCAGTGCGCGCCCAGCGTGGGGTCGTGGTGCAACACGTGGCCCGAAGGGGTCACGCCGTAGAGCAGGATGGCGTGGCCGAAACGGCGCTTGCCGATGAAGAACTTGCCCACCTTGCCGCCGCCCATGAACGGGCCGTAGCGCTTGAGCAGGCCGGCGATCTCGTCCACGCTGTCGAACTTGTTGTCCGTCTGCACGCGGATCCTGTTCGTGCTGCGAAAGGCCTGCGGAATCTCGTCGTACGAGCGCGGCGTGAAGTGGCTGGCCAGCCCGCGCACCGTGGTGTCGGTGATGTCGCCGCTGCCGGTGTGCCACTTCAGCAGCATCTGCAGGCAGGCGAACCAGCAGCTGTTGATCTTGGTCTGGCGGATGAATTCGGGTTCGCGCAGGATGATGGACGGCATGTCGCAGGCTCCGTGGGTCAGAAGCGCTCCGGCCGCAGCACCTCGGCCGGCGTGAAGTACATCGCCACGCTGTAGTTCGGCGCATAGCGCGCCAGCACCTGGCGGGCCAGGGCCTCGGCGATGGGGCGGTCGCACAGCAGCTTCAGCTCGATGGTGCGGTCGGCCTCCCAGGCGCCTTCGCGCTCGCCTTCGAAGAAGCGGCCGTGCACCTCGGCCACCGTCCAGCCCTGCACGCCCAGGGCGCGGGCCTCGCGGATCAGCGGCTTCTCGAGCGCGGCCTCGGCCACGATGACCAGCAACGTACGGGCGTGGGTGGGAAGCGGTGTGTTCATGGCTGCAACCTGCGGGCCAGCTCGATGTAGAGCGGGATGCCGACGACGATGTTGAACGGGAAGGTGATGCCGAGCGCGGCGGTGATGGACAGGGCCGCATTCGCCTGCGGCACCGCGATGCGCATGGCCGTGGGCGCGGCAATGTAGCTGGCGCTGGCCGCCAGCGTGGCCAGCATGGCCACGCCGCCGGTGCCCAGGCCCAGCAGCAGGCCGGTGGCCGCGCCCACCCCGCTCAGCAGCAGCGGCGCGCCGATGCCCACCAGCAGCACCGCGAAGCCGAAGCGCCGTACATCGCCCAGCCGGCCGCCGGCCACCAGGCCCAGTTCCAGCAGGAACAGCGCCAGCACGCCCTTGAACGGATCGACGAACACCGCCTTGATGGGCGCGGTGCCTGCTTCGCCCGCCACCGCGCCGATGACCAGGCCGCCCACCAGCAGCAGCACGCTCTTGCCGAAGAACACGTCGTGCGCCAGCTCGCCCCAGCGCGGCGGGCCGCTGGCCTCGCGCGCGGCCGACAGGCGCGCCAGCAGGATGCCGGCCAGCAGGCCCGGCGCTTCCAGCACCGCCACCCACAGCGGTGCCTGCGCTTCCAGCGGCAGGCCTTCGCGGGCCAGCGCCGTCTGCGCCACCGCGAAGGTGACCACGCTGACCGAGCCGTAGTGGGCACCCAGCGCCGCCGCATCCACGCCCGACAGCCGCAGCAGCCGCAGCAGCGGATACAGCGCCAGCGGAATGAGGAAGCCCATGGCCGCCAGCGCCGCCACCTCGGGCGCCAGCGTGGCCAGCGGCTGCTTGGAGAGTTCGATGCCGCCCTTCAGCCCGATGGCCAGCAGCAGGTAGATGGACAGGGTCTCGTACAGCGCCTCGGGCAGCTTCAGCTCGCTGCGCACCAGGCGGGCGAACAGGCCGAGCAGGAAGAAGAAGACGACGACGTCGATCATGGAAGGGTCTCGGGGCGAAAAGCGCGCGCAGTATCGGCGCGACCGCCAGGGCGCCCGGCCAACAGCCCCACAGGTACGCGGCTCTTAACATGACGCCGTGCTCCAGCTGCCCCTGCTCACCACCCCGCGCCTGCGGCTGCGCCCGATGCGCCGCGATGCCGACGATGCCGACCTGTTCGAGGTGTATGGCGACCCGTGCGTGATGCGCCATGCCAGCGATCCCCCCTTTGCCGCCGTCACCGATGTCGCGGCCCTGCACGACAGCGTGCAGCGGCTGCTGGCCGCGGGTTTGTCGCTGGAGTGGGCCGTGGCCGGCCGCGAGGACGACCGCGTGATCGGCACCTGCGGCCTGCATCACTTCGACACCGCCTGCGCCAGCGCCGAGGTGGGTTGCCTGCTGGCGCGCCGTCACTGGGGCCAGGGTCTGATGGCCGAAGCGCTGCGGGCGCTGGTGGCGCATGCCCGCGACGGCCTGCAGCTGCGGCTGCTGCTGGCCGACATCGACGAGGACAACCTGCGCTCGCAGCGGCTCTTCACTCGGCTGGGTTTCTTGGCGCGGCCGCCGGGCCCATGGCAGCTGCGGCTGGCCGCGCCATGACCCGGCCCTTGCGGGTGCTCATGGCCACTGTCGGCTCGGCCGGCGACATCCATCCCTTCCTGGCGCTGGGCCAGGCGCTGCAGGCGCGCGGGCACCGGGTGACGCTGGCGTGCCCGGAGCCCTTCGGCCCGCTGGTGGCCGAGACCGGGCTGGGCTTCGTGGTGATGGGCAGCAGCGCCCAGTACGATGCGGTGACGCGGGAGCCCGACCTGTGGCACCCGCGCAAGGGCTTCGAGGTGGTGTGGCGGCACACCCGCGCCGGCCTGCGGCTGCTGCACGAGCATGTGCAGGCGCTGCCGGCCACCGAGCAGCCCGACGTGCTGGTCGCCCATCCGCTGGCGCTGCCTGCGGCGGACCTGTGCCGGGCGCTGCGACCGGGCCTGCCCATCGCCGGCACCTGGCTGGCCCCGGTGAACCTGCGCACGGTGCACGATCCGCTGATGCTGGGGCCGCTGGCCGTGCCGCGCTGGGTGCCGCTGGCCCTGCGCCGATGGGCCTGGCGGCGCATCGACGCCGGGCTGCTGGACCCGACCACCATGCCGGACATCAACCGCGAGCGCAGCCTGCTCGCCCTGCCGCCGGTGGCGCATTTCGTCGCCCACCTGCAGTCGGTGCCCGACCTGTCGCTGCTGCTGTTCCCGCCGTGGTTCGGACCCACCCAGCCCGACTGGCCGCGGCCGCTGGCCGAAGGCGGCTTCCTGCTGTACGACCGGCCGGGCAGCGGGGCGCTGGCGCCCGACCTCCAGGAGTTCCTGGCGGCAGGCACGGCGCCCGTCGTCTTCACGCCCGGCACCGGCCACCGGCATGCGGCGGCCTACTTCGCCGCGGCGCTGCAGGCCGTGCAGGCGCTGGGTCGGCGCGCGGTCTTCGTCACCGGCCATCCGGAGCAACTGCCGGCCGCGCTGCCGCCGACGGTGATCGCACCGGGCTATGTCTCGTTCAGGGCGCTGCTGCCTCGGGCCGCGGCGCTGGTGCACCATGGCGGCATCGGCACCACCGCCGAAGCCCTGCGGTCCGGCGTGCCGCAGCTGGTACTGCCGTTCGCGCACGACCAGTTCGACAACGCACGCCGCGTGCAGGCCCTGCGCGTGGGCGATGCGCTGCCCGCGGCGAATGCAACTTCGCGGCGCCTGCAGCAGCGGCTCGGGCACCCAGCACGCTTCGGCCCCGCCGGCCAGCAGCGCCGCGTTGCCGCCGCAGTGGTCGGCATGCAGGTGGGTGTTGATGATTCGCGCCGGCCCGCCGGGCAACAGCGTGTCGACGAGCGCCAGCGTCTGGTCGGCATGGCTGACGTAGCCGGTATCGACCACCGCCGACGGCGAACCGGGCCGCGCCTCGAACACGATGTTGTTCGCCGACAGCCAGCCGCGCTCCAGCACCTGCAGCCCGAGTGCGGCGAACGCCGCTGGCACCGGCGCCGCCTGCTCAGGCCGCACGTCGCAGTTCGCGGCGCAGGATCTTGCCGACGTTGGTCTTGGGCAGTTCGTCGCGGAACTCGATGTACTTCGGCCGCTTGTAGCCGGTGAAGTTGTCGCGGCAGTAGCGCATGAGGTCTTCCTCGTCCACCGCCACGCCGTCCTTGCGCACCACGAACAGCTTCACCGCCTCGCCGGACTTGTCGTCCGGCACGCCGACTGCGGCGCATTCGAGCACCGCGTTATGCAGGCCCACCACCTGCTCGATCTCGGTGGGGTACACATTGAAGCCGCTGACCAGGATCATGTCCTTCTTGCGGTCGACGATGCGCACCTCGCCGTTGGCGTCCATCACGCCGATGTCGCCGGAGCGGAAGAAGCCGTCGGGCGTCATCACCTTGGCGGTCTCGTCGGGGCGGCGCCAGTAGCCGGGCATCACCTGCGGGCCGCGGATGCAGATCTCGCCCGCGGTGCCCAGCGGCACGTCGTTGCCGTCGTCGTCGCGGATGGCGATGTCGGTGGACGGCATCGGCAGGCCGATGCTGCCGGTGAAGCCCTGGATGTCGATGCGGTTGGCCGTGGCCACCGGCGAGGTTTCCGACAGGCCGTAGCCCTCCACGACCCAGCAGCCGGTGATGGCATGCCACTGCTGGGCCGTGGCCTGCTGCACCGCCATGCCGCCGCCGTTGCAGATCTGCAGCTCGGAGAAGTCGAGCCGGCCGAAGTCCGGGTGGTTGATCAGCGCATTGAACAGCGTGTTGACCGCCGGGAACATGTGCACCTTGTGCTTCTGCAGCGTGGCGATGAAGCCGGGGATGTCGCGCGGGTTGGGCACCAGCAGGTTGGTCATGCCCAGCCGCAGGCCCAGGAAGTTGCAGGCCGTCAGCGCATAGATGTGATACAGCGGCAGCGCGCAGACGATGGTCAGCGGCTTGTCGCCCAGGAAGGTGAGCGCCGGCGCGAACCAGGCCTCGCTCTGCAGGATGTTGGCCACCACGTTGCGGTGCAGCAGCATCGCGCCCTTGGACACGCCGGTGGTGCCGCCGGTGTACTGCAGGAAGGCGATGTCGTCGGGCTGCAGGCTGGGGCGCTTGAGCGGCAGGCGCTGGCCGGCGGCCACCGCGTCGTTGAAGCGGGTGACGGTGTGGCCTTCGTCGGCGGGCAGCCGGAACTCCGGCACCATGCGCTTGGCATGCCGCACGGCAAAGTTCACCAGCCGGCCCTTCCAGAAGCCCAGCATGTCGCCCATGGCGGCCAGCAGCACATGGCGCACCTCGGTGCGCTGGATCACTTCTTCCAAGGTGGCGGCGAAGTTCTCCAGCACCACGATGGCCTGCGCGCCGGAGTCCTTGAGCTGGTGCTCCAGTTCGCGCGCGGTGTAGAGCGGATTCACGTTCACCACCACATAACCGGCGCGCAGCACTGCGGCGATGGCCACCATGTACTGCGGCAGGTTGGGCATCATCAGCGCCACCCGGGTGCCGCGCTCCAGCCCCAGGGACTGCAGCCAGCCGGCCAGCGCCTGGGAGGTCTCGTCCAGGTCGCGGTAGGTCATGCGCGCATCCATGCAGATCGATGCATCGCGCGTGGCATGGCGTCGGAAGCAGTCTTCCAGCAGATCGACCAGCGACGAGTAGCCGCTGGCATCGATCTCGGCCGGTACGCCCGGCGGATAGTGGGCCAGCCAGGGGCGGTCGATCGGAGGTACCGTGGTGGCAGTCACGCGTGAACGTCCTTGAGGTGCAGTTGAACCATTGCAGACGATCTTCGGCCTTGCGCGCCAGGCCTGCCACGGTAGTTATCCGCTGTCGAACCCCATGACAGTCGCCCGGCTGCAACAGGCGCTGGTGCTGGCCATCCTGGCCGCGCTGGTGCTGTGGAATGCCTGGTGGTGGCCGCGCGGCCAGCCGGTGGTGGCGCTGCTGGGCAGCCTGCTGCTGGCGCTGCCGCATGCGCCGGTGCTGGCGCTGGAGTTCTGGCTGATGCGCGGGCTGCACCGCGACCAAGCGGTGCCGCGCGTGCGGCCAGGCGCGCTGTTACGCGCCTGGTGGCACGAGGTGGCCTGCGGCGTGGCGGTGTTCGGCTGGCGCCAGCCTTTCCGCAGCCGGGCCGAGCCCGACCACCTGGAGGCCGGGGCACAGGGCCGCACGGCGGTGGTGCTGGTGCACGGCTTCATGTGCAACCGCGCGATGTGGAACCCGTGGATGCGCCGCCTGCGTGCCGCCGGCCATCCATTTGTGGCGGTGACGCTGGGCCCGCCGTGGGCGCCCATCGAGCACCATGCGCCGGCGTTGCAGCAGGCGGTGCAG
>OFDN01002314.1_pt1 | contig 10671 bp, 9 predicted proteins | sample 1520971 | NCBI WGS metagenome assembly OFDN01 (sample SAMEA94257418, study PRJEB24077) | hot springs metagenome | biome: Aquatic biome; feature: Geographical feature; material: Water | place: India | collected 2012-06-12 | depth 5 m | reverse complement strand
CCCGCCGGCACCACCGGCCAGCCCAGCGGTACGGACAGCACGGACAATGCCGCCAGGGCGATGTTCGCCGCGATCACCGCGCGCACGACCTGGGCGTGGCTGCGGCCACGCTGGGTGGCGCGCTGGTAGAAATGCTCGCGGTGGGCCTCCCACACCCGCTTGCCCTCCGCCGCGCGGCGCAGCAGCGTGATCGTCGCGTCGGCCAGGAAATAGGCCGGCAGCAGCAGCGCCGCCTCCCACCGCCCAGAGGCGGCCAAAGCCAGCAGCAGCCAGCCGAGCGCGTAGCCCAGCGGCACGCTGCCGACATCGCCCATGAAGAGCTTGGCCGGGTGCCAGTTCCAGGCGAGGAAGCCCAGCGCCGCCCCCGCCACCGCCAGCCCGTAGCCGCCGAGCGACAGACCGAGCCCGCCGGCCGCGGCGACCAGAGCCGCGCCAAGCCCGACGCTCGCCGCCTCGCTGCCGGCCAGCCCGTCGATGCCGTCCATGAAGTTGAACAGGTTGACGAACCACAGCCAGGCGAAGCCGGCCGCCAGCCGGTCCAGCCAGACCGGCACCAGCCCCTGAAAAACGGACGCGTCGGCCGGCAGAGCCGAGAGGCCGGCGGCCACCGCCGCGATCTGCGCCAGGAAGCGCGGCGCCGCCCCCAGCCCGCGCCGGTCGTCCGCCCAGGACACCGCCATCAGCGCCGCGGCACCCAGCAGGACCGGCAGCAGCGCCAGTAGGTCCGCGGTCGCCGCGGCGACCAGAGCCCAGGCGGGCAGCAGCGTCAGCATCACGCCCCAGCCGCCGCCGCGCGGGGTCGGCAGGGTGTGGCTGGACCGCTCGTTCGGCCGGTCGAGGATGGCGCGCTGCCGCAGCCAGACCAGCACACGGCCGGTCAGCGCCTTTGATGCGACCGCCGTGGCGGCCAGCAGCCCCAGCCCCGCCAGCAACTCAACCCACACCGTGATACTCCTTGTACCAGGCGACGAAGCGGGGGATGCCGACGTCGATGGGGGTGGTCGGCTCGAAGCCGAGGTCGCGGCGGCTCGCCTCGATGTCGGCGTAGGTGGCGGGCACGTCGCCGGGCTGGATCGGCTCGAGCTGCTTGATCGCCGTGCGGCCGAGCGCCTGCTCCAGCACGGCGATGAAGCGCAGGAGATCCTCCGCCTGATGGTTGCCGAGGTTGTAGACGGCATGCGGCGCGCCCTGCGCGTCCGGCCCGGCGGGACGGTCGAGCGTCGCCAGCACGCCGGCTACGATGTCGTCGATGTAGGTGAAGTCGCGCCGCATCCGCCCCTCGTTGAACACCCGGATCGGGCGCCCGGCCAGGATGGCGTCGGCGAACAGATAGGCGGCCATGTCCGGCCGGCCCCAGGGGCCGTAGACGGTGAAGAAACGCAGCCCCGTCGCCGGGATGCGGTAGAGGTGGCTGTAGGTGCGGGCGATCAGCTCCCCGGCCTTCTTGGTGGCCGCGTACAGCGACACCGGGCTGTCCACCCGATCCTCCACCGAGAAGGGCAGCTCCGTGTTGCCGCCATAGACCGACGAGCTCGACGCGTACACGAAATGGCGCAGGTCCGGCAGGCGGCGCGCCGCCTCCAGCATCACCGTGTGGCCCATGACGTTGGCGTCGATGTAGGCGTACGGGTTCTCGAGCGAGTAGCGTACGCCCGCCTGCGCCGCCAGATGGACGATGCCGGTCACCCCGTCGGCTGCTGCCAGCAGCGCCGGGATCGCCTCGCGGTCTTCCACATTGGCGCGGGCGAAGGTGAAGCCGGGGCGCCCCTCCAGCCGGGCCAGCCGCGCGTGCTTCAGCGCCACCGGGTAATAGTCGTTGAGGTTGTCGATCCCCAGCACCGCCTGACCGCGGTCCAGCAGCGCGGCCGCCACGTGGGAGCCGATGAATCCGGCCACGCCGGTAACAACAATGGTCATGTGCGTCCGCCGTTGGAAATCGCCGGGAGTTCCCGGCCGGTTATGCCCGAGCCGGGGGCGCGATGCCAGTCCGCATGTGGCGTGGGCGTCGCGCTTGACACCGCGCCGCAGCGCCCAGTCTACTCCTCTGCCCCGAACCCGTTCGAACCTTCACGACAGCGGTCCGATGCCTCCCAAGAAGAACCCCCTCGGTCTCAACCCCCTGCAACTGAAGACGCTGACGCTGGTGCAGGAACTGGCCCGCGTCGCCGGCAACCCGGTGGAGGGCGAGCCGGGTGCGGTGGCCGTCGGCCGCATGCCGCACCCGCACGGCAACCACTTCCACCTCGGCGACGCGGTGGTGGCCAGCAAGGACGCCACCGGCCTGTCCAACCCGGCGGTCTGGACGGCGCTGGAGCGCAAGGGCCTCGTCCATTCCGGCGGCCCGATGGGGTGCGTGGTGACGCCGGAGGGGCTGGACTACGACACCGGCCTGCGCGACGCGATCCTGCACCGCTCCGACCACTGACAGGCGGACGCGCGCGCCATGGACGAGCTGCCCCGCCCCCCGAGGCGCCCCGACCCGGCCGGCCGCGACGAGCGGCTGGCCGCGCGGCTGCGCGAGAACCTGAAGCGCCGCAAGGAGCAGGCGCGGGGGCGTGTGGCGGCCGACGGGCCGGCGGAACCGGATTCCGGCATCACGTCGTCCTGATTCCTTCCCTTGAGCGGGCGCAAGCGACGGGCTACAACGCGGTGACGGGCGGAGCCGCCCGGTCGTCCATTCCTGGAGGGAGCACCGCGACCATGGGCATCATGCCGGACACCTGGATCCGCGACATGGCGCAGACCAAGGGCATGATCGAGCCGTTCGTGGACCGGCAGGAGCGCGAGGGCGTGATCTCCTACGGGCTCAGCTCCTACGGCTACGACGCCCGGGTCGCCGACGAGTTCAAGATCTTCACCAACGTCTACAACGCGGTGGTCGACCCCAAGGCGTTCGACCCGTCGGGCTTCGTGGACGTGAAGACGCCGGTCTGCGTCATCCCGCCCAACAGCTTCGTGCTGGCCCGCACCGTGGAGTATTTCCGGGTGCCGCGCGACGTTCTGGTGATCTGCCTGGGCAAGTCCACCTACGCGCGCTGCGGCCTGATCGTGAACGTCACGCCGCTGGAGCCGGAGTGGGAAGGGCATGTGACGGTCGAGGTGTCCAACACCACGCCCCTGCCCGCCAAGGTCTACGCCAACGAAGGGCTGTGCCAGTTCCTGTTCCTCAAGGGGGACTCCCCTTGCGAGACCAGCTACGCCGACAAGGCTGGAAAATACATGCGTCAGACGGGAGTGACGCTGCCTCGGCTGTAACCATCCCATCCACGCATTTCACCAGAGCCGAACCCCCATGGACAAGATCCGCATCCGCGGCGGCAAAGCGCTTCGCGGCAGCATCGCGGTGGGCGGGGCGAAGAACGCCGCCCTGCCGCTGATGACCGCCGCCCTGCTGACCGACGAGACGCTGACCCTCACGAACATTCCCGATCTGGCCGACATCAAGACGCTGATGCGCCTGCTCGACCAGCACGGCGTGGCGCAGCATCTGAACGGCGCGGGGTCCTGCGCGGGGCGGCAGCTCGACCTGACGGCGGAGCGGATCGCCAGCACCACGGCCCCCTACGACCTCGTCCGCAAGATGCGGGCGAGCGTTCTGGTGCTGGGGCCGCTGGTGGCGCGCTGCGGCGAGGCGCGGGTGTCGCTGCCCGGCGGCTGCGCCATCGGCGCGCGGCCTGTCGATCTGCACATCAAGGGCCTCCAGGCCATGGGGGCGGAGATCGACATCGACGGCGGCTACATCGTCGCCCGCGCGCCCAAGGGGCTGGTGGGGGCGGAGGTGGTGTTCCCCAAGGTCTCCGTCGGCGCCACCGAGAACCTGCTGATGGCGGCCACGCTGGCCCGCGGCGAGACGGTGCTGGTCAACGCCGCGCGCGAGCCGGAGGTGTCGGACCTCGCCCACTGCCTCGTCGCCATGGGCGCCGACATCAGCGGCATCGGCACCGACCGGCTGCGCATCCGCGGCAAGGACCGGCTGCACGGTGCCCGGCACATGGTGGTGGCCGACCGCATCGAGACCGGCACCTACGCCATGGCGGCGGCCATCACCGGCGGCGAGGTCGACCTGCTGAACACCCGGCTGGAGCTGATCCAGGCCGCCGCCACCGTGCTGGCGCAGGCCGGCGTGGAGTTCACGGAGATCGAGGGCGGCGTGCGCGTGTCGCGCACCGGCCGCGACCTGATCGGGGTGGACGCGATGACCGAGCCCTTCCCCGGTTTCCCCACCGACCTGCAGGCCCAGATGATGGCGCTCATGTGCACGGCGCGGGGTGCGGCGATGATCACCGAGACCATATTCGAGAACAGGTTCATGCACGCGCCGGAACTGGCGCGCATGGGGGCCCGCATCACGGTGCACGGCGCCTCCGCCCTGGTCCGCGGGGTGGAGCGGCTGACCGGCGCGCCGGTGATGGCGACCGACCTGCGCGCCTCGGTGTCGCTGGTGCTCGCCGGCCTCGCGGCCTCGGGGGAGACGACGGTCAACCGCGTCTACCACCTCGACCGCGGCTACGAACGGCTGGAGGAGAAGCTGGCGGCCTGCGGTGCCGACATCGAACGGGTACGCGAAGCCGACTGACCAGCCGGGGACCACGATGACCACGCCGATCCGCCTGCGCGCCGAGGACGAGGACGACCTGAAGGTGGTGTCCGCCTGCCTTCAGGACGCCATCGTCCCGATCGGCGAGATGTGCTTCCTGCCCGAGGACCGGCGCTTCGTGCTGGTCGTCAACCGCTTCAAGTGGGAAGCGGTGGGCGCCGACCGTGCGGCCCAGCCGGGCCCGACCGCCGACGACGACCACCTCTTCCCCTTCGAGCGCACCCATTGCGGCGTGCGGTTCGAGAACGTCACAGCGGTGCGCACCCGCGGCCTCGACATCAAGGACCGCGCGCGGATCCTGGAGCTGCTGACGCTGGAGGCGGCGGGCGACGGGGTGGAGATGCATTTCGCCGGCGGCGCCTGCATCCGCGTGGAAGGGGCCGGCTGGCGCTGCATGGTGGAGGATCTGGGCGAACCCTGGCCCACCGCCTGCCGCCCCTGCCACCCTCTGGAGGGCGAGGACCAGTCGGGAGCATAATGGCCGGAACCTTGCGGACGGGATGCGGTTGCTTCCGCAAACCCGCAACCGAAAGGACTTCCCCATGGCTCAGTCGCTGAGCGGAAAGACGGTCGCCGTGCTGGCCACCGACGGCGTGGAGCAGGTCGAGCTGACCGAACCGGTGAAGGCGCTGAAGCAGGCCGGCGCCACCGTGCATGTGGTGTCGCCCAAGGGCACCCCGATCCAGGGCTGGAACCACCACGACCAAGCCGACAGCATCCCGGCCGATATGTCCCTGGAGCAGGCCGACGCCGGCGCCTACGACGCGCTGGTGCTGCCGGGCGGCGTGATGAACCCCGACGAGCTGCGCCAGAGCGAGACGGCGGTGCGCTTCGTGCGCAGCTTCGTGGACTCCAAAAAGCCCATCGCCTCCATCTGCCACGGCCCCTGGACCCTGATCGAGGCCGACGCCGTGCGCGGCCGCCGCGTGACCTCCTGGCCGTCGCTGAAGACCGACCTGAAGAACGCCGGGGCGGACTGGGTGGACGAGCCCGTCGTCACCGACAACGGCCTCGTCACCTCCCGCAAACCCGACGACCTCCCCGCCTTCTGCAAGAAGATGATCGAGGAGATCGCCGAGGGCCGCCACCAGCGGCAGGCGGCGGAGTAAGGGAGGCGGGGGACTTGTTCTGCCACGCCGCCCCGCCCGTCGTACAGACCGCCCGACACGCCCCCGCGCTGCGCCCCCACCCGGCCGCTCTCGCGGCCACCCTCCCCCGTCGAAGATGGGGGCGGGTGGCGCCGTCAGGCGCCGCCAAGTGGGGACGCAACGCAGACACCCCGCCGATCTCGCTCACGGCGCTACGTCACTCTGCCATTCGGCCAGCGTCTCTTGCATCGCCTGATGCCATTTCGCTGGAAGAGCCTCCGGCCTAGTCCAGGCCATCGGCGCAATCAACTTCACCGCCTCGCGCATTATTGCAATGGCCTCCTCCCTTTGCCCGTCACCGTGCGCCAAATGCGCGAAATTAGCGAGTGACCCAGCCAATTGATCCGCATATCGGTTCGGGTTCGCTGATGCCAGTCGCCGGTACAGCTCGACAGCCTCTTTAATTGCCATCAATGCCCCAGCACGATCACCCATATCAGACAAGCGAAGGGACAGGTTGTTCAGGCTGATCGCCAGATCAGGTTCGTGACGTGCCGGATCCACTGAGGCAAGATGGAGGTATATCTCAACTGCCTCCTTGATAACATTCAACGCCTCTGCTGCGAGACGATGAGGTTTGTCAACAATATCTCCGATTGTCGCATGCGCCCCCGAAGCCTTGCCCACGCTCGATAGTCTGTGTGACAGATTATTTAGGCATCCGGCCAGCTCAGAAGCGTAACTTCCCGGTTCAATGAATATGAGCCGGCGATATATCCTCACCGCCTCCTTGTTAGTCTCCAGTGCTAGTTCATTTTGCCCCGCATCCGATTGTCGAAGGGCGAGATTATCCAGACTACCTGCCAAAGAAAATTCGCGGTCCGCTGGCTTCTCAGCAACAAGGCGGCGCTTGATTATTACTGCTCTTTGGACTGCCGTCAGCGATTCTGCGATTTTTCCCACACGAAACAACCGCAGAGACAGATTATTCAGCGTATTCGCCAGTGCAGACCGAAAGCGCCTCGGGTTCGCTGACGCAAGACCGAGGTAGACGTCCACCGCTTCCTCGGCTGCCGTCAACGCACCGGCTTCATCCCCCAAGTCCGACAACCGGGTGGAAAGATTGCCAAGAAACCGAGCCTTTTCCTCCTCATCCACTGCGCAGTTAAGCAAGGTACGAAACACCGCCACGCCCGCAGCCGCCAGCCCGCCGGGCAACGTGGCAACCATCACAAGCTTCTCAATTGTCCGGCACCGCTCCACCCTGCCTTCCAGCATCGCCGCCAGCCAGCGGCTTATCCGGTGGTCATGGCGGAGTAGCACATACTCGGCGTCCCAGGTCAGGCGTCCCAATCGCTTGACCGCCTCGGCCTCGGCGCCCTCGATGGCGGCCCACAGCCAGTCCGGCGCATCGGCGGGGCGGGCTGCCAGCGTTTCGACAAGGAAGGAAGCGGCGACGATATCGGGTTCCGGGGGGCGCAGCGTGCCGACCGCCTCCAGAAGGCCGGTGGGGAGCAGACGGTCGATCAGCCCCTCGCGCGGGCCAAGGCCCAGGTCGAGGACAGGGTCGGCGAGGCGGCGGATGGTGGGTGTGTCGAGGGCGCCCCGTACTGCGGCCAGCGCCGTCAGCCGTTCCAGGGCGTGTTCGTTCAGCCTGTGCGCCGAGGCCAACCGGCGCAAGCGGGCAGCCTCGCGGCGGGCGAGCGCGTCGATGACGGCGCGGGTGTTCAGCGTGAAGACGGGGCGGGCGGGGTCGGCGACGGCCTGGATGGCGGCGGCGGCGATCAGCAGGGGGCGTTGGTTGGTCTCCACCCGCGCCAGCCACGCGGTGAAAGCGGCCTCGTCGATGCCGGCGGGGTCGGGGGTGCCGGGCTTGCGGGGCACGCGCTCCAGGGCGGATTGAAACAGCGCCCACGCTTCCTCGGTGCCGATGCCTGGCGGCAGGTGGATGGGCGGGGCCATGCGGGTGTGGGCGCCGGTGTCGTCGGTGAGCGGCCCCCAATAGCGGTCGTCGTTGCGGGTGAGGAACAGCACGCGCACCGCGCGGGCGGGGTCTTGGGATTCGTTGGCGAGTTGGAGCAGCCGCGCGCGCACCGCGGCGCGCTTCTCCTCCGGGTAATCGACCAGCAGGAAGCAGCCGGCGCGGCCGGCGTCGAGCGGCAGCGGCCTGTCGGCGGTGACGAGGCCGGCGGCACGGCCCTCCGGGTCGCGGGAGAGTTCATCGGCGATTTCGTGTGCGAGGCGGGTCTTGCCAGTGCCGCCGTCGCCGATCAGGAAGCGGAAGGACACGCCGCCGCCCTCCCGCGCCCAGCGCAGCAGCTCCGCCCGCTGCTCGTGCCGGCCGAACAGGGCGGTGAGGCGGGCGCGCCAGGTCAGCCAGCTCAGCTCGTTGCGGTCGAGGGAGAGGGCGCCGTCGTCCCAGCCGATGACGGGGTCGCCCCAGTCCTCCACACCCTGGCGGCCGAGCTGGGTGGCGGCGAACCAGCGGGCGACGGGGGGCAGCTCGTCCAGCCAGCGTTCGAGGTCGTCGGCGTCGTAGGCGCGAACCTCGCGCCACGCACCCTCGGCGGCCCTGGCGTCGATCCAGCCGCGCTTGCCCGGCCAGCGGCGCGGGGTGACGAAGACGAAGGCGGTGGCGGCCCGCCGCGCGGGCGGGGTGGCCTCGGTGCGCGTGCGGTAGTCGTCGTTGGCCTTGCCCCCGGCGTCGCCGCTGGTCCCCATCTCCCAGCAGGACAGGCCTTCCGGCGCGAAATGGCCGCCCGGCCCAGCGGTGACGAGGCCATCCCAGCCCGGCTTGCCCACGCTGTCGCCGCAGGGCATGTCGATCCAACGCACCGGCTCGCGCTGGCGCAACAGGCGACGCACCAGCTCGGGTAAAGCCCCGCGGCTGGCGTGGCGGTCGGCCCAGTGGATCAGGTCGGTGGAGTCGATCTTGACGATGGTCACGCGCCGGCTGCCGGTGGGGGGGGTGTTCGCCTTCCGGTAGCGTAACCTTGGCGCTGCGGCCGTACAACCCCTCGCCCGCCTCCGGCGGGCGAGGGTGATAAATCACATCCCGCCGGGGTAGTTGGGGCCGCCGCCGCCCTCGGGCACCACCCAGTTGATGTTCTGGGTGGGGTCCTTGATGTCGCAGGTCTTGCAGTGCACGCAGTTCTGCGCGTTGATCTGCAGGCGCGGGTTGGTGCTGTCCTCGTTGCGGACGATCTCGTAGACGCCGGCCGGGCAGTAGCGCGTCTCCGGCGCGTCGTAGAGGGCGAGGTTGACGCGGATCGGGGTTTCCGGGTCCTTCAGCGTCAGATGCGCCGGCTGGTTCTCCTCGTGGTTGGTGTTCGAGATGAACACCGAGGACAGGCGGTCGAAGCTGATCTTGCCGTCGGGCTTGGGGTACTCGATTCGCGGCGCCTCGCTGGCCTTCTTCAGGGTCGCGTGGTCGGCGTGGTGGTGGTGCAGGGTCCAGGGGGACTTGCCCTTGACCGCCGTCTCGTAGGCGGCGTTGGCGAGACCCGCCCACAGACCCTTCTGGAAGCCGGGGCGGATGTTGCGCACGGCGTGCAGCTCCGACCACAGCCAGGACTGCTTCAGGCGCTCGGGGTAGGTTGCGACCTCCTTGCCGGCGGCGTCGCCGGTCAGATGGTCGAACAGCGCCTCGGCCGCCACCATGCCGGACTTCATGGCGGTGTGGTTGCCCTTGATCTTCGGCACGTTGAGGAAGCCCGCCGCGTCGCCGACGATCAGGCCGCCGGGGAAGGTCAGCTTGGGAATGGACTGCAAGCCGCCCTCGCTCAAGGCCCGCGCGCCATAGGCGATGCGCCGCCCGCCCTCGAAGGTGGAGCGGATGGCGGGGTGGGTCTTGTAGCGCTGGAACTCCTCGAAGGGGCTCAGATGCGGGTTCCAGTAGTCGAGCCCGACCACGAAGCCGACCGACACCAGATTGCCGTCCATGTGGTACAGCCAGGACCCGCCGTAGGTCTTGGGGTCCATCGGCCAGCCGATGGTGTGGACGATCAGGCCGGGGTTGGACTTGGCCGGATCGATCTCCCACAGCTCCTTGATGCCGAGGCCGTAGGTCTGCGGGTCCACGCCCTCGCGCAGGTTGAAGCGCTGGAACAGGCCCTTGGTCAGCGAGCCGCGGCAGCCCTCGGCGAACACCGTCTGGCGGGCGTGCAGCTCGACGCCCGGCGTGTAGCCCGACGTGCGCTCGCCCTCCTTGGAGATCCCCATGTCGCCGGTGGCGACACCCTTCACCGCACCGGTCTCGTCGTACAGAACCTCGGCCGCCGCGAAGCCGGGGTAGATCTCCACCCCCAGCTCCTCCGCCTGGGTGGCCAGCCAGCGCGCGAGGTTGCCCAGCGAGATGATGTAGTTGCCGTGGTTGTGCATCTGCGGCGGGGTCGGCATCCGCACCGCGCGGGTGGCGGTGAGGAAGAGGAAGCGGTCCTCCTTCGCCTGGGTCTGGAGGGGGGCGCCCTTCTCCTTCCAGTCGGGGATCAGCTCAGCCAGCGCGTGCGGCTCGAACACCGCACCCGACAGCAGATGGGCGCCGACCTCCGACCCCTTCTCGATCAGGCAGACGGACAGCTCCTGGCCGCGGTCGTTGGCGAGCTGTTTCAGACGGATCGCCGTGGCAAGGCCTGCGGGGCCGGCACCGACCACCACGACATCGTATTCCATCGCCTCGCGCGGTTCGCGCTCCATCTCCGTCCTCATGATTTCTTGGTTGCGCCGTCCGTGCCGGCGGGTGCGGCCGGCAGCCCCTGGCCTGCCCCTACGGCTTGTGGTTAAGCCCATGTGAAACCACACATGCCGTGCTAAGGTCAAATTATGAGTGACCTCTGCGACATCCTCGCTGCGCTGCGCTGGCATGCCGACGTCGGGTGCGACGAGGCGGTCGGCGAGGAGCCCACGGACTGGGCAACCGCCTTCGCCTCGAAGGCGGCGGGCACCCGCGCGCCGGCCGCATCCGGGGCGTCGCCGCATGCGGCGGCA
>OFDN01002313.1_pt1 | contig 10678 bp, 12 predicted proteins | sample 1520971 | NCBI WGS metagenome assembly OFDN01 (sample SAMEA94257418, study PRJEB24077) | hot springs metagenome | biome: Aquatic biome; feature: Geographical feature; material: Water | place: India | collected 2012-06-12 | depth 5 m | reverse complement strand
CGCTTAGGGAGGGGCGCTCTAGCCACCCTCACGGCGAGGCTTCGGCCTTGATCTTGCCCATGGGAGTGTCCGGATGCGGCGGATTGACCGCCGACATCACAGCGATCGCCAGATAGATCGCCGTGTGCAGTCCGATCAGGACGCCGAACAGCCCGCGTCGCTTGGTCAGCGCCGCCCCCCCGACCAGTAGCAGATAGATCGCCAGGGCGATGGCGTAGTTGATGACGAGGATCGTCCCGTTCTCGCGGGTCAGGTTGACGGCGAACTGACCACAGACGCCCAGCACGTTAGCCAGGATCAGCAGCCCCAGGATCGCGCGCTTGTTGGCCCAGAAGTGCTCGTCCAGCGGCGCCTTGGCGTCGCCGTCGTCGGGAAAGACCAGAGCGGCGGCGATGAAATAGACCACCGCCACGATCATGCCGCCGATCAGCAGGCCATAGCTGAACGGCAATGAGCGGTAATTGACCCAGGCGCCGTCCCAAAAGGTCGCCACGTCCAGCGCCACGAACACCGCCAGGAGCGGCGTCAGCCAGCCGACGGGCTGGGACTTGCGATGCTTGAACGCCCGCGCCGCGCCGGTGGCCAGCACGCCCACTGACAGGCCCAGCAGCAAGCCATAGAAGCTGAAGAAGAATTCGAACGCGCTCATCGGCTTCCCCCAGGCGCCGACTACCTGGCGCGACCACGCTCAACGTGAACGGGTAGCGCGTTTTCGCCAATGCTGTTTCGGACGATCGTCGCCATCGCACCGCCCGCAGCGATCCCTTGCGGCGCGCTAGGCGAATGCGCCATTGTCCCGCGCCGAAGCAGGGGGCGGAGCCTACGAGATGACAGTCAGCGATCCGGCGTGGCGCGCGCCCACCGAACCGCCGACGCCGGTGACGCCGGTGCCGTTCGGCAAGCCCTGGAGCATCTGGTTCTGGGGCGGTCTGCTGTCGACGGCGGGCCTGGCTCTGGCCATCCAGCCCGACGCCGTGCTGCGCCTTCTGGACTCGCCGGTCGACGCTTCCGCCCTGCCCTGGGTCCGGTTCTGCGGCCTGCTGCTGCTGGCCTACGCCATGGGCTACCACGTCGCCGGCTGGACCGGCCAGCGCACCTATATGCGCGCCTCGGTGGTCCTGCGGGTGCTGTCCCTGGTGGTTATCGGCGCGTTCGTCTTGCTGGACTGGCTGCCCAAGGCCTGGCTGGCGGTGGGGCTGGGCGACTTCGCCGGCGCGGTCTGGACCACGCTGGAGCTCAGGTGGCGTCCGAAGCCGAGGACGGCCTGAAACGCCGCTCGATGAGGTAGGCGACCAGCCAGCAGATCATCGCCCAGGCCGCGCCCACGCTCCAGCCGGCCAGCACATCGCTGACCCAGTGGACCCCCAGATACACCCGGCTGGCCCCGACCAGCAGGCTGACCACCAGGGCGGCGCTGACAGCCAGAACCTTGACCCGCCGTCGCTCGGCGAAACGCGCAGCCAGTACGCCGAGGGTCAGGAACACCACGGCCGAAAGCATGGCGTGGCCGGAGGGGAAACTGGCGTTCACCGCCTCGACCACGCGATAGGCCTCGTCGGGACGCTCGCGGCCGAACACCGCCTTGAGGCCCTGGCTGACCGTGACGCCGCTCAACGCGCCCAGCGCCAGCAGCCACGCCTCGGTCCAGCGCTTCAGCGACCCCAGCAGCGCAAACGCCGCCAGGATCAGCAGGGTCAGCACGGCCACCGAGCCGAGCGCGGTGATGTCGACCGCCGCGACGTGCAGCCAGTCAGGGCCGACCAGGGCGTCCGGCTGGCCATTGACGCGCAGCGCCTGCAGAACCGTCAGATCCAGGGCGTGGGCCTCGCCCTCGACCACCTCGTCGGCGATCCCGACAAAGCCCAGCGCGCCCAGCGCCACGATCAGCAGGGCGGACGCCACGCCGATCTCGCGGCCGGCTGCGGCGAACAGTCTCTGAACGTCAAGGTGATACAAGCGGCGCGCTCCTTCCAGAGGGGTCAAAGACGGAGATCCGACACAATATTTCTGTTTTATTATATGGACTTAAGAACCACCCTACGGTTCGGCAAGAGAGCCCCCCAGGATCTTGTCTCAGCAGGCCGGGCGCCGGGCCGAGCGGCCCGTTCACTTCGGGACGGACCGCGGCTCCCACGTCGGGCTTCCCTTGCGGGAACCTGACCCGCCTCAGGAAATTTGAACGCCAACCCCCGCTTTGGGCGGATTTCCATTTGAAACGGGCGGGCCCAAGGCGGTAAGCCGAAGACATGCCCGAGTTCGCCGAAACCAGCTCCGCCGCCGATCCGCTGATCACTCTGGTCCCCGACAAGTGGGTGACGCTCCGCGACGCGTTCGGCGTCGACAGCGATATGAAGGTCCCGGCCTTCAGCCACCGCGACAGTCACGTGCCGGACATCGACCCGGCCTACAAGTTCGACCCGCAGACGACCAAGGCCATCTGCGCGGGCTTCGCCTATGACCGTCGGGTGATGGTCCAGGGCTATCACGGCACGGGCAAGTCGACCCACATCGAGCAGATCGCCGCGCGCCTGAACTGGCCGCTGGTCCGGGTGAACCTCGACAGTCACGTCAGCCGGATCGATCTGGTCGGCAAGGACGCCATCGTCCTGAAGGACGGCAAGCAGATCACCGAGTTCCGCGAAGGCATCCTGCCCTGGGCCATCCAGCGGCCCATCGCGCTCGTCTTCGACGAATACGACGCCGGCCGTCCGGACGTGATGTTCGTGATCCAGCGCGTGCTGGAGGCGCAGGGGAAGCTGACCCTGCTCGACCAGAACCGCGTGATCCGGCCGAACCCCTATTTCCGCCTGTTCGCCACCGCGAACACCGTGGGCCTGGGCGATACCAGCGGGCTGTATCACGGCACGCAGCAGATCAACCAGGGCCAGATGGACCGCTGGAACATCGTGTGCACCTTGAATTACCTTCCGGCCGAGACCGAAGCCAAGGTGGTTCTGGCCAAGGTCGGCGAGACCGACCCCAAGGTGGTCAAGAACATGGTCAAGGTCGCGGACCTGACGCGCCAGGGCTTCATCAACGGCGATATCTCGACCGTGATGAGCCCGCGCACCGTGATCAGCTGGGCGCAGAATGCCGCAATCTTCCACAATATCGGCTTCGCCTTCCGCCTGTCGTTCCTCAACAAGTGCGACGAGGCCGAGCGGATGCTGGTCGCCGAATATTACCAGCGGGTGTTCGGCGAGGATCTGCCGGAGAGCATTGTCGGCCGGGGATGAGAAACGGCACCCCGGTACGAGGCAGGTGGGGGAATAAAGGCAAAAATCTCGAGAGGTTGCGCACAGCAAGCGTATAGGGGAGGGCGCGGTGGCTTTGCCGTCGCCATATGGGAATCAGGTCTTGTCTTCCCGCAGCCTTGATGCGGCGGCCTCTACGGCGCGCGCGGTGATCGCCATATAGGTGAGCGAGGGGTTCTGACAGGCCGACGGGCTCATCTGCGCGCCGTCGCTGACGAGCAGATTGGCGATGGCGTGCGCTGGCCCCTGCGTGCGCCGCCCATTTCGTGGATCGCGCTGCCGCCGGCACCGGGCTGGTCGAAGCCCATGATGACCTTGCAACGCGCCCTGGTCAGTATCGCGCCGGCATCGGCCACCATGGGATCGAGCATCAGCCGGTTGGTCGCGCGCGGGATGCAATCGGCCATCCGCCACATGTCGGGCATTTGGAGCGTTTCCCCCATTGCTGGCCTTTTCGCTGTTCCGCCAATGCCGTGCAGAACGAGGCGCATGCGCCATCAACGGCGCGGGCGATCTGCACTGAATAGCCCGACGATGGGCACGCGTCACGAGCATGCCCAGACCTGCCGTTGACAGATCCGGGCATCCCCGATGTGCGTCCGATTAGAATTCGGCGCCCAGACGAATGCCGAAGGTCCTCACCGAATCGAGGCTCCAGCGCTGGACCAGGGTCAGCGCTCCGCGATTGATTCCGTCTCCGGCCTCGACCTCGATCGACACCGGACGGATCTGGTTGAAGCAGTTCTTGCAAAACAGTCCCAGATTCCAACCCTTTCCACGGATGCCGACCGTGCCATCGGCGGTCGTCCAGGCGGGAATGGTGGCCCCAGTGGCATATTCGCTGATCAGCGACGATCGGTGATACAGGCTTCCGCCCAGGGTAAGGTCGAGGCCATTGCCGATCGGCGTGGAATAGTCGGCGGAGATCACGCCCGTGAACTTGGCCGATTGCGGCACGCGCCGACCGGAGACATCGAACGTCCCGTTGACCCTGCAACTCGGCAGCGCCAGACCGGGAAAGCACTGCCGTCCCGGATAGCGATCGAACTTCGCATCGAGCAGGGTAGCGGCGGCCGAGATCGTCAGGCCAGGCACAAGGCGCGCCTGCATGTTGAAATCGATCCCCTTGGTCGTGGCCTTTGCGGCGTTCTGCAGGACGATGGTCTGCAAGGCGGCGTCAAAGGCCTGAACCTGCAGGTCGTCAAACTTGGTATAAAAGGCCGACAGGCTGAGGTTGACGGTGCGATCGAACAGCGATTGCTTGATCCCGATCTCGCCGCCCTTCGATATTTCGGGGTCGACCGCCAGGTTGGCGCCGGGCGCCGGCGAGGCGTTGGAGAAGCCCGGCCCCTTGTAGCCATGGCCATAAAAGGCATAGACCAGCGTCGTCGGCGTCGCTTCCCAGTCTGCACCCAGCCGCCAGCTGAAATTGGTGTTTTCGACCGTACCGGAGAAGCGGTTGTTGCGGACGCCCAATGTCACGAAATACGGGTTCACGTTCTCCGTGAGATCGAGCGTAGCCTTGTCATGGGTAATACGGCCACCGGCGATCAGCTTCACCGTATCCGCAACGCGAAAGCTGAACTGGCCAAAGGCAGCAATGCTCTCGTTGGTGTTGGTGCCGGCATAATCCTGCCCGAGAAATGAGCGGTTGCTCACCGGACAGGCAGGCGGCGGTCCTGCGGTCACGGTCGCTCCGACGCAGAATGGAAAGCCGCGAACGACAACGGCTGGCAACCCGCTGTTGCCCATCCGGTCGCCGCCCAGTTCATTCTTCGAATAGAAATAATACAGCCCGAACTGCCCGGTGATCGGGTTATTCGCGGGCAGCGCTACGCGCAGCTCGTTCGAGAACTGGTCATAGTCGCTGAAGGCGGCGTTGCGGTTCAGGGAATTGGACGTGGTAAAGTCGGAGTCGAACGTTTGGTCGAGACTATAGGTCTTCCAAGCGGCGATGTTGCTGATCTCCACACCACTATCGAATGCATAGGCCAGCTTGGCCTGCAGGCCTCCGGTGTTGAGGTCGCGGAAATACTCGCCATCCACCACAGACGTCAGGTTGCGCGGTCCCGGACGCACGCCCGCTGCAGCCAGCAAGGCCGGATAGCCACTGCCTGTCCCCAGGCTGCGATAGGTGAAGTCAAACGTACCCGAAATGCCGCTGAACTCGGCATAATCACCGATCACATACAGCGACAGGTTGGACGTCGGTTCGACGAGCAGCTTGGCCCGGACGCCATATTCCTCGATGTCCGATTCCGCACGACCGGGCGTGGTGCGCGAAATACGGGTGATGCTGTCCTGGCTATTATACACCGTGTTCAGGCGCAAGGCTGCGATATCGCCCAGCGGCACGTTGACCGTTCCGCGCACCCGGATACCCAATCCGTCCTTGCCATCGCGATGCCGGCTCGTTCCTTCGGCATCGAACGACCCGCTCGCCTCGCCAAGCCGGGGCTGCGCAGTGGTGATGTTCACCAGACCCGCCGATGCGTTCTTGCCGAACAGCAGCCCCTGGGGGCCATTGAGGACTTCCACCCGCTCGACATCGTAGAAGCCGATGCTGGAGAAATAGCGGCTGCCCAGAACCACGTCGTCGATGACCTGGCTGACGCTCGCTTCGACGGTGTCAGCGAACGTCGCCGTGCCGATGCCGCGGATCGAGAACTGGTTGTCCTGGCTGGCCTGAAGGCTGGGAGCGAGTTTGGTCACGGCGCGCAGATCGTTGGTGCCGCTGCTTTTCAGCGCCTCCGCGCTGAGCACCGTGACACTGACGGGGACCTTCATCACATTCTCGCTGCGCCGCTGCGCGGTCACCACGATTTCCCCGGCAGCGGTTTCGGTATCCTCGGCTGGCGCCGCCTCCTGAGCAATGGCCGAAGGCGCGCATGCGATGACTGCGCAGGACGCAAGCAACCCTTGAATTATACTGGCCCGTTTCATCAAAATCCTCCCTTGTTATTGATTTCAATCGATAAGCTTCGTCATCATCCTGGTTGAAAGCCCCCCGGCGATCGACAACAGGCCGAGAACCACAAAAGCGTTTGCAATGGAGCCCGTCAGGGTCTGCGCGGCGGTGAACAGCAGCGGGCTGATGAACTGCCCCATGAAGAAGCAGGCGCTCCAGATGCCCATGCCGCGGCCGCGATGCTCGGGCGGCAGGTGCGATACCGTCCAAAGGACAAGCGCCGGGATGAGGATGCCCGCCCCCAGTTGCTGGACGAATGCAAAGGCGGTCATCGTCGTGACATCGGGACTGAGGCCGATGCCCACCATGCCGGCTCCGACCAGCGTCAGGAAGACAAGCAACTGCAGGTCCGAAGCGAAACGCTGGGACAGCCACTGGAACAGCGCTGCACCGAGCACCACGCCGATGCTGGCGAGCGAAATCTGGATGCCGACCTGTCCGGCGGATGTCAGCCCGATGGCGCCAAAGGCACGGCCGACCTGCACGATGTATACGTAATAGAGGCTTGCCGCGAACAGCGTGAAACCTGCACACACCCCGATCCGCAGCCAGGGAAAGGCTGTCTCCGGAAGAATTTCGTCCGTTTCCGACCGGACGTGCGGCTCGAACAGAAAGGCGAGCATCGCCAATGAAATCGGGAATGCCACGGCATAGATCGCGAACGGGAACTGCCATGATTGTGCGGCCATGAACCCGGAGAGAAAGACGACGGACGTCCCCAGAATGGGGCCGAGCACGCCCTGCAAGGTCAGCCAGGTCCGCCGCTGGGCATGGGCAAAGTAATCGCCGATCAGCGTGTTGGTGGCGGTCAGGATGGCCGCTTCGCAAATGCCCAGGGCAAGGCGCGATGCGATCAGCGCCATAAGATCGCTGACGAAAAAGGGAATCAGCCCCACCACGCCGTACAGCAATGTCGCAGCGACCAGCAGGTTGCGGCGGCCATGACGGTCTACCCACCACCCCATGAGCGGGGAAAACAAGGCAATCATCAGGCCGGGCGCGGTGACCGCCAGCGGTACGAGCGTGGTGGCGTTGCGGGTCCCCGAAAAGGCGGCGATGATGCTCGGCACCGCCGGAGCCAGGCTGACAATCGCCAGCACGGGCAGGAAACCGGCCAGTACGATGACCAGCCCCTGCACAACGCCGGCGCGCCGCACCGGCAAGCCTTGCGGTAGTGTATCGCCGAGCTTCAGTTCCATGCCATGATCTCCAGCCGAACCATCAAAGGACGATCGTGACATGCCGCCGGTCGTGCATCGGCACCGGCCGGAACTGAGGCGGAAAATAGGGATGACGCAGCAAGATGACCGTCTCGACCAGATGCACCCCGGGTGCCAGCCCGCCTGGCCGGTCGATCAGCACGTCTAGCGTTGCCCCCACCGGCCAGCGTTGCGCCGTCTGACCATCCAGTTCTGCCTGGCCATATTCCCGGCCATCGATGAGGATCCGGTTGGTTTCGGCCGGGAAGCGTTCGCCATCGACGATGACCTCGATCCCTTCGAGCAGCGACAGGCGCATCCCGCGATAGTTCGGCTGTCTCAGCCTTACCCTGAAGCCAGTTCGTGCTCCTGCGGGTCCCAGATTGTCGAACCCGCTGCTTTGGATATGGCTGCGCTCAAGCATGTGCAGGCTCCTGCTGGCGATTGTCATATTCGCGCTCCAGCTTGCGGATCAGTGCATGCTGACGGCGGACCTGTTCGATCGCGACCCAGGGATCGCGGACGCCTTCGTATTCGCTTGAAAGATAACCCGAATAGCCGAGCGACTTGAGCATCGGCACGATCGTTTCCCACGGGATATGCTGGTCCTGCAGGTCTTCGTCGATGTGATGGAACTTGGCCTGGATGAACACGACATGGTCGATGACATCACGCAGATGCTCGACCGGTACCTTGATGCCATTGAGAAAGCTCATCGCCGACTCTCGCATCTCGGGCGTTTCGCCTGGCCAATATGGCAGGGGGCGATCCTGGAAGATGCCGGTGTCGATCAGCAGTCCGAAATGGCGCGTACCGGTGCGCTGGATGAAATCGACATAGGCATCGACCACAGGGTGACGGATCGGTGTGGGAGCGTGTATTTCCGGGCAGATCACGATGTCGAGCCTCGCCGCCAGATCGAGCACGCGCTCGACGGCGCCTTCCCAGACCGGGTGCGGCGTCAGTTCGTCGTCGATCACCCCGAATTTGGGCCGGACAAAGCGGAAGCCCAGCCGTTTTGCGAGGTTCAGGTCGAGCGCCAGCTGGGCTGCAGCCTCGTCAACAGTCAGATCGCGGTTCTTCTGGATGTGGGTATCGATCCAGGAGGCAAAATTCGTCGGCTCAAGTCCGTAGGTTGCCAGCAATGCGTGCCAGGAATCCAGCCACGCGGATGACGGCTCGGGATAGTGCCCGACATGGGTTTCGCCCAGGATCTCGATGCCCGACGCGCCGGTATGGGCGACATGATAGAAGGCATCGTCCAGATTCAGGACGGTGCCGAAATCGTCAGTGTAGCTGTAGAGCGACACGCCATATTGAAAGCCGCTCATGCTGCGGTCACCGCTTTGCGGCGGTGCACCGGCACATAGGGCTCGGCGTCCTCGATCTCGGCCAGTTGCGACAGAATGTGCCGCGGCATTTCATCCCCCACCATTTTTTGCAGGAACCCGGTCCGATCGAATACAAGGTCACGGATCGGGCGAAGCGGCGCGGGCAGGTGATGGAACATCCGCCCGGTATGATAAGCCTCTTGCGAGACCCGCGAGGTGTGCGGCTTGCGCCGGTCCTCATAGCGTTGCAGCGCCTGTGCTACGGAGACATTGTCGGCGATGTCGGCAGCAGCCAGTTCGCGCGCGAGGAAATAGCCATCCTCGATCGACATGCCCGCGCCATAGGCGGCGTAAGGCGAAGTCGGATGCGCTGCATCGCCGACCAGCGTGATCCGACCGCGTGACCATTGCGGTATGGGCGGACGGTCGCGAATCTCCCAGCGCTGCATGTGCTCGGTCGGCGTTGCGGCGATCAGGTCACGCACCTTCTGCGGGAAGGCCGCGGCCCGGACCTCGCAAAATCCCTTGAGATCGGAAGGAGGCGGCGCTGCAGGGTCGCACGCTTCCAGCACCCACCATTCATAGCCCCATTTGCCTTCATGCCGGATCGGGGTGTAGCTGACCTGGGTCGTGCGGTTGTGCGACAGCACGCCCTTGCCATCCGGCGCCTCATCCAGAAACAGATAGCCGCCAACCAGGTGCAGCCGCTGGTGCCGGATCGGCTTGTCGCCCCACAAGGTCCGGCGCACGAACGAGTTGATACCGTCAGCACCGACAAGCACGTCGGCTTCGTACTGCTGGCCATTGGCAAAGGCGATGCGGACGGTCCGCCCCTTATCCTCGATGCTGGTCACCTCATGCCCGAGCCTGATGACGCCAGGCGGCAAAGCGTCGAGCATCCGCTGGTACAGCCCCCAGCGCAGAAGTCCTATAAACCCGCCGCCATATTCCGCCAGGACCGATGGCGGCATGTTCACCCGCGCGCGGACCTTGCCCTTTGAATTCCGGAATGTGAGATCGCAGGGCGCGCCAAGATCGTGCGTATCGACGCCGATCAGCTTGAGCACCTTTTGCGGCGGCGGCCAGAGGTTGAGGATGTTGCCGGCAGCCTTGATCTCGCCGAAGCGCTCGAAAATGGTGACGTCAAACCCCTGGCGAATTGCTGCCAGCGCAGCAGCCATGCCACCCGGCCCTGCACCAATGATTGCAACGCGCCCGCTCATTCCCGTCATCCTCCCATATGCCGCAATCTAATACGATCTTAGATTTGTATCTAATAGCGTATAAGATCGTTGGCAAGATGGTTTTGACGTTCTAGTCTCGTTGGCAGAGCAAGGCTTTGGGTGGCGGATCAAAACGTTGGAAAGAAAAGAGAAGAGCTATCACCGCGAGGATCTGCGGGGTGATCTGCTGCGGGCCGGGCGAGCCTATATCTCCGAACACGGGCACCACTCGCTCTCGGTCAAGACGCTGGCATTGTCCGTTGGCGTGTCGATTGGCGCGCCTTATCACCACTTCCGCAGTCGTCGGGCGCTGCTGCTGGCTTTGGCGAAGGACGGCTATGATGAGCTTACCCGGCAGGCCATGCTCGCAGCATCAGGTCCAGGCACCGCGGAGGACAAGCTCATCGCCCTTGCCATGAACTTCGTCGAGTTCGCGATGTCCAGCCCGCGCCTGCTCGAACTGATGTACGAGAGCGAGCTGACGAGCCCATCGCCCGACGAAGCGCTGCTCAAGTACCAGCATGCCGGCCAATCGGCATTGATGGCCCAATTGCGCGAAGCGCGGCCGCAGGACAGCGAGGATGAAGCCAGCGTCCGAGTGATTGCGCTCTGGTCTTCGATCTATGGCTTTGCGTCGTTGCGTCACGTTACGAAATATCGCTGACAGATGACAGGTTTATACGGCAAGGATATAAGCCGAAGC
>OFDN01002312.1_pt1 | contig 10682 bp, 6 predicted proteins | sample 1520971 | NCBI WGS metagenome assembly OFDN01 (sample SAMEA94257418, study PRJEB24077) | hot springs metagenome | biome: Aquatic biome; feature: Geographical feature; material: Water | place: India | collected 2012-06-12 | depth 5 m | reverse complement strand
GTTCTGCTTGCGGCCCGGCAGCGGCAGGCGGCGCATGAGGCCCGCCAGCGAGCCCCCGCCGAGGAATTCGGGCAGGCTCAGCAGCACCCGCCAGTCGATCGCGAAGATTCGCGTCAGCAGCGCGACGCCGACGCCGAGGCAGGTGAGCGCGAGGCCGAGGATCACCCAGCCCTCCGCCCCCGCGCCGAAGCGCGCCGCCACCGCGCGGATCGCGCCCGCGCCGAGCAGGCCGGCCAACCCGCCCGATTGCGCCGGGAGCGTGCCGCCCGGCCCTTCGAACACGAGGCCGAGCACGGTCGCGATCAGGGTGATCGCGATCAGCAGCAGCGCGGTCGGCATCCACCAGGCGGTGGTCTCGGGCGCGTCCCCGTTCTCGACATCGCGCCACAGCTTGCGGGCGGAGACGTAGAGCAGCGGCAGCAGCAGCACCCCGGGCAGGCCGAACACCAGCAGCACCCGGTCCGCCGCCCAGGCCCCGGCGCGGCCCATCCAGTTGGCGACCTCGGCCGGGTCGGCGGCGGTCGAGGGGCTGGGATCGGTCTGGGTGTAGCTGGCGAGCGCGAGGGCGAGGAACACCGCCGCCCCCAGCAGCAGGCCCGAGGCGGTCATCTGCGCGATCCGGCGCATCGAGCGTCGCAAGCCGGCGCGCCATTCGGCGTCGGTCTGGCGAACGGGTTTACTCGGTGCGACCGCGCGGCTGGCCATGGGGATTCTCCTGTGCGGAACACATCATGAATCCTCCCGGGAGTCCGGTCAAGGAAAGAGCGATGGACAACATGGGCGCAGGGATCGCCCCTACGCTCCTTGCGTTACCGGGAGAGGCCGTCGATCGCGGCCCAGCCTTTCCACCTTAAGGCGCGCGCCCTCGCTTTCGTCATCCCGCCCAGCGCAATCACCGGCAGCCGCGTTTGCCGCGCCAGCAGCCGGAAGCGCACGACGCCCAGCGTCTTGCCGCCCGGGTGCGAGCGGGTGGCGAACACCGGCGAGAGCAGCGCCGCATCCGCGCCCAGCCGTGCCGCCAGGCCCAGCTCGGCGAGGTCATGTGCGGTGGCAAGGTGGATGAGGCCCGCCCGGCGCGGCCACAGCGCGCGGGGTGCACCATAAATCCCGTCCGCGCCCCACTCGCGCGCGGTCAGCGCCGAATCCGCGAGAACCACCACATGCCCGCGCGCCTTCGCCGCCCGCTGCAGCGCGCGAAACCGCGCGAGGCGCTCGGGCCCTGCCAAATGATAGTGGCGATAGATCAACCCCGAGCCGCGCGGCAGCGCGGCGAGGGCCTGCTCGATCACCGCATCGTTGCGCGCGTCGGAGATCAGCCACAGGGCGGGGAGGGTCTTTGCGCGCGTCACGCAGCCGCTATAGGGCAGGCCTATGGAAAGTGCAGCCACCCGCCTAGCCGAAGTCCGCGGCAATATCGCCCGCATGTGCAAGCCCGCCCGGCGAGAGCCGTCGTCGGTCACGCTGATCGCGGTCAGCAAGACTCACGGCCCCGAGGCGATCACCCCGCTCATCGAAGCGGGCCAGCGCGTCTTTGGTGAGAACCGGGTGCAGGAAGCGCAGGGCAAATGGCCCGCCTTGCGCGAGGCGCATCCCGATATCGAACTGCACCTCATCGGCCAGCTGCAATCGAACAAGGCGGAAGAGGCCGTGGCGCTGTACGACTATATCCACTCGCTCGACCGGCCGAGCCTGCTGACCGCGCTCGCCCGCGCGATGGACAAGGCCGGGCGGCAGGTGCCGTGCTTCGTCCAGGTCAACATCGGCGACGAGCCGCAGAAGGGCGGCTGTCCGATCGCCGAGCTGCCCGCGTTCCTCGGCGAGGTGCGGCAGACCGGCATCCCGCTCGCCGGGCTGATGTGCATCCCCCCCGCCGATACCGAGGCCGCGCCGTTCTTCGCCTTTCTGGCGAAACTCGCCGCCGATAACGGGGTCACCGGCCTCAGCATGGGCATGAGCGGCGATTACGAGACCGCGGTGATGCTCGGCGGGACCCACGTGCGGGTGGGCACCGCGCTGTTCGGATCGCGCGCATGACCCGGCCTCAAGCAGCGCAGCGGTAGGCCAACAAGGACTCCCCGGCCTCAAGCAGCGCAGCGGTAGGCCGAAAAAAAGAAGCGCCCCGTTGCCGGAGCGCCCCTTTCGTGCCCGCTGGCCGCGGATCAGAAGTTGAACCGCCCGGTCACGCCATAGACGCGCGGTTCGGCGAGGAACTGAGAGAAGATCTGCCGCCCGCCCGGGAACTGCGGATCGACGAAGGGCGCCGAGGTGGTGCCCGCCTGGAACGGCGAGTTGAAGGCGACCTGGGCGTAGTCCTTGTTGAAGATGTTCTGGCCCCAGAACTCCAGCGACCACTTGAGGTCCGGCCCGCGGATCCCGATACGCGCGTTGAACAGCGCGAAGCTTTCCTGCTCCTTCTGCGGGAACAGGTCGGAACCGGTGTTGTAGCCCTCGGTGTAGCGCCCGTCGAAGTAGACGAGGCCGGTGAGGCCGGTCGAGCCGATCGCCGGGGTCCAGGTGATGCTGCCGGTCGCGACCCATTCGGGGGCGTTCGACAGGTTGTCGCCGGGCAGCTGACGCAGCGCCGGATCGAGCGGCGCGCCCGCGCTGGTGCCGACCAGATCGTCGACATAGCGGGTGCGCGCATAGGTCACGCCGCCCGCGATGTTGAGGTCGTCGAGCGGATTGATCTGGGTTTCGATTTCAACGCCCTGCGTGCGCACGCCGTAGCTGACATCGCTTGCGGCGCAGGCACCGGTGGTCGCGCTGGTGTCCCGGTCGGCGGACGGCCCGCCGACCAGATCGCCGTCGCAGCCATTGATGTTCTGCACCAGGAACACCGTCCCGTTGAAGGTGTTCAGCTGGAAGTTGCTGAAATCCGAACGGAACGCTGCAAGGCTGATGCTGAACGGACGGGTCGCGTACTTGAGGCCGATTTCGTAGCTGTCGACCAGCTCGGGATCGAACTGGAGGTTGCCCACCAGCGCCTGCGCCCCGGTCTGCCCGCCGAACGGCAGAATCGGCGACTTCAGCGCCGAGCGGTCGAGGTTGAAGCCGCCCGCCTTGTAACCGCGCGCATAGCTGCCATAGACCAGCAGGTCGTCGGTCGCCTTCCACGAAAGGATTGCGGTGCCGGTCCACTCGTCCTCGGACCGGTCGTCGGAGATCGAGACACCGTTGAGTTCGGCGGTCGAGTTGCCCTGGCACGACAGCCCGATCAGCGAACCCGCAAGGGCGCGGGCGGTGGCGTTGGTGCTCGAAAGATCGTCGAGCAGCAGGCCCTGCACCGTGGTGCAGACAGTGTTGTCGTTGCCGAAGGTTGCCGAGAAGTCCTTCTCGTCGTTGGTGTAGCGCAGGCCCAGAGTCAGCGCGAGGCTGTCGGTGATGTTGACGATGTTGTGCGTGAACAGCGCCCAATTCGTGCCGTCCTGGAAGTAGCTGTCATTGGTCGTGCCGCGGTTGTTGAGCCCGTCGAGCGCGGTGAAGCCGGCGACGATGTCCGCGCCCGAAGCGCCCGTCGCGGCGGCGAGCGTCGCCGGGCCCACGCCCGGCGCGACGCACAGTGGGCTGGTGGGCGAATAGAGCCCGGCAAGCCCGCCGCCCGAGATGATGCGGCAATTGGCGAAACGGCCGTATTGGTTACCGAAGCGCAGGTTGTCGCGAACGGTAAGCTCCTCGTTGGCGAAGAAGCCGCCGACGAGCCAGTCGAGCTTGCCGTCGAAAGCCTCGCCCTGCAGGCGCAGTTCCTGGGTGAAGGTGTGGAACTGGCGGTAGGCGTCATCGCTCTCGGCGCGGTAGAGTATGTCGACCGAGCCGTAATCGGTGTCCGAGGCCTGGCCCGAACGGTATTCGCGGTAGGCGGTGATCGAGGTCAGCGTCGCCCCGCCGAAGTCGTAATCGACCTGGGCCGAGAAACCGTAATCCGTGGTAACGCCGGCATAGCTGCGGCCGGGGGTCACCGAGACCGTACGGTCGAAGCCCTGGTTGAAGGCGGCCAGATTCTGGCCCAGATCGCGCAGCACGTTGATGATGTTGTTGCCGTTGGTCTGCAACGGCGTGAGCGGGGTCGAGGGATTGTTGAGATTGCCGATCGACGGGGTGATGCTGGCATCGACATAGGTCGCCGCGCAGCACTTCTCGTCGCGGAAGGTGTAGTCGGCGATCAGGCGGATCGACAGCGCGTCGGTCGGTTCGAACAGCAGCTGCCCGCGCGCAAACACGCGGTCGCGGTCGTTGATTTCCGTGTTGTTGACGGGGTCGGTGTAGAAGCCTTCACGCCGGACGTAGATCCCGTCGAGGCGCGCCGCAAGGTTATCGGTGAGCGGGCCGGTGATGCTGCCGCCGATGCGGAAGAAGTCGTAATTGCCGCCGGTCACCTCGGCGGTGCCGCCGAAGGTGAATTCGGGCTTCTTCGAGAAGATGCTGATCAGACCGGCCGAGGAGTTACGGCCGCCGAGCGTGCCCTGCGGGCCGCGCTGCACTTCGACGCGGTCAAGCTCGCCCAGCTCGTTGAGGCCGATGCCCGAACGCGAGCGGTAGACGCCGTCGATGAACACCGGGACCGAGCTTTCGAGGCCGGGGTTGTCGCCGACCGTGCCGATCCCGCGGATACGCGCCGAGCCGTTGGCTTCCGAGCCGGTCGAGGACACCAGCAGCGAGGGCGCGACCTGGTTCAGCTGGCGGATGTCGTTCGCGCCCGAGTTGATGAGGGTGTCCGAATTGATCGCCGAAATCGCGACCGGCACGTCGGCGAGCGCCTGCTGGCGCCCCTGCGCGGTGACGATAATGACGTTTTCGGCTTCCGGTTCCGCGGCGGCTTCTTCGTCCTGCGCGAAGGCGGCGGTGGGAAGGAAGGCCATGCCAGCGCCGAGCAGCGCCAATGCACGCAGCGAAGTGTAGGATTTCATCTGGTATCTCTCCCAAAGCTAACTTTTGTTTTGGGGCATGACTAATCGGATCGCGCGCGACTGCAACCGGCCTTTCATCGATGCGTAAGATTTCACCCCGTGTGTGGCATTTACGCCTTTTCCAGCTGTTCCTGCCGCTGGTCGCTCGCCGCGGCGAGCAGCGCGGCCTCGATCTCGGCGAGCCGTTCGGGCGCCTTGATTTTGGCGGCGGTGAGATCGGTCACGTAAAAGGTGTCCGCCGCCGCCTCGCCATAGGCGGTGATGTGCGCCGAATGGACGATGAGGTTGGCCTTGTAGAGCGCGTGCGCCAGCCGGTTCAGGAGCGCGGGGCGGTCGCGCGCGGTGACCTCGACCACGGTGAAGTGGTTCGAGGCGTCGTTGTCGAAGCCGACCCGCGGTGCGACGTCGAAGGCTTTCGCGCGCGAGTGCGCCAGCGGCCGCGCGGCGAGCTTGGGCACCAGCTCCACCTTGGCGAGCAGCGCGTCGCGGATGCCCTTCTCGATCCGCGACATCTGCGCTTCCTCGCGGAAGGGCTGGCCGTTCTGGTCCTGAACCAGAAAATTGTCGACCGCATAGCCTGACTTGGCAGTGTGGATGCGCGCGTCGATGATGTTGGCACCGGCCAGGTGGATGCCGCCCGCCATGCGGTAGAACAGCCCCGGATGGTCGGCGGCGATCACGTTGACCCGGGTCGCGCCGCGGGTCTCGTCGACTTCGCAGTGGATCGAAAGGTGGTCCGCGGTCGCGATGGCGGCGTCATATTGCACGAGGTTGCTGGCGATGATGTCCTCGGGCTCGGCGATCCAGTAGGCATCGCCGAGCAGCGCGCCGACGGTGTCGACGAGGTGATCCTGATCGCCCAGCAGGCGCTGCACCGCGTCCTTCTTGGCCGCCACCCGCGCCTTCCTCCCGTTGCCCTTGTGGCCGAGCCGCAGGCGTTCCTGCGCGGCGTCGTAGAGCTCGCCCAGGAGCTGCCCCTTCCAGCTGTTCCACGTCCCCGGCCCGACCGCGCGGATATCGACCGCGGTGAGGATCGCGAGGTTGCGCAGCCGCTCGAGGCTCTGCACCTCGGCAACGAAATCCTCGATCGTCTTGGGGTCGGTGAGGTCGCGCTTCTGCGCGGTGCGGCTCATCAGGAGGTGGTGGAGCACCAGCCAGGCGACCAGATCGGTCTCCTTCTCGTCGAGCCCGAAGCGCGGGCACAGGCGATGCGCCACTTCCGCGCCGAGCACCGAATGGTCGCCCCCGCGCCCCTTGGCGATGTCGTGCAGCAGCACCGCGACATAGAGCGCGCGGCGCGAGGCGAGCTTGGGAAATTCGCGCGTCGCGCGCGGGTGGTCGGCGGCGAGCAGGCCCCGCTCTATCTGCGAGAGCAGTCCGATCGCACGGATGGTGTGCTCGTCGACCGTGTAGTGGTGATACATGTCGAACTGCATCTGCGCATTGACCCGGCCGAAGTCCGGTACGAAGCGGCCGAAGACGCCCGCCTCGTTCATCCAGCGCAGGGCAGTTTCGGGGTCCTTGCGCCCGCTCAGCAGATCGAGGAACAGCGCATTGGCGCGCTTGTCGCGGCGCAGCTTGCCGTCGATCAGCTTGGCGTCGCGCCCGGCCTGGCGCATGGTTTCGGGGTGGACTTCCAGCCCCTCGGCCTCGGCGAGCTGGAACACCTCGACGAGGCGCACCGGGTCCTGCCGGAACCAGTCGTCCCCCGGGGCGCGCAGCCGCCCGCCCTCGACGGTATAGCCCTTGAACTGGCGCGGGCGCTGGGTCCAGCCGGCGAAGAACCCGGTGCGCGGGCGCGTCTTGGCCATCTCCTCGTCGAGGTGGGCAAGGAACACGCCCGTCAGGCTGCCCACGCGTTTCACCTGGAGGAAGTAGTACTGCATGAACCGCTCGACCGCGCTCTTGCCCGGGCGGTCGGCGAACAGCATGCGCTCGGCCACGGCGCGCTGCAGATCGAAGGTCAGCCGATCCTCGGCGCGGTCGGTGAGGATGTGCATGTGGCAGCGCGCCGCCAGCAGGAAGCCCTCGGCGCGGCGGAAGCTGCGGTATTCGCTGGCGGTCAGCAGGCCCACGTCCACGAGCTGCGCGGCGTTGTCGACCCGGTGGACATATTTGCCGATCCAGTAGAGCGTCTGGAGATCGCGCAGGCCGCCCTTGCCCTCCTTGACATTGGGCTCGACCACATAGCGGCTGTCCCCCATGCGCTTGTGGCGCGCATCGCGCTCGGCGAGCTTCTGAGTGAGGAACTGGCGCTCGGAGCCCTTGGCGACCTCGTTCCAGAAGCGCGCGCGCAGCTCGTCGTAGAGCGCCTGTTCGCCCCACACGAGCCGGCTTTCGAGCAAGGCGGTGCGGATCGTCAGATCCTCCTTGGCCATGCGGATCGTGTCGGCGACGGTGCGGCTCGAATGGCCGACCTTGAGGCCCAGATCCCACAGGATGTAGAGCATCGTCTCGATCACCTGCTCGCACCACGGCGCGCGCTTGCCGGGGGTGATGAAGGCGACGTCGACATCCGAATGCGGCGCCAATTCGGCGCGGCCGTAGCCGCCGACCGCGAGGATCGCGAGGCGCTCGGCCTGGGTCGCGTTGGGGGCGGGGTAGAGGTGGGTGGTGACGTGATCGTGGATCACCCGCAGCAGCTGGTCGATCAGGAAGCTGAAGCCGGCGGTGACCTCGTGCCCGGCAGACGGCGCATCGAGCAGCCGCCGCGCCAGTTCGGCGCGACCTTCGGCCAGCGCGGTGCGCAGCGCGGTGACGATCGCGGGGCGGGCACCCGGCCCGCCCGCCGCGTGCAGCGCCTCGATCTCCTCGGCCAGCGCGCGCCGGTCGATGATCGCACGCTGGCCGGGGACACGGGAGGGGCTCACGGGCTGCAACTCACGCGGCGACGGCCTCACCCAGATAGCGGGCCTTGACCGTGCGCTTGTCGATCTTCTGCGTGCCGAGCCGCGGCAGGGGCTCGTGCGCGATCCAGATCTGGTGTTCGAGCGGCACCTTGAAGGGCGCGATCCGCTCGAGCAGGAAGGCGCGCAGCTCGCCGGGGCTGATCGCCGGGCGCCCCTCCTTCATCGCATAGACCGCCGCGGGCACCTCTCCGAAGCGTTCGTCGGGCAGGCCGAACACCGAGCATTCACCGATGTCGTCATGCGCATAGATCGCGTCCTCGACCTCGATGCACGAGATGTTCTCGCCGCCGCGGATGATGATGTCCTTCTTGCGGTCGACGATGAAGAGGTAGTCGTCCGCGTCGAGATAGCCCAGGTCGCCGGTGCGGAAATAGCCGGTGTCGGTGAAGGCGGCGGCGGTCGCCTCGGGGTTCTTCCAGTAACCGCGGAAATTGGCGACCGAGCGGATGCAGACCTCGCCCACCGCGCCTTGCGGCAGAGGGTTTCCGGCATCGTCGAGGATCGCGAGATCGACCATCGGCTTCGACGCGCGGCCCGTCGAGCCCGGCTTGGCGAGGTAGTTCTCGTTGAAATTGCCGCAGCCGACCGCGTTGGTCTCGGTGAGGCCATAGCCCAGGAGCGGGAAGCCGCCGGGGAAGGCTTCCTTGATCCGGGTGACGTGCTCCACCGGACGCGGCGCGCCGCCTGCGGCGAAGCTCTTGCACTTCGACAGGTCGTATTTCTCGCGGTCGGGGTGGTTGGCGATCTCGTAGCTCATCAGGGGCACGCCGACAAAATAGGTGACGGTCTCTTCCGCCATCAGCCGGATCGCGAGGCCCGCGTCCCATTTGGGCATCAGCACCAGCTTGCGCGCGATGGCGAAGCTCTGGAGGAAAAGCGGCACCTCGCCCGTGACGTGGAACAGCGGCACGGCGACGAGCGCACAGGGCTGGTCGGTGAGCACCTCGCCGCTGCTCTCGACATGGAGCTTGGCCATGGCCGATTGGCAGACATAGTTCATCACCGCGTTGACCACCCCGCGGTGATCGGACCAGGCGCCCTTGGACTTGCCGGTCGACCCCGAGGTGTAGAGGATCGTCGCGAGGTCGTCGGGGCCCAGTTCGCCGAGCAACGCGATCGCTGCGGGCGTGCCTTCGGGCGCGGCCCAGGCGGCAGCGAGGCCCTCGGCGGGCGCATTGCCGTGGCCGAACAGGATGATTCTGGCCGGGTGCGCGTGGCCATCGAGCCGCGCGGCGCGGCCCTCGTCGGCGAGCAGCACCTTGCATTCGGCCAGTTCGAGCCCGTAGGCGAGCTCCTCGCCGCTCGAGAAGCCGTTGAGCAGCGTGGCGCAGCCGCCCGCCATCAGGATTCCCATGTAGGCGATCATCCAGTTGGCCGAATTGCGCGCGGCGAGCCCGATGCGGTCGCCCTTCTGGACGCCGTGGAGCCGGATCAGCCCCTCGGCCACATGGGTCGCGGCGGCATAGGTCTCGCCGAAGGTGAGGCGGACGTCGCCATCGACGAGGAAGAGGATGTCCTTGTTCTGGTTCGCGAAATGGGCGAAGTAATGGGCGAGGCTAGGCGGCGCGGCGGCAAAGACCGGCAGCTCGACCCCGTCGCGCACGAAGGGCACGGTGGCGAAAGGCTGGCCTTCGGCGGTGAGGCCGGTGACGATCGCTTCGAGCGCATTGTCCAGCGCGGTGGGCATGCGGTTGTGTTCCTCTCTCGTTGTTGCGGCGCCCGGTTCCCGGATCACCTGTCCCATTCCGTCCGGCTGGCTGCGTGCCCCTTCCCCTGCCCCCTTCGCTGTGCCAGAAGCGCCAGCGCGATCAGGGCCGTTTCGGGCTCACCGTTACGGCATTTCATTGCAATAAGAGGTTCGCTCCGTGCTGTCACTACTTGCCGCAAGCGCCGCCGCCGTCGATCCGATCCAGTTCGCCGAGCTGCGCCTCGCCAAGGGTATCGATCTCGGCTTCTTCCAGCTGCGGTTCTATTCGCTCGCCTATCTGCTGGGGGTGATCTTCGCCTATTGGCACACCTCGCGCGCGCTCAAGGAGCCCGGCGCGCCGATGGCGCAGCGCCATGCCGACGACCTGTTCTTCTACTGCACGCTGGGCGTCATCATCGGCGGGCGGCTCGGCTATGCGACCTTCTACGAGCCCGCCTTGTGGACGACCTTCGCCAATGACAGCTGGCTGAGCTGGCGGCTGGTGCGCCTGTGGGAGGGCGGGATGAGCTTCCACGGCGGGTTGATCGGCGTCACGGTCGCGATGCTGTGGATCGCGTGGCGCGACAAGCTCAATTTCATCCGCGTGGTCGATTACGTCGCAGTCGGCGTGCCGATGGGGATGCTGCTCGGCCGGCTCGCCAACTTCGTCAACGGCGAGCTCTACGGACGGCAAACCGACGTGCCGTGGGCGATGGTGTTTCCGAGCGATCCCGCCGAGCTGCCGCGTCATCCGAGCCAGCTCTACCAGGCGGGCCTCGAAGGGCTGGCGATGCTGGTCATCATGCTTTCGCTGTTCTGGCTGACCCGTGCGCGCTACCGCCCGGGGCTGCTGACTGGCGTGTTCACCATCGGCATGGGGGTCGCGCGCTTCGTAAACGAATTTTTCCGTGAGCCGGACCAACAACTGGCTGAATTCGCACTCCGCACCGGACTATCGATGGGGCAATGGCTGACCATACCGCTTATCCTGACTGGATTGATTGTCGTGATCTTCGCGCTGCGCAAGAAGCCGCTGGCGGCGGGGACGGCAGCGCCGGCCTGAACGGCGGGCCGGGGGCGTGGAAGAGCGCGCTCCGGCTGATCGATCCCGAACCCGATCACGAGGCCGCCGCGCGCGACGATCGCGCGGCGCGCGAGGCGGCGCGGCTGGCCGCCAAGGCT
>OFDN01002311.1_pt1 | contig 10687 bp, 7 predicted proteins | sample 1520971 | NCBI WGS metagenome assembly OFDN01 (sample SAMEA94257418, study PRJEB24077) | hot springs metagenome | biome: Aquatic biome; feature: Geographical feature; material: Water | place: India | collected 2012-06-12 | depth 5 m | reverse complement strand
TCACTATGTTAAAAGTAGGGTTTGTAGGCTGGCGTGGCATGGTTGGATCCGTGCTGATGCAGCGCATGATGCAGGAAAATGATTTTGCGGATATTGAGCCGCAGTTTTTTACCACCTCGCAAACAGGTGGCGCTGCGCCTCAGGTAGGCAAGGATTCTCCTGCGCTGAAAGATGCTAAAAATATTGATGCATTGCGTCAGATGGATGTCATTGTCACCTGTCAGGGTGGTGACTACACCAGCGAAGTGTTTTTGCAATTGCGCGCCACGGGCTGGCAAGGGCACTGGATTGATGCGGCCTCTACCTTGCGCATGGAGCAAGACTCGGTAATTGTCTTGGATCCGGTCAACATGCATGTGATTAAGGATGCCTTGGCCAAAGGCGGCAAAAACTGGATCGGCGGCAACTGTACTGTGTCATTGATGTTGATGGCGCTGAATGGCCTGTTTAAGGCTGATCTGGTGGAGTGGGCAACGTCTATGACTTACCAGGCCGCTTCAGGCGCGGGTGCGCAGAATATGCGTGAACTGATTAGCCAGATGGGTGTGATCAATGCTTCTGTTGCTGGTTTGCTCGCAGATCCAGCTTCAGCGATTCTGCAGATTGATCAAACCGTTGCAGATACCATCCGCAGTGATGATTTGCCACATGCCAATTTTGGTGTGCCACTGGCTGGAAGCCTGATCCCATGGATTGATAAAGACCTGGGCAATGGCCAGAGCAAAGAGGAGTGGAAGGGCGGCGTCGAGACTAACAAGATTTTAGGGCGTGAAGCTAATCCGATTGTAATTGACGGTTTGTGTGTGCGCATCGGCGCCATGCGCTGTCACTCACAGGCCTTGACCATCAAGTTGCGTCAGGATGTGCCTATGGATGAAATCCATCAGATGCTCTCTGAGGCCAACGACTGGGCTAAAGTGGTGACAAATCAGCGTATGGACAGCATGACTCAACTGACCCCTGCGGCCATTACCGGCACATTGACCACGCCAGTTGGCCGTTTGCGCAAGCTGGCGATGGGCGGTGAATATCTGTCGGCGTTCACTGTGGGTGACCAATTGTTGTGGGGTGCGGCAGAGCCTTTGCGCCGGATGTTGAGAATTCTGGTCGAAGCTTAAGTAATTGCTTAAGTAGCAGCCCGTAAAGCCATGATTTATTAATGAAATCATGGTCTTTTCGGGCTTTTACTTTTTATATAATCCTGTTTAATGGGGACTATAGCTTCAAATCGGTGTATTTATTGCTCCAAAGCCGCCTGGGCGCGCTTGCGTGGCTGTCTGAATGATGCTATTTTGACAAACGCCATGAATGAATAAGGGTTAATCGGTGAGTAAATTTCAATTAAAAAAAATAGCCTTTGCCTTGAGTTTGAGTACGGCCCTCTCGGCGCATGCCGCCGGTTTGGGGGGCATGATTTCCAGCTCAAAACTCGGGGAGCCGCTTAATGCGGAAATTGAGCTGTTGGCAGTCACGCCCAGCGAACTCAACAGCATTCAAGCTGCGCTGGCGAGCGAACAGGTCTATCAGGACCAGATGCTGGAAAAACCGGCTTCTTACCCTTTTATTAAAATTGAAGTTGGCAACAATACCAAAGGTCAGCCCATCCTTAAGCTGACCAGCTCGCAACCGATTACCGAAGCCTTTTTGGATATGTTAATTCAGGTAGATTGGCCGACCGGCCGCCTGGTCAAGGAATACACCTTGTTGCTGGATCCCCCTGGCTTTAACTCTAACTATGTGTCTGAATCTGGCGGGCTGCCGCAAAGTGCTCGGACAGTGACACCTGCGCCCACGAGTAGCGCTCCGGCCGCCATCCCTCGCGAGGTAACGCAGAACACTGCGCCAGAAGCCAGAAAGCCACTACCATCCAAGTCAGCAATCACCAAGTCAGTGCCTAAAGCTGTCGCTGACGAGACGCTAGCGGACACAAAAGATGCCTTGACGACAGAGCGTGGCGATACTTTGTATGCGATTGCCAGGCAAATGAAGCCGGACAACGTCAGCGTTGAGCAAATGCTGGTGGCACTTTACCAGTCTAACCAGCAGGCGTTTGATGGTAAAAACATGAACCGCTTAAAGGTGGGCAAAATTATTCGCCTGCCAGACCAGGCAACCTTAGATAGCATTAGCCGTCCACAAGCAAAAACCTTGATTGCTGAACATGCGACAAATTGGCAAGCCTACAAAAATTCACTGGCGAAAGTGGTTAAGGAGAGCGCAGCTAGTCAAACAGGTGGCAATACACAGCAATCCGCAGGCAAAATTGGCGCGGCAGGTGAGAAGCCAGCGCCTCAGGCCAAGCCAGGTAAAGATGTCTTGAAACTGTCTGCTGGTGATGAAAAGTCGACCACTCAAGCGGATAAAACGGCGTCTAAGGCCTCAGCGACTGCGGCACAAGAAGATGCCACTGCCAAGGCAAATGCCATTAAAGAAGAACAGTCTCGTGCTGCTGCGCTTGAGAAACAAGTCGCAGACATGAAGAAGTTGATGGACATGAAGAATAGTGCCATGGCGCAAGCAGAAGAAAATGCAGCTGCCCAGGCAAAAAACGAACCTAAAGTAGAGGCAAAACCAGAAGCGCAGGCTACGCCTAAAGCCGCTACTGAGGATAAAGCCACAGCGCAGCCCGCATCCCCAGTGCCTGCTGTTGCAGAGAAACCTGCACCTGTCGCCGAAGCAGCGAAGCCCGAAGTCGCGGTTGACGCTTCAGCGACAGACGTTGCGGTGCCGCAGCCGTCCTTTATGCATGTGTTGTTTGAGCGGCTAAAAAATATTAGCCCAGTCTTGCCCTTGGCCTTAATTGCATTGCCTGTGTTGCTTTGTGTGTGGGCGTTGATCCGTATCCGTCGTAAAAAGCAGATTGATAATTTTGAAGACGTCATCGTGACGTCACCCGCCACCGAAATGCAGAACAATACCGTGTTCGGCGATACACAGGCAGCGGCCTCTGGCGACACCTCATTCTTAACTGACTTCTCTCAAAGCGGTGTCGGCGGCATGATAGATTCGCATGACGTAGACCCGATTGCCGAGGCAGAGGTGTATATGGCCTATGGTCGTGACGCCCAAGCCGAAGAGATCCTTAAAGATGCGATTCAAAAAGACCCTGAGCGTCAGGAACTCAAATTGAAGTTGCTGGAAATTTATCAAACAACTGGCAATAAAGCGGCATTTGAGTCTTTGGCTGGCGACGTTTATGCCAAAGCCGGGTCTGCAGATGCTACCTGGGCAAAAATCAGTGCGATGGGTCAAAAGCTGGATCCTGATAATGCGTTCTACCAAAGCGTGCCATCGGGCGCTAGCGATGCTTCTATAGTGGCTTCAACAGCCGCCTTGCCAGTGACGGAGGCGCAAAACGAAAACGAAGAGGATGCCTATCATTTTAATTTTGAGGCGCCTGCATTAGAGTTTGATGGTGCGTCAGAAGCTGTGGCGGCTAGCGAAGAATCGGCTGTACGCCCGGTCAATGTCGCCGCAGCTGCAGAGGCAGCAACAATATCATCCTTGGCCGAAACACCCGCTGTCGCGAGTGATGCAGAAACCTTTTCAGTGGACGTACCTGCTGATGTGGCAACGCCACAAGCGACTGACACAGCAATTGAATTTGCGCAAACGCAGTCAGCCGAACTGGCAGCTGCGGCCAATCCGCTGCGCTTTGAGGTTGACTCTGTTGTCGAGACACCGGTAGCTGATCGCTTGGCTGATGATGCAGGTGTAGAGACTGATTTGGCATTGAAGCCTAAGGCGCTAGACTTACCTTCTCTGAATCTGGATGACAGTGCGCAAAGTGCTGATGCTGGGATGAGTCAGTCTTTGTCTACCGCGCCAGGTGAGCCAACATTGTCCAGTGAAGATGCTGTGTTTGAATCTTTGCCTGAGTTGTCGCTGGAATTGGGCGGCCCTAATGACGCGGTTAAGGCTGGCGCCATAGATGAGGATGCGCTAGAGATTGAAGAAATCAGCCTCGGCTCTGCTGAAGCAGCATTAAATGAGGCGCCAGCCATGGAAGAGATGGCAGCAGACAGTGCTGCATTTCCTGAGATTTCGCTAGATGTGGCTGAAGCTGCGGCAAGCAACACTGACGCGATTGCCGATGAGCCAGAAGAAGTGAACACCAAGCTGGACTTGATTCAGGCTTATATCGATATGGAAGATGTGGTGGGTGCCAAGGAACTGATTGATGAAGTGCTTGCCGAAGGTGGTGAACGGCAACGGCAGCGAGCGAGTGAACTGCTTGCAAAAATCGTGTAAATCAAGGCCGGGTTTCCGGCCTTGTTCATTTATGGGCTAGCACAAAGCAGGGGTGGCCTGATTTGGCGTAATCGCAGGCAGCCCTTATACTAGGCGCCATGAAAATTGCGATTGGCATTGAATATCACGGCGCCTATTTTCAGGGGTGGCAAAGTCAGCCGAATGCATTGGGCGTACAGGATGCGATTGAGTCTGCGATTGCCGCGGTCGGTGGCGAAAAAGTACGTTTGCATGCGGCCGGGCGTACCGACTCTGGCGTGCATGCCTTGATGCAGGTGGCGCATTTTGAAACCTCTGTGGTCAGGCCATTGAGCGCTTGGGTACGAGGGGCCAATGCCCATTTGCCTGCCTGGGTAAGGGTGTTGTGGGCGGCTGAGGTTGCGGATGATTTTCACGCCAGGTTTAGTGCCCGTGCCCGTAGTTACCAGTACGTGCTCTACAATCATGCCGTGGCACCCGCAAGCCAGCATGGACGTGTGGGTTGGTACCACCGGCCGCTCAAGCTTGAAGCGATGCAGCAGGCCGTCCCAGTGCTGCTAGGCGAGCATGATTTCAGTGCATTTCGCGCCAGTGAATGTCAGGCCAGCACGCCTGTGCGTACCATGCATCGCGCAGAGGTGAGGCAACACGGTCGTTACATTATTTTTAGCTTTCAGGCGAATGCCTTTTTGCAACATCAGATTCGCAATATGGTTGGTGCCCTGGTCTATGTTGGCCAAGGCAAATTAAGCGTCGCCGAATTTGCTGACTTGTTGCAGCACCAGGATAGACGTCTTTCACCGCCCACATTTATGCCGGATGGCCTGTATTTTACCGGTGTCGATTATGACCCCAGCTGGGAATTGCCGTCTTCTGAGGCTTGCTGGGATTAAAGAGAGTGACTCAAAAAAACATGACAAGAACTAGGGTTAAAATTTGCGGAATCACCCGTTTGGACGATGCGCTGACGGCCATTGCAGCAGGGGCAGATGCTTTGGGCTTTGTATTTTATGCCCCTAGTCCGCGAGCGGTGACTGCAGCGCAAGTGTCAAACATCACCGCCAGCTTGCCGCCGTTTGTGAGTAAGGTCGGCTTGTTTGTGAATGCGGAGGTCGAAGAGGTGCAACAGGTGATTGCCGTTGCAGGTCTGGATTGTTTGCAGTTTCACGGCGATGAATCTGCAGACTATTGCGCGCAATTTAATCTGCCATATTACAAAGCAATCCGCGTCAAACCAGGGCTAAATTTGGTACAATGCGAGCTTGATTTTGCGTCAGCGACTGCTTTGTTGTTGGATACTTACTCCGAAAAAGCGGTAGGCGGCACTGGTGAAGCATTTGACTGGTCTTTGATTCCTGCCGGTTTGCAAAAGCCAATCATATTGGCGGGTGGTTTGAATCCTGACAATGTCATGCAAGCCGCACGTCAGGTGCAGCCTTATGCGCTGGACGTGAGTGGCGGGGTGGAAGCGCAAAAGGGGATTAAGTCCCCGCAAAAGATAGCTGCATTCATGCAGCAGGTGATGCAGTGTGATGCAGTGTGATGCAGAACGTAATGGGCGGTTTGAGTAAAAAACGAGAGACGGAGTAATGCATGCAAGTCTATGACATGCCAGATGAGCACGGTCATTTTGGCCCTTTTGGTGGCGTTTTTGTTTCAGAAACGTTGGTTGAAGCTCTGGATGAGTTGCGGGTGATGTATGAGAAGTATCGTCACGACCCTGAGTTTTTGGCTGAGTATGCTTATGACCTTAAGCATTTTGTCGGTCGTCCTAGCCCGATTTACCACGCGAAGCGCCTCTCCGACAAAGTCGGTGGCGCGCAAATCTATCTCAAGCGTGAAGATTTAAACCACACCGGTGCGCATAAAATCAACAACACCATTGGTCAGGCATTGTTGGCCAAACGCATGGGTAAGCCACGCGTGATTGCAGAAACTGGCGCAGGCCAGCATGGTGTGGCGACAGCAACCATTGCTGCACGTTTGGGCCTGGAATGTGTGGTGTACATGGGCGCGGAAGACGTGAAGCGTCAAGCGCCTAATGTATTCCGTATGAAGCTGCTCGGTGCTACGGTTGTACCCGTCGAGAGTGGCTCCAAAACCCTCAAAGACGCATTGAATGAAGCCATGCGTGACTGGGTGACCAATATTTCCAATACTTTTTACATTATCGGCACCGTGGCTGGCCCACATCCTTACCCGATGATGGTACGTGATTTTCAAGCGATCATTGGCATTGAAGCCAAAGAGCAAATGCAGGAAATGATAGGCCGCCAGCCAGATGCGGTTGTCGCCTGTGTTGGTGGTGGCTCTAACGCTATGGGGATTTTTTATCCATACATTGATGTAGAAGGTGTGCGCTTAATAGGTGTTGAAGCCGGTGGTCATGGATTGAGTACTGGTCAGCACGCCGCACCATTAACCGCCAATAGTCCGATCGGCGTGTTGCACGGCAACCGTACTTACCTGATGCAAGATGAGGACGGCAATATCATCGAAACACATTCTATTTCTGCAGGCTTGGACTATCCAGGCGTCGGCCCAGAGCATGCCTGGTTAAAAGACATCAATCGTGCTGAATATGTGGCGATTACTGACGAAGAAGCTATGGCTGCATTTCATAATCTGTGCCGCACTGAAGGCATTATTCCTGCCTTGGAATCCAGTCATGCACTGGCCTATGCAGAAAAGCTTGCCAAAACCATGTCTCCGGACCAAGTCGTACTGGTAAACCTTTCCGGTCGCGGTGACAAAGACATCAACACCGTAGCGCGTTTAGCTAATATTAGCTTGTAACCTCTGCTGCTGTTTGCGCTGGAAAAAGATTATCCAGCGCAAACAGCACGACAATTCTTCGGTCTTTATTTGAATTAATTTAAAAAGCACTCTTATGTCTCGCATTCAATCTGTATTCGCCACGCTTAAGGCGCAAGGTAAAAAGGCACTGATTCCCTACATTACGGCCGGTGACCCACATCCAGATCATACCGTGCCTTTGTTGCATGCCTTGGTAGAGGCGGGCGCCGACATGATCGAGCTAGGCGTGCCTTTTTCTGATCCTATGGCAGATGGTCCGGTGATCCAGCGCGCCAGTGAGCGTGCATTGGTACACAAAATGGGCCTGCGTAAAGTGCTGGCGATGGTCAAAGCGTTTCGCGAAACCAATCAAACAACCCCTATCGTATTGATGGGTTATGCCAACCCAATCGAAGCCATGGGCAGCGCGCAGTTCGTAGCGTTGGCCAAAGATTCGGGCGTGGATGGTGTACTGACGGTGGATTATCCACCTGAGGAGTGCGAGGTATTTAATCAGCAACTGGCTGCCGCCGATATTGACAGCATTTTTCTGCTATCGCCGACCACCGAACCATCCCGGACTGAATTGATTGTGAAGCAGGCCACGGGCTTCCTATATTACGTCTCGCTTAAAGGCGTGACCGGGGCAGCTAACCTGGATATTGTAGAAGTGAAAAAACGCGTGGCAGACATCCGTAAACAAACCAGCATGCCGATAGGTGTTGGATTCGGCGTGAAAGATGCTGCCACAGCACGTGAAGTAGCTGCGATTGCGGATGCCGTCGTGGTCGGTAGTCGCATGGTGCTGGCGATTGAAAGTTCTGACGCCGGCAATCTGGTTGCGAATGTGCAGGCATTAATGCATGAGTTGCGTGCTGCGATTGACTCTGTATAGGGCGTTAAATCTATGTCCTCAGAATATCGCAATATCAAAGCAGGAGAAGCTATGAGTTGGTTAGACAAGATTCCACAAAAAATTAAACGTGCTGTTGGTTCTGTACAAAAGCGTAATGTGCCTGAAGGCTTATGGCATAAATGTGATGCCTGCCAAACGGTGCTTTATCGTACTGACCTGGATGCCAATCTGGAAGTATGCCCGCAGTGTGGCCATCATCACCGTCTCGGTGCGCGTGATCGCCTGAATGTGTTGTTGGATGCTGAGGGCCGGGTTGAAATCGGTGCTGATGTGAGCCCGGTTGATGCGCTCAAGTTTAAAGACAGTAAAACATACGCCGAGCGCATGAAAGCGGCTCAGCGTGATGTGAAAGAAAAAGATGCGCTGATTGTGATGCGCGGCGCAATTGATGGTGTGCCTGTCGTCGCCGCTGTGTTTGAATTCAAGTTTATGGGCGGCTCCATGGGTTCTGTGGTCGGCGAGCGTTTTGTGCGTGGCGTACAAGATGCGATTCAGCACAAGTCTGCCTTTATCTGTATTTCTGCTAGTGGCGGCGCACGTATGCAAGAGGGCTTGCTGTCATTGATGCAAATGGCTAAAACCAGCGCTGCATTGACCAAGCTGTCTGAAGCAGGGTTGCCATATGTTTCAGTGTTGACGGACCCGACCATGGGCGGCGTATCAGCCAGCTTTGCGATGCTAGGCGATGTGATTGTGGCTGAGCCGAATGCACTGATCGGCTTTGCCGGCCCACGCGTGATTGAGCAAACCGTGCGTGAAACCTTGCCTGAAGGCTTTCAACGCGCAGAATTTCTACTGACGCATGGCGCGATTGACATGATCATTGACCGTCGTGAGATGCGTACCAAATTGAGCCAGTTGCTGGCTAATTTCTTGAATATTACCAAAGCTGCCTGATGCCACCAGTGATATCCGGGCTTCCGCAAACTGTTGATGGTTGGCTTGGCTACATTGAATCGTTACATCCCAAATCCATAGAAATGGGTTTGGGGCGGGTGCAAACGGTTGCAGCGCGTTTGCAGCTACAATTTCCGTTTACCGTGATCACCGTTGGTGGCACCAATGGCAAAGGGTCTACCTGCGCCATGCTGGAGCGCATCTACAGCACTGCCGGTCACCAGGTCGGCTGTTACACCTCCCCCCATTTAGTGCATTATCAGGAGCGCGTGCGCTTTAATGGCCATGTGATTGCCGATGCGCTGCTGTGTGACGCTTTTGCCGCCGTAGAGCAGGCGCGTGGAGATGTCACGCTGACCTATTTTGAAATGGGCACACTGGCGGCATTGTGGGCGTTTGAGCAACAACCGCTGGATGTAGTCATTCTCGAAGTCGGCCTGGGCGGTCGCCTGGATGCGGTCAATATTGTCGATGCCGATTGCGCCATTGTGACCAATGTCGACCTTGACCATATGGAATTTCTTGGCGATACCCGCGAGTTGATTGGTCACGAAAAGGCCGGTATTTATCGCCAGAAACAAGTCGCCATTTGTGGCGATGCTTTACCGCCAGACTCGTTATTGGCTTACGCCGAGGCGCTGGGCGTGAAATTAAACCGCTTTGGTCTCGATTATCAGATTGACCTTTCTGACACGCAGCGTGCGCATTATCATGACGCGCAAGGCGCGCTCGACATTGGCAACTTGCGCTTATTTGGTCACTACCAGTGGAACAATGCCGCTAATGTGATCTTTGCCGTGCGCGCCTTGCAGAACCGTTTACCCGTTGCACAAGCGCAACTACTGCATGCATTAACGGCGACTGAAGTCACTGGCCGCTTTCAATACCTACAACAGTCGCCTGACGTGATTCTGGATGTTGCGCACAACCCGCATGCCGCGCGTGCATTGCATGATAACCTGCAGCGCCTGAGTGCTGATGGCGGCCAGGTGATTGCTGTTTTCTCGATGTTGTCTGACAAGGATATTGGTAGCGTGGTGGATATTCTGCATCCGGTGATTCATGCGTGGCATATTGCCGCCATCGACCATCCTCGCGCCGCCAGCATGGATTATTTGCAATCGTGTTTAAGCCAGAGGGTCCCATTGGCACATATTTATCCGCATAGTGATTTAGCAGCTGCATTGCAGAGCGCTTATAAAAAAGCAGCAAAAAATGATAAAATTATCGTGTTCGGCTCATTCTTTACCGTGGCTGCAATACTGGAATTAACGCCTGATCAATGGCGCGCATAAATGCACATGGATCTGAGTAAGAACTTCAAAACATAATGGCGAGAGATGCTTTGACAGACAACGAATTGTTGCTCAAGAAAACGGCCCGCAGGCGGTTGGTAGGTGCAATCACTCTGGTGATTTTGATGTTGATTGTGCTGCCTTTTGTGCTCAAAGACAGAGTGATTGAATCTAGCCACGACAATGTAGAAATCACCGTTGTGAACCGCCAGGCCAACCGTGAGCCTATCCTCGAGTTGCCGGATGATGAAGTGGTGCTGGATAACGAAGTCGCGCCCGCCAATACGCCTGAAACCACGGCGGCTGCAAGCAATGCACAAGAAGTCCCTGAGGCGCAGATTGAAGAAACGCCGCCCGCTGCAAGCGTCGCTGTTGCTCCACAAAAATTGTCTAAAACCGAGCCTGCCAAGCCTCTGGTGGCACCAGAACCAGCCGCCGTGGCAGTAAAGTCTTCCCCAGTTATTCAACCCAAAATTGAACCCAAAATTGAACCCAAAATTGAACCCAAAGTTGAACCCAAAGTTGAACCCAAAGTTGAACCCAAAGTTGAACC
>OFDN01002309.1_pt1 | contig 10695 bp, 7 predicted proteins | sample 1520971 | NCBI WGS metagenome assembly OFDN01 (sample SAMEA94257418, study PRJEB24077) | hot springs metagenome | biome: Aquatic biome; feature: Geographical feature; material: Water | place: India | collected 2012-06-12 | depth 5 m | reverse complement strand
GAACGGCCAGGTCAACGCCATTCCGGGTGCCAACCTGCCGCTGGCCACGCCGCTCTCGGATTCATCCCTGTGGCTGACGGTGGGCAGGCCGGCGAACGGGCCGTCCTGACGGGATCGCGCTTGCGTCCGTCCTGACCCTGAACGATCATGGAAAATCAAGAACCAAGCCAGCGCCTGTCACCCCCTTGTCCCGCCGCCCGCCCCCGCCCGCTCGTCCCTCCGTCGTGCCGCGGTCGAATCGGCGCCTGCGACCGTCACACCCACGCCTTCGACCGGGCTCCATTACTTTGCGATCTACGATTGGGAAACCGGCACTTACACCCAGCGCGGCAAGGCCGGTAGCACGGGGGTGGGCCATGTCCGGCTGATCCTCCCGCCCAATCGGATGGTGCGGAACTACATTGTCCGGGCGGACACCCTGGAAATCGGCTGGTGCGATTTCACCACGCTGGATGCGGGTTCCAACTTCACGATGCCGCCCGTCTATCTTGGCCGCGACACGAGCCCGGACCGTGACGGAGACGGACTGAGTGACTTGGCCGAAGCCGTGCTCGGCACCGACCCGGCCAAGGCCGACACGGACGCCGATGGCATTCAGGACGGTGCGGAAGTCCGCTCCGGCGGTGATCCGGTAAGCGGTTTGCAGGTGGCGACCGGCGTCATTGCGGGCAGCGACACACCGGGCAATGCCTTCGATGTGGTGGCCCTGAACGATCTGGCGGTCGTCGCCGACGGTTCGGCTGGCATCACGGTCTTCAGCATCGGTAGCGGGCGCAATCCGCAACGCCTTATCCAGGTGGACACTCCGGGTGACGCCCGCTCGGTGGCCTCGACCCGCAGTTTCGCTGCCGTGGCCGACGGTTCGGCCGGGTTGGCCATTGTGGACATTCGCGACCCGCTTTCCGCCCGACTGGTCCACCAGGTCAATCTGGGTGGCTCGGTGATCGCCGTGGCCGTCGCCGGGGAAACGGCCTTGGTCGGTCTGAACAGCCGGTTGGCCTTGGTGGACCTGCCCAGCGGCACGGTTCTCGCCCGTTACCCGGTCAATGGTGAAGTGGATGACTTGGCGGTGAATGGGGACTTCGTTTTCGCAGTGGTCGGAAACTCGCTGCGGAGCTTCCGGTATGAGGACGGCGAGCTGACTTCCCTGGACTCGCTGGGGCTGAATTTCTTCGCGGAAGGCCTCACCGGCCGGCGGCGGCTGTTCGTAGGTGGCGGCCGGGCGCTGATCTCCAGCTATCCCGGCTTCGACAGTGTGGACGTGTCCGACCCGGCCAACCTGCGGTTGGTGGGTCCCGCCTTGGACCGTGGCCCGAACTCCTTCAAGCAGGTGCTCGATAACGGCTCCGGTCTGGGCGTCGCGGCCGTGGGTGTGAACCCCCGGGTGGACGGCACTCACGATGTCAGCCTGTTTGATCTCCGCGATGCCGCAGTGACCGATCGGTTGGTCGGCACCTTCGAAACCCCCGGGTTGGCCTACGCGGTGTCGCTCTACAATGGCTTGGCGTATGTGGCCGACGGCGAAGCCGGCCTGCAGGTCGTCAACTACCTCGCCTATGACAATCTGGGCGTGCCGCCGACCATCAGTTTCGCTCCGGGCATCACGGTGACGGGCGCCGGCACCGGCCAGGCCGAGGAGGGCAAGCTCATCCGTCTGACCGCCCTCGTCACCGACGATGTGCAGGTCCGCAATGTCGAGTTCTACCTCGACGGCGCCCGGGTGGTGACCGACGGAAGTTTCCCTTACGAGCAGCGCGTGTTCACCCCGCTGCGCTCGGCGGACAAGACCACCTTCACCCTCCGGGCCAAGGCCACGGACACCGGTGGCAATTCGACCTGGTCCACTGAATTCACCGTCACGCTGGTGCCCGATGCCACGCCGCCGCGGGTGGTCAACACCGCGCCGCTGGCGGGCGACATCGTCGGGTCCGCCAATCTGGTGAAGGCCCTGTTCAGCGAGCCGCTGGATGCGGCGACCGTCACCGAAGCTTCCTTCTTCCTGCGCTCGGCCGGTCCAAACCAGACGGTCGGTGATACCGACGACACCGCGGTCGCCGGCGGGGCGCTGGAATACCGCGCCAGTGCCAACGGGGTTTTCCTCCAGTTCCCCGAAATGCTTCCGCCGGGGCTCTACTATGCCACGGCTCGCGCGCCGATCGCGGATCTGGCCGGAAATGTGATGTCTTCGCCCAAGGTCTGGTCATTCTGGGTGCTGGGTTCGCAGGACAGCGATGCCGACGGCATTCCGGATGTGGTGGAGACAGAGTTCGGTTACGATGCCAACAATCCCGACTCCAACAACAATGGCGTCTTGGACGGGGACGAAGACCTCGATGGCGACCGGCTCCGCAATCGCTGGGAACTGCTCTACGGCTACGACCCACGCAAGGCCGACTCGGATGACAACACCGTGCCGGACCGGGACGAGGACCCTGACTTCGACGGGCTCGACAACGAGGGCGAACAGACTGCCCGCACCGACCCCCGGCGCGTGGACTCCGATGGCGACGGCTGGGACGACAATGGCGAGGTGCTGCAGGGCCTCGACCCGCTGGAAGCCGGCAGCCGGCCCACCCTTGGCGTTGCCTCCCTGCCGGTCAGTGTGCTGAACGGGGCGCCGCAGGTGCTGCCCGCGGATCTGGCCCTGCAGGTCACTTCCCAGCCGGTGAGCTATCTCAACGCGCATCTGGCGTCGCTGCCTTCCGGTCTTGCGGTGGGGCTCGTCTCGACCCCGGTCAGCTACCTCAACGCCCAGATGCCCGCCCTCCCGGATGAAACTCCGGTGGCCGTGTCGTCCAGTTTGGTCAGCTACCTCAACGGTGCCCCGCCGGCACCGCCTTCCGATCAGTTTTTGGTGTCGCCGGTTGTCAGCTATCAGCGCAACCAGCCGGCACCGCCTCCCACCGCTTCCACTGCCCGGTAACAGTTTCAAGTCATGAAAATCAACCGTTCCTCCGGCCTCAGCCGCATCCCCGTCTGGGCCGCCTCGTTGCTGTGCCTGACCTCGGTCTGGGCCATTGATCCCGACCTGCCTTACAGCAGCACGTCCACCGGTGCCGATGGTGCCCTGTCTTTTCCCCGAATCATCCCGGGCGGCTTTCAGCATACGGAAATGGCCTTTGATCCCGTCGCGGGCAAAGTCATCCTGTTCGGCGGAAACGGTCCCTCCGGCATCAGCTCCGACACTTGGGAATGGAGTGGCGGGGATTGGGTGCGCCTGTCGCCTGCCACCACACCGCCGGCGCGTTATGGCCACCGGATGGTCTACGACAGTGTCCGGCAGGAGATCGTGATGTTCGGCGGCTACCGCAACGGTGAACTCGGCGATACCTGGGTCTTCAAGAACGGCAATTGGACCGAAAAGACGCCCGCGGTCGCTCCCGACAGCCGCTATTATGCGAACATGGTGTTCGACGCCCACCCCGACCGGCAAAAGGTCGTGCTGTTCGGCGGCGCGGGCACCGGAGCCAACACGTGGCTGTGGGACGGAACCACTTGGCAGGAGTTGGACACGCCGACCGACCCGCCCAATTACCACAGTGCGGGCATCACCTACGATGCCGTCCGCCAGGAGGTCGTGATGTTCAACGGCCAGGGTCAGACGTGGACCTTCGACGGCGCAAACTGGACCCAGAAGTCACCGGTCAATGAACCCTCCGGCCGCTACGGCAGCCGCCTGGTGTTCGACCCGGTCCGGAACGAGAGCATCCTGATCGCCGGCGAGGGTCGGAACGACGTGTGGGCTTGGAACGGTGTCAACTGGCTGCGCCGTGACGGCGTCACCATCCAACGGTGGTATTTTGGTGCGGTCTGGGATAGCGCCCGCAGTCGTGTGGTGCTGTTCGGCGGCGACACCCCCGGTGACAATTACACCGCAGACACGTTGCTCTGGGACGGCACTGCGTTTCAAAAGGTGAGCGGTGAGATTCAGGAATTCGACATGTCCTCCCGGGCCAACGGAATCTGGAACTTCACGACCATCAATGTTCCTCCGGGCGTAACCATCGCATTCCGGAAAAATGCGGCCAATACCCCCGTCCGCTGGCTGGCCACCGGCGACGTCAACATCGAGGGAACGCTGAACGTCAGCGGTCAACGGGGTGACAATTCCCTGCCGCTCGGCGTGGTGGCCCAAGGCGGTCCGGGCGGCTTTGCCGGTGGCCGCGGCGCGGTCCGCCGCGATCAATCCGGTTCCTTGGTGGGTGCACCGGGACAGGGTCCGGGGGGCGGCCTGCCCGGCACCAGCCGGCAAACCAGCCCCAACGAGCGGGACGGTCAGAATGGCAACTTTGGCGATGCCGGCTCCCCTGGAGCCTACGGCAATGTCTTCATTCAGCCCTTGGTTGGCGGCTCCGGCGGCGGCGGCGGCGCTTCCGATGAAAACACCAATGGCGGCAACGGTGGCGGCGGCGGCGGCGCCATCTTCATCGCCTCCTCCCGCGACATCACCGTGAACGGTGCCATTGAAGCCAATGGCGGCGACATCGAATGGACGGGTGCCAGCTACGGCGGCCGGGGTTCCGGCGGTGCCATTCTCCTGCGGGCGGACCGAATCTCCGGCACCGGACGACTGGATGCGTTTGGGGGCAATACAGGCCACCTCAATGGCCGCATCCGCCTGGAGGCGTTCTATCGCCAGCTCGCCGGCCAGACCCGTCCTGTCAGCGTCAACAGCGCGCCGATTGCCAACACCGACTTCAACACGCTGGGCTCCCTAACCGTCACTCGGATCGCCGGCAATAATGTGCCGCCGGTGCCCTCCGGTAACACCCTGACACCGGACGTGATCTTCACGTCAGCCGGTCCGATTGCCGTCACCGTGCAGGGCGCGGGCATTCCCGTCGGCACCCCGGTTCGTCTGCGGGTGACCACCAGCGAGGGCGTCATCGCCGCGGGTCCCGTCAACTTGGCGGCCGACAACACCGCGGTCTTCAGCGACGTCAACGTTCCGGCGGGCATCGGCACAATCCAGGCCTTTGCCGAGTTCCAGGTTTCCAATTGAGGGAGCTGGCCGGGAACAGTTTGTCTTCAGGGCGGCCTTCGGGCCGCCCTTTTTTCGTCGGAATCTCCCGCAAAAAGCCCTTTGACGCCCCCCGCGCCCCGGATAACGTCCGCGCTCCGTCTAAACGGAAGCCATGGACAAAGAGCGCAAGCTGATCATCGCCGGCAACTGGAAGTGCAACAAGACCGTCGCCGAGGCCCTCGACCTCGTCACCGGCCTCAAGCGCGAACTCGCCGCCGTCAAGGAAGTGGACATTGTCGTCTGCCCGCCCTTCACCGCGCTCGAAAGCGTTTCCCGCGAGATTCTGGATTCCAACATCCGCCTTGGCGCGCAGAACTTCGGCGAGAACGGCTACGGCGCGTTCACCGGCGAAATCGCCGCCGGCATGCTCAAGGAGTTCTCCGTCGGCTATGTCATTCTCGGCCACAGCGAACGCCGGCAGTATCAGAAGGAAATCGACGCGCTCATTGCCAAGAAGGCCGCCGCCGCTCACGCCGCGAACCTTGTGCCCATCGTCTGCGTCGGCGAGACCCTGCTCGAACGTGAGTCCGGCATCACCAACCAGGTCGTCGAGACCCAGGTGCGCGGTTCCCTCGCCGGCCTGACGCCGGAACAGGTCGAACGCACCGTGCTGGCCTACGAACCCGTCTGGGCCATCGGCACCGGCAAGACGGCGACCAGCGCCCAGGCCCAGGAGGTCCACGCGTTCATCCGCGGCGTGCTCACGGCCTTGCATGGCGAGGCGGTCGCGAAGCGCGTCCGCATCCAATACGGCGGCAGCGTGAAGGCGAACAACGCCCGCGAATTGCTCGGCCAGCCCGACATCGACGGCGCGCTCGTCGGCGGGGCCGCGCTCGAGGTCCGCTCGTTCGCCGACATCATCAAGAATTCCATCTAACCGCCCGCGACCATGACGCTGCTGATCAATCTTCTGAGTTTTGCCCTCGTGCTTGTCTGCCTGTTCCTCGGGCTGCTCATCCTCGTGCAGTTGCCCAAGAAGGAGGCCGGAATGGGCACCGCGTTCGGCGGCGATGCCGCCGTGGCCATGTTCGGTGCCGGCTCCGGCAACGCGCTCACCACGATGACCAAGTATGCCGCCATCGCGTTCCTCGGCCTCTGTCTTCTGGTGGCAACTCTCACGGCCCGCTCGTCCAAAAGCCGCGCCGGGGGTGTGCAGAAGGAACTGAACCAGGCGGCGGCCGCGGCGGCCCCGGCCGTCAATCCGGCCATGAGCCTCACCACGACGCCCGGCGCCGCGACGAATACGCCCGCGCCCGTGCCCACGAATGCCGTGACGCCGGCCAAGTGATGACCAAGAATCCGGCTGCCATGCCGGACCTCGAACACGCCCCCAGCGAATCCGCGGGGGCGTTTTTGTTGGTTGCCTGCCGGCGGGCGAAATCTTGGAGCAGACGTCTGCTGCACGGACTTCTTCTCGTCGGTTTGCTCTGCGGCTGCCGGCCGCTGCCCCCGGCTGACCTGACGGTGCTCAACGGCGCCGATCCGGGCTCCCTTGATCCACTTCTCGTCAGCGGCATTGAGGAACTGCGCGCCGTGTTGCCGCTGTTCGAGGGGCTGACCCGTCCCGATCCGGCGACGAGTGAAGCCCGCCCCGGTTTGGCCGAACGCTGGGAACTTTCCCCGGACCAGCTCACCTACACGTTCTTCCTGCGCCGCAACGCCGTGTGGTCCACCGGCGAACCAATCCGGGCGGACGACGTCGTGTATTCCTGGCGCCGCGTGCTTGAGCCTACCAATGCCTGCCAATATGCCTCGCTCCTGTTTCCGGTCCGTGGGGCGGAGGATTATCTGCTGGGCCGCACCCGCGATTTCGCCGCCGTCGGAGTGAAGGCTCCGTCGGCGGAACGGGTGGAAGTCACCCTCGTCAATCCGTGTCCGTGGTTCCTCGACCTGTGCGCGTTCCAGACCCTCGCGGTGGTCCCGCGTCAGGCGATCGAGCGCTTGGGTGACCAGTGGATCATGCGGGACCCGCCGTTCAGCGGGGCCTACACGCTCGACTTCTGGCGGCTCAACGACCGCATCCGGCTCCGGCGTAACGAACGCCATTGGGATGCCGCCCACACCGCCTGCGGCGTGGTGGACCTTCTGTCCGTGTCGCTGCCGGCCACCGCGCTGAACCTCTATCTCAGCGGCCAGGCGGACGTCATCTGGGACAAGCCGCTGGTTCCGGCCGAACTGCTGCCGGAACTCGAACGGCGGCCGGATTATCACACGTTTCCCATGCTCGGGAGTTACTTCGTGCGGCTGAACGTGACGCGGCCGGCACTCGCCGACGCCCGGGTGCGCCGGGCCTTTTCGCTGGCCGTGGACCGAGAACGCATCGTCCGCCGTCTGGCTCCGGCCTGCACCGCAGCCACGCATCTCGTGCCGACCGGCACCGCGAATCACCGTCCCGGCGAAGGCGCCCGGCACGATCCCGAATTCGCGCGCCGGTTGCTGGCCGAAGCCGGTTTTCCCGGGGGCACGGGTTTTCCCCGGCTGAGTTACCTGTGCGACAGCTCCGGCGGGGGCGGGGCCCGCTTGCACGAGCGCGTCGCGGTCGAACTGCAGGCCATGTGGCGCGAACAGCTCGGCGTCGAGATCGAGATCCGCCAGATGGAGAAGCAGGTCTATCTCGTCGCCCAACGTCAGCTCGACTACGACTTCAGCCGCAGCAGTTGGATCGGCGATTACAACGACCCGAACACATTCCTCGACCTGTTCACCTCGGGGAACGGTAACAACCGGACCGGCTGGAAACATGCCGAATACGACCGGCTCCTCGCCGAATCACAGCGCGTCACCGATCCCGTCCGCCGCACCGAACTGCTCGCGCGCGCCGAGACGCTGCTGCTGGCCGAGGAAGCACCGGTGCTGCCACTGTGGTTCGAGGCCGGCTTCACGCTTTACGATCCGGCCAAGTGGACCGGCATCCACGGCAACCTGCTCGACGTGCATCCGCTTCACGCCATCCGGCCGGCCAAACCGAAGAAGGCCAACCGCTGATCTGCGATGTATCTGCTCCGGCGCATCCTGTTCCTCGTCCCGCTGCTGCTGGTGATCAGCCTGCTGTCGTTTGGGCTGCTCCGAATGGCTCCCGGCGGGCCGTTCGACCGGGAACGGGCCCCGGCGTCCGAGGAAATCGAGCGCCAGCTCCGCGCCCGTTACCACCTCGATGAATCCATCCCGCACCAATACCTCCGCTGGCTGGGTGACGCCGCGCACGGCGACCTCGGGCTCTCGTTGAAATACCGGAACCACAGCGTCTCCGGCATCATCCGCGACGGTTTGCCGGTTTCGCTCACGCTCGGGCTGCTGGCGTTTGGCTTCGCCCTCGGGTTCGGGGTGCCGCTGGGATTCTACTCCGCCGTGCGCCGCGGCGCATGGAGCGACTGGGGTGGCAGCTTCCTCGCCCTCGTCTTCATCTGCGTGCCCGGCTTCGTGGTCGGACCGGTGCTGGTGCTCGTCTTCGGCCTGAAGCTGGGCTGGTTTCCCGTCGGCCTCTGGGGCGCGCCGCTCCAGGCGGTCCTGCCGATGGTGGCGTTGGGCCTCTACTTCGGCGGCCGCGTCGCCCGGTTGCTGCGCGAAGGCATGACCCAGGCCCTGCAGAGCGAGTTCATCCGCACCGCGCGGGCCAAAGGGTTGAGCGAGTTCGCCGTCCTGACGCGACACGCCCTGCGGCTGGCGATCATGCCGGTCGTTTCCTACAGCGGTCCCATGCTGGCCGATCTGCTCACGGGCTCCTTCGTCGTGGAGAACCTCTTCCAGATCCCCGGCATCGGCGTGTTCATGGTCAACTCGTCGCTCAGCCGCGATTACCCGCTCGTCGTCGGCCTGGTGCTGCTCTACGCCGTCCTGTTGCTGGTGCTGAATCTCCTCGTGGATCTCACCTACGGCCTGCTCGATCCGCGCGTCCGGCTGAACTGAACCGCCGGGTGGGCGTGATCTCCGGCAGCATGCTGCCGGACTGTGGGCGGGTTGCCCCGCAACCCGCTGCGGCTCGTGGGTCAGGCCGCCCACGGAGCGACGCTGCCATCCGTCGAAGTCCTGCTGAAATTGGCATGAAACGCCGGCCCTTTGTCCGGAGGGTTTGACAGACCGGCGGAACTACAGCCGCACGTAGATCGCCTTGAGATACTTCGCCTCCGGAAACGTCGCCGGATGATCCGGGGCGTGCCCGGTCGTCCCGAGTTCCGCAAAGCGGCGGCCGCTGCGGCGCACCGCGGCCCGGACGGCCTCGAAGAATTCCGTCTCGTTCACGTGCGCGCTGCACGAGGCCGCCAGCAGCAATCCGTCCGGCCGCACCCGGCGCAGACCGGCCGCCGCCAAACGGGCATAGGCCTGGATGGCCCCGGCGCGCTCCGCCTCGCGTTTTGCCAGCGACGGCGGGTCCAGGATCACCACGTCGAAGTCCCGCCGGGGCGATTCCTCCAGCCACGCGAAACAGTCGGCCTGAATCTGCTCGTGCCGTGCTGCGGCCACCGGAGGCAGGTCGCGGTTCAGCGCGAAGTTCCGCCGGGCCGCGGCCAGCGCGTGCCCCGAGATGTCCAGGTCCGCGACCGATCGTGCGCCGCCGCGCGCCGCGTAAAGACTGAAGCCGCCGGAAAAACTGAAGGCATTCAGCACCTCCGCACCGGCGGCCAATTCCCCGATTCGCCGCCGGTTCTCCCGCTGGTCGAGGAAAAATCCGGTCTTCTGTCCCTGCACCACTTCGGCCTCGAACCGGATGCCCGATTCGCGAAATACCACCGCGGGGTCCGTCGCCTCACCCCGCAGGTTCTGCCCGTCGTGCCAGCCCCGCACCTCCGCCAAGGCCTGGAGATTCCGGCTGAACCGCAGCACCAGCCGTCCATGCGGCTGCGCCTCTGCCAGCCAGTTCGCGACCTCGGGGATCCGGTCCAGCCAAGCCGCGCTGTAAAGTTTGAGCGCCAGCGTGTCCCCGTAGCGGTCCACCACCAGCCCAGGCCAGCCGTCGCTCTCCCCGCTGACCAGCCGGTAGCCGTCCGTCTCCGCACCGATCGCGCCCTCCCGGCGCGCCACGGTTGCCCGCAGACGTTCCCGCCACCATTCGGGCGTGAGCCGGACCGGTTTGCCGACGTGCAGGATGCGCAAGCGGAGCGGCGACTCCGCGTCGAAAAATCCCAGGGCGAGAAACTGGTCCCGCCGGTCGAACACCACCGCCACCTCGCCGGTTTCCCCGGGACGATTGGTTTCGCGCACGGAGTCGGAATACACCCACGGATGCCCTGCCCGCACCGCATTCTCCGCGGCGGCGGTCAGGCGCACCCTCAGCGTCGGACGCTTGACAGGCAGTTCGGCCACCCGCGCAGCCTGACGAAGAACCCCGCACCGACGAAGCCAGAATCGCACTCCGGGCGCTTGTGGGGAGGCGCAGCTCAGTTTCTTGCCGTCGTGGAGCGACGTCCGCCCTCCTTGGGGTGGCCCGCCTCCCCGCTCTCCAGCCACTTCACCAACCGCCACATCCAGCCGCGATATGTCTGCTCCGTGCGCCATGCCCGCCCCCGCCGCCGCAAGTGCGCGATCAAGGCCACCTCCCAGGCCGGCCCGCCCGGATCACTGCGCGCCAGTGGCGGCACCGCCGGCCCCGCTCCCCGCCCGGCGGCAAAACCGCACATACCGGTCCACCCAGCCCAGATAGGTCTCCTCCGTCCGCGGGGAAAAGTGCCGGAAAC
>OFDN01002308.1_pt1 | contig 10711 bp, 4 predicted proteins | sample 1520971 | NCBI WGS metagenome assembly OFDN01 (sample SAMEA94257418, study PRJEB24077) | hot springs metagenome | biome: Aquatic biome; feature: Geographical feature; material: Water | place: India | collected 2012-06-12 | depth 5 m | reverse complement strand
CACGGCTCCGGCCGATCCGCGGTCGGAGGGGAACACCCACGACGGACACGGAGTCTGTCACCTCTGCCGGTCGGCGGATGTGGCCATTCCGTTGCCGGCATCCTCGGCCGTGGTCCTCCCCCGCATCATGGCCGTCGTGGTCTGGCCGGGGCACCGGGATCCGGGGCCACGCCGGCCCGTGTTCCGAACCACGGTGCAACCGCGCGCACCTCCGGGCGATCTCCTGGCCTGACGACTGTCCCCGCCGCACACCCGCTCCGCGATTCCCGCGGAGCGGTCCGTGCGCGCATGACCCCTGTTCCAGGAGCCATCCACCATGACCAAACTCATGGCGGCCGCGCTGACGGCCGCGTTCACCCTCGGCGCCGCGGGCGCCGCTTCCGCCCACGCCACGCTGGAGACGGCCGAGGCGCCGGCCGGCAGTTATTACAAAGCGGTGGTCCGCATCGGCCACGGCTGCGACGGCTCGGCCACCCGCGAGCTGCGGGTGAAGGTGCCGGACGGCATGGTGTCGGTGAAGCCGATGCCCAAGCCGGGCTGGGAGGTCTCCACCACCGTCGGCCCGCTGGCGGTGCCCTTCCAGAGCCACGGCAAGACCATCACCGAGGGCGTGACCGAGGTCCGCTGGACCGGCGGCACGCTGCTCGACGCGCATTACGACGAGTTCGTCTTCCGCGGCCAGCTTCCCGACAGGCCGGGCGAGACGCTGTATGTGCCGGTCGTCCAGATCTGCGAGAAGGGCGAGCACCGCTGGATCGAGATCCCGGCGGCCGGGCAGACTCCGGCCGACCTGAAGGAGCCGGCGCCCGGCATCCGCCTCACCGATCGCAAGAAGTAGGCGGCCGGACCCGGTTACGGACGTGGCTCCGGTTCCGCACCGGTGCCACGTCCAAGAGGGGGATGACCCATGCTCGGTTCCATCCGCCGGCTGGCGGCCGCGTTGCTGCTCGCCGCGCTGTCCCCTGCCGGTCTCTCCGAGGCGCACGCGCACGCCGTGCTGATGGACAGTGTCCCGAGCGACCGGCAGGTGCTGCCGGAGGCCCCCGGCCGCGTGGAGTTGCGCTTCAACGAGCCGGTCGATGTGAGGGCGCTCCGCCTGATCGGGCCGGACGGCGCCGCCATCGCCCTGCGGCCGGACGCCAATGGCCCGCCGGATCGTGCCGTGGCGGCGTTGCCGCCGCTGGGGCGGGGCACCCATGTGCTGAGCTGGCGGCTCGTCTCGGCCGACGGGCATCCCGTCGCCGGCTCGCTGGTGTTCTCGGTCGGCGCACCGGGGGCGTCCGCGCCCGCCGAGGAGACCGCGGTTGCGCCGCTCCTGGCGGCGGCGCACGGCGTGGCCCGGGCGCTCGCCTACGCGGCCACCCTGTTCGCCAGCGGCACCGTCCTGTTCCTGCTGCTGTTCGGCCGCAGTCCCGCCGTCGACCGGAGCGCGCTCCGCCGCCCGGCCGTTGCCGCCGTGGCGGTGGCGGGGCTGGCGACGCTGGCGGTGGCGGCGCTCCAGGCCGCGATGCTGGGGGTGGGCGGATGGGCTGACCTCGCCCTCTTGCTCATCCCGGCGGCGTCGGTCGTCCGGCTGCTCGGCCTGGCCGCGGTCGCGGCGGGGCTGGCGTGGCGGCGGGCCTTGCCGCTGGGCGGCTGCGGGGCGCTGGCGGTCGCCGTCTCCTACCCGCTGACCGGGCACACCGCGCCCATCGGCCAGCCCTGGCTGTCGGCGCTGCTCGGCTTCCATCTGCTGGCCGCGGCCTTCTGGCTCGGCGCTCTGTGGCCGCTGATCCACGCAAGCCGGCATGCCAACCGTCAAGAGGCTGCCCGCCTGTTGGCCGGCTTCTCCCGTGTCGCCATGCTGCTGGTGCCGGCCCTGGTCCTGGCCGGGCTGGTGGTGGCGTGGCAATTGGCCGGCGGCTGGGCGGCGCTGTGGTCCAGCGCCTACGGCGCGGCCCTGCTCGTCAAGACCGCCGCCGTGACGGCCATGCTGGGCTTGGCCGCGTGGAACAAGCTGCGGCTGGTGCCAGCCTTTCGGCGCAACGCCGCCGCCGGCCGCCGTCTGCGCCGGTCCATCGCGGGCGAGGCGGCGCTGGCGCTGCTGGTGCTGGCGGCCACGGCCGGGCTGACCAGCCTGCCCCCGCCCGGTCATGGAGCCGCCGACGAAGACGCGCACCATCACCATCAGGCCGCGGGGCCGGTCACGGCGCGGGCGACCACGGGGCCGCTGTCGCTGGACCTCGCCGTGTCACCCGGGCGGGCCGGGGAGAACGCGGTGGAGCTCGCCCTGTCCGGTGCCGACGGGGTGCGGCGCGACCTGCTGTCGGTCACCCTGCGCATTGGCAACCCCGCTCTCGGGGTCGAGGACATCACCCGGCCGATGTGGCGGGTTGGCACCGGCCTCTACCGCCTGGAGGGCCCGGAATTCGCGTCGGCCGGGCGGTGGCGGATCACCGCCGAGCTGCTGGTGAGCGACTTCGAGAAGCGCATCGCCGTCATGGAGATCGAGGTGCCGCCGTTCGATCCCCATCGATCCGCGGTGGCCGCACCGCCACGACCCTGAGGGACGCCCCCGTGACGCCGGTCATTCCCGTGTGGGCTCCATGCGCACGGCACCGTCGAAACGGGGCGGAAAATGTCGCAGTATGGCCCGCTCCCGTGTGCGTCCGACGCGGCCCGGTGAGTGGATCCAACAGGAAAAATTATGTTTTTTCAGGCGCATAGACTGGCCGTCGCCCCGATGATGGATTGGACGGACCGGCATTGCCGGTTCTTCCACCGCCTGCTGACTCGCCGCACGCTGCTCTACACGGAGATGGTGACCACCGGCGCCGTCCTTCATGGCGACCGGGAGCGGCTGCTGGGCTTCGATGCCGCCGAGCACCCGGTGGCGCTCCAGCTCGGCGGCTCCGACCCCGCCGATCTGGCGGCCTGCGCCCGCATCGGGGAGGAGTGGGGCTACGACGAGATCAACCTGAACGTCGGCTGCCCCAGCGACCGTGTGCAATCCGGACGCTTCGGCGCCTGTCTGATGGCGGAGCCGGATCTGGTCGCCCGTTGCGTCGGCGCGATGCGGGACGCGGTGCGGGTTCCCGTCACCGTCAAGTCGCGCATCGCCATCGACGCGATGGAGGAGTGGCCGACGCTGGCAGGCTTCGTGCGCACGGTATCAGCGGCCGGCTGCACCCGCTTCATCGTGCACGCCCGCAAGGCCTGGCTGAAGGGGCTGAGCCCCAAGGAGAACCGCGACGTCCCGCCCTTGCGCTACGACCTCGTGCACCGGCTGAAGGCGGAGTTCCCGCAGCTCGACATCTCCATCAACGGCGGCATCCGCACCCTGGCCGAGGCGCAGGCCCAGCTTGAACACGTCGATGGCGTGATGATCGGCCGCGCCGCCTACGAGACGCCCTTCATCCTGGCCGACGCCGACCGCGCGGTCTATGGCGAGTTGGCCGAGCCGCCGGACGCGCACGCGGTGGTGCGCGCCATGCTGCCCTATGTGGAGGTGGCGCGGGGCCGCGGCGCGCCCTTGTCCGCCATCACCCGCCACATGCTGGGGTTGTTCCAGGGCCGCCCCGGCGCCCGCGCCTGGCGCCGCCACCTGAGCGAGAACACCCACCGCCCAGGCGCCGGGCCGGAGCTGTTGCTGGCCGCCGCTTCCTTCGTTCCCGAGGGCGGACCTCTTGCGCGAACCGCGTGACCGTCACAGGCGGTGATTGCGCGGGTGTGATTGCCTCGGGCACCATGGGGCGCATTCCGCCATGGGGGAGAGGGCGATCATGCTGCGTGTGCTGCTGGTGTTGTGGCTGTGTCTGGCCGGCCTGACCGCGACCGCGGCGCGGGCGGAGTTCGCACCGCCCGGTCTGGGGAACGACACCGACGCCTACGTCAACACCCTGCTCTCCAAGGCGCCGCCGCAGCCGCAGCCGGCCAACCGCGACAAGGCGCTGAAGGACGCCCGCGCCGCCGTCGGCCGCGGCGATTTCCCCAAAGCCGTCGCCGGCTTCGAGCAGGCCATCGCGCTGGGCGCCGACGGCAGCCCGCTGTGGATGGAGCTGTCGGAGGCCTGGGCCGGCGGCGCCAAGCCCAACCGCGACCGGGCGCTCCAGGCCGCCTACCAGGCCTACCGCATCGCCGGCGGCGGCGAGGAGCAGGCCGCCCCGCTCTGGCGCCTCGGCGTGTTGCTGGACGAGAGCTTCGACCGGCCGGAGCAGGCGCTGCGCGCCTTGCGCGAGCTGGCGGACACCGGCCAGGGCCGGAGCGACCAGTTCCTCGCCCAGTCCTACCCCACCCTGAAGGAGCGGATCGCCACGACCCGCCAGCGGGTCGGGCTGAACGTGCGGCGGGTGTCGGTGGACGCCAGCCAGTCGATGGCCCGCGTCTGCGTCGCCTTCACCGACGCGCTGAGCGGCAGGCGCGGCGTCCGGTTCGAGGATTTCGTCGCGGTCGAGCCGGCGGTGCCGCTGGCCGCCAGCCCGGCGGGGGAGGAGCTGTGCCTGACCGGCTTCGCCTTCGGCACCGGCTACAAGGTCACCCTGCGCCAGGGGCTGCCGGGCGAGGAGGGGCTGGCGCTGCGCAAGGACGACACGCGCACCGTGCGCATCGGCGACCGGCCGCCGTCGGTCGCCTTCCGCGGCGACGCCTTCATCCTGCCGCGCGGCGAGGCCGACGGCATCCCGGTGGCGGCGGTCAACGTCGATGCGGTGGCGCTCAAGGTCTTCCGGATCAACGACCGCGGCCTGCCCGGCCTGCTGCGCAACCAGCAGTTCCTCGGCGGCCTCACCCCCTACGAGGGGCAGGAGATCGCCGACAACATGGGCGAGCTGGTGTGGGAGGGGCGCATGGACGTCCCCGCCGCCGCCCGCAACGCCGAGAACGTGGTCGCACTTCCCTTTCGGCAGGCGGTGAAGGAGCCGCAGCCCGGCATCTACATCGTCACCGCCGAGGCGGCCGACGTGCCCGACCACGAAATCCCCTATGTCCGCGCCACCCAATGGGTGCTGGTCTCCGACATCGGGCTGACGGCGATGGAGGGCAAGGACGGGCTGACCGTCTTCGCCCGCTCCTTCGGCACCGCCAAGCCGATGGCCGGGGTCGAGCTGGCGCTGGTCGCCCGCAACAACGCCGAGCTGGCTCGCGTGCGCACGGATGGGGAGGGCAGGGCGCGCTTCGCCCCCGGCCTGATGAAGGGGACGGGCGGGCGCCAGCCGGTGGCGGTCATGGCCTACGGCGGGGCCGACTACGCCGTGCTCCAGCTTTTGTCGGCGGCCTTCGACCTGTCCGACCGCGGGGTCGGCGGGCGGCCGGTGCCGGGGCCGATGGACGCCTTCCTCTACAGCGACCGCGGCGTCTACCGCCAGGGGGAGACGGTCAACCTGTCGGTCCTGCTGCGCGACGACCGCACGGTGGGGGTGGAGGGGCTGCCGCTGACCCTCACCATCCTGCGCCCGTCGGGCACCGAATACCGCCGGGTGGTGGTGAAGCCCGACGCCGGCGGCGGCGCGGTCCACGCGCTCACGCTCTCCACCACCGCGCCGCTCGGCGGCTGGACGGTGGAGGCGCGCACCGATCCCGGCGCCGAGCCGGTCGGCACCCTGACCTTCCAGGTCGATGATTTCGTGCCCGAGCGGCTGGCGGTGGACCTCGTCCCCGCCGCCCCCTTCCTCGTCCCCGGCACGCCGATGGAGGTGCTGGCCAAGAGCCGCTTCCTCTACGGCCCGCCCGCCGCCGGGTTGGACGGCACCGCCGAGCTGGCGCTGCAGGCCGATCCCGACCCCTACCCGCGCCATGCCGGCTACCGCTTCGGGCTGGCGCAGGAACGGGTGAACACCCGCATCGAGCGGCTGGAATTCCCGACCACCGACGCCGCCGGCGAGAGCCGCATCACGGCAAGCCTGCCGCCGCTGCCCGACACCACCCGCCCACTGCGCGCCGAGATCCGCGTCGCGGTGGCGGAGCCGGGTGGGCGGCCGAGCCGGCAGACCGTCACGGTGCCCGTGCGCACCCAGCCCTTCGCCATCGGCGTGAAGCCCCGCCACAGCGGCGACCGGCTGGCCGAAGGGCAGCCGGCCGTGTTCGACGTGTTGGCGGTGGCGCCGGACGGCGCCCCCATCGCCAAGCCGGGCCTCGCCTGGGAGCTGTTCCGCGAGGAGACGACCTTCAACTGGTACTATCGCGACGGGCGCTACAACTTCCGCGCCAGCACCCGCGACCGCAGTCTGCGCGCCGGCACGCTCGACGCCGCCCCCAGCCGCCCGGCGGAGCTGGCGCTGGGTCCCGTCACCTACGGCCGCTACCGGATCGAGCTGGCGGACAAGGCGACGGGTGTGGCCACCTCCGTCCGCTTCGCGTCGGGCTGGCAGCCGGCGACCGAGGCCACCGACGCCCCGGACAAGCTGGAGGTCACCGCCGACCGCCCGGTCTACAAGCCCGGCGACACCGCGAAGATCCGCATCAATCCGCCCTTCGCGGGGGAGGTGCTGCTGACCGTGGCGTCGGACCGGCTGTTCGACAGTCGCAGCTTCAGCGTCCCGGCCGAGGGGACGACGGTCGATGTGCCGGTGGACAGCGCCTGGGGTCCCGGCGCTTACGTCACCGCCACCGTCTACCGCCCGCCGGTCAAGGGCAAGGAGCGCCAGCCGGTGCGGGCCATCGGGCTGGTCTGGCTGGGCATCGACCCGGCCGACCGCACCCTCACCGTCACCGCTGAGGCGCCGGAGCTGGCGCGCCCGCGCCAGCCGTTGCCGGTGACCCTGCGCGTCGCCCACACCGGTGCGGCTGAGCCCACCTTCGTCACGCTGGCGGCGGTGGACGAGGGCATCCTGCGGCTGACCGATTTCGCCTCGCCCGACCCGGCCGCGCATTATTTCGGCAAGCGGCGGCTGGGCATCGACATCCGCGACGACTACGGCCGGCTGATCGACGCCATGGACGGCAATTTCGGCCGGCTGCGCCAGGGCGGCGACGCCAGTTCGGTCGGCCTGCCGGTGGTGCCCTTCCGGGTGGTGTCGCTGTTCCACGGGCCGGTGGCGGTGGGGGCCGACGGCACCGCGCGCATCACGCTCGACATCCCCGACTTCAACGGCGAGCTGCGGCTGATGGCCGTCGCCTATTCCAAGACCCGCGTCGGGTCGACCGCCAGGCCGCTCACCGTGCGCGACCCGCTGGTGGCGGACGCGGCGCTGCCGCGCTTTCTCGCCCCCGGCGACGACAGCCGGGTGACGCTGAACCTGCACGCGGTGGACAGCCCCGCCGGCTCCTACGCCATCGCGGTGACGGGGCAGGGGCCGGTGGCCGTCGATCAGGGCAGCTTCACCCTCGACCTCAAGGCCGGGGAGCGGCGCACGGTGGTGCTGCCGCTGCGCGGGCTGGGTGCCGGCATCGGCCGGGTGACGCTGGCCGCGAGCGGCCCCGGCGGGCTGGCCGTGTCGCACGACTACGACATCACCGTGCGCCCGTCACGCCCGGTGGAGACGGTCTTCACCACCCAGCAGATGGCGCCCGGCGCCACCGCCAGTTTCGGGGCGCCGCTGCTCGCCTCCTACGTGCCGGGGACAGCGGCGCTGTCCGTCACCTACAGCGCCGGCCCGCCCTTCGACCTCGTGGGCCTTCTGCGGGCGCTCGACCGCTACCCCTTCGGCTGCCTGGAGCAGACGGTCAGCCGCGCCATGCCTCTGCTGTCGGTGCGCGAGCTGGAGTCGGCCATCGGCGTCTCCAAGGCCGACGGCACGCTGGACGCGCGGCTCGATCAGGCCATCGCCCGCACCCTGGACCGCCAGCGCTACGACGGCAGCTTCGGGCTGTGGTCGGCCAATGGCGACACCGACGGCTGGGTCACCGCCTACGCCATGGAGTTCCTGACCCGCGCCCGCGCCAAGGGCCGCGACATCCCGGACAAGCCGTTCCGCGACGGTCTGGACTGGCTGCGCCGTCACGCGGTGGATGGCGGCACCGACAACGCGGCACTCGCCAGCCGCGCCTACGCGCTGCATGTGCTGGCGCTGGCCGGGGTGGTGACGCCCAGCCCCGTGCGCTACTTCGCCGACGCCTTCCTGGGCAAGCTGCCGACCCCGCTCGCCAAGGCGCAGGTGGGGGCGGCGCTGGCCCGGCTCGGCGACACGGAACGGGCGGGCCGCGCCTTCACCGCGGCCACCACCCGGCTGGCCCGCGACCCGTGGCACGAGGATTACGGCTCCACCGTCCGCGACGCCGCGGCGCTGGTCACCCTGCTGGCGGAGGTGGACGCGCTCGGCACCCGGCTCCCCACGCTGGTCGACCGACTGCCGGCGAACGACACCTCGGTGAAGCTGACCAGCCCGCAGGAGCAGGCGTGGCTGGTTCTGGCGGCGGAGTCGCTGATGAAGGGGGCCACCCCGCCGCGCGTCACCGTCGGCGGACGTGCCCGCACCGGCGACCCGGTCAGCCTGCTGCCCACGGCCGCCGATCTGGCGGCCGGGATCAGCGTGGCCAACGCCGGCACCGCGCCGGTGTGGCAGGCGGTGTCGGTCTCCGGCGTGCCCACCGACCCGCGGCCGGCGGCGCGGGAGGGGCTGCGGGTCAAGCGCAACTTCCTCACCCGCAGTGGCGAGCCGCTCAACCTCGACGCCATCAGGCAGAACGACGTGTTCGTCATCCTGCTGGAGGGGGAGGCCTCGACCAAGCTGTACCACCAGGCCATCGTTACCCACCCGTTGCCCGCCGGCTGGGAGATCGAGAGCGTCAACGCCGGCGAGCTGCCCTGGATCGGCGAGCTGACCGGCACCCGCACGGTGGAGGCGCGCGACGACCGCTATGTCGCCGCCCTCGACCTGACCGAGGAGCAACCGAGCTTCCGCCTCGCCTACCTCGTCCGCGCCGTCACCCCCGGCAGCTACGAGCTGCCCGGCGCCATGCTGGAGGACATGTACAAGCCCCGCTTCTTCGCCCGTCAGGCCGCCGGGCGCATCACCGTGCTGCCGGCGCAGTGATGGTGGGCGGCGGCGGGTTTTTCTCCCTCCCTCGCCCAGTGGGGGAGGGTCGGGGTGGGGGCAAGCTCCGCCGCCTCGCCCTGGCCCTCATCACCGCGGCCACCCTCGCCGGTGCCGCCGTCGCCCTTGACCGCGCCTTCCCGCCCGACCTCTCCCGCCTCGCCGACCGGTCGGTGATGGTCACCGACCGCAACGGCGCACCGTTGCGCGCCTTCCTCAACGGCGCCGACTCCTGGCGCCTGCCGGCCGCGGTGGAGGATGTCGCCCCGGTCTATCTCGGCCTGCTGCTGGCCTACGAGGACAAGCGCTTCCGCGACCACATGGGGGTGGACCCGCTGGCGGTGCTGCGGGCGGCGGGGCAGAATCTGGGTGCCGGGCGCGTGGTGTCCGGCGCCTCCACCCTGACCATGCAGGTCGCCCGGCTGCTGGAGCCGAAGCCGCGCACGCTATGGTCCAAGCTGCGCGAGGCGCGGCTGGCGCTGGCGCTGGAGCGGCGGTTCGACAAGGACGCCATCCTCGGCATGTACCTGACGCTGGCCCCATTCGGCGGCAATCTGGAGGGGGTGCGCGCCGCGACGGCCGCGCTGTTCGGCAAGCGCCCGGCGGAGCTGACGGTGGCGGAGGCGGCACTCCTGGTGGCGCTGCCCCGCTCCCCCACGGCACTCCGCCCCGAGCGTTCGCCGGAGCGGGCCCGGGCGGCGCGCGACGCGGTGCTCGACCGGGCCGTCGCCGTCGGCGCGCTCGACCCGAAGGCGGCCACCGAGGCAAAGGCGGAGCCGGTGCCCGACCGGCTGTTTCCCATGCCGGCCACCGCTCCCCATCTGGCGGAACGCGCCCGGCGGGAGGCTCCCGGACAGCCGGTGGTTCGCACCACCATCGACGGGCCGCTCCAGCGCGCGCTGGAGGATCTGACCCGCCGCGCGCTGGCCGACCTGCACGACAAGGCCGGCATCGCCGTCGTCGTGGCCGACCACCGCTCGCGCGAGGTGCTGGCCTACATCGGCGCGCCCGACGCGCTGGACCACCGCCGCTTCGGCCCGATCGACATGGTGGAGGCCCGCCGCTCACCCGGCTCGGCGCTGAAGCCCTTCATCTACGGGCTGGGTTTCCACGACGGCGTCATCCACCCGGAAACCCTGATCGCCGACGTCTCCACCCGCTTCGGCGACTACGCCCCCCGCAACTTCGACCGCGACTTCTCCGGCGAGCTGACGGTGCGGGAGGCGTTGCAGCGCTCGCTGAACGTGCCGGCGGTGCTGGTGCTGGACAAGGTCGGCCCCGTCCGCTTCGCCGAGGCGCTGCGCCGGGTCGGCGTGCGGCTGGCGCTGCCGCGCGGCACGGCGCTGCCAGGCCTGCCCGTGGCGCTGGGCGGCGCCTCGATCAGCCTGTGGGACATGGCGGCACTCTATGCCGGCCTGGCGCAGGAGGGCAGGGTGGCGCCGCTGCGCATCCGGCCCGACGCGCCGCCGGCCGAGGAGCACCGGCTGATGGAGCCCGAGTCAGCCCGCCGCGTGCTGCGCATCCTGGAAGGTGCTGCGCTGCCGCCCGGCATGGTGCAGGCGGCCGAGGTGCGGCGGCGCGCTCCCGTCGCCGTCAAGACCGGCACCAGCTACGGCTTCCGCGACGCCTGGGCCTTCGGCGTGTCGGGGCGGCATGTGGTGGGGGTGTGGACCGGCCGGCCGGACGGCACGCCCAGCCCCGACCGCTACGGCCGCAACACCGCGGCCCCGCTGCTCTATCGGGTGTTCGACCTGCTGCCGTCG
>OFDN01002307.1_pt1 | contig 10715 bp, 11 predicted proteins | sample 1520971 | NCBI WGS metagenome assembly OFDN01 (sample SAMEA94257418, study PRJEB24077) | hot springs metagenome | biome: Aquatic biome; feature: Geographical feature; material: Water | place: India | collected 2012-06-12 | depth 5 m | reverse complement strand
GCATTCGCGCTTGCGGCCCGTCCGTTGGCGGGCCGAGACTGCGCTCTGCGGCTTGCCGGGTCTTAGGCTCTCTCCGCACCCATCACGAAGTCGGCACACCTTTCGCCGATCATGATGCTCGGCGCGTTGGTGTTGCCGCTGACGAGCTTGGGCATCACGCTCGCATCCGCCACCCACAGGCCCTCGAGCCCGTTGAGCCTCAGCGTCGGATCGACCACCGCATCCGCATCGCTCCCCATGCGGCAAGTGCCGACGGGGTGATAGACTGTGTCGGCCCGCGCGCGGATCAGGGTGTCGAGCGCGGCGTCATCGTTGAGGTCGATGGGGTGCCGGTCGCGTGGACCGAAGGCCTGCAACGGCGGTGCCTCGGCGATGCGGTGCGACAGGCGCACGCCGGCGCGCAGGGTCGCCATGTCGCGCTCGTCGGCGAGGAAGTTGGGGTCGATCACCGGCGCCGCCGCCGCATCGGCGCTCCCGAGCCGCACCGTGCCGCGGCTCTCGGGCCTGAGCACGCAGGCGTGGAGCGAGAAGCCGTGCGCCTTCACCTTCTCGCGCCCGTGATCCTCGAGCACTGCGGGGACGAAATGCCACTGCACATCGGGCGCCGGCGCGTCGGGCATGACGGTCCAGAACCCGCCGGCTTCCGCATAGCAGGTCGTCATCACGCCCGTCCGCTTGCGGCGGTGTTCGACGATCGCGGCAGCCATCTTGAGCGTGCCCTTGAGGGTCTGACCCATCGGGACGTCGCTGCTTGTCTCCCAGCCCGAGACATAGTCGATATGGTCCTGGAGATTGCTGCCCACTGCGGGCCGGTCGACCACCACGTCGATGCCGTGCTCCTTGAGGTGCGCGGCCGGGCCGACACCGGACAGCATCAGGATCTGGGGCGAGTTGAACGCGCCCGCGCTCAGCACCACGCCGCGGCGCGCGAGCAGGGTCTCTGACTTGCCGCCGCGCCGGATCTGGACGCCGGTGACGCGCCCCGCCTCGACCACGAGCTTGTCGACCAGCGTGTCGGTGCGCACCGCGAAGTTGCCCTGCTCGCGGATCGGCTCGACATAGGCCCGCGCCGCCGACCAGCGTTCGCCCTTGTGCTGGGTGACCTGGTAGAGCCCGAAGCCCTCCTGCCGTTCACCGTTGAAGTCGCCGTTGGTGCGCAGCTGGAGCGCGGCCGCCGCCTCGACGAAGGCATGGCTGGCGGGATTGGCGTATTTCTGGTCCTCGACGAACAGCGGGCCACCGGCTCCGTGGAAGTCGTCGCTGCCGCGCACGTTGGCTTCGGCGCGCTTGAAATAGGGGAGCACGTCGTCATAGGCCCAGCCGGTAGCGCCCTCGGCCGCCCAGTTGTCGTAATCCCAGCGGTTGCCGCGAATGTAGACCATCGCATTGATCGCCGAGGAGCCGCCGAGCCCGCGCCCGCGCGGCTGGTATCCGGTGCGGCCACCCAGGCCCTTCTGCGGCACGGTTTCGTAGCGGTAGTTCGCGTTCGTGAGCAGGAAGGGCATGAAGCCCGGCGTCTTTACCAGAATGTTGTCGTTGCGCCCGCCGGCCTCAAGCAGGCACACACGGCGCGTGCCGTCGACCGCGAGGCGCCCGGCGACAGCGCTGCCCGCGCTGCCACCGCCGATGACGATGTAGTCGAAACTCTCCATGATCTCTCCCTTTGCGGGAGAGACTTAAGCAGCTTCTTGCGTCCCCGCAATCGGGTTTCGATCAGCCACTGATGCAGTTTGTGGCGCAGCGGTGCCGACCCGCGCCTGCCATCGGCTGCGAATCATGTCGCTGGTCTCGCGGCTGCCGTCGTGGCTCCAGCCGGGCTCGCGCAGGAGGTAGGAGAGCTTGTGCTTCCACGGCGCGCGCCAGATATCGCTGAGCATGCCGATCCATTCGTGGAACACCGCCCACAGCAGGTTGAAGCTGCCGAGCTGCTTGACGATCCCGTAGCGGATCGGCTCGTCATCGACCTCGGGGGTGAAGGTGCCGAACATCCTGTCCCACACGATGAAGACACCCGCGTAGTTCGTATCGAGATAGCGCGGGTTGGTCGCATGGTGGACGCGGTGGTGCGAGGGGGTGTTCATCACCGCCTCGAACCAGCGCGGCATGCGCCCGATCGCCTCGGTATGGATCCAGAACTGGTAGATGAGGTTGAACCCGCCGCAGATCGCGATCATCGCCGGGTGGAACCCGAGCAGCACCAGCGGCAGCGCGAAGAGAAAGCCGAAGGTGAACATCCCTGTCCACGTCTGCCGCAGGGCGGTCGACAGGTTGTAGTGCTGCGAGGAGTGGTGGTTCACGTGGCTCGCCCACATCCAGCGGATGCGGTGCCCGGCGCGGTGGACCCAGTAATACTTCAGGTCGTCGAGCACGAAGCACAGCGGCCAGGCCCACCACACTGCCCACCACTCGGGGCCGAAATCGAAGACGCGGTAATCGTAGGCCCGTATGAACACGGCGAGCGCGAAGCCGCCGAGCAGCGCGCCCGCGACGGTCGACCCCAGCCCGAACATCAGGCTGACGAGGGTGTCTTTCGGCTCATAGGCTTCGGGCGCGCGGAATTTCGCCCAGATCATCTCGGCGAGCACCGCGACCACGAACAGCGGCACGGCGTATGTGGTGGGATCGAAGTCAGGCATCTTGCCGCCCGCTTAGCCCATTGATCGCGTCCGCCCAAGCCTCGGGCTCGGGTAGGGTCAGGAAGACCTTGCCGAAGCGCGGTTCGCCCGGGTCGACGGCGAGGTTGTATTCGCCGGGCTGCTCCTCCAGCCGCGCAGTCGCTACGGGGCCGAGCACGCGCCCGGCGAAGCGGTTGCCGTGGCGTCTGATCACGATGATTCGCCCCGCGGCATCGCGGGCGAGCGCGCTCGCTCCTTCGGCATCGCAGGCGATGGCGACCGGCGCGAAACCGTCCTCGACCTCGCCCGCCGCGTGCGCGACTGCCTCCGCGCTGTCCAGCCGCCGGGTGCCGCCCAGCCTCAGCCACCACGCCAGCCCCGCCAGTGCGAGGATCGCGACCAGCGAGCCGGCGGTCTGTGTCAGCAGGGTCACGGGGCGTGCGCCTCAGCGCGCGGCGAGCATGTCGATCATGGCGCGAATCGGGCTGACATCGTAGCCTGCCTGCGCCGCGGTGCGGGCGATGGTCTCGGGCGCCCCGCCCTGCTTGGCCGAGGCGAGCGCCCATAGCAGCGTCGATCGCGTGCCCGAGCGGCAATAGGCGAGAATCGGGCCCTCGGCCTGCTCCATTGCGGCGATCATCGCATCGACCTGCGGCTCGCTGAAACCCGAATGGCCGACCGGAATGGCGACATAGTTGAGCCCCGCCGCGGCGGCCGCCGCCTCGACCGCGTCACCCTGCGGCGCGGAAGGCTCCTCGCCGTCGGGGCGGTTGTTGACGACGGTCGTGACACCGAGCGCGGCGGCAGCGGCGATATCCTCCAGCGCAAGCTGCGGGCTCACCAACACATTTTCGTTGAGGCGGCGAAAATCGCTCATGCTGTCGTCCTGTTTTTCGTGACCCGTGCATCGCACTCATGCCCAAAGCCCGGCGTGCGCACAAGCGTCCGCACAAGGCGTTGCGACCGTGCGCCGGGTGTCCGGTTATTTCGTTCGCAAAGCAGGCTTTTGTGCGCTATACCGGAAGCCACGTGCGCTGCCGGACCTCAAGCTCGGCGCGCCTGTGTCCGGTGCGGCTCACTGCTCACGACATCGGCGCATAGGAGGAAGGGCAGTGTGGCAAGGTACGTGTTGATCTATGGGTTACGATAGGGGACGCCGGCGCGGCCGCGACAAGCGCGACGGTTTCGGCGAAGATGGCTTCGATCCGTTTGGCGGCGGGAATGACGGTTTTCCGCCCCGCGATTTCGGCGGCGACCGGTTCGGAGGCGGTGACCGCTTCGGTGGCGGTGGCGGCGACCGGTTCGGCGGTGGCGGCGGTGGTGATCGCTACGGCGGCGGCGGCGGTGGTCCGCGCGGCGGTGGCGGCGGCTTCGGCGGCGGTGGCCCGCGCGGCCCGGGCGGCGGCGGTGGTGGCGGCGGTTTCAGCCGCATGCCCGCCCAGATCGTCGGCACCGGCAAGGGCACGGTGAAGTTCTTCAATGCCCAGAAGGGTTTCGGCTTCATCCAGCAGGATGGCGGCGGTGAGGACGTGTTCGTTCACATCTCCGCGGTCGAGCGTGCCGGCCTCGAAGGCCTCGCCGAAGGGCAGGAGCTCCAGTACAACCTCGTGGATCGCGGCGGCAAGGTGTCGGCGCAGGATCTCCAGGTCGTGGGTGACGTGATCGCCGTGGCGGCCAAGCCCGCCGCCCCGCAGCGCGAGCTGACTGGTGAGCGCGCCAAGGGCACTGTCAAGTTCTTCAACGCGATGAAGGGCTTCGGCTTCCTCGTCCGCGATGACGGCCAGCCGGACGCTTTCGTCCACATCAGCGCGGTCGAACGCTCGGGCCTGACGGCCTTGAACGAAGGCGAGCGCTACGAATTCGATCTCGAGGTCGATCGACGCGGAAAGTACTCCGCCGTCAATCTGGCACCGATCGAAGGCTGACCCGGCCCGGACCGCTCCCCGCGGTTTGACCAGGGGGAGCCGGAAGATTAAACGGTAAAGCGGATGGCGGCTCTGCTTCAGGGCCGCCATTTGCGTTTCAGACCCTCACGATTCTCAATTTCAGGAAGCTCCATATGTCCATCACCCCGCTCATGCCCGTCTATCCGCGTTGCGGTGTCCGGCCGGTGCGCGGCGAGCACTGCCATCTGATCGGCGAGGACGGCACCCGCTACCTCGATTTCGCGAGCGGCATCGCGGTGAACCTGCTCGGCCATTCGCACGAGGGACTGATCGGCGCGATCCAGCAGCAGGCCGCGACGCTGATGCATGTCTCGAACCTCTATGGCAGCCCGCAAGGCGAGAAACTGGCACAGTGGCTGGTCGACAAGACCTTCGGCGACACGGTGTTCTTCACCAATTCGGGTGCCGAGGCGGTCGAGGCCGCGATCAAGACCGCGCGCGCCTATCACCAGAACGGGGAAGGGGGCGACAAGAACCGCTTCGAGCTGATCACCTTCCACAACGCCTTCCACGGCCGCACGATGGCGACCATCTCGGCCTCGAACCAGGAGAAGATGCACCACGGCTTCTCGCCGCTGCTCGCCGGGTTCAAGTATGCGCCCTTCGACGATCTCGAAGCGGCCAAGGCGCTGATCGGGCCCAACACCGCGGGCTTCCTCGTCGAGCCGATCCAGGGCGAGGGCGGGATTCGCCCCGCCTCTGCGGAGTTCATGCAAGGCCTGCGCAAGCTCGCCGACGAGCATGACCTGATGCTGGTGCTCGACGAAGTGCAGTGCGGGGTCGCGCGCACGGGCAAGCTCTATGCCTACGAGCATTACGGGATCACCCCCGACATCCTCGCCACGGCGAAGGGCATCGGCGGCGGCTTCCCGCTCGGCGCTTGCATCGCGACCGAGAAGGCCGCGCGCGGGATGACCTTCGGCACCCATGGCTCGACCTATGGCGGCAACCCGCTCGCCATGGCGGCGGGGACGGCGGTGATGGAAGCCGTGGCGAACGACGAATTCCTCGCCTCGGTCGCCGAGAAGGGCGAGCGCCTGCGCGCGCGGCTCGAGCAGTTCATCGGCAACTACCCCGAGCTGTTCGAGCTGGTGCGCGGCAAGGGCCTGATGCTCGGCATCAAGATGAAGATGGAAAGCCGCCCCTTCTACGTCCACCTGCGCGACAACCACCAGCTGCTGACCGTGGCCGCGGGCGACAACACCATCCGCATCATCCCGCCGCTGGTGATCGGCGATGCCGAGATCGACGAGTTCTTCGACAAGCTCTCGGCGGGCGCGGCGAGCTTCAAGGTGCCCGAACCGGCATGAAGCACTTCCTCGATCTGGGCGATGCCGGGGGCGATGCAATCGCCGCCATGATCAATGACGCGATCGACCGCAAGGCGGCGCGTGCCGGACTGCCGAAAGGCGCGCCCGATGCCGACGCGCCGCTCGCGGGCCGCGTGCTGGCACTGGTGTTCGAGAAGAACTCGACCCGCACCCGCGTCAGCTTCGACATTGCGATGCGCCAGCTGGGAGGCACGGTGCTGCTGCTCGATTCGGCCTCGAGCCAGTTGGGGCGCGGGGAGACCATCGCCGACACCGCGCGGGTGCTCAGCCGCATGGTCGACGGCATCATGCTGCGCACCGACGATCACGCCAAGATCGAGGAAATGGCCGCCCATGCGACCGTGCCCGTGATCAACGGCCTTACCGACATGTCGCACCCGTGCCAGATCGTCGCCGACCTCTTGACCGTGATCGAGCACGGCAAGGCACTTCCTGGTTTGGAGGTCGCGTGGTTCGGGGACGGGAACAACGTGCTGCACTCGATCCTCGAGGCGGCGGGGCTGATGAAGTTCAACGTCCGTGTGGCGACACCTGCGGGTTACGAGCCTGACCCGGCCTTCGTCGAGCTCGCCCGCGCGGGCGGGGCGCAAGTCACGCTGACGCAAGACGCGGCGGCCGCCGCGCGCGGGGCCGACGTGATCGTCACCGACACCTGGGTCTCGATGGGGCAGGCCCATGCCGAGGCAAAGCTCGCCGCGATGGCGCCCTATCAGGTGAACGCCGCGCTGATGTCCGAAGCCAAGCCCGATGCGGTGTTCCTCCACTGCCTCCCGGCACACGTCGGCGAGGAGGTCAGTGCGGAGGTGTTCGAGGGCCCGCAATCGGTGGTGTTCGACGAGGCCGAGAACCGCATTCACGCGCAGAAGTCGGTGCTGCTGTGGGCCTTCGGCCTGCTCGGCGAATGAGAGGGGCTTTCGCGCGCAGCGATGCGTCCCCATATGGCGGCGCATGACCGAGACGACTGCGACCGCCGAGACCTTCTCCGACACCCTGATGGGCTTCACCCTGCCCGGGCGCAATGCCCGCGGGCGGGTGGTGCGCATGGAAGGCGTGCTCGAGGAGGTGCTCTCCGCCCACGATTACCCCGCCCCGATCACGCACCTCCTGGGCGAGGCGCTGGTGCTGGGCGCGCTGATGGGCGGACTGCTCAAGGGCGAGCACGCGCAGATGACCTTGCAGGCGCAGACCCAGGGCGGGATCGTCAAGCTGCTGGTGTGCGATTATCGCGCGGGCGCCGTGCGCGGCTATGCCGATTTCGATGGCGAGCGGCTGGCGACGCTTGGCGCCAACCCCAGCCTCGCGGCGCTGTTCGGCGAGGGCTATCTCGCGATCACCTTCGAGACCGAGGGGCGCCAGCGCTATCAGGGGATCGTCCCGCTCGAGGGCGACAGTCTGGCCGAGGCGTGCGAGAGCTATTTCAGCCAGTCCGAACAGATCCCGACCCTGATCCGCGTCGCCAGCCGCGCCGGCACCGGCGGGCGCATGGCGGCGGGGCTGCTGGTGCAGCACCTCCCCGACGGCGAGGAAGGGCGCGAGCGGCTTCACGTGCGGCTCGACCACCCCGATTGGGAGCATGTCGCGGTGCTGGCGGGGACGATCAGCCATGACGAGCTGCTCGATCCCGGACTGTCGCTCGAGGGGATCGCGTGGCGCTTGTTCCACGAGGAGGAGGAAGTGCGCGTCCAGCCGGGCGATGCCCTGTCGCGCGGGTGCCGCTGCACCGCGGCGCATTACGAGACGATCATCGCCCGCTTCCCGCTCGAAGAGCAGGAGGAGATGCGCGGCCCGGACGGGATCATCGCGGTCGATTGCGCCTTCTGTTCCAAGACGTTCGCGCTGGCGATCTGACGCTTGGTCGAAAATGTCGCGATATGTGCGGGAAAGCGTCCAGTTTTTGCAAGGCTACGGCCTGCAAAGCTGCCATGAGGGGGCGTATGACTAACCGGATTGACAGCAGAATGCGGCGGGCGGCGCTGGCGCTTGCCGGAGCGGGCGTGGTGGCGGGAATGGCCGTGCCAGTGCTGGCGCAGGGCAACGGGCTCGCCATGCTCGGCACCCTCGCCAAGGGCGAATGGACCATCCGTCAGCGCGGCGGCGCGCCCGACCGCAAGATCTGCGTCCGCTCGGGCGCCGAGCTGATCCAGCTGATGCACCGCGAGAGCGGGTGCAGCCAGTTCGTGGTCGAGGACGGCGCGGCGCGGGTGACGGTGCAGTACACCTGTCCCGGCAACGGCTATGGCCGCACCAGCATCCGCCGCGAGACGCCCGCGCTGGTGCAGCTCGAAAGCCAGGGGATCGAGAGCCGCACCCCCTTCCAGCTGACCGCCGAGGCGCGCCGCACGGGCACGTGCTGATCGCACCCCGATTGCCTTTGCGTGAGCCCGTGATAGGGCCGCGCGCATGACTGTTCCGGCACAACCCCAACCGCTCGCCGTGGTCCTGCTTTCGGGCGGGCTCGATTCGATGGTGACCGCCGCGCTGGCGCAGGAGGCGGGCTTCGCGGTTCACGCGCTGAGCGTCGATTATGGCCAGCGGCACAAGCTCGAGCTGCAATCGGCGGCGCGGATTGCGGAGAAGCTGGGCCTTGCGCGTCACACCGCGATCGCGCTCGACCTCAGGGCTTTCGGCGGATCGGCACTGACCGACAGCATCGATGTGCCCAAGGGCGGGGTCGGCGACGACATCCCGGTGACCTATGTGCCTGCGCGCAATCTGGTGTTCCTCGCGTTGACGACGGCCTGCGCCGAGGCTGCCGGCGCGCGCGACGTGTTCATCGGGGTCAACGCGCTCGACTATTCGGGCTATCCCGATTGCCGGCCCGAGTTCATCGCCAGCTTCGCCGAAACCGCAAGGCTCGGCACCAAGGCCGGGGTGGAGGGCGCGCCCTTCACGATCCACGCGCCGCTCCAGCACATGACCAAGGCCGACATCGCCCGCGAATGCGCGCGGCTCGGGCTCGATCCGGCGTGGAGCTGGTCGTGCTACGATCCCACCCCCGAGGGCCTTGCCTGCGGGTTGTGCGATTCATGCCGTTTGCGGAAAAAGGGTTTTGCCGAGGCGGGTATTGCCGATAGCACCCGCTACAACGTCTGACGGCCACGTGCCGTTCTCAAGCAATTATACGGGATAGGGGATCGGTTTTGAGCGAGGACACCACGGCGGCGCCCGTCAGCAGCGAGGCGCCCGCGTCGGCCTACAGCTGGTATGTGCTGGGGGTGCTGGTTGTGGTCTACATCCTCAACTTCATCGACCGGCAGATCCTCTCGATCCTCGCGGTCGACATCAAGCGCGATCTGGCGCTGACCGACGGCCAGCTGGGCTTTCTGGGAGGCGCGGCCTTCGCGGTGTTCTACGCGCTGTTCGGCGTGCCGCTCGGGCGGCTCGCGGATCGCTGGCACCGGGTGCGGCTGCTGACCATTGGCCTGCTGCTGTGGTCGACGATGACCGCGCTGTCGGGCTTTGCGAGGAATTACCTCACCCTCTCGCTGGCACGGATGGGCGTGGGCGTGGGCGAGGCGACCGCGAGCCCGACCGCCTATTCGCTGATCTCGGACTATTTCCCCTCGCGCCAGCGCGCGACCGCGCTCGCGATCTATTCCTCGGGACTGTACCTGGGCGGCGGGGTGTCGCTGCTGATCGGGGCGAAGATCTCGCAGGTGTGGGACGCGGCCTATCCGGGGGGCGGGGTTGGCGGGCTGGTCGGCTGGCAGGCGGCGTTCCTCGCCGTGGGCGTGCCCGGCGTGCTGCTCGCGGGCTGGGTCGCCTCGCTGCGCGAGCCCGCGCGCCAGCCCGACGCGGCGAGCGGCACGCGGCACCCGCTTGCCGATTTCTTCGTCGACCTGTCGATGCTGCTGCCGCCCTTCACCCTGCTCCACGCGCTGCGGCGTGGGCCGATGGCCGCGCTGGTCAATGTGGCAATGGCCGCCGCCATGACCCTTTTCGCGCTGGGGATGATCGAGCTGACCGGAAACGTGCCGCAATGGTCGGCGATCGCTTTCGGCTACTACGCGGTGTTCTCGTGGGCTTCGACCCTGCGGCGCCACGATCCGGCGACCTTCCGGCTGATCTGGGGGACGCCCGCCTTCATCTGCACCGCGCTGGGCTACGGGCTGGTCTCGCTCGGCGCCTATGCGCTGGCGTTCTGGGCGGCACCCTATGCCGAGACGGTGCTGCAACTGCCCAAGGCCGAGCTCGCTTTCGTGCTCGGGGGCAGCGGGGCGCTGTCGGGATTTCTCGGGGTGATACTCGGCGGTCGCCTGTCCGACTGGTTGCGCGGGCGCAATCCTTCGGGGCGGATCCTGGTGGTGATGTTCGGGATTCTCGCGCCGGTGGTGCCGATCTGGATCGGCTTCACCACCGAGAACGCTCTCCTGTTCTACGTGATGAATTTCCTTGCGGGGATGTTCGCGGCGACGGCGCTGGGGGCGGCGGCGGCGACGACGCAGGACCTCGTGCTACCGCGGATGCGCGGGACGGCGACGGCCTCGTTCTTTCTTGCCACGACGCTCGTCGGCCTGGGGCTCGGGCCCTACATGGTCGGCGCGATCTCGGAGGCGAGCGGGAGCTTGCGGGTCGGGGTGCTGTCGCTGATCGGGGTGGCACCGATCTCGCTGGCGCTGCTGGTCTACGCCTACCGCACGCTGCCCAAGGCCGAGGCGACCATCGCCGAGCGCGCCGCAGCCGCAACGGCGGGCTGAGCGACGTCGAGGCCGCGGCCTTCTAGAGGCTCAGGCCCGGTCGCGAACAGCTGGAGCGCCTAGGTCAGGGAGACGCATGAACACAAAAGAGCGCGCCGCAGCACGGGCATATGCCCGGCTGCGGCG
>OFDN01002306.1_pt1 | contig 10718 bp, 9 predicted proteins | sample 1520971 | NCBI WGS metagenome assembly OFDN01 (sample SAMEA94257418, study PRJEB24077) | hot springs metagenome | biome: Aquatic biome; feature: Geographical feature; material: Water | place: India | collected 2012-06-12 | depth 5 m | reverse complement strand
GCCGTCGTCCGGCGCTGCGGCCGGCGCTGCCACCGGCACCGCGAGCGCGGCGAGCACGTTGGCGGCCGCGCGCGCGTGGCCGAGAGCGTTGAGGTGCAGCTTGTCGACGGACCAGTAGCGCAGCTCGGGCAGGTGCGGGTCGAACCAGTTGTCGACGAAGAGCACACCCGACCCCTCGAGGCGCTCGCGCACGGCGACCGCGAGGGCGTCGCCCCGGCGCGCGAACGTCGGCCCCATCGGGATGTGCCGGGTCGGGTTGCCGCCGCTCACGACCATGACGCGAGCGCCGGTCGCCCGGGCGTCGAGGGCGCCGGCGACCAACCGGTCGGCGACCGCGTCGATCGACACCCGCGGCCGCAGGATGTCGTTGCCCCCGCCGTTGATGCTCAGCAGCTGCGGGCCGAGCGCGAGCGCCGCCGGCAGCTGGTCGTCGAGGATGGGAGCGAGCAGCCGACCGCGGATCGCGAGGTTGGCGTAGCCGATCGACCCGCCCGCGGCGTGCGCGAGCGCCGCCGCCACGAGGTCGGCCCATCCACGCGGGCTGCCATCGGGCCGCTCATCGCCCATGCCCTCGGTGAAGCTGTCGCCGATCGCGGCGTATCTCTGCACGACGGCGTTCATGGCGAGGGGCGGGCGCTCAGCGCTTCGCGGCAACCAGCTCGGCGATCTGCACGGCGTTGAGCGCCGCGCCCTTGCGCAGATTGTCGTTGCTGATGAACATCGCCAGGCCCCGGCCGCCGGGCACTCCCTCGTCGGCCCGGATGCGCCCGACCAGTGAGGGGTCGACGCCGGCCGCATCGAGCGGGGTGGGAACATCCATCAGCTGAACACCCGGCGCGTCGGCCAGCAGCTCGCGGGCGCGCTCGGGGCTGATCGGGCGGGCGAACTCGGCGTTGATCGAGAGCGAGTGGCCCGTGAACACCGGCACGCGCACGCAGATGCCGCTGACGCGCAGCTCGGGCAGCTCGAGGATCTTGCGCGACTCGTTGCGCAGCTTCTTCTCCTCATCGGTCTCGCCGAGGCCGTCGTCGACGAAGCTGCCCGCCTGCGGGATCACGTTGAAGGCGATGTTCTTGGGGAACTTCGCCGGCGGCGGAAACTCGACCGCGCGGCCGTCGTGCACGAGGCCCATCGCGTCTTGCACGATGACGGCGTTGGCCTGCTCGAGCAGCTCTTCGCCGCCCGCGAGGCCCGCGCCCGACACGGCCTGGTAGGTGCTCACGATGAGACGCTCGAGGCCGGCCTCGGCGTCGAGCACCTTGAGCACGGGCATCGCGGCCATCGTCGTGCAGTTGGGGTTCGCGATGATGCCCTTGACCGCCTGGTCGATCGCGTGCGGGTTGACCTCGCTGACGACGAGGGGCACCTCCGGGTCCATGCGCCAGCCGGAGGAGTTGTCGACGACCGTCACGCCCGCCGCGGCGAACCGCGGGGCCTGGGCCTTGCTGAGGGTCGCGCCCGCGCTGAAGATCGCGATGTCGAGGCCGCTCGGGTCGGCCGTCTCGGCATCCTCCACGACGATCTCGCGGTCGCCCCACGGGATGACCGTTCCCGCGCTGCGCGCACTCGCGAAGAAGCGCAGCTCGCCCACGGGGAAGTCTCGGTCGAGCAGCAGCTGGCGCACGACGGCGCCGACCTGACCGGTGGCGCCGACGACGCCGAGGTTGACCGTGCTCGCCATGATCAGCGCCCCGTTCCCGCGTAGACGACGGCCTCGGTGTCGCCGTCGAGTCCGAACGCCGAGTGCACGGTCTGCACGGCGTGGTTGAGCTGGTCGGCCCGCATGACGACCGAGATGCGGATCTCGGAGGTGCTGATCATCTCGAGGTTGATGCCCGCATCCTTCAGCGCCGTGAAGAGCTGCGCCGAGACGCCGGCGCTCGTGCGCATGCCGCCGCCGACGACCGAGAGCTTGCCGATCTGGTCGTCGTAGGCGAGCGACTCGAAGCCGACGGTCGGCTGGCTGGCCTTGAGGGCGGTGAGCACCTTCTCGCCGTCCGACTTCGGCAGGGTGAAGCTGATGTCGGTGCGACCCGTGGCGGCGGCCGACACGTTCTGCACGATCATGTCGATGTTGGCGCCCGTCTCGGCGACGATCGTGAAGATGTCGGCGGCCATGCCGGGGGTGTCGGGCACACCGACCACGGTGATCTTCGCCTCGCTCAGATCGCCGGCGACACCGGTGATGATCGGCTCTTCCATTTCTTCTCCCTCTGTCGGGGTGACGACCCAGGTGCCCTCGTTGGGCGAGAACGACGACCGCACGTGCAGCTTGACGCCGTGGCGGCGCGCGAACTCGACGGCGCGGATGTGCAGCACCTTGGCCCCGGCGGCGGCGAGCTCGAGCATCTCCTCGGTCGTGACGCGCTCGACCTTGCGTGCCTTCTTGACCACGCGCGGGTCGGCCGTGAAGACGCCGTCGACGTCGGTGTAGATCTCGCAGACGTCGGCGCCGAGCGCCGCGGCGAGGGCGACGGCGGTGGTGTCGCTGCCGCCGCGGCCGAGCGTCGTGATGTCGCGGCTGTCGCGGTTGAAGCCCTGGAAGCCCGCCACGATCGCGATCGCGCCCTCGTCGAGGGCCTCTTGCACGCGCACCGGGGTGACGTCGACGATGCGGGCGGCGCCGTGCCGGGCATCCGTGATCATGCCCGCCTGGCTGCCCGTGAACGAGCGCGCGTCGTGGCCCATGCTCTTGATCGCCATCGCGAGCAGCGCCATCGAGATGCGCTCGCCCGTGGTCAGCAGCATGTCCATCTCGCGCGGGTCGGGCAGCGGCGCGACCTGGTGCGCGAGGTCGATGAGGTCGTCGGTGGTGTCGCCCATGGCGCTGACCGCGACGACCACCTGGTTGCCGGCCGTGCGCGTTGCGACGATGCGCTTGGCGACGCGCTTGATGCTCTCGGCGTCGGCGACCGAGGAGCCGCCGAACTTTTGCACGATGAGGCTCACGGCGGATCTCCTGGGCTTGGTATCGCAGCGGTGCTGAGGGCGGATGGTGGCGGCGGCACGGGGCGCGAAGACGGCCCGGCCGCGGGCGCGACGACAGTGGCGAGCCGTGGAGGCCGATTCTACCGGTGCTGGATGCGCGCCGCGGCATGCGGCCGGTGCGAGCACTGGCCGCTCCGGGCAGAATGGCCGCATGTTTGAACGGGGTGCTTTCGGGGAACGTCGGGTGGTTCAGGTGCCCGGTCTGGCCGACGAGTTGCTGGAGGAGCTACGGCCCTACCTGCTCGACGACGGCATTGACCTGAGAACGACCTCGTTCGAAGATCTCGAGGCCCTCAACGCAGCGTTGGGCCGAGCGCTCGAGCGCCGCAACGCCGACCTCTTCGTGCCGTCAGCTGCACAGCGATCGTATGCATTGACGGTGTTTCGCCTGGTGACCGAAGCGCTGCGCGACAAGCAGCGCGAGCTCGCGCAGGCGATCGTCTGGGGAGTGCCTCCCGAATCCAAGGACGCCGAGGTTGCGACCGTGGCGCACGTGATCGGTGTGGGGCTCGAACTGATCGACTCCTGGGTTGCGGACGAGACGACGCGAGATCGGGTATTCGCCCTGCGCCTCGCGCCGTGGAACCGCGCTGCCCACGCCGCGACGAACAGCATTCTCGAATTCGCGGATAGCCCCCACGGCGCGAAGGCGCAAGTCGGGGTGTTGATCGCAGAGCACGGAGGGCTCGCCGTGCTGGAGGGTGTGGCGATCGCCGTGTCTGGGGTAATCCACGCCGACGCGCGATTCCGCAAGCGCTCGATCGCTACGTCACTGGCAGCGCTGCTCCCTGGCGAGAACTAGCTCTCCACACTCCGACAGGTGCGGAGAAGCCGCACTCCCTTCTTTTGGTTGTAGTCTCATGAAACAACCAAATAGGTTATACAGCTTGCTTATAACCATATGGGTTGTATCTAGGCGCAACAACCTAGAAGGGATTCGCTCATGCAGAGACCAGAGCAGGTCTTCACCGTCATTGCGGACTTCGTCGACTCTCGAAAGATCGAGAACCGACGAGAAGCTCAGTTCGAGATCGATCGCGTGTTGAACGAGGTCAACGAGCTGGTGCGAAGCGCCGAGCCAATGCTGCCGACCGTGGGCGATGAATTGCAGGGGGCTTACCGCTCGATCGCGGATGCCATACGAGCAACGCTCCTCACGCGAGCTCTATTGCCGTTCCCCTTGGACTGCCGATTCGGCATTGGGTTCGGCGGTGTTGAGCACTTAGGTCAGTCCACGCTCTTCCGCCTCCAAGATGGTGATGGTTGGTGGGCAGCGCGCGAGGCACTCGACCACGCCCACGGGCTTCAGAAAAGCCGGCGCCACGGCAGCCTCCGCACGTGGTTCACCTTGAGTAGCCGGGCAGACCCGCCGCACGGGTTCACACGAGAGACAAGCGCTTGGATCAACGCGTACTTGCTCGTTCGAGACAGTCAGCTGGGAACTCTTGATCAAAAAGACAGGACCGTGCTCGCCGACGCGCTCACGGAGAAGCCCCAGCGGTACACCGCTGAACGCCTCGGGATCTCTCAAGCCGCCGTCTCGAAAAGGGCGCTCCAGATGGGTGTCAATGCAATCGTCGAGGGGTTTGACGTTCTGGAAGGGGCCTTCTCGTGAGTCTCCTTGTCACTCTTCTCGCCACGATCGCCATGGGCGACCTGGCGCGGGCTCACGCGCGCCTCTGGCACCCGAGAACCGCAGCCCGCAGTGCCATCCTGGGCACGGTCACTTTCGTCGCGGCCGACTTCGCCGTGGGAGGAACCCCACCGTGGTGGATCGCCTGCGTCGCGTTCGCCGTAGCGGCGTGGCTGACGGTCTCTGACCTTCCGAGTTCGTCGAAGCTCTCGTCGCTCGCAATTGAGCGGGCCCGTTGGGGGTCACTGGTCATTCTTGGCGGCTCGATTCTGCTGGCGATCGGCCTCCAGCCCCTCAACGCTGTCGTGGCGAGCCCTCTCGAAGAGTGGTACCGATCATTGACGCTGCAGCTGCCCATCGCTCCGACCGTCGAAGGAGGAGTGCTTCTCCTGTCGGTGCTGGTCTTTCACTTCGGCACCGCGAACGTCATCGTCCGGCTCGTACTCAGGCTCCCACTGGCCACGAACGCCCCCGCAGAAACCAGCGGCGGACGACTGATTGGGTCTCTCGAGAGGGTGCTCATCTTCTTTCTCGCTCTGGCGGGTGAAGCACTCGCGATCGGTGCTGTGATCGCGGCGAAGGGCCTCCTCCGCTTCCCTGAGATTTCGACGCCAAGCGAAGGCGAGTCCATCGGCAACAAAGCGGAACAGGTGATTGTTGGCAGCCTCCTGAGCTGGCTCCTGGCTCTTGTCTTCGTTCCGTTCTTCGTGCTCTGAGGGTCATCCCACAGTCAGTCGAAATCGACCGACCCTTTAGGCGCCTACTCGTCACCCTCGCCGAAGATGTCGAGGGTGTCGGCGGCGACCTTCCGGCGCGGCTTGCGGTCTTCGCGGGTCTCAGGCCACTTCACGCCGGCGGCTGCGAGCCCGTCACGCGTGATCAGCTCGCCGGCCAGAATCTGCTCGAGCAGTTCAGCCTGCGCCGGCTCAAGGCTGACGAGCCGCGTGAGCACGGTCAGCAGCTCGGTGAACTCGAGCGTCCACTCGTGCGGCCACTCGTCGACGTGGATGTCGTCGAGGGGGCTCGACTTCTTGCCGCCCGGGTTCTTCTTGCGGTACTTGAACCAGCTGCCGATGACGTTCATGCCGCCGACGGTGTAGTCGAACACTTCGCGCGGCACCGGCCCCCAGGCTCCATTACGGCCGCCGTCATCGTCGGTGAAGACGACCTGCCCGCGCACGTCGTCGTACTGCAGTTTCACCGGCATGGTGGTGACGGCCTCGAGTGACTTGGGCTGAGCATCCATCGGCCAGCCGCTGCGCACGTTGCCAGCCTCGCGCCCCGCTTCGGGGTCGACGTAGCGCTCGGCGTATGTGTGCAGCCAGATCACGTCACGCCCGAGCTCGACGGCCTTCTGCCACAGCGCGGCATCACGTGTGATCGGAACCCGCACGCCGGGCGTCGTCAACTCGTCGACGAAGGTGGCGGTGAATGCCGGATGCGCGACGACTCCGGCCACGTAGGCGAGCAAGTCTTCATGGTCGGCCTGGATGCTCGCCTCGGCCGCGAGCCCCTCGAGCAGCCCCGGCGCGAGGTTCGGGGTTCCGTCGGGGTGCAGCAACGGAAGAGTTCGACCACCCTCGCTCCCCTTGAAGAAGTCCATGTCCGGCAACAGAGCGGAAAGTGTGACGGCCGGGCCACTGGAGATCGGCTTGGAGTGTTGTTCGTTGACGAAGACCTGCACATTGGCCCGGGCCGCCCAGAGGTCAGCCCTTGGGCGGTTCAACACTCGACTATCTGCGATGACCCACTGACGATCGAAAGAGCGATAGCCAACTCGGACTCGCGGTGGCGACGTGTCCATTGAAGACTCAAGCGACTTGGAGGAGTCTGCAGTGTCCGGCCCCGGCAAGGGCGCGCTCGGGCCGCCTGCCTCGGACCCTGGTGTGACCTTGAACGCCTTCAGAAACTGGTCAGTTCCCAGAGTTGACCTGAGCGCCGACCAACGCGATTCCAGAACTTCGCCAACTGGCGCGAAAACCCAAGTGCGATTGGCCTTGAGCCCGGGCGACACCCACGCGAAGAGATCTCCAACCGCCGGAAAGGCGTCCCACGCGGCGGCCGATGGGGTCAACGGATCGGTCAAGCCGTCACGGGCACGTTCCCACCCCGACCGCAGATCGAGGTCAGCGAGAGCCTTGAACTTCTCACCCTGCTTGCCGTGCAGCGCTCGGTAGTGGATCACTGCAGGGGTGTCGGCTCGGTGGTCAGCGCGCCGCACGAAGATGCCAATGGCGAGCTGCTGGCGCACACCGGGGAAGATGCGCGTCGGGACATCCGGAGTCTGGCCCTCGGGGGTCAGGTCGATGATCCAGCCCTCGTCAGCCTCACGGCGAAGGTACGAGCGCATGCCCTTGAAGCCGGGGCCGCGCAGGTATCCGGCCGTGGAGATGAAGCACACGACGCCGGCCTGGTCGGCGGGCACCGACTCGAATACCTTCCACGTCGCCCAGCGCCAGAAGTAGATGTAGAGGTTCTTGAGCACGTACTCCGTGAGCCCATTGCCGGGCATCCGGAAGTCATCAAGCTTCGCCTTCGCAATCGCCTTCTTGTCGTTGCGGGTTGCGGCAGAGCCTTTCTCGATCCAGCCGCCCATGCCCTCCGCGCGCTCGGCGTAAGGAGGGTTGCCGATGACGACCGTCACCGGCACGTCGGCCTTGATGCGGTTGGCCTGGCGCTTGCTCTCCGAGATGGCGGCAAGACCCGACGAGATAGCCGTGACATCAGCAGCCGGGTCAGAGAGGGTGTCTGCCACGAACATGCGCATGCCGCCCTTCGGCGACTTCGCGCTGTAGCTGTGCAGCAAGTCGGTGGTGCGCAGCTCGGCGACCGTGTACGAGCCGAGCTGCAGTTCGAAGCCGATCAGGCGCGAAGCGAGCTCGGTGATCGTGCCGGGCACCGCGCCGGGGCCCTCGGTGTGCTCCACCTTCTCGGCGACGTGCTCGATGATCGAGTGCAAGAAGGTGCCCGTGCCCATCGCGGGGTCGATGGTCGTGACGCTCGGGTCGAGAAAGCCCTTGGGCTTGCCCAGCTTGGTGACCAGCGCCTCTTCGGCGAGGCGCACCATCTGATCGACCACCTCGTGCGGGGTGTAGTAGGTGCCCGTCGCCTTGCGCAGCTCGGGGTCGTACTCGGCGAGGAAGTTCTCGTAAAGGTGCAGGTAGGTGTCTTTGTTCTTGCGCACGGCATCCCACTGCACGGCGCCGATGACCCGTCGCAGCAGGTCGATCGTCGGAACGAAGTCGCCCTTCACATCGTTCGTGAGCAACTGAAGAGCCTTGCCCATGAGCGAGTGATCGGCCCCGAGCTGCTGGCCGATCTCGTAGAGGCTCGTCGACTCGAGGTCGATCTTCTCGGTGCGCGCGAGCAGCAGCGCGAAGGTTACGGTTTGGGCGTAGCCGTCGGCGAAGACCTCGTCGCTTGCGTCGGGAAAGAGCAGTTTGCGCCAGTCGTTCGCCAACCCGAGGAAGAGCTGCTGGTGCGCCGGTTCACCGGCCTTCACCCGCGCCGTCTCGTACGCGAGCTGTTCGATGACCTTCGTGCGCAGCATCCGCGTGATCGGGGCCACCGTGCTGACCAGTTTCGCGACCGTCTTGATCGCGACCGGGTGCCAGTTCAGAAAGTCAGTCACGAGCGCAGCGAACGCGGAGTCGGGGCTCAAGCCCGCGCCCGCCACGTCGAGCGGCCCACCCGTCAGTTGTGCCACGAGTGCGGGCTGCGCCTCACCACGGTAGAGCCGCCACTCGGTACCGTTCGTGTAGACCAGGTTGGGAAGGTCTTTCAGGCGGTTCCACTGGTCGCGGTTGTGGCCGCTGAACGTGCCGGGGTCAAGCGACAGCCCGGCCTTCTTGACCTCGATGTAGCCGACGACGGCACCCTTCACCCGCACGGCGAAGTCGGGGCGTGAGCTCAGCTCGGTGAGGTGCGCTTCGCCGTCGAGGATCGTCTTCTTGCCGATGAAGTCGCCGATGGCCGTGATGAGGTGCTCGATCGGCACCCGCAGCGCCTCTTCGGGCTCGCCCGTGCCCGCCAGTTTCGCCTTCGCCTCAACGCCGTAGTCGGCGACAAGCTGGGAGATCTTCGCATCGAGCATGCCGCCATTCTGTCGCAGAGGGCCGACGTGTGAGCACCGCGCCGGAAGGTGTCGGAGGTGAGGATTACTGTTCAGCCATGAAGGTGACCGCGGAAAGGGCGACCGTTCTCATCACTGTGAAGACAAGTCCCCAGCCCTCTACCAAGTACAAAGACACCGTGTGCACCGCGGGCGTGCGGCTCGATGGCGAAGTCCCCCAGTGGATTCGGCTCTACCCGATCCCCTTTCGCCATCTCGACACCGAGCTGCAGTTCAAGAAGTACGACGTGATCGAGCTGGAGATTCGGCGTCGGCCGCCAGCAGTGCGTTGATCATGGTTTGCAGCAACTGCCGCATCAAATCCGGCGACGCCTGGGCGAGGGCTTCACTAAGCAGGCCGGCAGGGTCGACAATGTGGGGAGCGGTCATCGTGTTGATGCCTTTCGAGTTGGGGTAAGAGACTTCTCGAAGGATCACACGGTGACCGCGTTCACGTCAGCAACGACGCCGCCGACCACCGGGCGTTACACCACTATGCGGGACTCCACTGAAGAAGCTTGAACCTCCGCGACTCGTGGTTACCTACCGCTACCGATGTAGCGCTACCGCCTGCCCGAGTCACTGACGCTCTTCTAGAGGCGGGTTGACTCAAGCAGTTCGGCCTGTCGTCCTTCAACTGTTGCTACGACAAGTTCTCGGTGGCACTCATGCTGGTCGCGCTCGAAACACATCACTGCGACGCGTGATGTACTCCCGAGCGCGACGATTTCAGTGATTGCCTCGATCGCTTCGGGCGTGGCCAATGAGTCCCGATACCGGGCTCGTGCTGCATCCCCCACCCGTGAGCCGGGAACAGCGAAACCGTCGCGGTTGTCACGCGGGTTTCCGAGAACCGGCCGATGGAGGTACTCGATCTCCGCCTGTGCGAGGGCGGTTCGCAGGCCGTTCTTCGAGAAGCCCCGCTTGCGCGAGAGCGCGTTGAGCCGAACATCCACGACCACCGAGACGTCGTTCGCGACGAGAAGGTCGCAGAATTGCTCGATCGTCAGCCCCTCGTAGCCGACCCCGATGACCCCCACGCCGTCCTCCACGCCTGCGATTGTTTCACGTCAGCATGGCCGTTACCCCCGACAGCGCAAAGCCGAGTTGGAGACCGGGCGCACTACAGCGTGCGTCGGCCCTCGAAGGCGCGGCCGAGGGTGACCTCGTCGGCGTACTCGAGGTCGCCGCCGACGGGCAGACCGCTCGCCAGGCGCGAGACGGTGAGCCCCGGCTGCACGAGCAGGCGCGAGAGGTAGGTGGCGGTGGCCTCGCCCTCGAGATTCGGGTCGGTGGCGATGATGACCTCGGTGACGGTGCCGTCGCGCAGGCGGCTGAGCAGCTGGCTGATGCGCAGGTCGTCGGGGCCGATGCCGTCGATCGGGCTGATCGCGCCGCCGAGCACGTGGTACAGCCCGCGAAACTCGCGGGTGCGCTCGATCGCGACGACGTCTTTCGCCTCCTCGACGACGCAGATGCTCGTGGGGCTGCGGCGCGGGTCGCGGCAGATCGAGCACTGCGCCTCTTCGGCGACGTTGCCGCAGATCTCGCAGAACCGCACCTTCTCGCGCACGTCGATGAGCAACTGCGCCAGCCGGGTGACGTCGAACGACTCGGTCTGCAGGATGTGGAAGGCGATGCGCTGCGCCGACTTCGGCCCGATGCCGGGCAGGCGCCCGAACTCGTCGATCAGGTCTTGGATGATGCCGTCGTACATCAGTACTCATCCCGGAACGGGTCGGGCGCATCGGCGCTCGACGGCTGATCGGGGTCGCGCGGCGCCGCGTCGGGGGCATCGGCCGGCAGGTCGACGCCGCCCGCGGTGACGAGCGGGGTGACCGGCTCCTCGGCGAGGAACGTCGCGCCGAGCACCTCGCGCACGACCGCTTCGCCGTAGCGCTGGCGTCCGTCGATCTCGGCGGGATGCGCGGCCGCCGTCGCCGCGGGCGCGGGCTCGGGCGCCGCGGGGGCGGGGCTGCTCGCCGG
>OFDN01002305.1_pt1 | contig 10718 bp, 11 predicted proteins | sample 1520971 | NCBI WGS metagenome assembly OFDN01 (sample SAMEA94257418, study PRJEB24077) | hot springs metagenome | biome: Aquatic biome; feature: Geographical feature; material: Water | place: India | collected 2012-06-12 | depth 5 m | reverse complement strand
CGGAGCCGCAGGCCGGGTCGTAGATCTTGTTGATGCGGGTCTGCCCGTGCATGGCGAGCCGGGCGATCAGCTTGGACACCTGCTGCGGCGTGAAAAACTCGCCGCCCGACTTGCCCGCGTTGGCGGCGTAGTTGGAAATGAGGTACTCGTAGGCATCGCCGAACAGGTCGATTTTGTGACCTTCAAAACCGCTGTCGCCAAAGGTGCCGAAGTCCAGTTCGGCGACGCCCTTGAGTACGGCGGCCAGACGGGCGTTCTTGTCCTTGACGGTATTGCCGAGGCGGTTGCTGGTGGTATCGAAGTCGGCGAACAAGCCCCTGATGTCGCGCTCCGACGGGTAGCCGACGGCAGAGCTTTCGATGGCGGCGAAGATACGGGCAAGGTCAGTATTCAGGCTTTCGTTGCTGTTGGCCTTCGCCGCCACATTGGCGAAGAGCTGGCTGGGGTAGATGAAGTAGCCCTTGGTCTTGACGGCGTCGTCTTTGATTTCCGGCGTGATCACCACGTTGTCAAGCCCAGCGTAGTTGACGCTCTCGTCCCCGCCTTCGATGTAGGCCGCGAAGTTTTCGCTGATGAAGCGGTAGAACAGGGCACCGAGCACGTACTGCTTGAAGTCCCAGCCGTCGACGGCACCGCGGACGTCGTTGGCGATTTGCCAGATCCGCCGTTGCAGTTCGGCGCGTTGTTGTGAGCTTGTCATCGTAAAGAGATCCAGTATCAGATCGATCGGTTTGACTCACGCGTGATGCGAGAGTGATTGGAATGGGTTGCTGCGGTCAGATGCGCAGGTGCTATATCCGTGCTGCTGTCGTCGGCGGTTAATTGAAGCCGCTCAAGCATCGAGATGATGCCCGTGTGGTGTTCAGGCCAGATATTCAGCTCTCGAACGGGTCTCTGAAGCGGTCGAACTGGTGCATGCGCTCATGCAGGATGGTGACGATACCGATGTCACCGTTCGCAAGCACGCGCCAGTAGACGAAGTGCCGCTCGTAACGGAAGTAATAGCCGTCGATGCTGAAGTCGGCGGGGATGGGCCGTGACGCGGTGCGACGGGTTGCGATGCCGTCGAATGCTTCGAACAGTCCGGTGATGTAGCGGTCGGCCTGTTCGGTGCCCCAGCGCTCGCGCGTGTAGCGGTAGATTTCGTCGATCCGCCAGGACGCCGCATCCTGGACCCGGACGTTCGTCACGCCCTCAGCCCTTGTTGCGCGCGATCACGTCGGCGGCAGTCAAGGGTTGATAGGAAGATTCGGGCGCCGAGAAGGCGTGGGCAAGTTCGGTCTTCAAGCGCTCGAAGGCATCCTGCTCCTTGCGTGCCTTGTCGCGGCGGATCAGGTCGCGTACGTACTCGCTCACGTTCTCGTAGTCGCCGTGCTCACCGACGTTGGCAGCGACGAATTCGCTCAGCGCTCCGCTGAGGCGCACGGTCATGGTGGTGGTGGTCGTCCGCGACATGGCTGACTCCTGATGTGATGTTGTATTCAAGTTAATCAAAATTGAAGACATCGACAAGCACCTAATGACCTCTTGCGCGCCGTGCGCCGACCGACCGTGCGGTGTGCTCAGGTCTTTACTTCATCGGGCATCACCTGTGCGTCCGCGATCAGCGCCTCGAAGGCGAGGGCGGCGGGGCTGATCGGGCGCTCGGGCAGGCGGATGCGGTAGAGCGTGCGCTGGATCGCGGCACCGCCCGGATGCAGCCGGCGGATGCGGCCGAGCGCCAGCTGGTCGCGCGCGCAGATGCGCGGCACCATGCCCAGACTGCGGCCTGCGGCCACCGTCTGCACGATGGCTTCGTTGCTGCCCACCTCGATGGTGCGCGCCGGCGTCAGGCCCATCTCGTCGAGTACGCGGTCGGTGGCGGCACGGCTGCCGGAGCCGCGTTCGCGCACGATCCAGCTGTGGTCGACCAGATCGGCCGGCCGCAGCACGCCGCCGGTCGGCAGATCGGCGTCGCGCGGCGCGATGATGACCATTTCGTCGCGTCGCCAGATGCGGCGGTTCAGTCGCGCGTCGTCGACCTCGCCCTCGACCAGCGCCACATCGACCCGGCAATCGAGCAGCAGATCGGCGATCTGCCGCGTGTTGCCGCTGATCACCTGCAGCTCGACGTGCGGATGGCGGGCGTGGAAATCGACCAGGAAGGGCGGCAGCCAATAGGTGGCAATGGTGGTGCTCGCACCCACGGTCAGACGCCCGCGTTCGAGCGAGCTGTAGGCGCGGATGGTTTCTGTCGCCTCGCGTTCGAGCGCCAGGATGCTGCGCCCGTACTCATAGAGCGCCCGACCGGATTCGCTCGGCCGGAAGGTCTTGCCGCGGCGGTCCAGCAGCACCGTTTCCAGCTGGGATTCGAGCTCGCGCACCGCCTTCGATACGGCGGGCTGAGTGATGTCCAGCGCCTCCGCGGCACGCGAAAAGCTCTGGACTTCGACAACCTTCACGTAGATGCGCAGAAGATGCAGGTTCATGCATTACCCAAGGTAATCGATCAGTGATTTGCATGATATAGAAGAATGAATGGCGCGCCGCTTACGCTGCACTCACTTTCCTGCAGCCCGCGACGCCTCCATGAATTCGACCACCGCCCTCACTGCTTCCAGCCTGCCGACCGGTCTTGTCGCGTCGGTGGCCGTTGCGGCTGCCGCGGCGGCGCTGTCGGCCGTGCCGGGCGTGTCGGCGCACGGTTTTGGCTGGCTGCCGCTGGCGGTGGCGCTGGGCATCGTGGTCGGCAATCTGTGGCCGGCGCTGCCGACGCGCGGCGCCGATGGATTCCGGCTGGCGCGCGGCACGCTGATGCGCGCCGGCATCGCGCTGTACGGTCTGCGCATCGGCATCGACGAACTGGGCAGCGTGGGCTGGAGCGGGCTGGCGATGGCGCTGGTCATCGTGCTCAGCACGCTGGCGCTGGCTCTCGCGCTGGGCCGTCGGCTCGGGCTCGACACCCAGGCGGCGGTGCTGATCGGCTGCGGCAGCGCGATCTGCGGTGCGGCGGCGGTGGCCGCGGCCGACAGCGTGATCGGCGCCCGCGCACGCCATGTGTCGGCGGCGGTGCTGGCGGTCGTCGTGTTCGGCACGCTGGGCATGTATCTGCTGCCGCTGCTGCGACCGCTCAGCGGTCTGGACGACGCGTCATTCGGCCTCTGGGTCGGCCTCTCGGTACACGAACTGGGCCATGTCGTCGCCGGCGCTGCCGCGGCCGGACCTGAGGCGGCGGCCAGCGCGCTGGTCGAGAAGATGATGCGCGTGATGCTGCTGGCGCCGGTGGTGATGCTGATCGCCGCCGGGCTGCGCGCGCCGGGCGCCACGTCGCTGCGCAGCCCGGGCGTGCCGCTCTTCCTTTATGGCTTTGTCGTGATGATGGCGCTCAACGCGTCGGGGCTGTTGCCGCTGTGGCTGCAGGCCGCCGGAGCGGAAGCCGCGCAGGCGCTGCTCGCGGTCGGTCTGGCGGCGCTCGGTGCCAACACGCGGCTGGCCGATATGGCGCATGCCGGCTGGCGCGTGTGGGCACTGGCCGCGCTGCTGTGGCTGTGGCTGCTGCTTGCCGGCTTCGGCCTGGTCAGCCTCGGAGCACTGGCATGAACGCACGCAAGCAGGGCGTCGCCGAGGCCGGCGCACCGTGCCGGGCTGTCGTGGTGCTGCACATGAACCGCCACGCACCGACGGAAGCCGCGACGGCAAAGGGTTTGACGACCGGCGCGTGGCGTGTGCGCGAACTGGTCCGGCTTTTGCTCGACATGACCTGTCATGACAGGTTGGACGCGGACGCTGCCGAATTCGCAGGTGGTCCGTCCCGCTGGGGAGAACCGATTGGATGCTTCGCTGCTGAACACGCTGTGGCCGGACCGCGCGCTCGCGAGCTGGTCGGTGATCGCCGGCGCGGTGATCGCCGGTGGCGTGCTGCGCGGCATGACCGGTTTCGGTGCCGCGCTGCTGATGGCGCCGCTGCTCTCTACGGTGGCGTCGGCGCGCGACACGCTGTGCATCGTGACGCTGCTGAACGCGCTGCCGCTGACGCACGCACTGGCGCCGTCGGTGCGCCGGTTGGTCGATCACCGGGTGCTGCTGCCGATGCTGGGCGCCGCCTGCGCCGGCATTCCATTCGGGCTGTGGCTGGTGAGCGTGCTGCCGGCGCGACTGTTCGGCCAGGTGATCGGCGTCGCGGTGATCGCCAGTGCGGCGGTGCTGCTGACCGGCGCCCGTCTGGTGCGTGGCCGCAGTCAGGCGGGCTCGATCTCTGCGGGTCTGTTCAGCGGCGTGCTGACCGGCTTCGGCGGGGTCGGCGGACCGCCGGCCATCCTCTATCTGTTGGGCGTCGAAACCGACAGTCACCGGGCGCGCGCGAGCTTCCTCGTCTATTTCGGATGTCTTTACCCGCTGGCGCTGATCGCCATCGTGCTGTCGGGCATGTTCGGGCTGTCGCTGCTGCTGCAGGGGCTTTTGCTGGCGCCGCTATTTCACGGCGGCGGGCTGCTCGGCGAGCGGCTCTACCGGTGGCTGGACCCGCGTCATTTCCGTCGCGTCGTGCTGTGCCTGCTGATGGCGACCGGCGCGCTCGCAGCCTGGCCGGTGCATGCGGTCGCACTGGTGCAGGGCACTGTCGCGGTGCAGCAATGCGGTGCGTCCGACAGCCGGTGCTGAAGCGGTTGATCGTCGTAAACCGCATTCAAATCAACGATTTCTGAACATGTTGTGCGGAGCGAAAAAATTGGCACTGACTTTGCATGACATGACCCGTCATAACAGGTTCTTGAACAGGAGCTCGAACATGGCACCCCACCGCAAGCAGATCGCGCCCCCGGGCGCGGCGGAGGTCGAGGACGCGCTGTCACCGGTATCGCAGATGCCGCTGTACACGCAGATCCGCGAAATCCTGCGCCGGCGCATTCTCGACGGCAGCTACCCGCCGCATTCGCAGATGCCGTCGGAAAGCCAGATGATGTCGGCATTCGATGTCAGCCGCATCACGATACGGCAGGCACTGGGCGACCTGCAGAAGGAGGGGCTCATCTTCAAGGTGATGGGCAAGGGCAGCTTCGTTGCCAAGCCCAAGGCCTTCCAGAGTCTGTCGCGGCTGCAGGGTTTCGGCGAGGCGATGTCCACCTCCGGCTACGAAACCTACTCGCTGCTGCTCAGCGCGAAGCCGGTCGCCGCCAGTGCCGTGGTGGCGCAGCGGCTGCAGCTGAAGCCGGAGGCGCCGGTGTTCGAGATACAGCGCCTGCGCTACCTGAATCGCGAACCCATCTCGGTCGACGTGAGCTACTTCCCGCCGGACATCGGCGAGCGGCTGACGCAGGAAGACCTGGCCACGCGCGACATCTTCGTCATTCTCGAAAACGACCTCGGCCGCAACCTCACGCACGCCGACGTGCAGATCGAGGCGATCTCGGCCGACGAGTCGCTGGCCCGTCATCTCGACATCGCCGAGGCCTCGCCGCTGCTGCGCATCGAGCGCCTGACCTGGGCTGACGACCGGCCCATCGATTTCGAATTCCTCTACTACCGCGGCGATGCCTTCCAGTACCGCCTGCGCATAGACCGAAGTTGATCCACCGCTGGAAAGCAACGCAGGAATTCTTCGTTCGCAACGGCGCGCCACGGCGCGACAGTGCAGCCCCAAATCAAGGAGAGAACATGAAACGCATCGACATGGAATTCGACCTCGTCGTCATCGGCGGTGGTACCGGCGGCCCGATGGCCGCCGTCAAGGCCAAGGAGAAGAACCCCAAGCTGCGCGTGCTGCTGATCGACAAGGCCAACGTGAAGCGCTCGGGCGCCATCTCGATGGGCATGGACGGGCTCAACAACGCCGTCATCCCCGGGCACGCGACGCCGGAGCAGTACGTCAAGGAAATCACCATCGCCAACGACGGCATCGTCGATCAGGAAGCGGTGATGGCCTACGCCGCCAACAGCTTCGACATGATCAACGAACTGGACCGCTGGGGCGTCAAGTTCGAGAAGGACGAAACCGGCGACTACGCGGTGCGCAAGGTGCATCACCTGGGCAGTTACGTGCTGCCGATGCCCGAAGGCCACCACATGAAGAAGATCCTCTACCGCCAGCTGAAGAAGGCGCGCGTCGAGGTGACCAACCGTGTCGTCGTCACCCGCGTGCTGACCGGCGAAAGCGGCGAGGTGGTCGCGGTGATGGGCTTCGACTGCCGCACCGCCGACGTCTATGTCATCCGCACCAAGGCGGCGGTACTCAGCACCGGCGCCGCCGGCCGCATCGGACTGCCGGCTTCCGGCTACCTGATGGGCACCTACGAGAACCCGACCAACTGCGGCGATGGCCACGCGATGGCCTATCACGCCGGGGCCGACCTGGCCAACCTCGAGTGCTTCCAGATCAACCCGCTGATCAAGGACTACAACGGCCCGGCCTGTGCTTACGTGACCGGTCCGTTCGGCGGCTTCACCGCCAACTCCAAGGGCGAGCGCTTCATCGAGTGCGACTACTGGAGCGGCCAGATGATGATGGAGTTCTACAACGAACTCGAAGGCGGCAACGGCCCGGTCTTCCTCAAGCTCGACCACCTCGCCGAAGAAACCATCAGCGAGATCGAGCACATCCTGCACACCAACGAACGCCCGAGCCGCGGCCGTTTCCACGAGAAGCGCGGCAACGACTACCGCAAGCAGATGGTCGAGATGCACATTTCGGAAATCGGCTTCTGCAGCGGCCACAGCGCCTCCGGCATCCACACCGACGCGCGTGGCGCGACCTCGGTGCCCGGCCTGTACGCGGCCGGCGACTGCGCCAGCGTGCCGCACAACTACATGCTGGGCGCCTTCGTCTACGGCCGGCTGTGCGGCGAAAACGCGGCCGAGTACTGCGCCGGACACGGTCTGGGCGCGGTCGATGCCGGCGACGTCGCGGCGGAAGAGGCGCGCATCCTGGCGCCGCTCGGTCGCACCGACGGCCTCACACCCTTCCAGATCGAATACAAGACGCGCCGCCTGGTGAACGACTACCTGCAGCCGCCGAAGATCACCCGCAAGTACGAAATCGCGCTGCGCCGCTTCGACGAGATCCGCGAGGACACCGAAGCGATGTTCGCCGCCAACCCGCACGAGCTGATGCGCGCGATGGAAGCGCACTCCATCCTCGACTGCGCCGAAATGGCCGCGCGCGCTTCGCTGTTCCGCACCGAGAGCCGCTGGGGCCTCTACCACTACTTCGTCGATCACCCCGAGCGCGACGACGAAAACTGGTTCTGCCACACGCTGCTGAGCAAGGGCGAGGACGGCCGCATGCAGATGCGCAAGAAGCCGATCGAGCCCTACATCGTGCCGATCGACGACGAGGAACGCAGCGCCTACCAGCGCCTGCGCGTCGCCCGCAACGCCGAAGCCGCCTGATTCCACCGACACATCCATCAAGGAGTTCGCCATGACCATAGCTGCTACGCCGACCCAGGTGCCGGTGAGTGTCGATAACGACAAATGCATCGCCGAGAAGGGCTGCACCGTGTGCGTCGATGTGTGCCCGCTCGACGTGCTGGCCATCGACATGCTCACCAAGAAGGCCTTCATGAAGTTCGACGAGTGCTGGTACTGCCTGCCGTGCGAGACCGACTGCCCGACCGGTGCGGTCAGCGTGTCGATTCCCTACCTGCTGCGCTGAGGAGCCGACGATGGATACCCTGACCTGTTCCATTGTCGAGCGGCTCACCAGCCCCGACGCCGAAGTGCGCCGGCTGGCGGTGATCGATCTGCCCTATGGCGACGAGGACGACATCGTGCCGCTGCTGCTGCCGCGGCTGAAGGACGCCGACGCCACCGTGCGGACCGAAGCGGTGCGCGCGCTCGAAGGTTACGAGGACGCCGAGGTGGTCGAGGCGCTGGCGCCGATGCTGCTCGACGCCGACCCGGCGGTGCGGGCGGCCGCCGGCGAGGTGCTGTCGGAACTGAAGGAGAGCGCCTCCGCCGCGCCGCTGATTCCCTTCCTCAGCGGCCACACGGCCGAAGTGCGCATGCTGGCGTTGCGCGCGGTGCGCGCGCTGCGGGTCGATGCCGCTTTCGCACCGGCGATGGAGGCGCTGCAGGACAGCGACGCCGCGGTGCGCCGCGAGGCGGTGGGCGTGCTCGGTTATCTGCGCAAGGCGGAGGCGGTCGGCGCGCTGGCCGAGATCGCCGCCCGCGACCCGGACCCGGAAGTGCGGCGCATCGCCATCGGCGCCATCGGCTATTCGAGCGAGGTAAGCGTGCTGCCGTCGCTGACCCGCGCGCTGACCGACGTCGCCTGGATGGTGCGCGACGAGGCGGCGCAGACGCTGGGCAAGCTGCGGCTCGCGCTGGCGGTGCCCGACCTGATCCGCGCGATGCAGGACGAGTACTGGCAGGTGCGCGTCAAGGCGGCGCGCAGCCTCGGTCTGCTGAAGGCGGCGGCGGCACTGCCGGCGCTGGTCGAAGCGCTGGCCCACCCGATAGGCAACCTGCGCAAGGAAGCGGCCATCGCGCTTGGCGAACTGGCCGATCCGCGCGCCATCCCGGCGCTGGAAAAGGCGCTCGACGACGCCGACCCGGACGTGCGCAAGCTGTCCCGCCTCGCGCTGACCGCCATTTCGCTGGCCCAGAAATAGGGAGAACACCATGACCTTCGTCGTCACCGAAGCCTGCGTGCGCTGCAAGTACACCGACTGCGTGTCGGTCTGTCCGGTCGAGTGCTTCCACGAGGGGCCGGAGTTTCTGGTCATCGACCCGGCGGCCTGCATCGACTGCGGCGTCTGCGTACCGGAGTGCCCGGCCGAAGCCATCTTCGCCGAAGAGGACCTGCCGGCCGACCAGGTCGAGTTCGTCGCCATCAATGCCCGACTCGCCAACGAATGGCCACTGATCACCGCGGCGCGCGATCCGCTGCCCGACGCGGACGAGTGGGCCAACGTGAAGGACAAGAAACACTACCTGTTCGAGAGCGCCTGAGCGCCGGCCACCCACACAGCAAGCACGCAGCAAATCTTCGATTCATTCATTGAACTGACAGGAAGAGGTGAAGCCATGAACGTTATGAAGAAGACCCTGGGTCGCGTAACCGGCACGACCCGCGCACTGCTGCTCGGCGCAGCCCTTGGCTGCTGTGCCACCGGCGCACTGGCTGAGGTCGTCACCGTCGGCATCGGCACGCAGAACACCACCACCAACACGGTGACCGGCGGCATCGTGATCAAGGAACTGGGTCTGCTGGAGAAGCACCTGCCGAAGACCGGCAAGTACAAGGACATCCAGTTCAAGTTCGAGTGGCAGAACTTCACCTCCGGCCCGCCGGTGACCAACGGCATGGTGGCAAACACGCTGCAGATCGGCATGATGGGCGACTACCCGCTGCTGGTGAATGGCGCCACCTTCCAGGCCAGCCCGGAAACGAAGAGCCGGCTGATCGCACTGATTGCCTACAACGCCGACGGCGCCGGCAACGGCATCGTGGTGCGCAAGGATTCGCCCTACTACCAGCTGTCCGACCTGAAGGGCAAGAAGGTGTCGGTGCCCTTCGGCTCGGCCGCGCACGGCATGCTGCTGAAGGCGATGGAGGACAAGGGCTGGAAGAGCGATGTCTGGGAACTGTCGAGCCAGAGCCCGGAAGTCGGCACCTCCAGCCTGCAGGAGAAGCGCATCGATGGCCACGCCGACTTCGTGCCCTTCGCCGAGCTGCTGCCCTACCGCGGTTTCGCGCGCAAGATTTTCGACGGCGTCGAAACCAAGGTGCCCACCTTCCACGGCGTCGTCGTGCGCGAGGACTTCGCGAAGAAATATCCGGAGTTCGTCGTCGCCTACATCAAGGCGCTGATGGAGGCGAACGACTGGGTGCGCAAGAACCCGGTCGAGGCGGCGACCAAGATCGAGGAATGGACGCGGGTCGAGAAGGAAGTGGCCTACATGTTCCTCGGCCCGGGCGGCGTGCATACGCTGGACCCGACCATCAAGCCGAAGTGGGTCGAGACGGTGAAGTACGACCACGGCGTGCTGCAGCGCATGGGTCGGGTGAAGGAATTCGACGCCGACGCCTGGGTGGACGAGTCCTACCTGATGCAGGCCTACAAGGAACTGGGGCTGGATTACGCCAAGCAGAAGGCGAGCTTCGCCAGCTACGAAATCGGGGGTACCGACCCGCTGTGCGGCGGCAGCATCGACAAGCCGCGCGAAGCCGGCGAGGTGTGGATCGAAGGCGGCGCGCTGACTGCCTACAAATCGGCCGAATGCACGCTGGCCGCGGTCAATGCGGCGACCAAGGCGGGCAAGAAGGTCGGCGTGGCCTTCGTGTTCGACCAGAGCTTCAAGATCAAGCTGTTCGCCGACAAGGCCTTCTACTCGCTGGGCGGCAAGGGCGGTGCGGCCATCACGCCCTTCCTGCTGAAGAAGGACGCCGAGGCGCACGCCGCCGCCCATGGCGGAAAGCTCGGCAGCTACGCCGACGCACTTGCCGTCGCCACCGTGAGGAAATGAGCCATGTCGACCGTCATGAGGATGCACTCGATCGATGACGCCGCCCCGCCGGACGCCGTGCCGGCCGACGCACCGGCGCCGGTGCGCGCGGTGGCCCCGGCGGCGTTGCCGTCGCCCGAGCGGTCCATGAAGCCGCCCATCACCCGCGTCCACACGCTCCAGCCGCCGTCGCCCGCGGCCGGTGCGAGGGACAGGCCGGCCAGACCGGCGCCGCTGTCGTCCATGCCGGCGCTGGCGCGCCGGGCGTCGGCCACCTGCACCGCCATCAGGGAGCC
>OFDN01002304.1_pt1 | contig 10723 bp, 11 predicted proteins | sample 1520971 | NCBI WGS metagenome assembly OFDN01 (sample SAMEA94257418, study PRJEB24077) | hot springs metagenome | biome: Aquatic biome; feature: Geographical feature; material: Water | place: India | collected 2012-06-12 | depth 5 m | reverse complement strand
GACTTCCGGCGGCTGCGCCAGCGCGGCCGGCCGCGGGCCGAAGGATAGGAGCCTCCCGCAGTGCTGCCCGCGCGGGCCTAGAACACCACGCCGGCGTACAGCACGATGTTGCGGTAGGGCGTGAATTCGCCGGTGCGCACCACGGCGCGCGCGCCGCGGGTGGCCAGCTTCAGGTCCTCATGGCTCACCGCCTGCACGCTGGCGTCGACCGGCGCCACCCAGGCGGGCAGGGCGCCGCCCGCGCCGCAGGCTTCGGTGGCCACGAGCGCCCGCTCCACCTGCAGCTCCGACAGCACTGCGGCCAGCACGTCGTCGAAGGCAGGCACGCCGCGGCTGACGGCCAGGTCGATGCGCTGCGGGCCGCCCGGGCCCTGCGGCGCGTCGGGGATGGGCAGGCCGGCGTCGCCGATCACCAATGCGTCGCCATGGCCCATGGAGGCGATGACGCGCGAGAGTTCGGCATGCAGCAGCAGGGTGCGTTTCATAGGTCGGTCCAGGCAGGAGGCGCGGGCATCGCATCCACTTCAGCGGCCCGCGGAATCGAAGGTTGGGCACCGGCGCGGGTGACGCACAGCGCCGCCGCCTGCACACCGCGGGCGGCCGCCTGCTGCAGGCTGGCGCCTTGCGCCAAGGCCACGGCCAGTGCGCCGGTGAAGGTGTCGCCGGCCGCGGTGGTGTCCACCGCCTGCACCGGCATCGACGGATGCAGGCAGGCCGATCGGGCGTCCACGCTGACGGCGCCCTGCGCACCCAGCGTGACCACCACGCGGCCCACGCCGCGCTGCATCAGCGCACGCGCCGCGGCCACCGCGCCGGCCGCATCGGCCACCGGCAGGCCGGTGTATTCGGCGGCTTCCACCTCGTTGACCACCAGCGTGGCCACCTGCGGCCACACGCTGTCGGGCAGCGGCTGCATCGGCGACGGATTGAGCACCACCGGGCAGCCGGCCTCGTGCGCCAGCGCGATGGCGCGCAGCACCACCGGCAGCGGCGATTCGAGCTGGGTGACGAAGCAGGAAGCGCCCTGCAGCGCCGCCGCGAACGCCGCTTCGTCCAGCGACACCGCCAGATTGGCGCCGGGGATCACGACGATGCGGTTCTGCGCGCTGTCCTCCACCATCACCAGCGCCACGCCGGTGGCCTGCGTGGCATCGCGCTGCACCGCGTCGAGGCGGATGCCGTCGGCCGCCAGCGCAGCGCACAGCGCGTCGCCATCGGCATCGCGGCCGACGCGGGCGATCATCGTCACCCGCGCGCCCTGGCGGGCGCAGCTCACCGCCTGGTTGCCGCCCTTGCCGCCGGGCAGGTGCTGCAGCGAGCGGCCGAGCAGCGTCTCGCCGGCCAGCGGTGCCCGCGGCACGCGCATCAGCAGGTCCATGTTCAGGCTGCCCAGCACCACGATGTCGACGGTCATGGCGCGGCTCCGCTGGAAGCGCGCACGCGCAGCTCGGGCTGCAGCACCACCTTGCGGGTGTCGGCACGGCGGCCTTCGATGCGCTCCAGCAGCATGTCGACCGCCAGGGCGGCGATGCGCTGCTTGGGCTGGGCCACCGTGGTCAGCGGCGGGCTGCTGAAGCGCGCCAGCTCGATGTCGTCGAAGCCGACCACCGAGATGTCGCCCGGCACGTCGATGCCGCACTCGTGCGCGGCGCACAGCGCGCCGATGGCCATCAGGTCGTTGGCGACGAACACCGCGCTGGGCCGCGGCGTGTGGCGCAGCAGCGCATGCATGCAGGCATAGCCGCTCTCGCTGGTGAAGTCGCCGTGCCACAGCAGGGCGTCGGCCTCGGCCTCGGTGGCGGCGCCCATCTCGGCCAGGGCCAGCCGCCAGCCGGCGATGCGCTGCTCACTGGGCACCAGGCCGCGCGGGCCGCCGATGCAGGCGATGCGCCGGTGCCCCAGCGTGGCCAGGTGGCGGGTGGCCAGCAGCGCGCCGTTCATGTGCGCGGTTTCCACCAGGTCGCAGGGCAGGGTGTCGATCTCGCGGTCCAGCAGCACCGTGGGCATCTCCAGCCCGGCCAGCAGGCCCGGCAGGCTGGCGTCGTCGCCGGAGGAGACGACGATCAGCCCGTCGATGCGCCGCTGCGCCAGCACCTGCAGCACCATGCTCTGGCGGCGCGGCTCGTCGTCGGTGTTGCACAGGATGAGGGTGTAGCCGGCGCCGAAGCAGCGGTCTTCCACCGCGCGAACGATCTCGGCGAAGTAGGGGTTGGAGCTGTTGGGCGTGACCATGCCGAGGGTGTGCGTGGTGTTGCGCTTCAGGCTGCGCGCCACCGCGCTGGGCACGTAGCCCAGCTCGCGGATGGCCTGCTCGACACGGTCGCGCCCATCGGCACTGACATGCCGCGTGCCGTTGACCACATGCGACACGGTGGTGACCGACACGCCGGCGCGCAGCGCGACGTCCTTGATGGTGGCCATGGGTGTTCCGGTGTTGGAGTTTCAGCCGCCGCGGCGGCGCTGCCGCAGCGTGTCCACGATGACCGCGGCCACGATCACGCAGCCGGTGACCACGCGCTTGCTCGGCTCGCTGGCGCCCACCTGGGCCAGGCCGGCTTCCAGCACCGCGATGATCAGCACGCCGAAGAAGGTGGTGACCACCGAGCCGCGGCCTCCCATCAGGCTGGTGCCGCCGATCACCACCGCGGCGATCACGCGCAGCTCGATGCCCTGGCCGGCATTCGGGTCGGCCGCTTCCAGCCGCGCCGCCTGCATCAGGCCGGCCAGCCCGGCCAGCAAGCCGGTGAGCGCGAACACCGCGATGCGGATCGGCCGCGGATCGACGCCGGCCAGCCGCATGGCTTCCTCATTGGTGCCGATGCCCACCACGCTGCGGCCGAAAACCGTGCGGCTCAGCACCAGCTGCCCCACGATCACCAGCGCCACCGCGATGACGAAGGCCGCGGACACATTGCCCAGCCAGGGCTGCGCCAGCCAGGAGATGCGCTCGCCCACGTACTGCGTGCGCGAATCGGTGACCAGGTAGGCGCCGCCGCGCACCACCTCCAGCATGCCCAGCGACACGATGAAGGAGGGCAGCCGGAAGGCCACCGAGACGGAGCCGAGGATGGTGCCGGCCAGCATGCCCGCACCCAGGCCCAGCAGCGAGGCGGCCGGCACGCTCCAGCCCCACTGCAGGATGGCGGTGGCGCACAGCGCGGCGCTCAGCGCCAGCACCGAGCCCACCGACAGGTCGATGCCGGCGACGATCAGCACGAAGGTCATGCCCACCGCCATCACCGCCAGCGCGGGAATCTCGTTGACGATGGCGATGAAGGTCTCGGTGCTGAAGAAGTAGTCGCTCAGCGTGCCGAACAGCGCCACCATGGCCACCAGCACCACGGCCAGGCCGAGGTAGGTGGCCAGCTCGCTGCGCAGCGCGCCGGCGCGGGTGGGGGAGGTCGTCAGGGGGGTGCTGCTCATGCGGGCTCGCTGCTCATTGCTTCATCGGCCGGTGCAGCGGCCGAGAAGGCCGCCGCCAGCAGGGATTGTTCCGTCCATTCGCCGCGCTCGAAGCTGCGCACCAGGCGGCCGCCGCTCATCACGCCGATGCGGTCGCACAGCGCCATCAGCTCGCGCAGGTCGCTGGACACCACCAGCAGCGCGCAGCCCTCGGCGGCCATGCGTTCGAGTTGGCTATACAAGTCGGCGCGGGCGCCGATGTCCACGCCGCGGGTGGGTTCGTCCAGCAACAGCACCTCGCAGTTGCGGTGCAGCCAGCGGGCAAAGATCACCTTCTGCTGGTTGCCGCCGCTGAGCGATGCCACCGGCTGCTCTTCGCTGCTGGAACGCACGCGCAGCATCTGCACCAACTGGCGCACGCGGCTGCCTTCCAGCGCCGGCTTGAGCCAGCCGCGGCGGGACACCGCGCCCAGGTCGCTCAGCGTGGTGTTGACGCGGATCGACTGCGGCAGCAGCAGGCCTTCGGCCTTGCGATCCTCGCTGACCAGGCCCACGCCGGCCTTCACCGCCTGCACCGGCGTGCGCCAGGTGCGCGGCGCGCCGCCGTCGATGGGCAGCAGCTCCACGCTGCCGGCATCGGCCTTGTCGGCGCCGTAGATCAGGCGCAGCAGTTCGGTGCGGCCCGAGCCCACCAGGCCGGCCAGGCCCAGGATCTCGCCGCCGCGCAATTCCAGGCTGGTGGGCTGCACCACCTTGCCGCGCGCCAGGCCCTGCACCCGCAGCCGCACCGGGCCGGCCGGTCGGCGGCCGCGGCCGCTGTCCTCGACCAGCGTGCGGCCGATCATGCGTTCGACCAGATCCTCCTCGCGCAGGCCGGGCATCGGCAGCACGTCCACCAGCCGGCCGTCGCGCAGCACCGCCACCCGGTGGGCGATGCGCTGCAGCTCTTCCAGCCGGTGCGACACATAGACGATGGACACGCCCGCGGCCACCAGCTGCGCCACCTGCTCGAACAGGCGGTCGGTCTCGCGCGGGGTGAGCATCGCGGTGGGTTCGTCCAGCATCAGCACGCGGGTGTCGTCGTGCAGGTTGCGCGCGATCTCCACCATCTGCTGGTGGCCGATGCCCAGGCGCGAGACCGGCGTCCACGGGTCGAGGTCGTCCAGGCCGATGCGGGCCAGCTGCAAGCGCGCACGCCGGGCCATCTCGCCGCGCTTCAACCAGCCGGCGGTGTGCGGCATCGCGCCCAGCAGCAGGTTCTCGGCCACGGTGAGCGTGGGCACCAGGCCCAGCTCCTGCAGCACCATGCGCACGCCGTGCCGCTCGGCATCGCGGCGCGAGGCGGGTGCGTAGGGCTGGCCGTCGAGCGTCATCCGCCCGCGGGTGGGATCGACCAGCCCGCAGACGATCTTCGACAGCGTGCTCTTGCCGGCACCGTTCTCGCCGGTGAGCGCCAGCACCTCGCCGCGCTGCAGCGAGAGGCTGACGCCGTCGAGCACGGTGGCGGCGTAGTCCTTGCCGATGCCTTCCAGCACCAGCAGCGGCGTGCGCTCCATGGCCTGCGTGCCTTCGCGGCTTACTTGCTGTCCTTGGTGACCAGCACCACGTCGGTCTTCACCTCTTCGGGCATCTGGGCCTGCGGTGTCTTGTCCGCCAGGGCCTTGAGCGCGGTCTCGATGCCGAACACGGCCTGCTTGGCGGCGTACTGGTCGGCGGTGGCGAGCACCCGGCCGTCCTTCAGCATCGGCTTGATCGCGCTGATGTTGTCGTAGCCCACCACGGCCACCTTGCCGGTCTTGCCGGCGGCCTTGACGGCGGCCACGGCGCCCAGGGCCATGCTGTCGTTGCCGGCGAGCAGGGCCTTCAGGTCGGGGTGCTCGCGCATCATGCCGGCGGCCACGGTGTTGCCCTTGTCGATCTCCCACTGGCCCGACTGCACGCCCACCACGGTGATGCCCGCGGCCTTCATCGCGTCCTGGTAGCCCAGCGTGCGCTGCTGCGCATTGAAGGTGGTGGACACGCCTTCGATGATGCCCACCTTGTCGCCGGACTTCAGCGTCTTGGCCAGCGCATCGCCCACCAGCTTGGCGCCGGCACGGTTGTCGGGGCCGACGAAGGGCACCTTGATGCCCTTTTCCTTCAGCGCGGCGGTATCGAAGCGGTTGTCGATGTTGACCACCAGCACGCCCTTGTCGATGGCGTTCTTGATGGCCGGCACCAGGGCCTTGCTGTCGGCCGGCGCGATCACCAGCGCATCGACCTTCTGCGCCACCATCTGCTCGACCATGCGGATCTGCGCGGCGGTGTCGGTCTCGTCCTTGATGCCGTTGGCCACCAGGGTGTACTTGCCCGAGTTTTCCTTCTGGTGGGCCTTGGCGCCTTGCTCCATGGTCAGGAAGAACTCGTTGGCCAGCGACTTCATCACCAGCGCGACCTTGGGCTTGTCGGCGGCGTGGGCGGCCGGCAGCAGCGCGGCCGACAGCACCAGCGCCGCGGAGGCGCCGAACACCTGCGCGCAGCGGCGGCGGGTGAAGAGGGAAGCAGCAGCGGACGGAATGCGTGAGGTCATGTCTTGTCTCCTGAGTCGGGATGAGCGGTGCCGTACTGTCGTGCGCCTGGTCGGCCGGCGGCGTGCAGTCTAGTACGCGCAAACGTTTGCGCAAACGTTTGCGCACCGACCTTTTGCTCCTTGTTTTCCCTAGTGCCACGGCCTTGCTGTCCCAGGTGGGAGGTGCACCGGGCTCGCTGCCGCATCGAGTGCACGTCCGTGCAGTCGAGGCGGCTTTGGCTCCGCGCAGAAGCCTCTCTGCGCCCGGAAGCGCACAAGCCTACTCAGCGATGCCCGACAGGAAGAACCTGATCACCCCCTTGGCCGCGAAGCCCACCAGCCCCAGGCCGAGCCCCAGCAGCAGCACGAAGGTACCGAAGCGGCCGGCCTTGGATTCGCGGGCCAGGTTCAGGATGATGAACACCATGTAGAGCATGAAGGCGCCGAGGCCGAAGGTCATGCCGAACCATGCGAACTGCTCTTCGCTGTAGCCGAACATGTCAGGCGTGCTCCACGGAGCCGGCGGGCACCACCAGGTCCCGATAGGCATGCCAGCTGGCATGTGCCAGCCAGGGCGCGACGAATACCAGCCCCAGCAGCAACGGCAGCATGCCCAGCACCGTCAGTGCGGTCAGCAGCACCGCCCACAGGGCCATTGGCACCGGGTTCTCCAGCACCACCCGCCAGCTGGTGAGCACCGCGCCGAGCACGCCCACGCGGCGGTCCAGCAGCAGCGGCATGGCCACCACGCTGGAGGCGAACACCGGCGCGGCCAGCAGCGCGCCCAGCGCGACCCAGGCCTCGAACACATGGCCGTGCTCTGCCAGCACCACATGGCGCAGGAAGTCCATCGGGTTGTTGACCGGATGCGGCGACAGCCCGGTGATCAGCCCGGCGGAGGTGACCACCCAGCCGGTGCCGGCAAAGGCCAGCAGCACGCCGAACACCACCAGCCGGCCGTCGTCGGGATACCAGGCGCGCATGGCCGTGGCCAGGGCCGCCGGCTCGCCATGCTCCAGCGCGCGGCTGATGGCATACAGGCCCGTGGCCAGCAGCGGACCCACCAGCAGGAAGCCGGTGAAGGCCCCGGTGAGCAGCCAGAAGTGCCGGTGTGCCACCAGGGCCAGCACGATGCCGAAGACGGCCAGCGCCAGCCCGTGCAGCAGGCCGGGCAGGGGGCAGCGTCGAAGGTCGCGCCAGCCCAATGCCAGCCAGCGCAACGGTTGCAGGACGGGCACCGGGCGCACGCCCAGGCGTCGGGAGTCTTGGAGGGCGCGGGGCGCGAGCGGTCGGGTCATCCGCCATGCTGGCATGCAGCGGCCGGGGCGGGCTTGATGCGCGTCATGCCGAAGCCAACCGGTGTGGGGACTGTCTTACACGGCACTGCGGCGTGTGCTTCTGGCCCTCGCGCGCGGGCGCTCCTAAGCTCCCTGCATCACTTTCAAGGAGACCTGCATGAACACCCTTCAACGTGGCGCGATCCTGGTGGCTGGCCTGGTGACGGCGGCCTTGGCCACTGGCTGCTCCAGCATGAGCGACTGCCAGAAGGGCACCGCTGTGGGCGCCGGCGTAGGCGGCGTCGCCGGCTCGGTGCTCAGCGGCGGCAGCACCGCCGGCACCGTGGGCGGTGCGGTGGTGGGTGGCGTGCTGGGCGCCGGCGGCCGCTGCAGCTGATCGCGCAGGCTAGGAACGCCGGCGCGTGCTGGCCATGTAGGTGTCGAACGGCTGCTCGCAGAACTGCTGCCACAGCAGCTGTTCGTCCCTGAACTTAGACCAGTGCGCGTGGATCTTGCGGAAGGCCGGGCTCTTCTCGGCCAGCTCCTGGTAGAGCTGCCCGGCCGCGGTGAAGCTTGCATCCATCACCGGCTTCGGAAAGGCGCGCAGCTGCGCACCGCCGCTGACCAGCCGCTTGAGCGCCGCCGGGTTGCCGATGTCGTACTTGGCGGTGCTCCACTGGTTGGCTTCGGCCGAGGCCGCCTTCACCGCCGCCTGGTAGGCCGCGGGCAGCGCCGCCCAGGCCTTCTGGTTGATGAACAGCGGCAGCGTGGCCGAGCCTTCCCACCAGCCCGGGTAGTAGTAGAACTTGGCCACCTTGTGCAGGCCCAGTTTCTCGTCGTCGTAAGGTCCCACGAACTCGGCCGCGTCGATCACGCCTTTTTCCAGTGACGGGTAGAGGTCGCCCGCGGCCAGCTGCTGCGGCACCACGCCCAGCTTGGACAGCACCATGCCGCCCAGCCCGCCGATGCGGAACTTCAGGCCCTTGAGGTCGTCGACCGTCTTGATCTCCTTGCGGTACCAGCCGGCCATCTGGGCACCGGTGTTGCCGATGGGCAGGTGGTACAGGCCGAAGCCGGCATAGAACTCGTTGAGCACGTCGTTGCCACCGCCCTCGTACAGCCAGGCGTTCTGGCCGCGGGTGTTCAGGCCGAAGGGCATCGCCGTGCCGAAGCCGAAGGCGGGGTCGCGGCCGATGTAGAAGTAGCTGGCGCTGTGGCCGGCTTCCACCGTGCCGTCCATCACCGCGTCCAGCACCTGCAGCGGCGGCACCAGCTCGCCGGCGCCGTGCAGGCTGATCCTGAAGCGGCCGTCGGTCAGCTCGGCCACGCGCTTGACGGCGAGGTCCACCGCACCGTAGATGGTGTCCAGCGTCTTCGGATAGCTGCTGGCCAGGCGCCAGCGGATCTCGGGGTGCTGGCCCTGGGCCAGCGCCGGTGCGGCCAGGGTGGCGGCGGTGGTGGCGCCGAGGGCGCTGCGGGTGATGAACTTCCTGCGTTGCATGCGGGGGTCTCCTGTGTTGTTGGACTAGACGCAGCGGGCGCCATCGACCTCGATGCACACGCCCGAGATGAACGAGGCCTCGTCGCTGGCCAGGTACAGCGCGGCATTGGCCACGTCCAGCGCGGTGCTGAAGCGCCCGAGCGGGATGGTGGCCAGGAACCTGGCGCGTCGGGCCTCGTCCACCGGGCCGCCGGCAAACTCCGCCGACAGCGCGGTATCGGGGTTGAACACCGGGTTGATGCAGTTGACCCGGATGTTGTCCGGGCCCAGCTCGGCCGCCATCGACTTGCTGGTGGTGATCACCGCGCCCTTCGATCCGTTGTACCAGGTCAGGCCGGGCCGCGGCCGCACGCCGGCGGTGGAGGCGATGTTGATGATGCTGCCGCCGCCTTGGCTGCGCATCACCGGCACCGCATGCAGCGCGGAGAGGTAGATGCTCTTGACGTTGATGGCGTAGAGCCTGTCGAACTCTTCCTCGCTCACTTCCAGCATCGGCCGGTTGCGGTGCGTCCAGCCGGCGTTGTTCACCATCACGTCGAGCCGGCCGAAGGCCTGCACCGCGGCGGCCACCAGCGCCTGCATCTCGGCCGTCTTCGTGACGTCGGCCTTCACGAAGGTGGCGCTGCCGCCTTCGGCCACGATGGCCTCGCACACCCGGCGGCCGGCCGACTCGTTCACGTCGTTGACCACCACGCGCCCGCCCTCGGCGGCCAGGCGCCGCGCGATGCCTTCGCCGATGCCACCGCCCGAACCGGTGACGATGATGGACTTGCCCTGCACACGCATTCGCTGGTCTCCTGCTTGTCTAGTCATGTTGGATGGCCACCGTCTTGAGCACGGTGAAGGCATACAGCGCCTCGAAGCCCTTCTCGCGGCCATGGCCGCTGGCCTTCACGCCGCCGAAGGGCAGCTCCACGCCGCCGCCGGCGCCGTAGTTGTTGACGAACACCTGGCCGGCCCGCACCCGCCGCGCCATGCGCAGCTGGCGGCCGCCGTCGCGGGTCCATACGCTGGCCACCAGGCCGTAGGGCGTGCCGTTGGCGATGCGCACCGCGTCGTCTTCGGTGTCGAAGGGCAGGGCGGCCAGCACCGGGCCGAACACCTCCTGCTGCGCCAGCCGGTGGCCGGGCGGCACGTCGCGCAGCAGCGTGGGCACCTGGTAGAAACCGCCGGCCGGCACGCCGGGCTCGATGCGGCCCTGGGCCACGATCGGCAGGCCGTCCGCACGCGCCTCGTCGATGAAGCCGGCCACGCGCTGCAGCTGGCTGCGGCGGATCAGCGGCCCGCAGTCCAGGTCCATGGTGGCGCTGCCCACGCGCAGGCGGCCGAAGGCCTCGCCCAGGCGTTCCAGCACTTGTCCATACAACTTGCGCTGCACCAGCAGCCGGCTGCCGGCGGAGCAGGTCTGGCCGGCGTTCTGCACGATGGCATTGATCACCACCGGCAGCATCCTGTCCACGTCCGCATCGTCGAACACGATCTGCGGCGACTTGCCGCCCAGCTCCAGCGTCACCGGCGTGTGGTGCTCGGCAGCGGCCCGCACCACCACCTGGCCGATGGCGGGCGAGCCGGTGAAGGACACATGGTCGATGCCCGGATGCCGCACCAGTGCGTCGCCCGCCTCATGGCCGTAGCCGGTGACGATGTTCAGCACGCCCGGCGGCAAGCCCACCTCGGCCGCCAGCTCGGCCACGCGCAGCAGCGACAGGCAGGCATCTTCCGCCGGCTTGACCACGCAGGCATTGCCCGCGGCCAGCGAGCCGCCCACGCTGCGGCCGAAGATCTGCAGCGGATAGTTCCACGGCACGATGTGGCCGGTGACACCGTGCGGCTCGCGCAGCGTCAGCACGGTGTAGCCGGCCTGGTAGGGCAGGGTTTCGCCATGCAGCTTGTCGGCCGCGCCGGCATAGAACTCGAAGTAGCGGGCGATGGCCGCGGCATCGGCGCGGGCCTGCTTGAGCGGCTTGCCGCAGTCGCGGGCCTCGAGGGCGGCCA
>OFDN01002302.1_pt1 | contig 10729 bp, 9 predicted proteins | sample 1520971 | NCBI WGS metagenome assembly OFDN01 (sample SAMEA94257418, study PRJEB24077) | hot springs metagenome | biome: Aquatic biome; feature: Geographical feature; material: Water | place: India | collected 2012-06-12 | depth 5 m | reverse complement strand
GCGCCCCGGTCGCGCGCGAAGGCGCCGTCTATGGCGGCAAGCGCAAGCGCGGTTCCTGCGGCCTGCCGCTGCCCTATACGCAGGTGCAGGTGCAGCGGGAGGACGGCACGCCGGCCGCGCCCGGCCAGCCCGGCGTGCTGCGGGTGCGCGGGCCCAACGTGAGCCCCGGCTATACCGATGCGGCCCGCGATGCCGGCACCTTCGAGGCCGACGGCTGGCTGGTGAGCGGCGACATCGGCCATGTGGACGAGGCCGGCCGCCTCTTCGTCACCGGCCGCGCCAAGGACGTGATCATCCGCGGCGCCCACAACATCGACCCCGGCCTGATCGAGAGCGCGTTGCTGCGCCACCCGGCGGTGCTGATGGCCGCCGCGGTCGGCCAGCCCGACGCCTATGCGGGCGAGCTGCCGGTGGCCTTCGTCTCGCTCAAGCCCGGCGCGCAGCTCGACGCGCAGAGCCTGGCCGCCTTCGCCGCACCGCACATCGCCGAGCGGCCGGCCATGCCCAAGCGCATCGACATCCTGCCCGGCATCCCGGTCACGGCGGTGGGCAAGGTGTACAAGCCGGCGCTGCGGGTGCTGGCCACCCAGCGCACCATCGACGAGCAGCTGGCTGCCGCCGGCATCACGCCCGCGCAGGCGCGGGCCGAGGTGCGCGACGAGGCCGGCGGCCTGTGCGTGTGCTTCCACCTGCACGATGAAGCCGCCGCGCCCGCGCTGCACATGCTGATGAAACCCTACGCCCTGCGCTACCAGCTGCTGCCCGCGGCGGCCGCCACCCCATGAACCTGCCTATACAAGTGGCGGCGCACGGCGCCGTGCTGTGCATCACCCTGCACCATCCGGCGCGGCGCAATGCGCTCACGCCCGAGATGCTGTGCCGCCTGGCCGATGCGTTGGTGGCCTTTGCGGCAGACGATGCGCTGCGGGTGGCGGTGATCACCGGCAGCGGCGACCAGGCCTTCTGCGCGGGCGGCGACCTGGCGCGCACCCTGCCCCTGCTGACCGGCGCCCGCCCGCCCGAGGACGACTGGGACCGCCGCGTGCTGCAGGAGCCGCAGGTGATGGCCGCCTCCGGGCTGCGCGACCATCCGCTGCACAAGCCGGTGATCGCCGCCCTCAACGGCAGCTGCATGGCCGCCGGCTTCGAGCTGATGCTGGGCACCGACATCCGCATCGCGGCCGAGCATGCGCTGTTCGGCCTGCCCGAGGTGCAGCGTGGGTTGCTGCCGTTCGCCGGCTCGATGGCGCGGCTGCCGCGGCAGGTGCCGCAGGCGCTGGCGATGGAGCTGCTGCTCACCGGCGAGCCCATCGACGCCGCCACCGCGCTGCGCATCGGGCTGGTGAACCGGGTGCTGCCCGGCCCGCAGGTGCTGCCCGCCGCGATGGCGATGGCCGAGCGCATCGCGGCCAACGGCCCGCTGGCGGTGCAGGCGGTCAAGCGCACGGTGCTGGGCGCCAGCGGCCAGCCGCTGGCGCAGGCCTATGCGCTGGAGGACGAGGCCAGGCGCCTGGTGCTGGCCAGCGACGATGCCCGCGAGGGCCCGCGTGCCTTCATCGAGAAGCGGCCGCCGCGCTACACCGGGCGCTGAACGGGCCGGCCGGCCCGGTCAGATCGACACGCCGCCGCTCACCTCCAGCACCGCGCCGTTGATGTAGCCGGCCTCGTCGCTGGCCAGGAAGGCATGGGCGGCGGCCACGTCCTCGGGCTGGCCGATGCGCTTCATCCAGCAGGCCTGCTCGATGCCGGCACGCACCGCATCCGGCACCGCCGCCAGCATCGGCGTGGCGATGGCGCCCGGCACCACCACGTTCACCCGCACGCCCTTGGGTCCCAGTTCGCGGGCCCAGGTCTTGGTCAGGCCGATGAGGGCCGACTTGCTGGCCGCATAGTTGCCCTGGCCGAAGTTGCCGTACACGCCGCTGATGCTGGCGGTGTTGACGATGGCGCCGCGGCCCTGCCGCAGCAGCGCGGGCAGCACCGCCTGCGTGCACTGGAACACGCCCTTGAGGTTGACGTCGATCACCGCATCCCACTGCTGCTCGGTCATGTGCTGCAGGCGCGCGTCGCGGGTGATGCCGGCGTTGTTCACCAGCACGTCGATGCGGCCCCAGCGCTGCACTACCGCGGCCACCATCGCATCCACGGTGTCGCGGCGGGCCACGTCCACCGCCTGCGCCATCGCCTGGCCGCCCTGCTGCGCCAGCGCATCCGCGGCCTGCTGCGCCGCCTGTGGATCCACGTCGCACAGCACCACCTGTGCACCTTCCTGCGCAAACCGGCGCGCGGCCGCCAGGCCTATGCCCTGCGCCGCACCGGTGACGATGCACACCCTGCCCTGGAACCGCATGCGGCCTCCTCAGATGTTGAAGCCGCAGGCTAAGCGCGGCGGCGGCGCCTGTCTGTCAGCCGCGAGAACGACACGTGGCGGCCCGGTGGTAAGGTGCGGCGCATGGCCCTCGACCTCAGCCGTGTGCGTGCCCTGTGCTTCGACATCGACGGCACGCTGTCCGATACCGACGACCACCTGGTGGCCCGGCTGGCCGCGCTGCTGGATGCGCTGCCGCTGGTGAGCGGCCGGCGCGCCGAGCGGCTGGCCCGGCAGGTGGTGATGGCCGCCGAGACGCCGGTGCATGCGGCCTATGCGCAGCTGGATGCGCTGGGCCTGGACGTGCCGCTGGGCTCGCTGCGCGACCGCCTGCGCCGCATCAAGCGCCTGGGTGCCGACCCGGCCCACACCCGCAACGTGGCTGCCGCCGACGAGCTGCCGCACGAGATGGTGGCCGGCGTGCAGCAGATGATCACCACGCTGGCCGCGCACTTCCCGATGTGCACCATCTCCACCGGCGGCGCACCTCGGGTGGAGCGCTTCCTGCAGCACTATGGCGTGCGCCAGCACTTCGTGCAGGTGATCGGCGCGCAGACCACGCGCCGCATGAAGCCGCACCCGGAGCCGTTGCTGTTTGCCGCGCAGTCCATGGGCGTGGCGCCGGAGCAGTGCCTGATGATCGGCGACACCACCATCGACATCCGCACCGGCACCTCGGCCGGCGCGCAGACGGTGGGCGTGCTGTGCGGCTTCGGCACCGAGGCCGAGCTGCTGCAGGCCGGCGCGCACCTGATCCTGCCCACCACCTCCGACCTGCTGCAGGTGCTGCGCCCGGCCAGCGACACCCTGCACGGCTCGGCCGCGCCGGCCGGATAAGCAGCCTCGGAAATCTTCGTTGCGTGGCCGGCGGGCCCGGGCTGCAATGCCCGCTTTGCCCATGGCGCGCATCCCGCACATCCTGCTCAACGCATTCGAGATGAACTGCGTGGGCCACATCAACCACGGCCTGTGGACCCATCCGCGCGACCGCTCGGCCGACTACACCACCCTGCCGTACTGGACCCGGCTGGCCAGCACGCTGGAGCGTGGCCTGTTCGACGGCCTGTTCCTGGCCGACATCGTGGGCGTCTACGACGTGTACCAGGGCAACGTGGACCTGCCGCTGCGCGAGGCCATCCAGCTGCCGGTGAATGATCCGCTAATGCTGGTCTCGGCCATGGCCGCCGTCACCCGGCACCTGGGTTTCGGCGTCACCGTCAACCTGGGCTACGAGCAGCCCTACCTGCTGGCCCGCCGCTTCTCCACGCTGGACCACCTGAGCGAAGGCCGCATCGGCTGGAACATCGTCACCGGCTACCTGGACAGCGCCGCCCGTGCCATGGGGCAGGCCGGCCAGGCCGCGCACGACGAGCGCTACGACCGTGCCGATGAATTCATGGAAGTGGTCTACCAGCTGTGGGAAGGCAGCTGGGAGGACGGCGCCGTGCGGCGCGACAAGGCCCGGCGCCTCTATGCCGACCCCGCCCGCGTGCACCAGGTGCGGCACCACGGCCGCTGGTTCGACGTGGAGGGCTACCACCTCGCCGAGCCTTCGCCGCAGCGCACGCCGGTGCTGTTCCAGGCCGGCAGCTCCGGACGCGGCCAGCGCTTCGCGGCGCGCCATGCGGAATGCGTGTTCATCTCGCCGCCCGACAAGGTCACCGCAAGGCGCATGGTGCACAGCCTGCGCCAGGCGCTGGTGGAGGCCGGCCGCCGGCCCGACGACGTGAAGGTGCTGATGGGCACCGCGGTGGTCACCGGCGCCACCGAGGCCGAGGCCCGGGCGCTGCATGCCGAGTACCTGCACCATGCCAGCACCGAGGCCGGCCTGGCGCATTTCGCCGCCTCGGTGGGCGTGGACTTCGCGCGCTACGAGCTGGACGAGCCGGTGGACTACCGCCCCGGCCAGGCCATCGAATCGGCGCGCGCCAGCGCGCAGGAACACGGCTGGACCCGCCGCAAGCTGCTGCAGATGTTCGCGCTGGGCGGCCGCTACCCGGCCATCGTGGGCAATGCGAGCCAGGTGGCCGACGAGCTGCAGTCCTGGGTGGTGGACACCGGCATCGACGGCTTCAACCTGAGCCGCACCGTGGTGCCGGAAAGCCATGAGCGCTTCGTCGACCTGGTGGTGCCCGAGCTGCAGCACCGCGGCCTGTACAAGACCGCCTATGCCGAGGGCACGCTGCGCCACAAGCTGCATGCGCAGGGGCCGCGCCTGCCCACGCGGCATGCCGCCGCGGCCCATCGCCCGCCGCCCCGGGACTGAAGGCGCCGGGGCGCTTCTCAGCTTTCCGAGCAAGCAGCGTCGGAAACATTCGTTGGCTGCACAAGCCCGGCTGGCAACACTGCCGGCATGTGCAGTGCTTCCATCGACGAGAGAACCGAACAGCTGGCGCGCCGGCTGGAGGCCACCGCGGTGGAACGCGACCGCCGAGGCGGCCATGCCGCCGACGAGCGGCAGGCCATCCGCGACAGCGGCCTGCTGGGCCTGCTGATCCCGCGGGAGGCCGGCGGCCTGGGCGCCGACTGGCCCACGCTGTACCGCGTGGTGCGCCGGCTGGCGCAGGCCGACAGCGCCCTGGCCCATGTGTTCGCCTTCCATCACCTGCAGGTGGCCACGGTGCTGTTGTGGGGCACGCCTGCGCAGCAGCGGGTGCTGCTGCCCCGCTCGCAGGCCGAAGGCTGGTTCTGGGGCAATGCACTCAATCCGCAGGACACGCGCCTGGCGGCCACGCCGGTGGCCGACGGCTGGCAGCTGCACGGCGCCAAGAGCTATGCCTCGGGCTCGGTGGGCGCCGACCGGCTGGTGGTGGGCGCGCTGGTGCATGGCGCCGACGGCAGCAGCACGCGGCTGGTGGGCCACCTGCCCACCCAGGCCCCCGGCGTGGTGGTGCAGCCCGACTGGGATGCCTTTGGACAGCGCCAGACCGACAGCGGCCAGGTGCATTTCCACGACGTGTTCCTGCCCACGCGCGACGTGCTGCAAGGCCCGTCCCACGTGCCCACGCCGCGGGCCACGCTGCGCACGCTGGTGTCGCAGCTCATCATGGCCAACCTGTACCTGGGCATCGGCCAGGCCGCCTTCGAGGCCGCGCGGCGCTACACGCTGGAGAAGTCACGGCCCTGGCCGCAGGGCAGCACCGCCCGCCTGGCCGACGAGCCGCAGCTGCAGCAGCGCTACGGCGAACTGTGGCTGCTGATCCGCCCCGCCGAGCTGGCCTGCGATGCCGCCGCGCTGGCGCTGCAGGCCGCCTTCGATGGCGGCGACGCACTGACCGCCGAACACCGCGGGGCGCTGGCCGGCCGCGTGGCCGAGGCCAAGGTGCTGGCGCACCGCGCGGGCATCGAGGTGAGCTCGCAGATCTTCGAGCTCACCGGCGCCGGTGCCACCAGCACCCGGCTGGGCCTGGACCGCTTCTGGCGCAATGCCCGGGTGCACACGCTGCACGACCCGGTCGACCTGAAGCTGCGCGACATCGGCCGCCACCGCCTGCTGGGCCAGCTGCCCGAACCCACTTCGTATTCCTGACCCGAGCTTTCCTCATGGCCACTGCTTCCGACGAGCCGCTGATCCGGCTCGACAATGTTTCCAAGCGCTTCGTGCTGCCCGATGCCCGGCCCTTCGATGCGGTGCATCCCACCTCGCTCGACATCCCGCGCGGCGACGTGTTCGGCCTGGTGGGCAAGAGCGGCGCCGGCAAGTCCACGCTGCTGCGGCTGGTCAACCTGCTGGAGCGTCCCGACCAGGGCCGGGTGTTCGTCGCCGGCCGCGAGCTCACCGCGCTGGACAAGCGCGCGCTGCGCGAGGCACGGCAGCACATCGGCATGATCTTCCAGCAGTTCAACCTGCTGCAGAACGCGACGGTGGCCGACAACGTGGCCTTCCCGCTGCGCATCCACGGCCGCCACGGCGCGGCGCAGATCGATGCACGGGTGCGCGAATGCCTGGCGCTGGTGGGCATCGCCGACAAGCTGCACAGCCATCCGGCGCAGCTGTCGGGCGGGCAGAAGCAGCGCGTGGCCATCGCCCGGGTGCTGGCCAGCCAGCCCGACGTGCTGCTGTGCGACGAACCCACCTCGGCGCTGGATGCCGAGACCACCGAATCGCTGCTGGCCACGCTGCGCGACATCAATGCGCAGCTGGGCGTGACCATCGTCATCGTCACCCATGAGCTGCCGGTGGTCACCGCGCTGTGCCGCCATGTGGCGGTGGTGGAGGAAGGCCGCATCGCCGAGCGCTTCGCGGTGGACGACACCAGCCGCCTGCCCGTCACCCGCCTGGGCCGCGACCTGGTGCGGCTCAAGGCCAGCCCTGCGCCACACGACGGCAATCCCCGTCACGACCTCGACCGCCTGGAGGCCGCCCATGCCTGAGAACATCGCCGCCATCCTGCCCGAGCTGTGGACGGCCATCGGGCAGACCTTCCTGATGCTGGGCATCGGCCTGGCCGCGGCACTGGTGATCGGCGGTCCGCTGGGCGTTTGGCTGTTCCTGCTGAGCCCGGGGCAGACGCTGGAGAACCGCCCGCTGTTCACCGTCGTCAGCTGGCTGGTGAACACGGTGCGCTCCTTCCCCTTCATCATCCTGCTGGTGGCGCTGGTGCCCATCACGCGGGTGATCGCGGGCAGCTCCATCGGGCCGGTGGCCGCGGCGGTGCCGCTGTCGTTCGCGGCCATCCCGTACTTCGCGCGGCTGGTGGAACAGTGCCTGCGCGACGTGCCGCGCGGCGTGATCGAGGCCGCCCATGCGATGGGCGCCTCCGACCTGCAGATCGTGGCCCGGGTGCTGCTGGTGGAGGCCCGCTCGGGCCTGGTGCTGGCGCTCACGGTGCTGGCCATCAGCTTCCTGTCGTATTCGGCGGTGGCCGGCGTGGTGGGCGGTGGCGGCATCGGCGACCTGGCCATCCGCTACGGCTACTACCGCTTCCAGACCGATGTGATGGTGCTCACCGTGGCCATCCTGGTGGTGCTGGTGCAGGGCATCCAGTTCGGCGGCAATGCGCTGGCGCGCCGCCTCGACAAACGTTGATCCAGTCAAGGACTTTCATCATGAGCTTCACCCGCCGCGACCTCGTCGCCTCGCTCGCCTTCACCGCCACGCTGGCGCTGGCCGCCGTGCTGTCGCCCGCGCATGCACAGGCGCAGGACAAGAAGGAACTGGTGTTCGGCGCCACCGCCGGGCCCTATGCCGACCAGATCAAGCTGGGCATCAAGCCGCTGCTGGAGAAAAAGGGCTACCGCGTGAAGGTGGTCGAGTTCAATGACTACATCCAGCCCAACTTCGCGCTGGCCCAGGGCGCGCTGGATGCCAATGCCTTCCAGCACATCGTCTACCTCACCAAGTTCGCGACCGAGAACAAGCTGGCGCTGAGCGAGCTGCTGAAGGTGCCCACCGCGCCGATCGCCATCTACAGCAAGCGCCACAGGACGCTGGACGTGAAGGAAGGCGCCACCGTGGCCCTGCCCAACGACCCCACCAATGCGGCGCGGGCGCTGCTGGTGCTGCAGGAGATCGGCTGGCTGAAGCTGCGCGAGGGCTACGACCCGATCCGCGCCTCGGAGAAAGACGTGGCGCAGAACCCGAAGAAGCTCAAGCTGATCCCGATCGAGGCGGCGCAGCTGCCGCGCAGCCTGGACGACACCGACTATTCCTTCGTGAACGGCAACTTCGCGCTGGCCTCGGGCCTCAAGCTCACCGAGGCGCTGGCGCTGGAGAAGACCGGGCCCACCTACCAGAACCTGGTGGCCATCCGCACCGAGGACAAGGACAAGCCCTGGGTGAAGGACATCGCCGAGGCCTACCGCTCGCGCGAGTTCCTGGCCGTGACCGAGCAGAAGTTCGCCGGCTTCGTGAAGACCGACTACCAGCAGGCGCTGCAGGCGGGGGCGGCCAAGTGAAGCACTTGTCTGGACAAGTCGTGCCGGTGGGCAAGGGGTTGTCGAAGCGCAACCTGGTGCTGGGCGCGCTGGCCGCGGCCGTGCTGGTCGCCACCGGCATGGCACACGCGCAGGACACCACCATTCGCATCGCCGTCACCGCCGGCCCGCATGCGCAGATCGCCGAGGTGGCGAAGAAGGTGGCCGCGCGCGACGGCCTGGTGCTGAAGATCGTGGAGTTCCAGGACTACATCCAGCCCAATGCCGCGCTGGATGCGGGCGACGTGGAAGCCAACAGCTACCAGCACCGGCCGTTCCTCGATTCGCAGGTGCAGGCGCGCGGCTACAGGATCACCGCGGTGGGCAACACCGTCACCTTCCCGATGGGCTTCTATTCCAAGCGTTTCAAGTCGCTGGCCGACCTGCCGGCCGGTGCGCGCGTGGGCATCCAGAACGACCCGTCCAACAGCGGGCGCGCGCTGCAGCTGCTGCAGAAGGCCGGCGTGATCCAGCTCAAGTCCACGGCCGGCATCAGCGCCACGGTGGCCGACGTGGTGGCCAACCCCAAGGGATTGAAGATCGTGCAGGTGGAAGCGGCCCAGCTGCCGCGCAGCCTGGACGACCTGGACGCCGCGGCGATCAACACCAACTACGCCCTGCAGGCCGGGCTGGTGCCCACCCGCGACGCCATCGCCATCGAGGCGCCCGACAACCCCTATGCCAACCTGCTGGCGGTGCGCACCGCCGACAAGGACAAGCCCTGGGTGCCCAAGCTGGTGAAGGCCTTCCAGTCGCCGGAGGTGCGGCAACTGGTGCAGAACCAGTTCAGCGGCTCGATGGTGCCGGCGTTTTGAAGCGGCTCAGCGCTGGCGCCCGTTCGCCAGCCGCTGCACCACCGCCACCATGCGGTCCACTTCCTCGCAGGTGTTGTAGAAGGCCAGCGAGGGCCGCACGGTGGTTTCCAGGCCGAAGCGGCGCAGGATGGGCTGGGCACAGTGGTGGCCGGTGCGCACGGCGATGGCTTCGCGGTTGAGGGCCTGGCCCACTTCCTCGGTGGTGTAGCCGTCGAGCACGAAGCTCAGCACGCTGGCCTTGTGGGCCGCGGTACCCACCAGCCGCACGCCCGGGATCGGCCGGATGCGGTGGGTGGCGTAGTCCAGCAGCGCATGCTCATACGCGCCGATGGCCTCGATGCCGATGCGCTCCACGTACTCCAGCGCGGCGCCCAGGCCCACCGCATCGGCGATGTTGCCGGTGCCGGCCTCGAAGCGCGAGGGCGGGCCGTGGTACACGGTGCGCTCGAAGGTCACGTCGGCAATCATGTTGCCGCCGCCTTGCCAGGGCGGCATGTCCTCCAGCACCTCGCGCTTGCCGTACACCACGCCGATGCCGGTGGGCCCGAAGACCTTGTGGCCCGTAAACACGAGGAAGTCGGCGTCCAGCGCCCGCACGTCCACCCGCATGTGCGAGACCGACTGCGCGCCGTCCACCAGCGCCCGCGCGCCGGCCGCATGGGCCATGGCCACGATCTGCTGGATGGGCGTGACGGTGCCCAGCGCATTCGACACCTGGGTGCACGAGACGAGCTTGGTGCGCGGGCCCAGCAGCTTGGCGTACTCCGACAGGATGACCTGGCCGTCGTCATCGACCGGGATCACGCGGATCACCGCGCCCTTCTCGGCCGCCAGCTGCTGCCAGGGCACGATGTTGGCGTGGTGCTCCAGGTGCGAGACGATGATCTCGTCGCCCGCGCCGATGTGCCTGGCACCCCAGCTCTTGGCGATGAGGTTGATGCCCTCGGTGGTGCCGCGCACGAAGATGACCTCGTCCACCGAAGCCGCGCCGATGAAGCGGCGCACCGTCTCGCGCGCGCCTTCGTAGGCATCGGTGGCGCGGGCGGCCAGCGCATGCGCCGCGCGGTGGATGTTGGAGTTCTCGTGCGCGTAGAAGTACGCCAGCCGGTCGATCACCGACTGCGGCTTGTGGGTGGTGGCCGCGTTGTCGAACCACACCAGCTGCTTGCCGTTCACCCGCTCCTGCAGGATGGGGAAGTCAGGGCGCACCGCGTTCACGTCGAAGGCCGGTGTTGCAGCCGGTGTGGCGGGGGCCGCAGCCGCCGGTGCGCGCGTGCCCGGGCCATCGATGAAGTAGTAGCCGGTGGCACCCGCGGGCGCCGGCACGCCGGCACCGGGCAATCCGCCATGGCCAGGGTGGCCGGGCAGTTGCAGCGCCGGCACCTGGGGCCACTGGGGCACGCCCAGCAGCTGGCTGCCGGCACGGCCGTCGTAGGCCGGTGCGGCCACCAGCGCATGGTCGGGCACGCCGTTGGCCGCCTGAGCATGCGGCAGCAGCGCCGGTGCCTGCGCCAGCACGTTGGCCGGCGATGACGGGGAGGTAGGCAGCAGGTTGGCGCCGGGTGCCGCCGCGCCCATCGGCTGCAGCGACGGTGTGGCCGGGCCGGCCGCGCCCGGCGGCAGCGTGAGG
>OFDN01002299.1_pt1 | contig 10730 bp, 7 predicted proteins | sample 1520971 | NCBI WGS metagenome assembly OFDN01 (sample SAMEA94257418, study PRJEB24077) | hot springs metagenome | biome: Aquatic biome; feature: Geographical feature; material: Water | place: India | collected 2012-06-12 | depth 5 m | reverse complement strand
CGGCCCAGTGCCAGTGCAGCGTGGGCCTTGCCCATCGCCATCTCGAAACGCATCATCGCCGAGCCGTCCTCCTTCTTGAAGGCCTTGACCACCGCACCGTGCTCGACGACAACCACCGAGATCGGGCGGCAGTTGAGTTCGCGTGCGCGGGCCAGCACGGCATCAATGATGAGTTCGGCCTGCTTCAGCGTGATCATGGACACGGCGTTTCCCCGGAAAGAATGGATGAAGCGCGGATTGTATACTCGGGTCCGCTGCATAAAACACGATGTATCAGCAACAAAACGCGAGGAGAAAACCGTGGAAATAACAATCATCAAATCGAGGGCATGGGGCGGCCTGCTGCTGGCGGCCGTTCTTGCGCTGCCGGTTCAGGCGGCACAAGCCCAGGCCACAAAATATCCGGAGCGGCCGATCCGTTTCCTCGTCGGCTTTGCCGCGGGCGGCGTCAATGATCTGGTGGCGCGGCTGGTGGCGGGCAAGCTGGGACCGCGGCTCGGCCAGCAGGTGATCGTCGACAACCGCGCCGGTGGCGGCGGCGTGCTCGCCCACGAACTGCTGGTCAATGCCGCGCCCGACGGCTACACGATGATTCTCGCTTCGGTCACCGGGCTGGCGATGGCGCCGGCATTGCGCGGCAAGCTGTCCTACGACCCGGTGCGCGATTTTGCGCCGGCGGTGCAGGTGGTCGATGCGGTGACGCTGTTCTCGGCCCATCCCTCAAGTGCCTCGAAAACGCTGAAGGATCTGGTGGAACGCGCGAAGCGTCAGCCCGGTGTGCTGGTGGTCGGCAGCACACTTAACGTCACCAGCGGACTGGGGCTCTACAGCTCGGCCAGCGGCGGCAGCGGCGCGTCGGTGGCGAGCCGCGGCAAGGCCGGCAGCTCCTGGGCATCCCGCGCCCCGGGCCTCGCCTCGGACCGCGCCGAATCAGCGCCCGGCGGCGGCACCAGGAACTCGGGGAAAGGCTTCGCTCCGGACTCGGCGCCGAAGGACGGAGCGGTCTTCTGATCGTCGCGGCTCGGCTCGCTCACGGGCGCATCTCCCAGGTCATGCGATCGGTGCGTTGGTCGTGTCTTCGGCGGCGGGCGCCGCTGCGGCGTCAGGCTTTCGCCGGCCCGCCGGATCCGTGTGGATGTCGTTCAGCCGCTGCACATGAGCGGCCACCGCCTCGCGGATGGCGAAGATGCGCTTGCGCGCCCCCCGGCCCCAGCCGACCGGCGACGAACTGAGGATGCTGCGGAACAGCCCGGTGTTCTTCAGGAAGGCGTTGCGCGGGTTCAGGTCCGCCTCGCCCATGCGTTCCGGCAGCGCGCGGGCGACGATTCTCGCCATCATTCCGCGGGTCCAGACATGGCCCGCCGTGAACAGTCCCAGAAACAGAAGGACCGCCGCCAGCGCCCGCGCCGGCAAACCGCCGAGCCACGCCGGCTGCCATTCCATCAACCAGGACACGAACGGCGGCACGCTGTCCAGGCCGGCGCCGTAGACCGCGGCGCCAATGGCGCCGGCCAACATGGTCAACCACACCACGTCGCCCCACAGCACGTGGCGGCGCCAGCGGGCGATGGCGGTCTGCACCACCGGGATCAGTTCGCCCTCCACCTCCTTGGCGATGCTGTCCAGCATACCGACGATGCGGTAGCCGCGGCCGATCTCGACCTCCGCGATGCGGCCGTAGATCTCGGTGAGGTCGGTCGCGCACTTCTGCTCGTAGCGGGCGCGCTTGGCCTCGTCCTCGATCACCCCGGCCGAGGCGCGGTCGTAGATGCCGTAGAAGCGGCCGCTGACCAGCCCGGCGCCGGCGACCGAACGCTGCCACGCGCCGAACACCGCCTCCGCGTTGTCCTCCTTCGCGGTGGTGTCGATCTGGTTGAGGATGTAGAGGAACTTGCGGGCATCGGCGCGGCGCACGGTCTTGGCGACCAGCAGCCGCAGAGTGTCCTGCATGGCGCCCGGCTCGGGGTGGCGGGCGTCGAAGAAGACCAGCACGAGGTCCGACAGGTCGATGATGTGGTCGGTCAGCCGCAGGATCGAGCGGCGCTGGTCGTCGGCGTCGAAGCCCGGCGAATCGATCAGGATCTTACCGCGGATGCGGTCGCTGGCCAGCGTCTTGAGCTGGAGGTAGCTGTCGATGCGCTTGCCCTCGCCGGCCGCGACCTTCTCGATCTCGTCGCTGATCCGGTAGAAGGGGAAGCGTGGGTCGGCGTTCAGCGCGGTGCCCGGCAGCGCCTCGTGCCGGGTGTCGGCGCCGTAGCAGACCACGGTGAACTTGTCGTCCACCGCCTGGTTGCCGGTGCTCTGCAGCGGCGCCTGGAGATAGCTGTTGATGAAGGTGGACTTGCCCGAGGAGAAGGTGCCGAGCACCGCGATCATCGGCCACCAGGGAATCCGCGTCGCCAGCGACTCGTCGTTCCGCAGCAGGCCGAGCTTGTAGAGCACCCGGTCGAAATCCCGGAAGGTCGGGATGATCGGCAACAGGATGGGGTTTTCCGAACGCAGGTGGCTTTCCAGGCCCGCGAGACGCTGCTGGAGTGCTTGCCTGGAATTCATACGGTGACGAACCCTCTTGCTGAATGGCTTGCCGGCACCGCGGCCGCAGACCGCACCATGACCAGGATGGCCGCGGGCCGCACCATGCGTTGGCCGGCCCTGGGCCGCACCAGGGACAGACTGGCCGGACGCCGCCTCTTTAGCACGGCTGCGGATTGCCGTGGCGCATCAAAATACAGGACCGGGACGATCCGCCGCCGCGGCGCGTGAACAGCGCGACGCGGCGGCGATGCGGCACCGGTCAGGGCAGCAGGGTGGCGACGCGCTTGGTCAGCAGGGCGCTGGCGTTGTCCGCGGCGATGCGGGCCCGCGCCTCGGCCAGCCAGGGCTGCACGGCGGTGGAGGCAGGCCCCTGCAGCATCGACACCAGATCGGCGGCGGCGGCGAACTCCCCACGCTCCAGCATGGCGGCGGACCGCGCCATCAGGGCCGGCGTGCTCTGCCCGTCGGAGCTGTCGGAGACCGGCAGGCGCAGCACCCCGGCCATCCCGGTGACCCAGCCGAGCATCCGCTCGCCGAGGCCGGAGTCGATCCCGCCCATATCCGCCCGCACCACCGCCGGCACCTGCCAGGCGAAGCGCTGCACCACCTGCTCGCGCGTGGGGATGCCCTTGGCGGCGAAGGGGGCGATGGTGTCGAGGGCCATGGCGGACGCATCGTCGGCGATGCCCGAGGCGCGCACGGCGGCCAGCTCGCTGGCGAAGGGGGTGCCGGCCGCCAGCGCCTCGCGCAGGTCGCGCACGGCCAGCGCACCGATGCCGGCGACCTTGCGGTCCATCGCCGCGGCCGCCTTCTCCAACGCGGCCACCCGGTCCGACAGCGAGGTGCCGGTGGTCAGCGCGTAGCCCAGACGGCCCTCCAGGTCGTTCACCCGCGTCTCCAACCCGGTCACCTGCTTGGAGCGCTCCAGATAGTCGGGCGACCACAGCGGCGCCGTCACCGCCGCACCGGCGCCGATGATCGCCAGCAGCGCCGCCACCACCGCGACGCCGGCCCCGCCGCCGGAACGCGCCGGGGTGGGCGCGTGGCCGACGCCGTGCATGTACGCGTGCGCCAGCGCCGACACCGGCGACGGCGCCCCGGCGAACACGCTGGGCGCGGCCGGCTCCGCCACGGGTGCGACGGCCACCGGTGCAGCCTCCGGGGTGGGCTCGGGAGCGGGCTCGGGGGCGGGCTCGGACACGGACTCGGCGGGCGCCGGAGCGGCGACAGCCGCGGCCGCTTCGGCCGCTGCCGGCTCCTCGATGCGGAAGACACCGTCCAGCTCGCCGTCGGCGAAGGCGATGCCGTGCCTCTCGGCGGCGGCGCGCAGTTCGGCCTGACGGGCGCCGGGAATGGCGGCGCGCTTCTTCCAGCCCTGCACGGTGCTGACCGGCACGCCAACCTTTTCAGCCATCGGCCGGATGCCGCCGAATCGCTCGATGAGCTGCTCGACCGGTGTGTGCACGGCTTCGGCCGCCGCGTCCGGGGTGTCCACCTGGTCGTTTCCGTTCTGCTGCGCCATGCTTCACCTATCCGGGCTGTTCGCGTGGATCCGGGCCGTCCGTGCGGGCGTGGACACGCCGGCACGCCCCCTCACTTGGATTCGGGCGCCGACCGGCCACGCGCCCGGGACCGGCGCGGGCGGACAGGCCGCACGGATGGCAATAGTAGCAAAGCATCACGCCCGGACGGGAGCATAAAATGCTGCGATGCACGTCCGGTTGACGGTTCCGTACGTTTCGGCACACCGTGGTAGGCACGACGGACGGACACCGCTCGGCCATGGCGGCGGCCCGATTGCCCGTGGTGATGACAAACGCATGCTGCAGGGCGGCGAATCGGCCGTTGCCGCAAGTCGTCGTTGAGTTCTCGCGCGTGCCTCTGTATCAGTCGTACAAGCTTCAACCGGCAGACGACATGGGGGCCTCCTCAATGAGCGATTCCGAAAGCCAGACGACTCCCCAATCCGCGACGGCCGCTCCGGCGCCCCAGACTGTGATCGTGCGCCGCGGCGGCGCCGGCACGGTGGTGGTGGCGCTCGTCCTGTCGCTGCTCGGCACCGCCGCGGCCATCGTGGCGACCCCGTACTGGGTGCCGGCGGTGACCAAGCTGACCGGCCTCCCCGACCCCGTGCGCAAGCTCGACGGCGAACAGGCCCGCCTCGGCCGCTCGCTGGGCGAGGTGGAGCAGAAGGTCGCGGCGCTCGGCGAGCAGGTCGGCAAGCTCTCCGGCAGCATCGCGGGCGGGGCGGCCACCGCCACCGACCTGCGCTCGGCCACGCTGGCGCTGGCGGTGGGCGAGCTGCGCAACGCGCTGCGCCGCACCGGCCCCTTCGACAGCGAGCTCGCCACGCTGCGCGCCATCGCCGGCAAGGATTCGGACATCGAGAAGGCGGTCGCCGGTTTCGCCTCCTTCGCCAGCACGGGGATCCCCAGCCGCGCCCAGCTCCGCGCCGACTTCCCGCGCGCGGCGGCGGCGGCGGTCAGCGCCGGCGTGCCGGTGCCCACACAGAAGGAAGCCGGCGGCTGGTACACCAGCGTGTCCTCCGCGGTCACCCACTTCACCTACATCGTGCGCCTGGACACCCCGCCGGCGGACAGCGCGTACGCCATCGTGCAGGACGCGCGCGCGCGACTGTCGGCGGACGACCTCGCGGGCGCGGTGGACGAATTGGCCAAGCTGTCGGCCCCGATCGATCCCGAGACCGGGAGCTGGATGACCCAGGCCCAGGCCCGTGTGGCGGCGGACCGCGGCATCGCGGCGCTGACCACCCTGACGATGGCCCGTATCAGCGGAAAATAGCCGCCGCGCGCCGCGAGGTCCCAACGAAAAGGCCGCCGGTCACCCGGCGGCCTTTTTCGTACGAGCGCCCCGGCCGAAGCCGTACGCTCACTCCGCCTCGACCTTGTTGAACCAGCGGCGGGTGCCCAGCATGCCGTTGCGCTTGGCCGTCCAGCCGTTGGCAATCATGATCTTCTTGATGCGCTTCTTCGCCTCGTCCTCGCTCACGCCGAACGCGCAGAAGCGGCGGTAGAAGCCGACGGCGTCATTGAACTGCCGCCGTTCGATGCGCCCGTTGTCCGCGTAGTCCTCGAGAATCTCAGCGATCCTCTTCTCCGCCTCGGACTCGAACACGTACCCCTGGTCGGAGGCGACGCCCAGCATGATCTGGCGCCCGTCGTCGAGGCCCAGTTCGAAGCGCATCACGCCGTCCTCGAGAATCTTCTTCTCCGTCTCGCGGTCGATGTAGCGACCGCCGAGCGCCTGAACCTTCACGTACTCGGCAAACCGCTTCTTCACATCCTCGGAAACCGCCATGACCGCCCTCGACGCGATGCTCCAGACCCGCGGCATTGATTAGCCCGAAAGGCTACCGCACCGCGAGCGATATTTATGGATCGGGTTCGACGATGGTTTGACCGCAAGCACGCGGCGCCTGTCAAGGCGAGCGTACACCGCAGCGTATGCAGTGTCGGCTTGCGGCGTACGCACGCGCACGTCACCGGTGGTGGAAGCCCGGCCGGACGTTGCCGGACCGGAAGGTCATCCCCCCTTTGCCCCGCTCCGGGCGTGAACCCCCGGCCGCGGCGGCGCCGTTCCTCCCTCGCCGGTGCGATGGGCATCGGCGGATCGGTCCAGGGAGATGCCGGATGGTGCAATCGATGCTCGCAGCGGCGATGGCGGCCGCCATCCTCGCCGGTGCCGGCCCGGCCGTCGCCGCCACCGACAGCTCTGGCTGGAGCGATCCCCTGGAGTCGGTGAACCGGGCCGTGCACGGCTTCAACCGCGCGGTGCTCGACGGCGTTCTGGTCCCGACCGCGGCGCTGTACCGCAACACCGTTCCGGACGTGCTGCGCAACGGCCTCAGCAACGCCATCGCCAACCTGCGGGAACCGGTGACCGCGGCCTCGAGCGGCCTGCAGGGCGATTTCGCCAACGCCGGAGCCGCCATCGCCCGCTTCGCCATCAACTCCACCATCGGGCTTGGGGGGGTAATGGACGCCGCGGGGGCCATGGGGCTCGCCTCCCGTCCCGAGGACATGGATCAGGCCTTGTGCGCGTACGGCGTGCCGGAGGGGCCGTTCCTGGTCATCCCCTTCTACGGGCCAACCACGCTGCGCGATGCGGCTGTCCAGGCCGCCTTGATCGCCGGCGGCGTGTCGCTGGCCGGCGAGGACATGTGGGCGGGTGTCATGGCGGCGGGCGCAGTGGGGGCGCTGGACGCTGCCCCTGCGCTGGCCGCCTTCGACCACACGGCGGTCGACGCGTACGCCGCGCAGCGCAGCGCCTATCTCCAGCACCGCCGCGCGGCCTGCGCCAACGGCGAACCGGTGGAGATCGCGCTGTTCCCCGAGGAGTGACCGGAAGCGCGCCAAGCGGGATTTCCGAACTCCGCCCACACAGGGGCGGGCTCGGAAATCCTGCAAAACCATAGAGTCCGCAGGTTTGTCCAGGCCGGGCCATCTGTGGCCCGATCTGGACAAACCTGCTTAGGGGATGCCCATGGCCACCGGAGGCCGCGGGCGCGGGGATCAATAAGGCTGGTAGGACTTTTCCTCGACCAGTTCGGAGCCGAGCAGGTCGTTGAGCCGGCGCTTCACCGCGGCGCGCCGGTCGTTGGAATGATAGACGCCGCGCGCCAGCTCCACGAAGCGCGGACCGAAGTCCTGCCGCCGCTCGCAGTCGCGGACCTCGTCCTCGATGTCCCACAGCGCCTCGTTGACGGCGCGCAGCTCGTCCATCAGGGCGGCCGTGCCCTCGGGCAGGGCGCCGTGCCGGGCCACCTCGGCGTTCAGCGCGTCCAGCTCGCGCCGCACGTTGGCCCGCTTGCCGGCATCGGCGATGCGGCGGTCCTTGATTTCAAGGATGGTGATCTTATCCAGCAGTTCGCCCCAGGACACGGGCACCAGGATCGGCATATCGACGCTTTCCGTCACGATGCGGACGCCCGACGCCGGCGGATCCGGCGCCGTCCGGCCGTGGCGGCACGGATAGCGGGCACAGGCGCCCGAGTCCAGGGACAGCGTGCGGACCCTTGGGCGGTGACGGCAGGGAGCACAACCCGCGGGACGGTGACTTTTTTCGGACGGGACCGGGAGCCGCTCCGCCGGCCGGGATCCGACCCCTTGCAATCCGGCCGGGATCCGGTGTTGCGCGGGTGTCGCCACCCACCTTCCGCCGCCGTCCACTCAACTTTTTTGCGTTGCTCCCCTTTACCGCTTCCGATAGATAGGGAGTTGGTCGGAGAGGGGTACCTCTCTGCCTTCGCCGTGAGTCTGCCTGAAACCTTCAATCGAAACATTCGTCTGACAAATAGGGGAAAAATCGATGTCGACTCTCACTTTGACCGCAGGCGGCGCTTATACGTTTAGTGGTACTGACGCTTATTCAAGCATTGTTGCATCCACGGGTTCCGAATTCGCAGTTCTCAACACGACCGGCTACACACTCACCGTCAATCTGTTGGAGACGCTGACCGGCAATGTCGGTACCGACATCGTCACCGTCGGCACCTCCGGCGGTACCCTTCTTGTTTCGCTTCTCGAGTCCTTGACCGGCAGCGCCGGCACCGACCTGGTGACCCTCGGCAGCGTCGGCAACTCCCTGACCGTATCGCTGCTCGAATCGCTGACCGGCAATGTCGGCACCGACGTCGTGACGCTGGGCAGCGTGGGCGGCACCCTCACCGTGGCGCTTCTTGAGTCGCTGACGGGCGGTGTCGGCACCGACGTCGTGACGCTGGGCACGGGCGGCAACTCCCTGACCGTGTCGCTTCTTGAGTCGCTGACGGGCGGTGTCGGCACCGACGTCGTGACGCTGGGCAGCCTGGGCGGCACGCTCACCGTGTCGGGCCTGGAGAGCCTGACGGGCGGCGTCGGCACCGACATCGTGACCATCGGCAGCCTGGGCGGCACGCTGACCGTGTCGCAGCTCGAAACCCTGTTCGGCAACGCCGGCACCGACATCGTGACGCTGGGCAGCCTGGGCGGCACCCTGTCGGTCACGCTGCTCGAGTCGCTGACGGGCGGCGCCGGCACCGACGTCATCACGCTGGGCAACGGCGGCAACACCCTGACCGTGTCGCTGCTGGAATCGCTGACGGGCGGGAGCGGCACCGACGTCGTGACGCTGGGCAGCGTGGGCGGCACGCTGACCGTGTCGGCCCTGGAGAGCCTGACGGGCGGCGTCGGCACCGACGCGGTGACGCTGGGCAGCCTGGGCAACACCCTGACCGTGTCGCTGCTGGAATCGCTGACGGGTGGCAGCGGCACCGACGTCGTGACGCTGGCTTCGAGCTCCACCATCACCGTATCGCTGATCGAGAGCCTGGCCGGCGGCTCCAGCATCGACCTCGTGACCATCGGCAGCCTCGGCTCCACCCTGACCGTGTCGGCGATCGAGTCGCTGGTCGGCGGCGCCGGCACCGACGTGGTCTCGCTGGCGTCCGGCGGCGGCACCATCACCGTGTCGCTGATCGAGAGCCTGGCCGGCACTGCCGGCACCGACATCGTCACCATCGGCAGCCTCGGCTCCACCCTGACCGTCTCGCTGGTCGAGAGCCTGGTCGGCGGTGCGGGCACCGACGCGATCACGCTCGGCACCGCTGGCGCCACGGTCACGGTGACCGGGCTCGAGCAGCTCCTCGGCAATGTCGGCACCGACATCCTCACCCTGGGCAGCTCCGGCAACACCCTTTCCGTTCTGGCTCTGGAGAGCATCGTCGGCGGTGCGGGCACCGACGTCATCACCGTCGGCGCCCTGACCACCTCGGGCTCGACCATGACCGTTTCGTCGGTCGAGGTTCTGGTCGGCAGTGTCGGCACCGACATCATCACGATGGCCTCGGGCGGCGGCACCGTCACCGTGTCGCTGATCGAGAGCCTGGCCGGCACCGCCGGCACCGACCTCGTCACCATCGGCTCCTCGGCCGCCACCCTGACCGTCTCGCTGGTCGAGAGCCTGGTCGGCGGCGCCGGCACCGACGCGATCACCCTGGCCACCGGCGGCAACACCGTGTTCGCCACCGGGCTGGAGAGCCTGACCGGCGGCAGCGGCAGCGACCAGGTTCAGCTGGGCTCGCTCGGCACCACGCTGACCGTCGCGGCGCTCGAGACGCTGGTCGGCGGCGTCGGCACCGACGTCGTGACCATCGGCACGGCCGGCGCCACCATCGTGCTGCGCGACATCGAAACGCTGATCGGCGGCGTCGGCACCGACGTCATCACCATCGGCAACACCGGCACCACCGTGGTCGTGCTGGGCCTGGAGAGCCTGACCGGCGGTACGGGGTCCGACCTCGTCACCATCGGCTCGCTCGGCACCACGATGACCGTGTCGGCCCTGGAGAGCCTGACCGGCGGCGTCGGCACCGACGCCGTCACTCTGGGCAGCTCCGGCTCGACCATCACCGTCAGCCTGCTTGAGACCCTGACCGGTGCCGCCGGCTCCGACATCGTCACCCTCGGCTCGCTCGGCAACACGCTCACCGCCTCCCTGCTGGAGAGCCTGACGGGCGGCGTGGGCACCGACGCGGTGGTGCTGGGCTCGTCCGGCAGCACCCTGACGGTCAGCCTCGTCGAGTCGCTGACCGGCGCTGCGGGCACCGACGTCGTCACCCTCGGCTCCTCGGGCAACACCGTTACGGTCGGCGCCCTCGAGATCCTGGTCGGCGGCAACGGCACCGACATCATCACGCTGACCAACAGCGGCAACACCACGACCGTGCGCGGTCTGGAGACGCTGACCGGCGGCACCGGCAGCGACGCGATCACCATCGGCGACACCGGCACCACCATGGCGGTGAGCCTGCTGGAGAGCCTGACGGGTGGTGCGGGCACCGACATCGTCACCATCGGTTCCTCGGGCAACACGCTGACCGTCTCGGCGCTCGAGACGCTGGCCGGCGGCGTCGGCACCGACATCATCACCATCGGCTCCCTGGGCACGACGATGACCGCGTCGGTGCTGGAGAGCATCGCCGGCGGTTCCGGCACCGACCAGATCACGCTGGGCAGCGCCGGCAGCACGCTGACCGTCTCCGCGCTCGAGGTCCTGGTCGGCGGTTCGGGCACCGACATCGTCACGCTGGGCACCGCTGGCAACACCGTCACCGTGCGCGGTCTGGAGACGCTGATCGGCGGCACCGGCAGCGACGCGATCACCATCGGCGACACCGGCACCACCATGACGGTGAA
>OFDN01002296.1_pt1 | contig 10746 bp, 8 predicted proteins | sample 1520971 | NCBI WGS metagenome assembly OFDN01 (sample SAMEA94257418, study PRJEB24077) | hot springs metagenome | biome: Aquatic biome; feature: Geographical feature; material: Water | place: India | collected 2012-06-12 | depth 5 m | reverse complement strand
GGGCGACACCAACGCGCGACGCCGCGTCGCCTATGACGAGTTGCTGGCGAGCCAGATCGCGCTGGCGCTGGTGCGCCGCCAACAGAAGAAGGCTGCAGGCCGTGGGACCAGCGGGGATGGCGCGGTGCGGCGCGCGCTGGAGGGCGCCCTGCCCTTCACCCTCACCGACGGCCAGCGCCAGGCGATCGCCGACATCCATGACGACATGGAAAAGCCCGAGCGCATGCTGCGGCTCCTCCAGGGTGATGTCGGCTCCGGCAAGACCGTGGTGGCGCTGATGGCGATGGCGGCCGCCGCCGAGGCCAAGCGGCAATCGGTGTTGATGGCGCCGACCGAAATCCTCGCCCGCCAGCATGCCGAGCGGCTGGCGCCGCTGGCGGCAAAAGCCGGTCTCAAGCTCGCCTTACTGACCGGGCGCGAGAAGGGGCCGGGCCGCCGGCAGGTGCTGGAGGGTCTCGCCGACGGCAGCATCGACATCGCGGTCGGCACCCACGCGCTGTTTCAGGAGGGCGTCGCTTTTCGAGACCTCGCGCTCGCCATCGTCGACGAGCAGCACCGCTTCGGCGTGCATCAGCGCCTGCTGCTCGGCTCCAAGGGCGAGGCCGTCGATATCCTCGTCATGACGGCGACGCCGATCCCGCGCACGCTGGCGCTGACCTGGTTCGGCGATATGGATGTCTCGGTGCTCGCAGAGAAACCGGCCGGCCGCAAGCCGATCGCCACCAAGGTGATCTCGCTCGACCGTTACGAGGAGGTGGTGGCGGGCGTCGGCCGGGCCATCGAGGGCGGCGCACAGGTCTATTGGGTCTGCCCGCTGGTGCAGGAATCCGACACGCTCGACGTCGCGGCGGCGCAGGAGCGCTATGAGGCGCTGCAGCAACTCTTCGGCGACAGGGTCGGCCTGCTGCACGGCCAGATGCCGGGCCGCGACAAGGACCAGGCGATGGCCGATTTCGTCGCCGGGCGCACCCGAATCCTGATCGCCACCACAGTGATCGAGGTCGGCGTCGACGTGCCTAACGCCAGCGTGATGGTGATCGAGCATGCCGAGCGCTTCGGCCTTGCCCAGCTCCACCAGCTGCGCGGGCGGATCGGGCGCGGATCGGCCGCTTCCACCTGCCTCCTGCTGTACAAGGGCCCGCTCGGCCCGGTGGCCGAGGCGCGGCTCGGCATCATGCGCGAGACCGAAGACGGCTTCCGCATCGCCGAGGAGGATCTGCGCCTGCGCGGCGAAGGCGAGGTGCTGGGCACCAAGCAATCCGGCTCGCCCGACTGGCGCGTGGCGCGGCCCGAGACCGATGGCGACCTGCTGGCCGCGGCGCGCGACGACGCAAGACTGCTGATCGAGCGCGACCCGCAGCTCGAGAGCCCGCGCGGCCAGGCGGTGCGGACGCTGCTCTATCTGTTCGAGCGCGACGTGGCGGTGCGGCTGCTGCGGGCGGGTTGATTGTCAATACAAATTGGATTAACAGGTTTAGGCCGATGTTCGAGTGGGATGCCGCCAAAGCTGCTGCAAATCTCGCCAAGCACGGCATTGGTTTCGAGCAAGCCAGCCGGATTTTCGACGGTCCAGTGCTGACGGCGGCCGACATCCGCGTCGACTATGGCGAGCTCCGCGAAATTTCGATTGGCGTTGCCGAGGGGGTCGCGTGTCTGGTTGTCGTTCATACGGATCGCAGGGGCAGAACACGATTGATCTCAGCCCGGCGCGCCAACCGGGCGGAAAGGAGCCGATATGAGCAAGCCGTCCGCACAGCAACCGAAACCGACTGAGTCGCCGGATCCGGCGATCGACTACAGCGACATTCCCGAGCTCGGGGATGATTTCTGGCGCGAGGCCCGTCTCGTCAAGCCCGATTCGACCCGTCCCGTGACCCTGCGGGTCAAGCAGTCCGTGCTCGATGCCTACAGGGCGACTGGCAAGGGCTACCAGACCCGGATGAATGCGGTGCTCGAAACCTACGCGCGGACGGTTCTCAAATCCCGTCCTTGACCAGAGCAGGCTCCGCCTCGGCGCGAGCGATCGGCGTTACGACTTTTCCGGCCATCTGACCCGGCTGGATCAGCCCGGCCGACATGATCAGCTTGGCGCCGTCCTCGACGGAGATGCCGAGTTCGATCACCTCGCGACGCGGCAGGTAGAAGAAGAAGCCCGTGGTCGGGTTCGGCGTGCAGGGCAAGAAGACGCCGATCTGATCCGAGCCGCCGGGCAGCGCGGCGGCGAGCTCAGGCGCCGGCTCCTGCGCGATGAAGACGATCGACCACATGCCGGGCTGCGGGAACTGCACCATCCCGACCTTTCGGAACGAGGTGCCCGATTGCGAGAAGATCGTCTCGAACACCTGTTTCACCGCCTTGTAGAGGCTGCGGACCACAGGCATGCGGTTGAGGATCGCCTCGCCGGCGTCGATCAACGTCCGCCCCACCAGATTGGCGGCGAGGAAGCCGAGCAGGGTCAGCCCGAGCAGGCCGATGATGATGCCGAGCCCAGGAACCGGAAAAGGCAGGTAGGAATCGGGCGAGTAGGCGTTGGGGATCAGCGGCTTCACCACGCCGTCGATCAGATTGACGAACCACCAGGTCACCGAGCCGGTGATGGCGAGCGGCGCGGCCAGCACCAGCCCGGTCAGGAAATAGCGCCGCAGCCGCGTGCCGAAAGACGGTTTCAGCAGGTCGGTTTCGACGATGAGGCGGGGATCGGGAAGACCTGAGGTCATGGTTCATCCAGCACGGCCGGGAGGCCGGCAGGTCGCCCGCCTCGCTCGCCCGCATTGCAGCGCAATATGAACCAAAATAAGCTCGGCATCGACTCATTCCAGACCTGCCGCGAGATCGCGCCGCCGCGATCCCACTCCGTGGCCACAGGAGCGCCCGATGCGACGCTGGCGCCGCCCACTTCTGCTCGCAGCAGGCTTCTTCTTCACCACGCTCGGCGCGATCGGCATCGCCCTGCCGGTGATGCCGGGCACGGTGTTCCTGATTCTGGCGGCCTGGTGCTTCTCGCAATCTTCGCCGCGCTTCGAAATGTGGCTGCTCGATCATCCCCGGCTCGGGCCGCATGTGCGGCGCTGGCGGGATACCGGGGCGATCAGCCGCGGCACGAAATGGATCGCCTGCGGCTCGATGGTCTTCAGCTTCGCGCTCGTGGCCGTCACCGACGCGCCGCCCATCGCGCTCTGGGTGACGGGCGCAGGCCTGCTGGCGGCAGGCGTCTATGTCGCCAGCAGGCCGGAAGAGCCCGCCTGACCCTCACTCCACCGTGACGGATTTCGCGAGGTTGCGCGGCTGGTCGACATCCTTGCCCATGAAGACGGCGGTCTGATAGGCGATCATCTGGATCGGCAGCGCATAGACGATCGGCGCGAAGACCGGGTCCATATCCGGCATCACGATCAGCGCCTCCGGCTCGATGCCGCATTCGGCCGCGCCCTTCGCATCGGTGATCAGGATGATTCGCCCGCCGCGGGCGGCGACCTCCTGCATGTTCGACGCCGTTTTCTCGAACAAAGCGTCATGGGGAGCGATCACGATCACCGGCATGGCCTCGTCGATCAGCGCGATCGGTCCGTGCTTCAGCTCGCCCGCTGGATAACCTTCCGCGTGGATATAGCTGATTTCCTTGAGCTTCAGCGCGCCTTCCAACGCCAGCGGGAAGCTCGTCCCACGGCCGAGATAAAGCACGTCGCGCGCCTTCGAGAGTTCGCGCGCCAGATGCTCGATCTGCGGTTCGAGCTCCAGCGCCTTCGCCATCAGCCCGGGCAGCGCGATCAGGCTCTGGACGAAGCGCGCCTCTTCCTCGGCGGAGAGCGTGCCGCGGCCGCGGGCCGCGGCGAGCGCGAGACAGGCGAGCGTGGTGAGCTGACAGGTGAAGGCCTTCGTCGAGGCGACGCCGATTTCCGGCCCGGCCAGCGTCGGCGCGACCGCGTCGCTTTCGCGGGCGATAGTCGAGGTCGGCACGTTGACGACCGACAAAATGCTTTGCGCCTCCTGCTTGGCGTAGCGCAGGCAGGCCAGCGTATCGGCGGTCTCGCCCGATTGGGAGACGAACAGCGCCAGCCCGTCCTTCGGCAGCGGCGCCTCGCGATATCGGAATTCCGAGGCGACATCGATCTCGACCGGCAGCCGCGCCAGCTTCTCGAACCAGTACTTGCCGACGAGGCCGGCGTAATAGGCCGTGCCGCAAGCCGAGATCGACAGGCGCGACAGGCGGGCCCAGTCGATCGCCTCGCCGAAGGGCAGGTTGACGGTGCCGGCGGCCATGTCGAGATATTGCGTCAGCGTATGGCCGACGACCTCCGGCTGCTCATAGATCTCCTTGATCATGAAGTGGCGGTGATTGCCCTTCTCGACCAGGAACGCGCCGGCCGCGACGCGCTGGGCCCGTCGCTCGACCTGCGCATTGGACTTGTCGTAGAAGGTCGCGCCCTTGCGATGAAGCACCACCCAGTCGCCCTCATCGAGATAGGCGATGAGGTTGGTGAAAGGCGCGAGCGCCAGCGCGTCCGAGCCGAGATACATCTCGCCATCGCCGATGCCGACCGCCAGCGGCGAGCCGCGGCGGGCGCCGATCAGCAGGTCCTCTTCGCCCTGGAACAGGAATGCGAGCGCAAAGGCGCCGCGCAGCAGAGGCAAGGCGTTGCGCACGGCCTCGACCGGGGTCCGGCCTTCGTCGAGCTCGCGGGTGACGAGCTGCGCCACGATTTCCGTGTCGGTCTCGGTCGCGAAGACATAGCCCTGCGCCTGCAGCTCGCCGCGCAGCTCGCGGAAATTCTCGATGATGCCGTTATGGACGACGGCCAACTTCGCCGTGGCGTGGGGATGGGCGTTGGTCTCGTTGGGCTTGCCATGCGTCGCCCAGCGGGTGTGGCCGATGCCGACCAGCCCTTCGAGCGGTTCGTTCGACAGGCGGATTTCGAGATTCTTGAGCTTGCCTTCGGCGCGGCGGCGCGTGAGCACGCCCCTCTCCAGGGTCGCAACGCCAGCCGAATCATAGCCGCGATATTCGAGCCGCCGCAGCGCTTCGACCACCTGGCCAGCGACAGCTTCCTTGCCCAGAATCCCGACGATGCCACACATGCCCAGACCTCTTTCGCCGTTGAAGACGCGTCATCGCATAAGGGTGATGGCCGAAAACGCCTAATCACTATGAATGAACGTGTATGAACGCCGCTTTGCCACGACGGCGCTGAATTTTTCAGGCTTCGGGCTTGCCTGCGCTGGCCGCCTGCGCCGCCTTGCGCGCCTTGGCCTTGTCGCGGAAGCTCGTCGCCCACCCGTCGCGGCCGATCTGGCGCCCGCGCGCCACGGCCAGCGCGTTGTCGGGCACGTCCTGCGTCACGACCGAGCCCGATCCCACATAAGCCCCGGCCCCGATGGTGACGGGCGCGACGAGCGAGGAGTTGGAGCCGACGAAGGCGCCGGCGCCGATGACGGTCTTGTACTTGAAGAAGCCGTCGTAATTGCAGGTGATCGTGCCGGCGCCGACATTCGCACCGGCGCCGACGCTGGCGTCGCCGATATAGGTGAGATGGCTGACCTTCGCGCCCTCGCCGATCTCGGCCGATTTGATCTCGACGAAATTGCCGACCTTGGCGTTGCGCGCCAGCTTCGCGCCCGGGCGCAGGCGACCATAAGGGCCGACATGGGCGCCCTCGCCGACATCCGCGCCTTCGAGATGGGAGAAGGCGTGGATCACGGCCCCATCGCGCACCGTGACGCCCCGGCCGAACACGACATGCGGCTCGATCGTCACATCCCTGCCGATTTTCGTGTCATGGCTGAAGAAGACCGTGTCCGGGGCAATCAGCGTCGCGCCATCGGCCATGACCTGCAGGCGCTTCGACGCCTGGAACTTGGCCTCCGCCGCGGCGAGCTGAATGCGATCGTTGACGCCCTCGACTTCCGCCTCAGGGGCCTGCAGGGCAACCGCTTTCAGGCCCATTCCGCGCGCGATCGCTACGGCGTCGGGCAAATAAAACTCGCCTTGCGCATTGCTGTCGCCGATGGCGCCGAGGATGGCGAGCGCCTGGCGGCCGTCGAGCGCCATCAGCCCGGCATTGCACAGCGTGATGGCGCGCTGCGCCTCGGTTGCGTCCTTGTGCTCGACGATGGCCTCGAGCACGCCGTCGCGCACCACGAATCGGCCGTAACCCGTGGGGTCGCGCGCCTCGAACCCGAGCGCGACGACGGCTGCGCCGGCCTCGAGGCAGGAGCGCAGCCGCGTGAAGGTTTCGGTCGTCACCAGCGGCGCGTCGGCAAAACCGATCAGCACGTCGTCGAACCCTTGCGCCAGCAGCTCTCGCGCCGCCAGCACGGCGTGGGCCGTGCCGAGACGCTCCCGCTGCACCACGACATGGGCGCCTGGCAGGCAGGCCTCGACCTCGGCCGCCACATCCGGGCGGTCGGGCCCGATCACCACCGCCACGGCGTCCGCGCCCGCCGCGCCAACCGCCGCCAGCACATGCGCCAGCATGGAGCGGCCGCCGACGGCATGGAGCACCTTCGGCAGGGCCGAATTCATGCGCGTGCCCTCGCCGGCGGCGAGGACGACGGCGAGGCAGGTGCGGGCGGGCTTTAATTCGGTCATGATTATCGGGTCCTGTGCCGTCCTGTCGCGCCTCGCGCTTTGATCTCCCGCGGGAGGATCTTCCGCGCACAGCGGCGATGCGGCCGCGTGGATAGCCGATCTCGGTCGGATTTGCCAAAGTCGGCTGTTGACGCAGCTCTCTGAAGCTCCGCCTTGCCATTTGTCCCAATCCGCAACAGGCGGGAACCAAGATTTGACGACACCGGCGATCTTCTTGATTTTTAACGCATCAACGCTTTTCAGCCGTGCGACAAATGCTCTAGAAGCGCCACAGGGCGCGGGCGTCGCCCGAATGCGTTGGAAATGATGTCTCGAATCGTCTCTCGTCGGCAATTCATCGAAGGCGCGGCGTCCGGCCTCGCTGCGGCGGCGCTGATGCCGGCAACCCCGGCAACGGCCCAGAACAACTGGTTGGCCGTGGTCCAATCCGTCGTCGCCGAGGGCCAGCCCTTCGACCCGGCCCTGGTCGTCGAGACGGCGCGCAATCTCGCCCGCCGCCCGCTCGTCCCGCTCGTCGCGGCCGACCTGCCCGACGGCTACGCCAACCTGCCCTTCGACCAATATGCCGGCATCAGGGCCGTGCCCGGCAGCCTGATCTGGGCTGGCGAGAATCGCGGCTTCACGGTCGAACCGCTGCATCGCGGCTATGTCTTCTCGCGACCGGTCGGCCTGTTCACGGTCGAGGACGGGATCGTGCGGCGCGTCGGCTTCGACCGCGCCAAGTTCGACTATGGCCGCGTTCCGCCGCCGCCGCCCAATCTCGACCTGCAGTTCTCCGGCATGCGAATCGCGACGGGGCTCGAGCGCCCCTTCGAAGTTGCGGTGTTCCAGGGAGCGACCTTCTTCCGGGCGCTGGCCCGCGGACAGAATTTCGGCTCGATGGCGCGCGCGCTCATCCTGCGGCCCGGCGAGACGCGCGGCGAGGAGATCCCTTTCTTCCGGGCCTTCTGGATCGAGCGCCCCAGCGCGGCTTCCGGCGCGCTGGTGATCCACGCCCTGCTCGATTCCGAAAGCCTGACGGGCGCTGTGCGCATGACGCTGCGGCCCGGCGACATCACGCTCATCGATGTCGAGATGACCTTGTTCGCCCGCCAGGTGCTGGACCATATCGGCTTCGGCTGCACCATGGGCACCTTCCTGTCCGGCGCGCAGAGCCGGCGAACTTTCGACGATCTGCGCCCGGCGGCGCATGAGGTCTCGGGCGTGCAGATGCTGACCGGGGCGGGCGAATGGATCTACCGGCCGGTCAGCAACCCGGCCACGCTGCAGGTTTCGTCCTTCATGGACGAGAATCCGCGCGGGTTCGGCTTCGTCCAGCGTGAGCGGGATGCGGCCGCCTTCCAGGATGACGACCAGCGCTTCGAGCTGCGTCCGAGCATCTGGACCGAACCGCTGGGCGAATGGGGCGCTGGCTCGGTCCAGCTCATCGAAATCCCAAGCGATTCCGAATTGAACGACAACATCATCGCCTATTGGCGTCCGCGCCAGCCGCTCGCGGCGGGCAGCGAGACCTCGATCGCCTACCGTCAGGCCTGGTGCTGGCAACCGCCCGAAAAGCCGGCGCTGGCGATTGCGACGCGCACGCGGCAGGGCCGCGGGTCGCAGCCGCGGCGGCGGCGCTTTCTCGTCGATTTCAGCGGCGACAAGCTCGGCGACGCCGCCCAGGTGGCGGCCATCCGCGCCGCCGTTTCGACGAGCCAGGGCGCCATTCACAATGTCCGGCTCTGGCCCTACCCCGAGCGTAAACTGATGCGCGTCGGCTTCGAGGTCGATCCCGGCGCCGAATCGCTGTGCGAATTGAGACTGGTGCTGCAGGCTGGCGGCCAACCCGTGTCGGAAACCTGGCTGGACCGATGGACGTGGTGAGCCCCGAGGCGCAGCAGCGCGAGATGCAGACCCTTCGCCTGCCCGACCCGTTGCGCGAGGAACCGGCGACGCCGCCGGAAAGCCCGCTGCTGATGCCGGTGCAGTCGTTCCGTCGCTGGGACTCAGCCGGGCGGCGCAAGCCGGCGCGGCCGGAGCATTGGACGACGCCTTGGCTGAAGCGGCTCTTCGTCTTCGGCGGCGGCATGGCGCTCACGGCCTATGGCGCGTGGGAGATGTACCATGTCGTCTCGGTGAGCGGCACGACATCGCTGCAATATGCGTTGCTGATCCTGTTCACGCTGAATTTTTCCTGGATCGCGCTCGCCTTCACCAGCGCGCTGCTCGGCTTTTTCGGCCTGCTGTTCAACCGCGAGCGGACGGACCGCGTCGAGTCCCTCGCGCATCGCACCGTCGTGGTGATGCCGATCTACAATGAATCGACGGCGCGCACCTTCGCCGCGCTGGCGGCGATCCGCGAATCGGTCGAGGCGACCGGGCTCGGCGCGCATTTCGATTATTTCATCGTCTCCGACACCACCAATCCCGATGTCTGGATCGCCGAGGAACGCGCGTTCCTGGCGCTGCGCGAACGCCTGGGCCCCGGCAGCCGGGTCTATTACCGGCACCGGCCCAAGAACCATCACCGCAAGGCCGGCAATATCGCGGATTTCGTGACGCGCTGGGGCGGGCATTACGAGCAGATGCTGGTGCTCGACGCCGACAGCCTGATGACGGGGACCTGCATCGTGCGCCTCGCCGCAGCAATGGAGGCCGATCCCGACGCCGGCATCATCCAGTCGCTGCCGCTGATCATCAACCGCAACACCTTCTTCGCGCGGCTCCAGCAATTCGCGGCGCGGGTCTATGGTCCGGTGATCGCGACGGGGCTCGCGATGTGGTCGGGCCGCGACGGCAATTACTGGGGCCACAACGCCATCATCCGGACGAAGGCCTTCGCCGAGCATTGCGGCCTGCCCGATCTCAAGGGCAAGCCGCCCTTCGGCGGGCATGTGCTCAGCCATGACTTCGTCGAGGCGGCGTTGATCCGGCGCGCCGGCTGGTCGGTCTACATGCTGCCCGACCTGACCGGCTCCTATGAAGAAAGCCCGCCCTCGCTGATCGACATCTCGGTGCGCGACCGGCGCTGGTGCCAGGGCAATCTGCAGCATTCGCGCATCATCGGCGCCAAGGGCTTCGTCTGGTCGACGCGCCAGCACTTCGCCACCGGCATCATGGGCTATCTCGCCTCGCCCTTCTGGCTGATGCAGCTGGTGGTCGGCATTCTCATCGTGCTGCAGGTGAATTACGCGCGGCCGGAGTATTTCACCCAGGAATTCACGCTGTTCCCAATCTGGCCGCGCTTCGACCCCGAGCGCGCGCTCAACCTGTTCGCGCTGACCATGGCGATCCTGCTGGCGCCGAAGGGGTTTGGGCTGATCCTGACCCTGGTCAACAGCAAGCTCAGGCGCGCCGGCGGCGGCGCCTTCCGGCTGATCCTCTCGGCGCTGCTCGAGATTCTGTTCTCGGCCTTCTTCGCCCCGATCATGATGCTGATCCAGTCGGGTTCGGTGTTTCAGATCCTGCTCGGCCGCGACACCGGCTGGAATCCGCAGCGCCGCGACGACGGCTCGATACCGCTCAAGGACATCATCCGGCGCCATCGCATCCATACGGCCATGGGGCTCGTCACCGGCGTCTCGGCCTTCATGATCGCGACTTCGCTCTTCGCCTGGATGTCGCCCACGATCGTCGGCCTGGTGCTGGCGATCCCGCTCTCCTGGGCTTCCGGCCAGCTCGCCATCGGGCTCTGGCTGAAGCGGCGCAAGCTGCTGCTCACGCCCGAGGAGGGCGAGCCGCCGGCCGTGGCCACCCGCGCCAATGCGCTGCAGGCGGAGTTCGCCGCCGCCGGCTTCGACGACGCCGACGGCTTGCAGGCGCTCCATGCCGATCCGACTCTGCGGCAGGCGCATGAGCAGATGCTGCCGCAGGCGCAACCGCGTCGCCGCGGCGAGATCGAGCCCGAGCGCGCGGTGGCCCAAGCCAAGCTCGTCGACGCCGAGACGATCGAGGATGCGGTCACCTGGCTGAAGCCGAAGGAGCGCATGGTGGTGCTGCACGACCGGGCGCTGGTGGGGCTGCTGGCCCACCTCCCTCCAGAGCGCGCGGCTGTCTGACGTCATCTTCACAGCCCTCGTCCTGAGGAGCTGCGTCAGCAGCGTCTCGCAGGGCGTTCCAGGAGGTACGCTGCGTCCGCTGAAGCATCCTTCGAGACGCGCCTGGCGGCGCTCCTCAGG